>Ga0207686_10000004_pt1 | contig 349251 bp, 245 predicted proteins | sample KBSM24metaG_FD_184396 | JGI IMG/M metagenome (GOLD analysis project Ga0207686, IMG submission 184396) | Miscanthus rhizosphere microbial communities from Kellogg Biological Station, Michigan, USA - KBS M2-4 metaG (SPAdes) (version 2) | ecosystem: Host-associated > Plants > Roots > Rhizosphere... | reverse complement strand
TGGCCCTGGCAAATCTCTATCTGGTACGGAGAAAACTGTTGCTGCTCAGGGCGTAGTGTCTTCAACGACCGCTCCGGACAGCGAAACGAAATCAAACATGAATCACTAAACCCAAACGACTGACCGCCGAAGCTCTGCAACTTCGCATTACTAGCTAGAGTGGTGATTCATCAAACTTATTCAGAGCTTCCTGAAGTTTGTCGGACATTTGTTTTCAGATTGACCCACCGCCCGACGCTGACACATTCTGGCTTTGGATCCGCCTCAGTGATATCATCAGTCCCCTTCAAAGCCATGACGTATCGTCGCGAATTACTTTTGCTGCCCGTCGTCAGTCGCGCGAATCTTTTCGCCGACTAGCACCCCTTCATCAAAACTGCTTCGCATCAGGCGCTGAATTTCAGCGTTGATTTTTTAGTTTTCAAACAACCAGGAGCATAAAAATGATGAGTACCGCCACCCTTTTGAAGAGACCAGAAATCAAGACTGAACTGCCCGGCCCCAAAGGTCGCGCCATCGTCGAAGCCGACGCGAAATTCGTCAATCCGGCCTATCCGCGGCCGGACTTCAAACTTGTCGCCGCACGCGGCGAAGGTGTCTGGGTCGAAGACGTCGACGGCAATATTCTTCTCGACTGCAATGCGGGCGTGGCCGTGTGCTCGACGGGTCATTGCCACCCCGAAGTCGTCCGGGCAATCCAGGACCAGGCCGCCCAACTGATTCACATGTGCGGCACCGATTACTACTATGCATCCATGCCGGAATTGGCGATGAAGCTCGACGAAATAGTTCCGGTGCCAAGACCGACCCGCACGCATTTCGCGAACAGCGGCACCGAAGCAGTTGAGACTGCCTTGAAGCTGGCTATGCACGCGACGGGTCGCGAAAAGTTCATCTCGTTCTTCGGCAGTTTTCACGGCCGCACCCTTGGATCGTTGTCGCTGACTTCTTCAAAGGCAGCGCAGCGGCTTGGCTTCAAGCGTCAGGTGCTCGACGTCGTGCACATGCCTTATCCGAATGAGTATCGCAACCCGTTCAATACGGACGATTGCGGCGACGGCGGCGTGGTCCAGGGCGCAATCAACTGGATCGAAAACCGGCTCTTCAAAACCACGACCCCGCCCGAAGAAGTTGCAGCGATTGTGGTCGAACCGGTCCAGGGCGAAGGCGGGTATGTCCCTTCACCCGCCGGCTTTATGAAAGAGTTGCGCCGGATTTGTGACGAGCATGGGATTCTTTTGATTGTCGATGAAGTGCAGAGCGGTATGGGCCGCACGGGCAAGATGTTTGCGCTGGACCATTACGGCGTGAAGGCTGACATCGTGTGCATTGCCAAGGGCATCGCCTCAGGTCTGCCTTTGGGCGTCTGCGTCGCTCGCGCTGACTTGATGGATTGGAAACCGGGCGCGCACGCCTCAACCTTCGGCGGAAATCCGGTGGCCATTGCCGCGGCTTTGAAGACGATTGAGTTGCTGGAACGCGAACTGGTAGCGAACAGCGCTGAAGTCGGCGCCTATCTCAAACGCGGTTTGGAAAAGTTAATGAGCAAGTACGACTGCATCGGCGATGTGCGCGGCATGGGTCTGATGCTGGGAGTTGAATTCATTAAGGACCGCTCGTCGAAGCAACCTGATCCCGAACTGCGTGACCGGGTGGAAATGGCAAGTTTCCAACGCGGCCTGATCCTGCTCGGCTGTGGGGCCAATTCGATTCGCTGGTCACCGCCGTTGATTCTCAATCGCGACCACGTTGACGTCGCGCTGGAGATCTTCGACGAAGCGATCGCCGCTTCGATCTAGTTTTCGGAGTTCCGCCTTTAGGCGGCCGCCTGAAGGCGGGACTCCAAGCTGTGTCAGAAGCCCGACTGTTAGGGAGGGCCTCGTATTCAACGGCAGCCCTTGCTTACGCGCCGGCTTCTGACACGATTTTCAGGAGTACCAAAATGTTCGAAGGCACCGTTATCTCAATCAACATCACGCCAATCAGGGAAGGCCCTCTTCAATCGGTTAATGAAGTCCGCGCAGTTCCCGGACGAGGCCTCGAAGGCGATCGTTATTTTGATCATCCCCAGCCGGATCCGAGAAAGGAACTTACCCTGGTCGAGGCTGAAGCGATCGAAGCTTTCCGTTCCGAATTCAAGATTGACTTCGATCTCACCGGAACTCGCCGCAACGTCATCACCCGCGGCGTGCCTCTAAACCATTTGGTGGGCAAGGAATTCTGGATCGGCGAAGTTAAAGCCCGGGGCCTGCAACTCTGCGAGCCTTGCGCGACCTTACAAAGGCTTTCCCATCCCAAAGTTTTACCGGGATTAGTTCATCGCGGCGGTTTGCGTGCACAGATTTTGACAGAAGGAATGATTCGTGTGGGTGAGGCTGTCAAAGAGTCTGCGAACTAGTTGAATTGGTTCATTGTTTCAATGATTCAATGATTCAATTAGCAGAGGCTGCAACCAATTCCGCTTCAATCGTTCCCCGCCCGGCATAGCTCTCAGGCACATTTATCGGCTGCGAGATTAACTCGAGGCTCAATCTGTTTTTCTCCAGGAATTTTCCGCTGACCTGCAACTCTCCGCTGGGCGGATCGAGCAGTGAACCGTGAGTCATCCGCTCAATCGCAATCGTTCCGTCCTTGGTCAGGCCTGTGGCCGACGATCTCAGTGAGCGCTCACGCGAACTGCCACTGCTCACCAGCGCAAACCCGATCGTAACCAGATCGCCAAGACGGGTGACCTGTAATTTTCCGTTGAGCTGAAATGATTCACTGCGACCTGTGAAGCCACCTGACAAGTTGAAGCTTCCGCTACTAATTCGATAGAGTTGCGCGCGCTGTTGAAATATTTCCCCAACTAAAAGTTCAACTGCGGTCGAACCTTCCGGCGCGAACGACACGAGTTTAAATGGCGACGTAATTACCTGCGTCGTCATCGCGTGTTTTGGCGGTGCTTTTTCCACGACGCGGATTTTCCCGTTTTCAACGCGACTGATTTCGACGCTGTACCCACCCGTATTTCGCGTTCCCAGGAACGCGGCCACGACCACATTCAAGCGGAAGAAATCCGCTTCGAGCCCGGGAAGACTCGGCTCCATTTTGCGCAGCTTCGCATAAGTCGCATCGTCGCGTATCACCGCTACAAAAGGATCTTCGATAGAAGAGTGAGCGCCTTCGGCCAGAGTCTTCAGCTCGCCCGAACTATTGTTTTGATTCTCCACAACTGTTTTGTCGTTCTGGTTCTGTTGGTCGTAACAGGCGGGCACACCGCCAAGTCCGAACACAAATGAGGCCAGCGCTAATACTGTGATTGCCTTTAACATAAATCCAAATGTCCGACAAACTTTAGGAAGCTCTGATTAAGTAGTTTCCCCTCCCTTTGGGAGGGGTTAGGGGAGGGGCGCAGCTACGAGTCCATACCAAAAAAAAGATCCCGCGCGGGCTGAAAGCCCGCGCACACAGGTAATTTTTGTTTTCTCTTTGCCGTAGCTGCGCCCCTCCCCCGGCCCACTCCCAAAGGGAGGGGAGCAAATGCTATTTTCAATCTGACCTTGATCAGAGCTTCCTTTAGTTTGTCGCCAAGTTTCGACAAGCTAAACTTGTCGGACATCAAACTGACCCACTACCCGGCGCGGATTCGCCGACGTGGCACGGGCGTCCCGCCCGTGAATCACCCGCAAGATGCGCGTGCCACATAAAGGAGTTCACCCTACAATCGATAGCGCACACGCTTTCGCAGTTCCTCATCCTCAACCTCGATATTTTGCAGGCGCAACATCACGTCGGCATTTAAGTCCCAACCGGCGCGCTCCCCGGCCTGTAATTTCACCGTGCCGGCCGCCGCAATCATCGCCGCGTTGTCAGTTGAAAGATGCGGCGACGGAAAATAGACCGGAAGGCCCAAATCAGCGGCCGCAACGCCGGCTGCTTGGCGCAAGGCGCCGTTACAGGCAACGCCGCCGGCCACAATCAAAGTCTTCGGATGATACTCTTTGGCCACCCGCTCCATTGTCGTCACCAGTGATCGAATAACTGTCGACTGAAAACTGGCGGCGAGATCCTTGATTGCCTGAGAAGGCTCACCGCCGTTTTGCATCGGCTGCAACCCGGACTCGCGGACGTGTTTGGTGACTGCGGTTTTCAATCCACTGAAACTAAAGTCGGGACGATTGTCACCCATGCGGGGCAGCGCAAACTTGACCGCGTTCGGATTCCCCTCTCTCGCTAATCTCTCGATCACTGGACCGCCGGGATAGCCAAGTCCCAACATCTTTGCAACTTTGTCGAACGCTTCGCCGGCGGCATCGTCGCGGGTGCGCCCCACGACTTTGTACTTGCCGGGCTCCGGAACAAAAAAGAGATTCGTGTGGCCACCGGAAACAATCAACGCCAGCGCCGGATGTTCGACGGGCGGGTTCTCAAAACAGACCGAATAGATGTGGCCTTCGATATGATTCACCCCCACCAAAGGCTTGCTCAAAGCAAAAGCCATCGCCTTGGCGTACGAAACGCCGACCAGCAACGAACCGACCAGTCCTGGCCCATTCGTAACCGCGATGCCGTCGATCTCGTTCCGGGTGACGTTTGCCCGCGTAAAAGCTTCCTCGACAATCGGCACGATCTTGTCAAGATGTTCTCGCGAAGCCAACTCCGGCACCACACCACCAAATCTTTCGTGCGTCTTGATCTGCGAAGCGATGACCGACGAAACAATTTCCCGGCCGCCGCGCACAACTGCCGCCGCCGTCTCATCGCAGGAAGTTTCGATTCCAAGTACCAGCATTTACTTAGTCAGTCGTCAGTTGTTTCGCTCTTTCTTGTTCCACGATACTTCGCTTGCCCAGCTACTGACAACTGACCACTGACTACTGACGAAATCGATAAAAGCTCAAACACGAATCACCCTGTTTCAGCACCCGATAGCGCTCAAGCTCACCAAACTCCGCCGCTAATTCTTTTTTCTTCCGATGCTCAACCACCATCAGCCCGTCTTCACTTAACAACGTCGCGGCGTTCTCGCCGACACAATTCAAGACAGTTTCATAGTCCGCCGCATAGGGCGGATCGAAGAACATAATGTCAAAAGGCTGCGAGCCCTTCTGCTCGAAGCGCCCCAAAAACTTCGCTGCTTCAGACGTAACGACTTCGACCTCTCGATCATTGATCTTCAAGGCCTCAAGATTATGTTCAATCAACGCGTACATCTTACGCGACCGATCGACAAAGGTAGCGTGCGCCGCACCACGCGACAGTGCTTCAATTCCTACTGCTCCGGAGCCGGCACATAGATCCAAAAACCTCGCGCCTGCGATTCGCGGCGCCAGAATATTGAATAAAGTCTCACGCAGACGATCTGAAGTCGGCCGCGTACCGAGCGACGGAGGGCTCTTCAGTTTTCGTCCACGAAATTTGCCGGCAATGATTCGCAATGAAGTCTCTAACCGCCCTGTCAACGAAGTGAGTCAATGAGAACAAAACTCTGAGCACAATCGCAAGGTGCTCGCGCGGATTTAAGAACCTTTAGTTCCCGATAGCGTTATAATGCGCGCCATGAGAAAAATCTTCCCCATCCCGCTTCTGCTAATTCTCTCAACGATTGTTTTCGGTCAAGCCGATAACACCAAAGTTGACTATAGCGCACCGGCCAACGCTCCGTTCACTGCCGAAGAAGTGACGGTGACCGTGAAGGGCTACACGCTGGCCGGCACGCTCCTGCTTCCCAAAAACGTAAAACGCCCGCTACCTGCGATCATCACTATCACCGGTTCAGGGCAACAGACGCGCGACGAGCCGCTTCCCATGCCCGGTCTCGAAAAATATAAGCCGATGCGCCAAGTCGCTGAAGCACTTGCGAGCCGTGGGGTCGCTGTGTTGCGCGTTGACGATCGGGGAGTGGGTGGCTCAGGCGGGCGCGACACACTGATGACTGCAACTACTTCGGGCTTTGCAGACGACGTGCGCGCAGAGGTTGCTTACCTGCGTTCGCGTTCCGAAATCGATCCGAAAAGGATTGCCCTGGTTGGCCACAGCGAAGGCGGAATCATCGCGCCGATGGTGGCCGCCACGGATGCGCAGATCGCGGCAATCGTTTTGATGGCCGGCAGCGGCAAAAGTGGCGCTCAAATCAGCATGGAGCAATTGACCTACATACTCGACACAACACCCGGCGTAACTCCTGAGTTAAGAAAGCAAAAGCTCGCTGAACAGCAGGAGATCATGACCGCCGTTCAGACGGGCGGCGACCTCTCGAAATATCCAGCGGAGGTGCGCTTGCCCTGGACGAAGGAATTCTGGACCTACGATCCGCTCACCACGATTCGCAAGGTGCGACAACCTATTCTGATTCTGCAAGGCGCGCGCGATCGGCAGATAACCGCCGAGCAAGCGGGCCTGCTCGAGCAGGCGGCGCGTGAAGGCGGGAACAAAGACGTGACCAGGCAGATCTTTCCGAATCTGAATCATCTATTTCTGCCGGCAAAGACCGGATCAGTCAGCGAGTATGCAACGCTGGAGACACAGTTAGTTGGCGATGACGTATTGAAGACGCTGGGAGATTGGCTGGTGCTGAAGCTCGAGTTAAGTCGCAGTAAGCGAGCATCGTCGGCGACGCCGTAATGTGCCTTGAAGTTTTGGACCGTTCCGTAGCGACCAAATTTCGGATCCCAAACTGACTTTTGGTCACTCGATTTCGAACCGTCGGACACTTTGTCAGACTTCAGGAGGCAGACTGCCATTTTGTCATAAACCCCTTCGCAAATTGACCTATTTAGCGGCAACAAATCTGTAGACTTTGCGACTCGATTTATCGTAGCCTTCGAGGTGGCGTTGCGCAGCCCCCAAACCCCTTAAATGCGCATCCCACCATCGCTCCCGACTCTTAAAAATAATCTCCGGGTTTTTGTACTGCGGTCTTCAACATAAGAACTCCGCGATAGATTCGTCGCCAACGTCTCGCCTGTACTCCACACAGAAATGGCGCGTATGCAAACAAAAATCAAGATCTCCCAGATCGCCGCGATTGCTGCCAGTGCATTGGTCTGCGCTTCGATATTGATCGCGGTTTGGCAACTTGCCGAACTGCGCATTCTCGTCCTGCTGCCAATAGCTGCCAGCCCGGCCATTTTCTTCATCTATAACTCTCGCCTCAGAAACGCTGAGCGCAAGATCGAAGACGCTCGCGCGACCAAAGCGTTGCAAGAAAGCGAGCGGCGATTTCGGGCTACGTTCGATCACGCCGGCGGCATGGGCCTGCTGGGTCCAAAGGGAGAGTGGGTTCGCGTCAACAGATCGTTGTGTCACATGCTTGGTTATCCAAAAGAGGAATTGCTAAGAACGACACTCCAATCTATTAGCCACCCGGAAGATCGCGCGTGGATGGGCGAACAAATCGCAAACCTGCTTCAGGGGTCGATTGAGTCGGTGCAATTAGAGCAGCGTTTCCTGCGCCAGGATCATGAAATGGTCTGGGTTGTCGTCGGCCTGACCAAAATCGTGGAAGCACCCGGCGAACCTGCCAGGCTAATTCTGCAAGTGCAGAATATTACCGATCGCAAAAAGGTCGAAGAGCGTCTGATGCACGAAGCGTTGCACGATGCTCTGACCGGTCTGCCCAACCGCGCGCTTTACATGGATCATCTGAGAAAAGCAGTGGCACGCTGGAAGCGCAGAGACCGCGGAGCTTTTGCAGTTCTGTTCCTCGACCTGGATGGATTTAAAGGAATCAATGACACATTGGGACACCTCGCCGGCGATCACCTGCTTGTCGAGTTCACTCAGAGAGTCATTGCAAACGTGCGGCCCGGCGACACCTTCGCCCGCATAGGTGGTGATGAATTCAGCATTTTGTTTGACGACCTGAACGACCTTAATGACGCGATGATCGCGGTGAAACGGTTACAGAACACGCTCCAGGATCCGTTTATGGTTTCCGGCCGCGAATTATTTGTGACGGCCAGTATCGGCGTCGCCCTCAGCGTGCCGGAGTATGTAGATCCGGAGGAGATTTTGCGGCACGCAGACGCGGCGATGTACCGGGCAAAAAAACTGGGTAAAGGTCGGTTCGAGGTCTTTGATCGCGCTACCAGCAAGCGTCTGGAACGCCAATCACAGATCGAAACAGATTTGAGCCGGGCAGTTGAACGCGCGGAACTGGTACTGGAATATCAGCCAATTGTCAGGCTGGAAACTGGTAGGATTGCCGGCTTCGAGGCTTTGCTACGCTGGCAACATCCCACCCTCGGATTAATTTCACCGCCTGATTTCATCTCTGTGGCCGAGGCGACCGGAGCAATCGTGCCAATTGGTGAATGGGTTTTGGAAGAAGGCTGCCGTCAGACACGCGAATGGCAGAAGAGCTGCCCTCAGAATCCACCACTGTACGTCAGCATCAATTTATCAGTTAAGCAATTCACCCAGCCTCATCTGGTGGAACAGGTTGCCGTGGCTTTACATAAGGCTGGCTTGGATCCGTCCAGCCTGAAACTGGAGATTACCGAGAGCATGCTGATGAACGCCGACTCAGCCATCCAAATGCTCAGCCAACTGAGAGCACTCGGCGTCGACATCAGCATCGACGACTTTGGCACAGGTTACTCTTCTTTGAGTTACCTGCACCGGCTTCCTTTTGGGAATCTGAAGATCGACAGATCTTTTGTTAACTCAATGAGCGCGAACAAGGAGAGCTTTGAAATCGTGCGCACGATCATCAGACTGGCTCAAAGTCTCAATCTCACCATCGTCGCGGAAGGTATCGAAACCAACGAGCAGCTGGAAATGCTGCAAGCGCTGAACTGCGAATATGGGCAGGGGCACTTCTTCTCAAAAGCACTCACGGTTGAATGGGCGGCGAGTCTGTTGTTCGCGAACGCCCGCATTGGTCTAACTCCGACGGGGTTGCAAACCGCGATGCCCGCGCCGATTTCACTCGCGACTCAGTGAGACCGCCGTCACCTGGCTTTTTTACCCCACCCCCGCCAGCTTCAATCGAACATCGCCCTGCACTTGATCATTCTGATCAGGCGTTAACGCCATCGCAACCGCATACTGCGCCCACTTCGCTGGTTATGACGGGGCGAACACACCTCCCTGGCCCCGCATTGCCAAACAACAACTCTAGACACTTTCTGCGCGATGCTGTATTAATCTCCCGCTTACATCAATTAAGCGTAGATTGCTACAAATGAAGGTCTTCCTCTCTTCGACCGCTCTTGACCTCACAGCGTATCGCCAAATCGCCGACGATACGATCCTGCGTCTTTCACACCAGACAGTTGCAATGGAACGATTCGGACCGCTGCCCGGAATGCCTGTGGACGAGTGCGAGCGCTTGGCCCAAGAAAGCGACGTTGTCGTGTGCATCGTCGCTCATCGCTACGGTTTTGTCCCCGACAAGGGTAAAGGCAGTATCACGCGACGCGAGGTCGAAGCCGCGCATAAAGCAGGTAAAGATGTGCTGGTGTGGATTGTAGATGACAGTTTTCCATGGACTGACAAGAAGGAGCAGGATCTGCTCGCTGACCCAAATGTCGTCGACGATCCAGCGCGCGTCGAAGAAGTCCGAGAAGGCGTGGCGGGCGTAATCGATTTCAAGGCCTGGTTGCGAAAGACATTCACACCTGAACCTTTCACAACGCCAAATGATTTGGGGAGAAAGATAGCGATCACCCTGAGTGCGTTTGTTCGCGGCCATTCAGCAACGTCGCTCCCGCAAGAGAGAATCTCAATCTCGCGATTGCCAACTTCGGGCGCGGAACTCTTCGGCCGCGAAGCCGAGCTAAAAATTCTCGACGACGCCTGGGCGAATCCAAACACGAACATCGTGAGTTTCGTTGCGTGGGGTGGTGTAGGCAAGACCGCACTCGTGAACCATTGGCTTAAGAAACGCATGGCGCGTGACAACTATCGTGGAGCTGAACGCGTTTACGGCTGGTCATTCTTCAGCCAGGGTACAAGCGAGCGCGCCGCGTCTGCCGACCTCTTCATTGATCAGGCGCTACGTTGGTTCGGCGACAAAGATCCAACCGCGGGTTCACCTTGGGATAAAGGAGAGCGGCTTGCTGGTTATCTGCGCCAAACGCGCACGCTCTTACTACTTGATGGACTTGAACCGTTACAGCATCCTCCGGGGCCACAGGAAGGAAAACTGAAAGATGCCGCAATGCAGGCGCTACTAGTCGAATTGGCCGCCCAACAGCCAGGGCTGTGCGTGATCTCAACGCGACAGGGAGTCAGTGACCTGGTTGAGTTTGAAGGTGCTACGGTAGTGAAAGACGACTTGGACCAGCTATCTCCGCAAGCCGGCGCTCAGATTCTTCTGTCACTAAATGTAAGAGGGGACGGTGATGAGCTGGAAGAAGCCTCCTGTGAATTAGATGGTCATGCCTTCTCGTTAACTCTGTTGGGTAGTTATCTGGATGAGGTACTTAATGGCAATATTCGCCGACGAAATGAAATTGAAAATCTATTCGAAGACACCCGCTACGGCGACTTGGCGCAAAGAATGATCGCAGCGTATGAGAAGTGGTTAGGCGAACGTATGGAGTTGTCAATTCTCCGCTTGCTTGGATTCTTTGATCGTCCCGCAGACGCCGCGAGCATTGGGGCGCTTTGCGAAGAGCCATCGATTCCAGGACTAACCGAATCCCTACAGCACTTCAAAGGGCGCGAGTGGAATCAAGCAGTCGCAAAACTCCGCAGGATGAAGTTACTGGCGGACGCGACACCCAACGAGCCCGACACTCTCGATGCCCACCCACTGCTACGCGAGCATTTCAAACAACGTCTCAAGCGCGAGTGTGCAGATGCATGGCGCGAAGGGAATAACCGGCTCTACGAACACCTTAAGAACACAACGAAAGAGTTTCCAAATACCATGGAGCAGATGTTTCCGCTCTTTTTTGCCGTTACCCATGGTTGCGCCGCTGGGAGATCGAAAGAGGTTTTGGATGAAATCTATTTAAGACGGATTCAGCGCGGAGATAAGTATTTCGTTTTGTACCAACTCGGTGCGTTTGGCGCAGATCTGGCGGCGGTCTCCGGGTTCTTTGACAACCCGTGGGAGCTACCAAGAGCAGAATTCAGTGCCATTGACAAAGCGTTGGTGCTGAGCATCGCCGGTTATGATCTTCGAGCATCGGGCCGAATGCAGGAAGCAGTTAAGGTATTGCAAGCAGCGATTAAGTTAGATATCGAACAGGCAGACTGGAGAAGCGCGGCAATTGATGTTGGCAACCTCGCTGAGATCCATCTGACAATGGGAAATCTGTCCCAAGCGCTCAACCTCGCCGAGGAGAGTGAGAAACTCGCAGATCGTGGCGGCGACTTGCACCAACGAATGAATCGAAGAGTGACATCAGCTCAGGTTCTGCATCAGCGAGGGCAGATCGAGGCAGCGTCCGCGGCTTTCCGCGAGGCTGAAGCAATGCATAAACAGGAAGACCCCGAAAAGACGCTGCTCTATTCAAGGAGAGGTTATCTCTACTGCGATCTGCTGCTTGATAAGGGCTTGGTCGCGCAAGTCAAAGATCGCCTTTCGAAAACATTGGCGTGGCCGAAGCCAGGAAATAGAGTGCTGGGCTCAGCGCTTGAGCACTTGGTCCTTGCGCGTGCCCTACTGATTGAAGCTCAACAAGGGGGGCCTATCGATGTTAGCGAAGTAAGTGACTTGGTTAAGCTGTCGGTCGATGGCTTGAGAGCATCCTTTGATTCCTTACCTCTCGGACTACTTGCTCGCGTAGTGCTACATCGATTCAACTGCAACTACGACGCAGCCCAGCATGACTTGGCGGAGGTCTATCGCATAGCTACACGCGGTGGCATGAATTTGTATCTCGCCGATTATCATCTCGAATCCGCGCGGCTGCGACTTTCGCTGAAAGACAAAGAGAAAGCCCGCGAGCATTGGGTGACCGCTAAGAAAATGATCGATGAAATGGGCTATCACCGCCGAGACAAGGAAGTTGAAGAGATTCAAAAGCAACTCGCCTGAGCCTGCGCTCCGTTAACCAACCGCAGCCAACTTCATTCGCGCATCGGACTGGACACGCTCTATTAATAATGCTGCTTCGGCGGACGTCTTGGCTTGGTTCATATAGGTATCGGCTTCTCTTCGCGCGGCTTGCAGGATATCCAGATCGCGAACCAGATTTGCCACCCGGAACTCTGGCAGGCCCGCCTGGCGCGTACCCATCAACTCCCCCGGCCCGCGAATCTCTAAATCCTTTTCGGCGATCTTAAAACCGTCGTTGGTTTCTTCCATGATACCGAGCCGTTCCCGGGCAACATCCGTCTGTTTATCAGATGCCAGCAGCACGCAGAAGCTCTGTTCGGCGCCGCGACCAACGCGTCCGCGCAATTGATGCAATTGAGAGAGGCCAAACCGCTCGGCGTGCTCCACGACCATCACCGACGCGTTTGGGACATCGACACCTACTTCGATCACGGTGGTTGAAACCAGAATCTGAATCTCGCCTTTGACGAAGCGGCGCATCACTTCTTCTTTCTCTTCCGGCTTCATCCGGCCATGAAGCAAACCGACTGTGAATTTTGGAAAGACTTTGTCGCGCAGGTACTCGTAGCGCTTTGTCGCATCGCGCAGATCCATCTTCTCTGATTCTTCAACCAGCGGGTAGACGACATAAATCTGCCGGCCGGCGCGCACTTCTTTCGTCAGCAGTTGCTTTACTTCCTTTCGATCATCCGCATTGTCGGCAAAGACTTTCGTCACAATCGGTGTGCGTCCGGGCGGCATCTCGTCGATGATGGAAACGTCCAAATCGCCATAGACGGTCATCGCCAATGACCGGGGAATCGGCGTCGCCGTCATCACCAACACATCCGGATTCATGCCGCGCGAGCGTAATTCAGCTCTCTGCATGACGCCGAATCGATGTTGCTCGTCGATCACTACGAGACCGAGATTCTTGAAACTGACACTTTCCTGAATCAAAGCATGCGTCCCCACGACGGCATGCACTTCACCGTTGGCCATCGCCTGATGCAGGCGCTTCTTGTCAGCAGCTTTCAGCGATCCGGAAAGTAATTCGATTCGATAGGGCGATTTCGCCAGGATGCGCTTCAGGTTTCGCGCATGTTGTTCGGCGAGGATCTCGGTCGGGACCATCAAGGCGCTTTGATAATCATTTTCCATCGCCGTCAGCATCGCAATCAGCGCCACAATCGTCTTGCCGCTGCCCACATCCCCTTGCAACAGACGGTTCATGGGTGCGTCAGTCTTCATGTCGCGGAAAATCTCTTTGACGACTTTGCGCTGAGCGTCGGTGAGTTTGAACGGCAGCACTGACGCAATCCTCTTCTTGATCGCGTCGTCGATTTTGATTTTGGCGCCTTTGCTGTCCCTGATGCGCTGGCCGCGCTTCAGCGCCAGACCGAGGGACAGGCAGAACAGCTCTTCGAATATCAGACGCCGGTGGGCGGGACTGCGGGCATTCTCGAATTCATCAAGCGGCACTTTATCAGAAGGAAAATGGATTTCGCGCAGGGCACCGTCGCGAGTAATCAAGCGCTGTCTCTTTATCAGATCCGCGGGCAGCGTTTCCACAATCGCCTCGTCCGGAATCGCAGTCAACGTGGCATGAATAATCTCCCGTAACTGTTTGGGACGGAGATCATTTAAGCGGCGATACACAGGAACTCGCCGGCCGACATGAATGGCCTTAAGCGTGGGATCATCGTCTGTTTCAGGAGTCGAAGGGTGAGCCGATGTCACTGGGGGTTCTTTTGCGGCCGTCATCGGCAACTGCTCTTCCGCAGAGGGCGCAGACGGCAGGACTTCAATCTCGTCCGGCTTATGCAACTTCAGCGAAAACGTTCGTCTGGTTAGATCGTTTTCCCATTTGCCAAAGGCAATGAACCGGACACCGCGCTGAAACTTCTTTTCATAGCTGTCAATAATTTGGGGAGCACTGGGTCCCGAAAGAAACGTCCAGACGACGACATCTTTACCGGTGCGCTCGCGATCGGTCGCCGAGATTTCGAAGATGTAGAGTCTGCTCCGGAATGACCGCCAGCCCCGAACTGGACGACCCTGGCAAAGCTTCACAAACAGCTCGAGCGACGCCTCCATGCCGTCCCTGAGATCGCGAATTCGTGCGAGGTTCGATCGATCCTCGTAACGCATTGGCAGGTAGTGCAGGAGATCTTCAACGGTGACGTTATTGATGTCCTTCCCGGTTGAAATTCCGGTGATGCCCAGCGCCAACTTGCGCGCGGTTAGCGGGCCCAGCCGGTGAAACTCGCGATTCGGCAAGTCGAGAATGCGAGTCTCAAGAGAGATGGAGGACTCTGTTGGCATCTCGTCGCGATTCTAGCATAGGACCGTCAGTCAAAGTTTTTAGCAAGATGTGTGTGTGGAACTGCAAATGAACGATCTTCGTTTTAAGATTTAGCAGGCGCTGAAGTCAGTACCGGGAGCGGGAGCGACCGGGTCGGTACGCACGCTTCTGGCGTGCCGCGTTGACGTTGATCGTTTCTTGAATAGTACGCCAGAGGCGTGCGTACCGCCGGTCGCTATCGCTCCCGGTACTGACTCCGTAACGACGTGATGACACCCTGGGAATCGTTAATCGATCGAAAGATTCGCGAAGCCATAGACGAGGGCGAATTTGAGGATCTCTCGGGCAAGGGGAAACCTATCGATCTCACTGAGAATCCCTTTGAAGATCCTGACTGGCGCATGGCCCATCGGATGCTGCGCCAGGCTGGTTTCGCTCCCGCCTGGATTCAGGAGCGCAAAGACATCGAGAACGAAATTGCCGGCGCCAGGAATACACTGGCCCGCATTTGGATGGTTTTGCAGAATGCGCGGCACACCGAAAATTCCCATTCGGCGGAAGCCAGATGGCGAAAGGCCCTGGAAGATTTTAAGTTAGAATCCGGAGAATTAAACCGGCGTATCCAGACATGGAGTCTGAAAACGCCGGCTATCGGTTTTCATCGGAACGTAATTGATTTCGATCGCGAGATTGATCGAATAACCAATTAACCAGCGGCCATCGTTGCGGGCGCACAGAACTTATCGAACGCTTGCGTCAACTCGTTGGCAATCTGCTCAGGCCCGCGCCCTTCAATCTGGTAGCGCTCCATCATGTAAACAAGCTCGCCATCTTTCAAAATACCGATTGAGGGCGAAGATGGACCATAGCCCTTGAAATAGCCGCGGGCGCGGTCGGTGGCTTCAATATCTGCGCCCGCAAAAACGGTAGCGACTCTGTCAGGCTTAATTTCATTCCCCAAAGCCAGCGCAATCCCGGGGCGCGCTTTCCCTGCGGCGCATCCGCAAACCGAGTTAACGACAATCATCAGCGTCCCGCTCGTGTTCTTGACGGCATCGTCAACTGCTTCGGGCGTTCTTAATTCCTCGACACCGATGCGCGTTAGATCTTCGCGGAACGGTTTAATCATAATTTCCGGATATGGCATTTTAGTTAGTCTCCCTGTGCTTTGATTCTAGCACGTAATCGAAATGCGACGCGGATCGTCGCCATCACCTTCAATCGAAATCCGCCAAACACTCAGCGGCAAAGGGTAACGGCCCAGCCGTTCTGCCCATTCAATAATTACCACCGCCCGCTCGTCGGTCAGGATTTCGTCCAGGTCAACGGCATGCGCCGCGGTCGCCCCCTCATCGAGTCGATAAAGATCGATGTGGTACAGCAACAAACGGCCCTGGTGTGGATTTACGAGGGTAAATGACGGGCTGGTCACGTCTTCCGAATCGATCCCGAGGCCCTGAGCAAGTCCTTTGGCGAGTACCGTCTTACCTGCGCCCAGCGCGCCATCAAGAAGAATGACTTCACCACCGGCCAGGTCCTCACTGAGTCGAACGCCAAGATTGAACGTGTCCGCTTCGCTCCTGGAAACAAGTTCGCGTGCGGAAATATTCGGCGGTGCAGTCATAGTTTAGGTCGGACCTCGGCCCTGAGGAATTCAAAAGACGTAAAGAACCTATTTGAGTTTTCAGCCTCGTCTTTCCCTCTTAAGACGGCCACTGCGATTTGATAAAAGCGAGTTCCGAAGATGAAGACCCGGCTCTTGAAAGAGGCTTGGGCGTTCTCGCCGGTAAACTCAAGGCCCTTTCTCCCATCCATCGTTAATGGTTTTGTAGTTTTCAAACTTGCGTCCACTCGTTTGAGAAAATTGTCGCGATTAGCCGCGAGCTCATCATCAGCGTCGAAATGCACGCTGGGCGCATAATCGCCGTACGCTACCGTGTAGAGGGCGTTGTCCGTCGTGGCACTAAACAAGTGTGCAGTTAGATCATCGCCGGGACGCGTTTCCTCCTCAGGCTTTGCCGGCATCATGACTGAGAAGCCTCCACCCACGGGAGCAACCTTAATCCAGTTATCACCCTGAGCAACGTCGATTCCGTGACCGAAACAAAAGAGTAATATTAAAGCCGCAGCTTGCTTCAACATGAGCACATCTTACCCAATGATTTCTGATGGCGTTTCGCCGATGGGATCAAGACAGCGAATCGCTTCGCTCAGGTGTTCGCGAATGTCAGACGCCACCATTGCGCGCATTCCCAGCTTCTTAGCGGCGAGATCTCCCGCCAGGCCACTGACGTAAACAGCAGCGACGACCGCATCGAAGGCATCCGCTTCTTTCGTTAATGTCCCGTAGGCCTGGGCCAGGAACCCGGCAATCACACCTGTCAGCGTATCACCGGAACCAGCGGTACCGAGCCCGGCATTGCCCGTTGGATTGACGACGACTCTCCCATCCGGGGCGGCGACGATCGATCGAGAACCCTTTAATACAAGAATCACTTTGGATGTTGTCGCAAACTCGCGCGCGATAGTCACCCGATCATCGAGCGATGACGCGTTAGCTGATCCGAGTAATCGCCTCATCTCTCCGGGATGGGGAGTTAGAACAATCGGAAGCTCATCTGAACCTCGTAAATCGATCGGCCATGGCGCCAGACAATTGAGGCCGTCAGCGTCAATCACGATTGGCGTCGTTCGCTGCTCGACAATCCGGCGCACAAAAGTCCGGGTGCGATCATCTTCGGAAGATAGCCCCGGCCCAATTGCGATAACGTCTGCTCGCTCGGCAAACTTTAGCGCGTAGTCCAAAGCTTTATCGCTTACTGCACCTCGATCGGTTTCCGCCAGAGATGTCGTCATAATTTCAGGCATTACTTGCATGGCTACCAGCGGCTGGGCTGAATCGGGCGTCGCCACCGTCACCAGACCCGCGCCTGCGCGCATAGCAGCATTACCGCACAAAGCCGCGGCCCCAGTGAATCCGCGCGAACCGGCGAGCACTAAAACATGACCGTGCGTTTTCTTATAGGAGTCAGTCGCGTATCTTGTTTGAATTAGCCACCTGCGCGCATCGCTGGCCTCGGTCACGAATAGCTCGGTTCTGGATTCCGAGATTAATTCATCGGGCGACCCAATACGGGCAATCAACAGTTTTCCGTTGTAACCGGCAGCCGGCGGCAAAACATTTGCGCGCTTTGGCGCGGTGAAAGTAACTGTGACGTCAGCTCGTACGGCTTCCCCAATTAGTTTCTCACAATCGGCGTTGAGGCCTGACGGGATGTCAATGGAAACGATGCGTGAGAATCGATGGGGTGGTATGTCACGAAGGTCACGCAATCCAGCCAGATATCCAACAACCTCTCGATGCAGTCCTTCGACTGATCGCGTCAGACCGGTTCCGAAAAGCGCGTCAACGACGACATCATGAGGTGCGTTTAGAACCGTCGTCACCAGTTGATCCCAACCGCTTTCGGAATCGCATTCAAAAAAGCTTATGGTGCCCGTCTCGAGTGGTGCCGCTTCCCTGGTTTCCCGCAATTCGCTTTCTTTTTTCCAGTTTCGGAGTCTCTCAAAGTTGACCCGCGCGTCGCTTCGCGTCTCTTCAACTTTGCCGACTAATACGACATCAACCAACGCACCAGCGGTTGCGAGCAAGCGCGCCACGGCCGCGCCATCGCCACCGTTGTTCCCTTTACCGCAAAAAATCAGAGCGCTCCTGGAATCACCCAAATAAGAGTCGATTATGAATCGAGCGGCCGCGATTGCTGCGTTTTCCATCAGGTCTAGCGACGGGACTCCGTATCGCTGGGTCGTCAAGCGATCGATATCGCGCATCTGCACGGATGAAATAACAGGCTGCACGCCGCGATGATACGGAGAAGATTGCTAGAGGGTCAATTGCTTAGCCGTAGTAGATGCTGGCATCTGGCGTGGATAGGGCTCGCTATGCCGGAGACAAAAATAGACGGCTACCGGGCACTTCCTGCCCCGCCGCCGCCGCCGCTGCACCAACCGATCCGTCTTTTCGGGATAGTTATCTAAACAAACAATGCTTTTGGTTCTCCAGAATTTTTTTCTCGAGGGTTCCCCAGCAAGAAAAGGCTCATCTGACCGGCATGTCAAATAGCGGTCAAACTGATTGAAGCCTCTTCCAAGTTGACTTGCTCGCAACCTCGTCGATTCGTCAAAATCCCCAAAAACAGCCAAAAACTCGCATCCAGCCTCTGGCACGACCCTTGTAATTTGGGCCGCGGGCATCCCCCTGAAATTTTGCCCACGAGACAAGAGAAACCGGAGCCTTCGAAGATGGCCAGAGGAAAACTAACCCGAACGAATCGATGGCGGTGGCTGACGGCAGTCGGCATTTCCATGTCGCTGCTCGCGGGCATTGTCATGACCGAAGGCGTAAGAGCACAGGGTAATGAGCGCCGCAACCCTCAGAACTCATTACTCAAATATGCAACGGATCTCAGCGCCGCCGCCGAGCAGGGTCGTTTCAATGACATCGAGGAGCGGACCGACGATACCAATCGCGCGATCCAGATTCTGGCTTCGGGTAGCAAGAACAATCCCGTTGTTATCAGTGAGTCCCAGGCAACTCGCGACGTAGTAATGATTGGCGTGGCGCGCCGGCTGGTTCATGGCGACGTTCCAGAAGAACTTGCCGGCAAACGGCTGTTCAAACTGAATCTTGACTCGTTGTTTCACGATGCGAGCAGCGCCGGGGAACTAAGGACCATCCTTTCAGCAATTCTATCCCAGGTCGCGAATTCCAACTCCAGAGTCATTCTCATAGTCGATCCGATTCAATCACTGATCGGGTCGAACGCTGCTTTTAATGGGGCCGCTTCTTCTCTGTTACGGGATGCCACCGCTAACGGTCAGATCCAACTCTTCGGTGCTTCAACTGACATAGCGTTCCAACAGAATGTTGCCAGCGAGGAATCACTGGCAGGATTATTTGCGACGGTCAAAGCGGAAGAAATATCCAACACAGACAGTCAACAAAGTGAACAGACGGGCTCAACCAAAGACAAACCAAGCGGTGAAGAATTCGCCGGCGACAACGTTTCACCTGATTTGCGAGAGATGATTGACCGTCCAAACGCTCCGGAACGGGTGAAGGCGATTCTACAAGTCAGTGATGCCAACAGTGTTGTCGTGCGAGAGCAACTTAAAGCCAACGGCATCATCATCACAGGTCAAATGAACCGCTTTGGCGCGCTGGTGGTTGACATGCCAACCAAGGCGATCGCGAAGCTGGCTGAGAGCGGCAGCGCGAAATATGTTTCACTCGATCGCCGGGTGTCCGGAATGGGCCACGTCGAATCAACGACGGGCGAGGATGCGATGCTGGCGCAATCGGGCAACGCGAACCTCGACGGCAGCTCAATCGGTGTTGCGATTCTGGACTCAGGAGTCTCGACCAAACATCAAGCCCTTTCGGGACGCGTCGTCTATAGCAAGGACTTCACTGGCCAGGGAACGACCGAGGACTATTACGGTCATGGAACCTTCGTAGCCTCAATGATCGCGGCGCCGGCGGGCTCGTACGGCGGGGTCGCCCCCGGAGCCAAGTTGATTAATTTCCGGGTTCTCGATTCGCATGGTTTGGGAAAGACCTCCGCTGTCCTAAGCGCTCTGGACGCAGTGCTCACCTACCGCAACACCTACAACATCCGCGTCGTCAACATGAGCCTCGGTGCGGTTGCTGTAGATTCCTACAGAAACGACGCTGTCTGTCGCGCCGTGCGAAAATTGGTTGATGCCGGCATCGTCGTCGTGACGGCCGCGGGGAACAATGGCAAAGATGCTTCGCATCCCAAAGTTTATGGTCGGATTCACTCGCCCGGTAACGAGCCATCAGCAATTACAGTCGGCGCCGCTAATACCTTGGGCACCAACAACCGCAAGGACGACTCTGTCACTACCTACAGCTCGCGTGGGCCAACGCGCAGCTACTACACAGATTCGAGCGGAATAAAACACTACGACAACTTGATCAAACCGGATTTGGTGGCGCCGGGAAACAAGATCATCGGCGCTTCTGCCGCCAACAACGAAATCGCTACGCAGAACCCGATTCTCATCGTTAACCCGCTTGCCAGCGTAAATAACCGGTACATGCGGCTGAGCGGTACTTCGGTGTCGAGCCCAATCGTAGCCGGCGCCGTTGCCGTTCTCCTCGAAGCCAATCCGAAGCTGACGCCGAACATGGTTAAGATGTTGCTCGAATACACCGCGCAGCCTCTGGCCGGCTTCGATATGCTCGAACAGGGCGCCGGAGAATTGAACATCGAAGGCTCAGTGCGCCTCGCAAAACTCGTTCGCACCGATTTCACCTCGTCTGCAAATCTCGGCACCCCGCTGTTAACCGGAGCCGCACCTTCTCCCCAATCAACCATTGCCGGTTACACCTTCCAATGGGCGCAGGGCATGATCTTCAAGTACAACTGGGCTAAAGGCCTGGATCTGATCACTACCTACCAGGGAATCTATGCCCAGGGAGTGCTGATTGCCGACGGCGTGATAGTCACCGACGGTGTCATGACTTCAGATAACACCATGCTCTCAACCGGTGTGCTGATAGGCGAAAACATTCTGAAGAGCAACGGCCTCACGATTAGTGATGGTGACGTGTTCATAAGTAGTGGAGTGCTCATCGCTGACGGTGTGCTTATCGCTGACGGTGTGCTTATCGCTGACGGCGTGCTTATCGCTGACGGTGTGCTTATTGCTGATGGTGTGCTTATCGCTGACGGTGTGCTTATCGCTGACGGTGTGCTTATCGCTGATGCCGCGGCTGATATTGAGGGCGACAATACCGTCTGCATGCCAACCGAAATTATTTTGGACGATCCTATTAATCCTATTTAATGGCTGGACGCAGCGCACAGCCTTTGAAATGCGGCGATCCGAATCCGGATGGCCGCATTTTTGTTTACAACCAGCCTTATATCCAGCGATGCGTTAGAGATTCCTTGCCCATCCCAAACGTCAATCGACGGTCCTCAGGAAGCTGTGATACCTTCATGCCAGACTGCATTTCGCGGGCGGTGGCGCCGGGCTCATTCTCGGGTACAGGAAGTTCGCGGTGAAGAGTAAGGTGCATTCGAACTTTACTAGAGTTATTCCGTGAAGAGTCCATTTGGACTGAGCCGGGCAATCACCCAGGCTTTTAGGAGTGCGGCCGTTTGAGCAACAAAGCCGATTTTGATGACAAGACCGTGGTCGATCTCGCGCTCGCCCGCGTGACTTTAAGGTCACGAGCCGGCAAATCCTCATCCGAATCACATACTAAAGAGCTAGATGAAATCAACTTGCTCCTCGACAAAGGGCATTCAGTCGAGGCGCAATCCCGCCTGGCGAAACTCATCTCACAAGCCCGCAACGAGCCAGTGACTTTGGCGCAAGCGCGCCTCACGCTCTCGTTGGCTCTGGAAATGCATGGTCAGCACCCGGAGTCTCTTGCGGCCATAGCGATGTATGAGTTGCCCGAGGGCCGGGTGAAGCTGCCGCCGGACTTAGCTCTCAGACTACGCGTTCAGATCAGCGTAACGCTTAACTATTGCGGCGATCATCCAAAGGCAATTGCGTTCCTTCAGGCGGCCCTGCGAGAATTGCCGGAAGAAGACAATGCGCCCGCCGGCCCAATATACGCCGCCCTTGCCCGGGTCTATCGGAGCATCGATGAATATTCGATCGCTCGTGACAACTCTCGGCGAGCATTGGACTGTTACCGGCAAAGCGGAGATTGGCGGGGTTTAGCCGAAGCGTATTTTGGAGTTGCCCTTGCGGATAAGCATGAAGGTCAATATGAACCTGCACTGCAAAATTTTGCCCAGGCCCTCAAGCTGATAGGCGATCATCCTGCCACCTTCCTGTTGGGCAAAATCTATTCGAACATGGCCGGCTGTTGCTTTTTCCTGAAGCGACCTCACGAAGGCGTCGACTATCTGGAAAAAGCGATTGGTTACTATGAGCGTACGCAACACAAGGGCCTCGCGGCGATTGGGTACAACAATCTGGGCATAAATCTAATCCTGTTGGGTAGGTGGGATGCGGCCCAGGAAGCCGTCGAGCGGGCGCTCGCAGTGGCGACCGAGGCGGATGAGCAAGCCAAAGAGATACCGATGATTCTTGATTCATTGGGAGAGTTGCGCATGTTGCGTGGCGACCTCGATGAGGCGGCCGATTACCTCCGCCGGGCAGTCGCAATGGCTAACGAACAGAGCAACAAGTGGTATTCGTGCCAAGCACTGCGGACTTTTGCGCGCTGCCGGATTGCTATGAACGACAGCGCTGCGGCGCTGACCGCCGCACATCAGGCGCTTGAGGTGGCCGAGCGCATAGCGGATCGACAAGCTATTTGTGAATCACAACTGCTGCTGGCTGAAAGTTCTCTTCAGACGGGCAATCTGGACTATTGCGCAACCAACTTGCAGGCGGTCGTCGAGCAGACATCGGACTCGGAATCGGACCTTGGATTGGCTGGCGAGGCCCAACGCCTTCAGGGATTGTTAGCCCTGACCCGCTCCGACCCAACCGCCGCGGTGCAACACTTTGGACGCAGTGCTTCAATTTTCGACTTGCTTGGCGATCGCTATCGCAGCGCCCGCGCGCACTACGAGTTGGGACGTGCCTACGCCGAGGCGAAGCCGGAACTCGCCGCTGAACATCTAACGCGCGCGGTAAATACCTTTCGCGAACTCGGAGCGAAGCGTGATCTCGAACTGGCCCAACGCACCCTCGCCGAACATGATCAAACTGAACCACAGCAGGATCGGCAGCGCGAAGCGGCGGTCCAACTGATCACCTTGCGATTGGCGGAAGCGGTCGCATCGCGAGCGCTTTTGCTGCGCGAACTGGCAGCTGTGTTGCGACAAGAGACTACCGCCAAACATGTGATGGTCATTGAGCCTGATGAAGAGCAAAAGCAAAGCATTGTGGTGGCTCACGGCTATGACAGTACCGAGGCGACAAAAATCGCCGACGAAGTTGCGGATCTCAGTAGCGACGCGGCGCGTGATCGTTTTGCGGCGAAACATGACGCAAAACTTATCACGCTGAAATCGGCAAACTCTCTGCCGGCCACTCTCCTAATCTCACCCCGTGAATCAGCGGAACTTTCCGGCGGCTTGCCGCTTGAGCCGCTGCTGCGAGTCGTGGAACTCGGAATGGATTTGTGTGCCTTGCGTGCTCGCACCTCAGCGGGTCAAACCCCGGAGAACCACGACGGCGCGGTCGGGACTGAAATGTTGCCTGGCTTTATCCACTCCAGCCCGGCCATGACTCGGCTGGTTGAGGAAGTTCACAAGATTCGTTCATCCGACGTAACAGTCCTGGTAACCGGGGAATCAGGAACCGGCAAGGAACTGGTCGCGCGCGCGATCCATGCCTTGTCTTCACGTCGCGATAAGATTTTCGTACCGTTCAATTGCACTGCCGTCCCCAAGGAGCTCTCTGAAAGTTATCTTTTCGGACACCGGCGCGGCGCTTTCACTGGAGCGGTAGCAGACTCGCCCGGCGTCATCCGTTCAGCCGCCGGAGGAACGCTCTTTATCGATGAAGTTGGAGACCTGCCTCTCGATGTCCAGCCGAAGCTGCTGCGTTTTCTACAGGAAGGCGAGATCCAGCCGCTGGGCGAACAGCAGCCGACCAAAATTGATGTTCGAATTATTGCTGCGACAAATACCGATCTTGAAGAGTTGGTTGCCCAGGGCCGTTTTCGCGAGGACCTCTACTATCGTCTGAATGTAATCCGGCTGCGCGTGCCGCCGCTGAGAGAACGGCGCTCTGAAATCCCCACGATTGTCAATTACTACGTCAACCACTATTCGGCGAAATTCGGCCGGCACGATATTCACGTGACGCCGCAAGCCGTTGACCTCCTGATGGTAGGTGACTGGCCCGGCAACGTCCGCCAACTTTGCAATGAAGTGCAGCGGATTGTGGCGCGAGCTGAAAACGGCAACGTGATAACACCCGAACAGCTCTCGCCTGAACTAAGACAGATGGGAGTACCATTGGCGCCGCCCGCCAGTGTCAGCGTTTTGGCGACAAGCAACACTGGCCGAGCCGAAATTGTGCCTTTGGAAAACGCCACGCTGGCCGACGCGCTCGAAGAAGTTGAGCGGCGTATGATTTCCGATGCTTTGCGCCGGCACAAAGGCAACATCTCTCGGGCCGCGCGCGAACTTGGGCTTACCCGTCGCGGTCTCTATCTCAAATTAGAGCGTTATCAAATCAGCGCGGAGCCATTAACGGGAAGCGGAACGGCGTAATTGACTCACCTTTTCAGGATTCTGGTTACGCGGTTGACCACGGCCTTCGCTTCACCAATTTTCAACAGCGCCGTAACTCCAAAATAGATCAGACCGTAAGGCACCAAAACCAATCCGGCTACAATTATCGGATGAAGTAAGGGCAGGAGAAGCTTTATGCCCCAGCCCACAATCGCGCCGGCAAACGCTCCGGCCCAAAGCTTCGCAATGTAGCTTGTCGTCAGGCCCGTGCGGCCAATCCGGCGGTTAAGGGAGCGTCGCAGCAAGGCAAACTCAATCCAACCCGCCACGCCAGCTGAGGCCGTCAAACCCGCCGCCCCCCATTTCGGATCGATGCCAATCAGGTGAGGTAGCGGAATCGCACAGAGATATCCAAGCCCGATAGTCAAAACGACTCTGATGATTGCGTATCGCAAAGGCGTGCGCGTGTCGTGCAAGGCATAGTAGGTTGAGGCGTACAATCGTCCCAGGGTTGACGCGAGCAAACCGATCGTGGACCCGGCGAGGATTCCCCAGACGTAAGTCACATCTGCGCGCCCAAACCTTCCCGTCTGGTATAGCGCCCCCGTCATCACGTCACCGAAGGCCATCATCGCCATTACCGACGGCACGATAAAAAATGCGATGCGTCGTAACCCGTCGTCCAAACGATGTCGCAACTGAACGGCGATTTGTGCTTGCGATCCGAGGGCGCTCGACATCGCGGGAAGCTCAGCCGCTGAGATTGACATCCCGAACAAGCTGACCGGCAAGGTATAAAGGCTCTGAGCGAAGGCCAGTCCGGTGACCGCTTGGGGACTAATTAAGCCGGCGAGCATGGCATCGACAAAAGCCGAAACCTGGATCACTCCACGGCTCATAAAAACAGGAAAAAAATTCCTAAGAACCATCCGAACATTTTCTGTCGCGATATCAAGTACGGGCCGAAGCCGGCGAATCAAAGACAGAACCGTCGGCAACTGGACACCGAACTGTAACGCGCTGCCAACGACGGACCCCCAGGCGGTGTAAGTGGCCAGATGAAAATCGTCCCGTCCTCGGAACCAAATCAGAGTTGCGATAATCGCCAGGTTCCAAACCACAGGTGCCGTATAAGACAAAAAAAAGCGACGGTGGCTATTAAGGACGCCCAAACACCACGCAGACAACACGAGAAGTCCTGCACCGGGAAAGAAGATCTTAATGAGTTGGGTTGTCAGCTCACGCGTAGCCGGATCGAAACCCCACGAGAACAACCCGACAAAGAACGGCGTCGTCAGCACTCCAATGAGCACGATTACAGACATGACCAACGCCAGCATCGTCAGCACTGCGTCGGCAACGCGTGAGGCTTCCTTCTGATCCCCACGCGCCAACAGGTTTGCATAGACCGGGATAAATGATGCCGACAGCGCGCCTTCGCCAAAAACGTTTTGCAGGAAGTTTGGGATTCTGAAGGCCGCGTTGAACGCGCCCGCCGCGTCGGAATTGCCGAGGTAGTAAGCAAGGGCCCGCTGCCGAATGACCCCGATGATACGACTAGTCAGAATGCCGGCGCCGACCAGAAACGCGTGCTTGCCGGTGCTGGCGCCTCCGTCCGTAGCGGGCCGGGGAAAACGGCCGGTCGCCTCACCAACGGTCGCAGCTGTCTCGCCGGCGATTTCGGAGGCGTTGAGACTTCCATCCACAGAAGACACCGTCTGAGGTTCTTTGTTTGGATCTGGAGACTGGGGGCTTACGGATTGAGACCCAGGGCTGCGGTCCTGCTCATCACTCATTGGTTAGAGATTATAGTCCTTAATCTTCGTCAGCAGTGTTTTATAGCTCACCGCGAGCACTTCGGCGGCGCGCGTCTTATTCCCATCACATTGCGTGAGAGCGTCGGAAATCTTCTGCCGCTCAACCATGCGCACCGCGCGCTCGGCGGCCTCGTTCAAGGTGCCGGAAAGATCAAAGCCAAAGGCCGTCGCTTCACGTTGAGTATCAACGTAAAGCCCCAGGTCTTTCGGTTGGAGCTCGGCGGAGTCTGCCAGGATACAAGCACGCTCGATCGTGTTTTCCAGCTCGCGCACATTGCCGGGCCAACGGTGGGAGCGCAGAGCTTGTACGCTTGATTCGCTTAACGTCGCTTCCCGGCCACGCAACTCTTTTCCGAGTTCAGCAGCGAAGTGTCGCGCCAGCAAAATAATATCGTCGCCACGTTCGCGCAACGGAGGAATGTCGATGGGAAAAACCGCGAGCCGGAAAAATAGATCACTGCGGAACTCGCCTTTGTCGGCGGCTGTGCGAAGATCTTTATTCGTGGCCGCCACGATTCGCACGTCAACCGGAATAGTCGCCTTCCCCCCTATCCGATCGATCGATTTCTCTTCGATCGCCCGCAATAACTTTCCCTGGACAGTCAGCGGTAACTCGCCGATCTCATCGAGAAACACCGTGCCGGTTGATGCCAATTCGAATTTACCCAGCCGCCGGTCGCCGGCGCCCGTGAACGCGCCGCGCTCGTGTCCAAAAAGTTCGTTTTCGATCAGCGTCTCGGGAATCGCCGCACAATTGATGGCAACGAAAGGCTTGTCCCGCCGGTTGGAAAGATGATGAACTGCGCGCGCGAACAGCTCCTTGCCGGTTCCTGATTCTCCCAAAAGGAGCACCGTCGCTTCAGTCTGCGCGACGCGCTGCGTTTCTGCCACGGCGCGTTTGATAGCCTCAGATTCGCCAAGAATTCTCGGAAAGCCGTAGTGCTTCGACCATTCTTCGCGCAGCAAAATGTTCTCAGTTCGCAGACGTGATTGCTCCAACGCCCGCTCAACTAACAATAGAAGATGATTTGAATCGACGGGCTTCTGCAGAAAGTCATGCGCGCCATCCTTCATCGCCTGCACAGCTTCATCGATTGAGCCGTAAGCCGTCATGACAATCACCGGGACCTCGCTGTCGGCATTCTTGGCAGCGCGCAAGACGTCCAAACCCGAACCATTGGGCATGCGTAAATCGGTTAGAACGATCTTGTGTGGAATACGAGTTATTTGGTGGCTGGCTTCGCGGGCATCGGCGGCCTCAGTAACGGAATAGCCGGCATGCTCCAGCGTCAGACGCAGCACGCGACGCAAACTTTCTTTGTCTTCGACTAGCAGGACGTCAGGCATGACGAAAGGCAACGGTCAGTATCATCAGGACCATTGCATAATTTACCGCCACGCGTAGCGTGTCAAGCTCTGGTTTTGTTTGAAAGAGAGCAGGAGGCCCGTTCTGGAAATTAAACCGTCATCGTTTCCCGATGATCGACGGCGTGTCGCGCGAGAATCGTGTTGGCCCGCAAGAGAACATCCGACAGAGCATACGGCTTGCTGATTACGTCATCGATACGCGCCTTGTGGTAATCCTCTTCGGCAATCATTTCGGCGAAACCTGTAGCGATGATGACAGGCAAGTCAGGGCGAAACTCTTTTACCCAGCGCGCCACGTGCAGGCCGCTCAACTCAGGTAAACCCAAATCACAAATCATCAGGTCGAATTCGCCTGCGTCAAGCCGTTTGAGCGCTTCCGCGCCGGTCGTCGCTTCCGTGACGTCATGACCCTCGGTACGAAAAGCATCGTTCAAGAGCAAGCGCACCTTTTCTTCGTCTTCGACTACCAGGACCCGGGCGGATTTGACCTCCAACGAAGGGGCCGGCGCATCCACTTTGGTCGCAGCTCCGGTTTCGTGCAGCGGCAGAAGAATCTCGAAGCGAGTTCCCTTCCCGGGCTCGCTGGTTACATTGATGTCACCGCCGTGATTCTCAATGATTCCGTGTGACGCCGATAATCCCAGGCCGGTGCCTCGTTCACCTTTGGTGGAATAAAACGGTTCGAAGATGCGGGCGACGACTTCCTGTGTCATACCGGCGCCGTTATCGGCAACCCAGAAGCGAGCGGATGAACCTTCATCTGAGGTTCCGATTTCGATCGTGCCACCCTGCGGCATCGCGTCTACGGCATTGAAGATCAAATTCAAAACAACCTCACGCAATTCAGACGAATCACCCAGTGCCAGCACCGCTTTCGGGGCATTCAGCCGCACTTCAATATTGGCGGTTCGGTTAGCCGATTCTGCCTGCCACTTGGGCCGGGCGATTTCGACGCTGGAGGTAACCAACTCGCTGAGATCGACTGGAACTGCGTGGCGACTGGCATTACGTCGCGAGAAGTCCAGCAATCTTCGCAAAGTCTGTGAGCAATCGCCGACTGCCTGCGTGATTATCTCCAGACTCTTCTTGTTTCCGTCATCCGCCGCGCTGCGCATGGACAGAAGCTGGGCGCGTCCCTGGATGACCGTCAGCGAATTGTTGAGATTGTGAGCGACGCCGGCGGCGAGCTCTCCGAGCGCGCGAAGTTTGTCTGATCGCGCCGCGCGGGCCTGCGCCAGCTTTTTCTCGGTGATGTCGCTCATGAACACCAACACACCGGTGATGCTGCCGTCGTGCCAGAGCGGCGACGTGTGCGCGTCCATCCAACGGACTCGCCCATCGGCGCAAATCGTCCGAACTTCAAATTGCTTCTGCTCGCCGGCCACAACAGTGCGGTCGAGCGAGCCGTTCGCTTCTTCCTTTGATTCAGAAGCGACGATCATGCTGAAGTCATGTCCCAGCAGGACCGAACGGGTTAACCCGCTATTTACTTCGGCGCGCTGGTTCATCCAGGTGAACCGGCGGTTTGCATCGAGGGTATAAATCTCATCCGGAGCGAGGTCAGCCAGACTCGCCAAAAACGCGCGGTTCTTACTTCCTTCTTCCTCGGCATGACGCAGTTCGGAAATGTCACGAACGATGACCACGCAGCCACTGGCAGAATCTTGCTGTTGATCTCGGGACTGGGGGACTACTCGCACCTGTAACGGGCGCTTAGCCTTGTTGGATTCATCGAGCTCTACTTCGACTTCTGCGCCGTTAGTCATGGCGCGATCCACCATGCATCCCGCGGCGTCCAGGCCCCAAAGCATGTCGCAGCAACGACGACCGATGAGAAAAGAGCGATTGGCCCGCTCAAGCGTTTCACCGCCGCGATTAATTTTCTTGAGGCGCTTGTCGTTCCCAAAAATGTAGACGGCGTCGGTCAGCATGTCGATGGTCGCTTCCCACATCCGGTCAGCGGCCATAAGGGTATTGCAGAGTTTTATGTGGGCGTCAGTGGCACTCATGTGTGATTGGGTTTTGGCGGTCTCTGAGGAGGGAGACCTCCACCCGCGACGTGGCAACGAGTATGCCACTGACAGCCGAATCCCAGACCTCAGAATCGAGAAAAATGCAGAGGGAATTTTAACCTTATTGAACGGGTATTTGGGGCTCAACCTGAAGGTACTCAGACTGACACAGCGGGCTGACAATTTGTCTTTCAGCCTGACAGATCGGGTATTTGAAAGAAGGTTAGCTAAGCGGGCGGCGCCGGCACCGCGGCTAGTTTTTGGGTTCGTACTCGCCCTGGGACTTCGCGGTTGCGTAGTGGGAATTCGCCAGTCGCATCGACAGGGTAAGCGGATGATAGTCAAAGGCAGCCGGCCCGCCCAGGGAGTTCTGGATGGCGGCTACAATTTCATCCTGATTCTGACGAAAACGAACAACGTTGCCGCGTTGATTCATGATCACGAACAGGACGACCCGCCCACTTTTGGTCTTCATCTGACCGACCAGTGAGCTGGCCCCGCCATCTGTTCGCACCAGGGTTCCGGTTTTGGCAATCACGCTGCCGCGCTCGAGCGGGTCGGTGTAACGATCTTCGAGAGTTCCAGGATCCACTCCCGCAACCGGCAGAATGTCTGAGAGCGTGAGTTTATTTCTCGCCAGTTCGTCGCGCAGTCCGCGCAGAATCTTCATCATCGCGCGCGGTGTCACGCGGTTAACTCCCAGACCGCTGGTTGATGAGAGTGCTACTTCATCTGCGTTGATGCCCAGCCTTTTTGTCACGGCCAAACCAACACCGGTTGGCCCACCAATCATCTCGCCGATTCGTTCAGCCATGAAGTTGTTGGAGTAGCAGAGTAATGCCTTAAGAACGTCAACGAGCCGGCTGGACTTGTGCGTCAAAAGGGCCACCGCGCCAACCGGCGCCGATCCCACGAGCACTTCTCCGGAAACGACTACGCTGGGCACACTGGTCAAACTCCGGGTGTCGCCAACCAGCGTCCGTTCGTCAAGCCAGGCCCGGGTCGCGTTTCCCGATCGTCTCGCCGAATCCAGCGTCTCAAGAAAGTCTTCGCCCGACCTTTGCGCCGACCAGGCGAAGTTCATCGTGAAACCTGGCGCCACAATCAAATTGCCCGTGACGTTACGAATTCCCAGGTCATTCAATTGACGAGCCAACATCACCGCATGTTCATAGTGGAAAGACGGGTCGCGTCCGGTCACAACCAGATCACCATTCAGCGTTCCAGTCGATTTGTCGAGGGTCCCTGTCGACCAAAGGCCCGTCATGAATCGGTGTTCAGGTCCGAACGACTGGAGTGCCCCAAGAGCCGTCGCCAGTTTTACTGCCGACGCAGGATTGAACCTGTCATCCGGCGACTGCGCGGCAATCGTTGATCCTTCAACCGTTTCTGCCAGGACGCCTTGAAAGCCTCCGATCGGAGTCAGGTAAGCGGGCTGGACCACCGCCGACGTCGTCGATGTGTTCGCCGGTTGACCGGCAAGGGGCGCAGCCTGAGAACGATTGACTTCGGCCGGAGTGTTAACCGGAGGGGAACTCTGTGAGAAGGCGAGACCGGCGGCGACAACATTCGCCGACATAATCAAGACAGCTTTGCGGAGGAACTGAGACATACTAATTAAGTACGCGCCCCACGGGCGCGAATTTATTCATCATACCACGAACCTGCGGGCCTGAGACTGGCGACGCAGCCAACTTTCGATGCGGCGCGCTTGCATCAGGATGCACATGCTTTCGCTGAGTGCTGGTTAGCAAAAAGTTCATTGACAGTGCTGCAAACACGCACCTAGAATCCTTTCGTTGAAGTTTTGTGAGCGAGAATCGCGATCCAGTCACCGTCGATCGTTTGCGCGCGGAATACGCCCAGCGGCGAAAAGAAATCCGCGCGCGGCTTCGTGAATTTCGGCGGGTGTGGCAAACCGCTTCGGACAGCCGGCTGTGGGAAGAGATGGTCTACTGTATCTTCACCGCCGGGGCTTCAGCGAAAATGGGATTGCGTTCAGTGGATGCGCTGCGGCCGCTCCTTAAGACCGGAGCACAGGCCGAAATGACTAAAGCGCTGGTAGCCGCCGGGGCGCACCGTTTCCCCAACGCGAGGCCGGGGTATGTAATTGTCACGCGTGATTATCTGGAAGAATTCTTTTCGATGCAGCTCCGCCGCCGTTTGGACAGCTTTCGCGATCCCATGGAGCGACGTGACTGGCTGGCCGGCGAGCCGCGAATAAAAGGGTTGGGTTATAAAGAGTCAAGCCACTTTTTGCGCAATATTGGCTTCAAAGGATACGGCATTCTCGATAAGCACATTGTTCGCTGCCTGTGCGAACTAGAGGTGATCGATTCACCGAAGCCACCGACAAGCCGAGGCCGCTACCTCGAAACTGAAGACCGGATGAGACGATTTGCTGCCGATACGGGAATCGACTTTGACGAACTCGATCTCTTGCTCTGGTCGACCAAGACCGGGGAGATTTTGAAATAGGCGGGCCTATGAAAACTCAACTCACACGGCGAAGCCAGTTCTGGCCTTTAACGGCCGGCGTGGTTTTCATTAGTCTGACCGCGGCGTTGGTGACGTTTGGCGCCGACAACGAGAAGGCCCGCAACCGCGCCGAGCGGGCTTTGCGCTCCGGCGATTTTGAACGGGCGGAGCAGATTTATCGTGAAGTGCTGGCCAAGGACGATCATGATACCGAAGCCCGTCTGGGCCTGAGTCGAGCCTTACTCAAACAGCGACGCCTGCAAGATTCGTTTGATCACGCTGCGCGAGTCATCGCCACCGATCCGCTTTCGTCCCGGGCGCACGCGCTGCTTGGTTCAGCGATTCTCGCCTCGGGCGATTTCCGTTTGTCCGTCGAGGAATTTCGGACCGCTTTGAGTCTTAATGAAAATGAGGCGATGGCTGTTGCCGGACTGGCCATGATTGACTACTACGAGAATCGCATGATCCCGTGCGTTCTCGGTTTGCGCCGCGCGGCATCGATCGACCCAAACGAACCCGATTACCTCTTTAATCTTGGTCAGGCCGCCGCCCGATCCGAGCGTTACAAGGAAGCGGCGGATGCCTACGAGCGCTTCCTGGTCATCGCCCCCCGCACCGATGCGGACCGGCGCGCGCGCATTCGTGGCCTCATAGATTTTCTGCGCTATCTCGGGCAGCAAGGATCACTTTATAACCTGGATGCCGGCAACCGCACGGTAGTCTCGTTCGAGACCCCTGACTATCGACCGATCTTGCAGGTTCGCATTAACGGCCAGAAACAACCTCTGCGCTTTGTGCTCGACACCGGCTCCGGCATGTCTGTGTTGTCGGAAGAGACCGCGCAAAGGCTCGGGATCAAACCTGTCGCCCGTGGGGGCATGGCGCGCGCTGTCGGCGGCGGCGGTAAATTTGAAATCGTTTACGGCTACCTTCGCTCACTGGAAATCGGAGAGGTTCGGGTTACCAATGTACCGGTTTACATTCGCCATTTCTTCGACGAAAAAAATCCGGTAGATGGCTACCTGGGTATCGCGGCGATTAGCCGTTTGATGGCGGCTGTCGATTACGGAACAAATAATCTTACTCTTTCGCGCGACACCCCGGACACGGCTACAAGTGCTGTGGACGCCAAGCCCGTCTCAACTGAGGTTCCGCAATCAAGGCCCGGAATCAACATTCCGATTCGCACTACGGCCAGCGGATTTTTGAGCGGCGAGGTCACCATCGACGGCCTCGACAAACCCCTGAATTTCATCATCGATACCGGAGCAACCGTTTCAGTCCTTTCAGAAAAAACGGCCGCCCTCGAGGAGGTCCAGCGATTCATCAAGAAAGGCACAATGCGTGTGTTCGGGGCTGCCGGCGTGGCTGAAGACGTCAAGGTTGCCTCAATCCCGAGGCTGGCCATTGGGTCGTACAGCCGCGAGAAAATTGACGCCGCAGTCCTCGATCTCGATCCGGTAAATGAAACCGCCGGCTTCCTGCAAAGCGGAATTCTGGGCGGAAACTTCCTCCGTCACTACCGCGTGATTTTTTATTTCGAACGAGGCATAGTACGTTTCGAATCCCTGGAGTCTGAGCCCTCACCAAAAACGAATTCCTCGCCCGACACGTCGACCAGACAGTAGGAAATCCATGAAGCCCAGCACTTATTTGGAGACCTCGGTCATTGGCGCCTATCTGGATAATGGTGAACCCTTCCGACGGGATCTAACTATCCGCTGGTGGGAACATGAATTGTCGGAATATCGCGCGGTGATATCACCCCTGGTAGTGCGCGAACTGGAACGTGTGTCCGAGCCGCATCGCTCTGCGTATTTGAAACTGGTGAAAGGTCTCGAACAGGTCGAACTCGCGGAGGAAGCTGCGATTCTCGCTGAAGGATATGTCTCGCGCGGAATCTTTCATCGAAAATATATTGCTGATGCTTTGCATGTAGCAGTTGCATCGTTTCACAAAATCGACTATCTAGTTACATGGAACTTCGGTCATCTCGCGAACGTCCGGCGACAAGCACGCATTCGTTTATTCAATACCGCCGCTGGATTTTTTGTTCCGATGATCGTAACTCCCGAGTTTCTGGTCTCAGAAGGAACCGAGATGGAAGCGCGCTGAGAGTTTTTAGTTTCACGTTTTGAGTTTTTTGAGGTCGTGTTTTTTGTTCTTGCCTGCTCTAATCGTAACGTTGAATTTTGAAACAGTGGATTTTTGAATTTGAACTTTCAGACATTTGTTTTTTATTCTGAGTCCTGAACTTCAAGTTCGAATCTTTTTTTCGCGTGTATCGTCGCCCAAAATTTTTAACCGTCTTGCACAAGATTCGCGAAACAATGTCGCGGGAAGCTGACTACGACGTTGACCTTTTTGCGGAGATGGTTCGCTCCGGCTCGCAACCCAAGCATGGGCCGAAGCGAAATATTCGGGGCTTCGTGAAACGGGCACCGCGAATTGATGAGGACGATGCGCCTGAGATTAACCAAAGGAGACGTACCGGCTCTTAGTTCTTTTGTTTGCTGTTATGGACGCGACTTTCGAGACAATCGGATTAGAAATTCCCACCGAGAAAGCCATCAATTTCCTGGCTGAACGCGCGGAGAATCAGGGCGAGCCTACTCAAATCCTGCGTCGGGGAGCCGTTTTGCACGGGCGCTGCTGGAAGTTGGGCGAGGGGTTGGAAGTCTGGACTGTGCTCTACGAATCAGAGACGGGCGACGTCTTTTACGCTAACTGCCGCCCGGGTTTTCGCGCCCGCTACACTCAGCGCATCGGTCCATGGGCCCTGACGGAATATGACGAGGAGGGCGAGGCAGTAATTCACGGCTACTGCGACGGCACGGATACCGAAGTCTTGTTCGAACTGCAAAATCTCACCGAGGTCGGCACCGCGGGATTTCGCGCGCCGGCCCTGCACGTGGGACTATGCGGATTGGCCTATCGAGCGCGCGTCTGCACTCGCGAGTTGAACACGCGCTGGTTGCCCCTGGAACGGGCCGTGCCTTCCCGTGCGGCTCACGAAAACGATTGGATCCTTCGCGGTCAGGTGATCGCTTTCAAGCCTCTGCGTAATCCTCTCTCGGGCAGTGAGCTGTACTGGGTATATCTGGATCTGGGCGGATTGAAACTTGAAGTGCTCGTCAACACGCGCGCGTTGACCGGTGGACCATTGGAGATCGGAGCGACACTGTCCGCGGAAGTCTGGCTTCAGGGCCACGTTCTTGATGAACAGGCCCTGCGTCTTCGCTACGAGGGGGTCGACCACGCCAGTTCCACGAGCAACTTCTGGTCGCGTTTCTCGCGAGCTAATTAACTTCGATCGGAACGCTCCGTCGCCCGCTCCGCATCGCCCATTCATTGAATGAAGCGAATCGCAATCATCCTCATCACGCTCATCGTCATTGGGTGTGGCCTTTATTTCCTGGATCAATACTGGATTCATAGATACGACGCGGTGATTGCGCGCGAGGCCGCTCGCCATCACGTCGATCCGGACCTGGTCTGGAGCATTGCTTACGAAGAGACCTACTTCCGGCCCTGGAAAAAGGGGCGCAATGGAGAAATCGGCCTGATGCAGGTTACTCCGGTGGTGGCGCGCGAATGGGCCGCCGACAACAACAGCGCGCTGCTTACTGCCAGCAAACCGATGGACGCCGATGCATTGTTACTAGACCCGGAACGAAATATTCAGATTGCCTGCTGGTATCTGGAAAAGGCCGGAGACAATTACCAGGGCACGCCGGGACGCGAAGCGCGCATGCTCGCGGCCTACAATGCCGGGCCGAGTCGGGCAGCCGATTGGAACCGCGTCGAAACCGGTGCTCGGCCACTCAATGAACAGGAATTTATTGCGCGAATCGATATTGCTTCCACCCGCGCCTATGTGACCTCAATTTTGGAGCGTTACCGGCGAGTGAAGTCTGCTGGACCAAACTTTCGGCTTTAACCCGTTGTCCAGGCGATCCGTTCACAGCAAGATCGCCATGACCCTGGTTGATAACGAGGTGTAGATATCTCAGCGACAATACTAATCGCTATAAAGTTGCTGGTGGCCGTCTGCTGTGGCGGGGCCATCGGACTCGAGCGAGAAATCAGTCACAAGCCGGCCGGGCTTCGCACCAATGTTCTGGTGTGCGTGGGAGCAACTTTATTCATGATCGTTTCGCGTCACATCGGAGGCGGCGCGCCGTACACGGACCCTGCGCGTCTGGTCGCGCAGGTGGTTACAGCAATTGGCTTCATCGGCGCCGGTGTAATTCTCCAGTCTCGGGGCTCGATCACGGGACTGACGACTGCGGCAACGATTTTGGTCGTGGGTGCGGTAGGGGTCACTGTCGGCGAGGGCATGTTCACGGTGGCGGTGATGACGACGGTGCTTATCATTGTTGTGCTGGTAGTATTGCGAAAAATCGAAAGCGCTTTCATCCGCCGCCGCCGGCTATTCAAGTACCAGCTCAAGACCACCGACATCTCTGATTCGCTGACTCGTTTGCATGGCCTGCTTGAGAGTGAGGGACTGCGGCTCGACGACTTTAGTGTGCTCGACCTTTCAGACGGCCATCATGAACTTCGTTTTGGCGTGGTTACTTCGCTCGAAACCAATAACCGGCTGATAAAGCTGCTTCCGGAAATCGGGACCGAAGTCCAGGGGGCTACCGGATCCGCCTCGGAATAAGCTCGCATCCACGCTCGCCTGTGTTACTTTCCTGACAGATGGCTCTCATCTATTCAGCGCGTTGGCTCCTGCCGATCTCTTCGCCACCGATCAATGACGGTGCAATCGCGATCGAAGGATCAACCATCATGGCCGTCGGTCCAATTTCAGAGATTAGATCAAGCTTTCCGGATGCGCCGGTGAACCATTTCACGGATTCGGCGATGCTGCCCGGTTTCGTGAATGCACACTCGCACCTGGAGCTGACGGTCATGCGAGGGTTCCTTGAAAACGAGGAAAGTGATTTTTTCGCCTGGTTAAGAAAACTAACGATCGCCCGCATGGCCATGACAAACGAAGACTTGTTTGTATCTTCGATGTGCGGCGCCATCGAGGCCGCGCGCGCCGGCATTACCTGCCTTGGCGACTCCAGTTCTTTTGCCGTGCAGTCAATGCGCGCGCTCAAAGAGATTGGCCTGCGCAGCATCGTCTATCAGGAATCGTTCGGGCCGGACGCAGAGCTCGCCGCGGGGAATTTTGCCAGGCTTCGCGATCAGGTAGCTGAAATGCTCGGGTTGCAAACAGCCGAGGTGCACGCCGGAGTTTCCCCGCACGCGCCTTACACTGTCAGTGGGCCCCAACTCGAAATGATTTCGCGCCTCGCAATCGACGAGAGTCTGCCATTGATGATGCACGCTGCCGAATCAGAGGCCGAACGGTCTTTTTTGACTGAAGGTACCGGTCCATTTGCTGAGGGCTTGCAAACGCGAGGCATTGACTGGCGCGCGCCCGGTGTTTCGACGATTCAATACTTGCGCCGCCACGGAGTGCTCGACACTCGGCCGCTTCTTGCGCACTGCATTAACGTCGATGAAGCAGACCTTGAACTAATCAAGGCTGAGCGCGCAGGCGTCGCGCATTGCCCAAAGTCAAACGCGAAACTCGGTCACGGCCGTGCTCCATTTCGACAGTTCATCAAAGCCGGAATCAATGTTGGCCTGGGGAGTGATTCAGTAGCGAGCAACAATACCTGCGACATCCTTGAGGAGGCGCGCTTCGCAACTCTCCTGACGCGGCTCGATCGGGACGCCGATTCAGTCAACGCGGAACAGGCACTGTACGCCGCGACGCTCGGCGGCGCCCGGGCAATGGGACTGGACGATCGCATCGGAAGCCTCGAAGAAGGCAAACAGGCCGACCTTGCGGTCGTCAGTTTGGATAGTCACCACCAGCAACCCGCCAGCAGTCCAGTAGAAGCATTGATCTTTTCCTCATCCGGCCGCGATGTGATTCTGACGGTCGTTGCGGGTAAGGAAATCTATCGTGAAAACCGCCTTACCACAGTAAACGAGAATGATCTTCTGGCGAGAGTCCGGGACATTCGGTCGCGGCTGGAACCGTTGGCCTAAATCGATTGACTGAGCAGGCTTTAGCAAAGGCTTGATGTGATCGCTGCACTGGCTCGGCCACTCTGATGGGCGGCAAGTCTTCGACTTGCCGGGTGCGCGCTCTTGTTTTTTTAGGGTCTCCGACCTGCACGGTCATAGACCGGTTTGAGTAAATGAGCCTGACGGCAAGTCAAAGACTTGCCGCCCATCAGAGTGGCCGAGCCAGTGCAGCGATCGCAGTTAGACTTCCAGGTTTTTGAGCATCGAATCACCTTCCGGAAGGGTGCTCAAATCTGCTTCCCTGGCAGCCCTTTTCTTTGTATGATCACCGCCATGATGTTGAGTCTTAAACCACACCATCTTTTCCTTGCCGTTGTCTGCTGTTTGGCTATGGCTGCCGGCACACTGGCCCAGAATCCGACCATGACCTCCGGTTATAACGACAGCGAAAAGGAGGCCTTGTACGCGCGCTTCAACGACTACAAGCGCAATCCTGACCCGAACCAGCAAAAATTTGCTTACCCGGTCGCCAAGGATTACCTGCGCCGTTGGGGTGGCGAAACGGATCCCGAAACGAAAGAGGTCCGCCGGTTTGTAATTGAGTACGAGCGCCAGATGCATGGCCGCGAACTGTATACGGCGTATGACGCCAAAGACTACGCCAAAGTGTTTGAGGTGGGACGACCGGCCGCTAAATCTGATCCAGAGAACTTCCTGGCCCTGAGCCTCATGGTCGAAGCCGGTTATGACAGTGCCGTCGCCGGTAAGACAAACCTCGTTTCCGAAGCCAGTGACTATGCCCGGCTCGCGATCAAGCTGCTTGAGTCAGGAAAGGTCACCAAGCCGGATCCGTTCAAGAACATAGAAGTGGCCCGCGGCTTTCTCAACTTTGCGCTTGCGTGGTTTGTAAAGGATGACAAACCCGTGGAAGCTGCCGCTGCTTTTGAGAAAGCAGTAAAGGCTGATGGCCCGTACCGGACCGACCCGTCAGCCTACCATCGTCTGGGAGTCTCAATTCTGAAAGGCGAGTTCGCCCAGCTCTCAGGTCAGTACAACGAAAAGTTCGGCGGGAAACCAAGCTCCCCCGAACAGACGGCGATGCTCAATCGCATTCAGCATCTGGTCGAACAAACCATCGACGCGTACGCTCGCGCGGTCGCTCTCAGCACCAAGCCTGAGCAGCAGGAAGCCCGCGGGAAAATCCTGGCCCAGTTGACCGCTCTGTACAAGAATTTTCACAACAATTCGGACGCGGGTTTGAATGAAATGATCGCGACGGTCTTATCGAAGCCGATGCCGTAATCTCAAAGAACTGGGTCAGTTGATGTCCGATAAGCTTTAGCTTGTCGAAACCTGGCGACAAACTAAAGTTTGTCGGACATTTGTTTTCAAATTGTCCCACTACGACAGGACTTACAGAATTGACAAGATAGAAGGACGAGGGGCGGCTTCCTCGTAAATGAATCCTGTTAATCCTGTCTACCTTTCTTCCCTCAGAGCCGATTCTCAACTCCGGTGCAAAATGAAAAGGGCGGGAACCTCCCGCCCTTCATTATTACTTCTTTTTGTCTCGGCCCCGTCACGCGGGACCCAAAGTTGGCCTTATCAACCTTCTATCGTGCTCATCGCACTTACGGCTTTTTTCTCGTAAGCGGCGATGACCACCAGATTTCCTTTCTCAACCGGACTCAACGAGGCATCGGTGTAATTGGGATTGGCCTTGTACCAGTCGAAGCTGGCGAAATACTTTTGCGTCCACTGATCTTTGAAGACCTTGCCGTGACGAGCGTAAATTTCATCGCGCATCTTGCGCACGTCTTCGACGAACAGGCCGTTCAGTAAGGCACGAGTGACCGGCTTGCTGCTGATCGAGTTATGCAGCCTGGTTTCCAACGCCACGATCGTCTCGATGTTCGTCTTGTCGGTCCCGGTAACATCTTCGTCTTTGAAGTCCTCTTTGGGGTCATACCACATCTGACCGCCAAAGTACTGTTGAATCCAAAGCGTCTTGAAGATGCGGCCGCGCCGCGCGTAGATCTCGTTTCGCAGCAGGCGCAGTTCGTGCAGGCTCAACCCGCGGAGCATCGCTTCGGTAACGAGCTTGTTCTCAAACAGCTCCATGTCGCCGGGCGCCAGGGCCACGCGACGCTGCTGCTTCCGAATCGTATCGATGAGCTGAAGGTTCTTGCGCTCAATGTCGGACAGGCCTTTCGGATCGTATTTATCTGCAGCGCGGTACCAATAGCGCTCTTCCAAATACTGTTGCAGCCAGGGCGTGTCATCAAAGCGCTTTCCGTGAATCGCCTCGATTTCCGCGGCCAGCACTGTCCATTCGGCGTTGGTATGAGTGCCGAGTTTCTTGCGCGTCAGGGCCCTGGCCTGGTAAAGGCGCATGTCGCCGGGCTCTACGGTTTCGTGACTCTTTGCTTCGGCGATCCGAATCACGTCGAGATTTGCCCGCTCTGTTTCGTTAAGCGAAGAGTTCTGGAAATTGGACTCGGCTTTGTACCAGGGGCGCGATTCGAGGAAGCGTCGAATATCCGGATCCTTAAAAACGCGGCCGTGCTTGCCGAAAACAATGCCGCGGACCAGCTTCAAATCGTAGATTTCCAGCCCACTAAGGTCAGCCGGCGCAATCGTCTGGGCGCCAAAGTTGTACGACTCCCACTTCTTAACTGAGGCGTACTCGTCCTGCGCCTGGGCCACGATGGCTATCGACAGAAGCAGCAATAGCGGAAGAAATGCGCGATAGAACGTAAAAGGGGATTTCATAAAGAAGGCTCTCTCCTAAGAAGCCAAGACGTTAACGACGGAAGGTTTTGCATTGCCCACGCGCCGTCCTTCTGTAAGCCCAGCGGCTTCAGGCGTGGGAATCTGAGGTCATTTCTTAAGAAACAGGGCTTTAGCCTCGTTGTTAGAAGCCTTGAACGGGCTGAACAAAGTTTTCGCTCTCCTGACCCAGGCGTAAACAGAGTGTGTCAGAACCGCGAGCGGTAGCGACCGGCCCAGGAAGTCTGCTCGAATCAAAAACGGAGACCTCGCGGAAGGGATTACAGCGAACCGGGCCGAGATGAATTTCGCGGCTTTTCCTGATCCGGTCGCTACCGCTCGCGGTTCTGACACACCCTCTAAACGGCTGGGCTAGAGAAAAAGCGCAGACAAAACCCCTGACCCAGAGCTAGCCGAAAATGTCGCGCACCTTGTCGACCAGTTTTTTGTCTTCGAGATCTTTGGTCTCGATTTTGGCCAGTTGTTCCAGCAGTTTGCGCTGTTCACGAGTCAGGCTGGTGGGCGTCATCACCGAAACTGAAACAAACATGTCGCCCTTGCCCCGGCCACCGAGCACCGGCATTCCCTGGCCGCGCACGCGAAAAACCGTGCCGGTCTGGGTCCCCGCCGGCACTTTGAGCGCCTGAGCGCCGTTCAAGGTGTCAACACTTACTTCAGCGCCGAGGGCGGCCTGCGCGAACGTGATCGGAATCGAAGCGTACAGATTACTTCCCTGACGTTCGAACTGTTCGTGCTCAGCTACATGAATGACCACGTAGAGATCTCCCGGCGGGCCACCGTAAGCGCCGGATTCACCTTCGGCCTGCAAGCGCAAACGCGATCCGGTTTCAACGCCCGCAGGAATCTTCACCTCAATTGATTTCTCGTTTTCGACGCGACCGGCACCGCGACAAGTCTCACACGGCGAGCTGATTACCTGCCCGCCGCCCCGACAGGTGCTACAGGTACGCGAAACCGAAAAGAAGCCCTGCTGGAAACGTACCTGCCCGGCGCCCTGGCAGGTGCGACAGGTTTCCGGTTTGGTCCCGGCCGCCGCGCCTGATCCTTTGCAGGTGTCACAGGTGTCAAGCTTGGGAATGCGCAACTGGGCCGTCATTCCTACCGCAGCCTGCTCCAAAGTTATTTCGAGATCGTAGCGCAAATCGGCGCCCCGTAGGGTAGCGGAGCGGCGTGACCCGCCCCGACCTCCTCCGGCTCCGAACACATCGCCGAAGCCAAACAGGTCGCCGAGGATGTCCTCGATTCCCCCGAAGCCAGGCGCGCCCCAGGCGCCGCCCGCGGCGCTGCTGGCAACGCCGGCGTGTCCAAATCGGTCGTACCGCTGACGCTGCTCGGAATTCGAAAGGACCGCGTAAGCCTCTGCCGCTTCCTTGAATTTCTCTTCGGCTTCGGGATCGCTCTGGTTTTTGTCGGGGTGGAACTGATGCGCGAGCCGGCGATACGACGTCTTCAATTCCTGATCAGACGCCGAATGACTGACGCCCAGAACCTCATAATAATCGCGTTTATTTATTGCCATGATTGAGTATTACTAACGAGCGGCCAGCAGTTCGCACCGGATAACCGGCAAACCCGCTGGCCGCACCTGATTTTAGCCGAACGAATAGATTAGCTCAATTTTGATTCGTCTCTTCCGTCGACTCCTTCATCATTGCGCTCGTGAGCTGCCGCGCCAAGCGTTCGACACCGTCCATAGCCATGCGAATCTCACCAATTTCGGTGGAACCGATGGCATCTTCACCGCCCTTCAAAAGCATCTGCCCGCTCTCCTGATTTTCTTTTGTTAACAAGCCACCAAATTCGGTGAAGGCCCGTTGCGTGTTCCGCACCAGGCTGGCCAGGCGGTTGCTGAGATCGACGCGCTCGCGCAGGACCTTATCTGTTTCGGCCGAGGTCACCGCTTCGGTGATGATCCTTTCAATTTCATCGCCGGAAAGTCCCGAGGTGGGCGTGATTCGCATCTGCTGTTCGCGGCCCGTCGCTTTGTCCATAGCCGACACCGAGACGATGCCGTTGGCGTCAACCTCGAACGAGACCTCGATTTGCGGTACGCCTCGCGGCGCCGACGGAATTCCCACCAGTTCGAATTTGCCGAGGCTGCGGTTGCCGCTGGAAATTTCGCGCTCGCCTTGCAGGATATGAATTTCAACCGACGACTGATTATCAACCACCGTCGTGAATGTCAGACTGTTGCGCAAAGGAATCGTCGAATTACGCTCGATGATTTTGGTAAACAAACCGCCGCGAGTTTCCAGCCCCAGACTCAGGGGCAACACATCCAGCAGGACAATGTCTTTGACGTCGCCGGACAGCACGCCACCCTGAATGGCTGCGCCCATGGCCACCACTTCGTCGGGATTAATTTCCGCCGACGCTTTCTTGCCAAAGATCTCGGCAACGGTGCGCTCGACGATTGGTGAGCGGGTCTGTCCGCCAACCAGAATTACCTTGTCGATGTCCTTCGACTCCAATTTGGCGTCAGTGAGGGCCCTTTCGCACGGCTCAATAGTTTGTTTGACGAGATCGCCGACCAGTTCTTCGAATCTGTCCCGCGTCAGAGTCTTGTTCAGGTGTTTCGGACCTGACGCGTCCGCAGCGATAAAGGGAAGATTGAAACTCGTCTCACTTGCAGAAGACAATTCACATTTGGCGCGCTCGGCCGCCTCCTTCAAACGCTGCAAGGCCAGACGGTCCTTGCGAAGATCGATGCCCGTATCGTCCATGAACTGATCGGCCATCCAGTTCATAATGCGCTCGTCGAAATCTTCTCCGCCCAGATAGGTATTGCCAGAGGTCGAAAGCACCTCGAACACGCCGCCGTTCATTTCGAGAATCGAAATATCGAAGGTGCCGCCGCCCAAATCGTAAACGGCAATTTTCTCTTTTTCGGATTTGCCGAGCCCGTAAGCCAGCGCCGCTGCGGTGGGCTCGTTGATGATTCTTTCGACGTTCAGTCCCGCAATTTTTCCGGCGTCCTTTGTCGCCTGACGCTGGGTATCGTCAAAATAAGCCGGGACCGTAATGATGGCGTCCGCGATCGATTCCCCGAGGTAATCCTCAGCGGCCGCCTTTAGACGCTGGAGCACAATCCCGGATAACTCCGGCGGGCTGTAAACGCGGCCCTGGACACGCACCCGCGCGTCGCCGTTTTGCGAGTCAACAATCTCAAACGGCGCCGTCTCGCGCATGCGCTGCGCTTCAGTCGAATCGAACTTTCGTCCGATCAGACGCTTGACGGCATAAACCGTATTCGACGCGTTGGTGACGGCCTGGCGCTTGGCAATTTGGCCGACCAATCGCTCGCCTTTATCCGTAAACCCAACGACGCTGGGCGTGGTGCGTCCGCCTTCCTTGTTCGGAACAATCTGCACAGTGCCGCCTTCAAGCACCGCGACGCAGCAGTTGGTCGTGCCCAAATCAATTCCAATTATCTTTCCCATTATCGTTGAGGAAACTAGTCGTCATTCTTCCGTGAGGCCACCTTAACCATTGCCGGGCGAAGCAAACGGTCACCAATGCGATAGCCGCGCGTAATTTCTTCAGATACTGTATCAGGCTCGAATCTGTCCGAAGGCTCAGTAACCACGGCTTCGTGTACATGCGGATCAAAACGCTGGCCGACCGCCGCAATCGGTTGAATTCCCAGGGATTCCAGCACGTCATTAAGTTGCTTGTTAATTAATTCCACTCCGTGCAGGAAGTGGCGGAATTCTTTTGATTCCTCGGCCTCGATGGTCCGTTCAGCGTCCAGAGCTCGACTCAAATTGTCCAGGACGGGCAGCAGCTTTCGCGCCACGTCGGCAACGATTCGATTGTGCGTCTCTCCACGATCTCTTTCGACGCGCTTGCGGTAGTTGTCGAAATCCGCATGTCTTCTGGCCGCCGTATCAGTGGCTTCCGCCAGCGCGCTTTGCAACCGCTTAAGTTCCGCCCTGGAGGCTATCAGCTCGGCCAGCTGAGGCCCGCCCATGCCTCCGCCTGAATCCGCCGCGGGATCGTTGGGGGCCACCTGAAATTCGTCCGAATCCAAAGCTACCAGCTCAGCTTCCAGATCCTCTGGGGTCACATCTTCTTCCAGCACGGGGGTCTCATCTGAGTCTGCGAAGTGAATAGGAATGCTGTTCGACGGCTTCTGCTTCTTGTCTGCTGCCATTTGGAATAATTAGGTTCGAGGACTGTTGCCGAGTCGCGACAACTTAATGAAGTGACGCTTCAGTCATAAACGCGCGTTCAATGAAACGCCCGAGGTAGTTTACCACAGCCATCATACGTCCGTACTCGATCCTGGTCGGACCGACGACTCCGATAGTGCCTGACAAATCATGGCTAAGTCTGTACGAAGTAGTAATCACGGCGCACTGCTGTAGCGAAGACGCGAGGTTCTCGTGACCAATTAGCACCTTGACAGCGCCCTCGTGGGAATCATCCGCCACGCACTCATTAAGAATCTTAACGAGGCGAGACTTTTCTTCAAAGGTGCGAAACAGTTCACGGATGTTCTCAGTCCGCGAGAACTCGGGCTTTCCAAGAATATTCGAGGCCCCATCGAGATATACTTCCGCAGTCGCCTCGTCTTCATCCTGCAAACTCCGCTCGCATAAAAGGATCGCATTTCTCACCACCGAGTCGTACAGCGCCTTTTCCTGTTTCATGAGCGCGATTATTTCCGCGCGGATCGCGACCAGACTCTTGCCCTCGAATTCCGCATTCAGATAACGGGCAGTGCGGTTCAGCTCATCCTGGCTGATCTCTTCGTCCAGCGCGATGACCTTGTCATGCACAATGTTCGAAGTCGATACCAACACTACCAGGATCCGAGTGTCCGGCAGCTTCATAAAACGAATCTGCTTCAGCCTATTGTCGGCGAGCGACGGCCAGACCACGATCCCCACGTTCTCGGAAAGTTCCGACAAGACGTGTGAGGCTCTCTCCATCAAACGGTCCGGCCGCGCGGTCATCTCTTTGCCGGAACTAATGCTTTCGATGGCGCTGAGATCGTTCTCGGACAATTGCGTCGAGTCGAGCATGTTGTCGACATAGTACCGGTACCCCTGATCGGTCGGGATTCTTCCGGCTGAGGTGTGAGGTTGCTCGAGCAATCCGATTTCCTCTAATTCGGACATCACATTGCGAATCGTCGCCGATCCCCAACCCGACGCTCGGGCAAACCGGTCAGAGATGGTGTGCGATCCAACCGGCTCGCCCGAAATCAAGTACGACTCGATTATGGTGGCCAGCACAGCCTGACGACGAGAGTCCGGTTTCGGCCGAACTGATTTGGTTGAATGGGGCTGTCGAGTCATTCGGTAAAGGTACGTGCGAAAGTAAATCCAGACGTCCGCCAGTATAGCGAATTCTTCAAATTCCTAGCAATTTATCGAGGGTTTCCACCGGATCTTTTGACGAGATCTTCTGCCCAGAGAGAGGCCCAACCCACCGTTTCAGCGTAAGTGTTGAAATATCACGGCTTAGCATCGCGCCTCAATTCACCTGAAATGCCTGCCCCGGTTCGGGTCAGGGAAATGGCCGACTTATCGGGGGTTTCCGTGACTGGACCAGTATGGTTTGACTGATCGTGGGATGGCCCATAAGATTGCCCTCGAACCCAGGTTTTTCCGGTAATGTCACAACCCAATCTTCAGTTCAGAAATGTGTTCAGCGACGCTTTCCGACAGCTCGGGGGTGGGCGCAAGCGCTTTCAGCCTGAGCTCTCGGCGATCGAAGTAAAGTTCTATCCGTACGCCGGTCTTCACCATACGATTCGTGTCCGCGGCGGCCGAGTTTTTGTTCGCATCTCCGATCTTTTGGAGGCCGCGCCTCCCGAAGTGATTCGAGCTCTTGCGTTTCTACTAGTCGCTCGATTGCTGTCGCGCAAAGCTCCGCGCGATGAAGAAAGGGTGTATCGCGCTTACGCCTTTAGCCCGGAAATCCTGCGCGCGTCGGACCTGGCCCGCAAACAACGGGGCCGGAAGGTAATCTCATCAGCAAACGGCCGCGTCTACGATCTGGACAAACTATTTTCCCGTCTGAACCGCCGTTATTTCGACGGTGAGATGAATAAACCAGTTTTGACCTGGTCACAACGACGGGCGCGCAGCATTCTGGGGCACCATGATGCAGCGCACGACACCATCACAATCAGCAAAGCGCTCGACTCCGCGGACGTGCCCGAGTGGTTCGTCGAATACATCCTGTTCCATGAGATGCTTCACATTAAGCACCCGGCCCGCATTATCAGGGGCCGCCGTTACTATCACACCGCCGCTTTTCGCGCGGAAGAGCAACGTTATCCCGGTTATAAGCAGGCGCAGGAATGGCTCGACCGGGTGGTTCGGACACGACACGAATTACGCGCCAGGGCCGCCTAGCGAAATCAAAAGAAAACTGGAACTCTTTTGATCAGCCGGCGTTAATTGAATTAGGTAGGTGGGCTCCTCCTGAGAGCGAGCAAGTCAGGCTGTTCCTTCTGGATCCAGCAGGGCTTGCTCGTTCTGTTTTTATCGGGCGAAAACCTGAATCAGCCACTGGACATTCACACCAACGTGCCGCTAGACTCATCGTTTGCATTAAGCCGTCGGCTGCGATCAGTGGCCACACCAAAATAACAAAACCAGAAAGACTCGATAAATAATGGCAATTCCAGCAACCCAAATTAGAAGAGGCATGGTGATAGTGTTCGAAGGCGAACCGTGCCGCGTCGTTGAATTTCGTCACCATACTCCCGGAAACCTGCGAGCCATGATCCAGACAAAATTGCGCAGCCTGCGCACTGGATCGTCCTTTGAACATCGCTTCCGATCGGTCGACACAATCGATCGGGCCGCTCTCGAACAGCACGAAATGGAGTATCTCTATTCAGATGGATCACATCACCATTTCATGAACACTGAGAATTACGAGCAGGTCGCTTTGAGTGATGACGAACTGGGCGACTCGGCACAATGGCTGGCCCCCGGTCTCAAGATTCAGGCGGAGTTTTATGAAGGAGCGCCGATTGGGATTGATATGCCGCCTTCCCTGGAGTTGTTGGTGACCCAGACTGAGCCTTCGATGAAGGGCGCAACCGTTTCAAATGTCAACAAACCGGCCACGCTTGAAAATGGAGTAGTTATCCAGGTCCCGCCTTTTGTCAACGAAGGCGATCGCATCCGTGTCGATCCCATTGAAGGTCGTTATCTCGAGCGCGCGAAGTAGTGGCACAGACTTTCGGTCTGTGTTCAAAGGACTAAGGTAAGAACCCTGGCGATTCAAAACGATCACAGACTAAAGTCTGTGCCACCATGTACCTGCTTTACAGCCTGCTCCTGACCGTCGGCTTCGTATTGCTGTTGCCGCGTTTTGCGATTGACGCCCTGCGCACTCGCAAGTACGTAACAGGTCTGCGGCAAAGGCTCGGCAATCTTCCTGAGTTACCTGCTTCAGACCAGCCACTGATCTGGTTGCATTGCGTATCTGTGGGCGAGACCGAAGCGGCGCGCCCTTTGGTTCGCGCCCTCCGCGAACGCTTTCCGTCTTACCGGCTGGCGGTTTCCACCACAACGGTTACCGGACAACAGGTCGCCAAGCGAGTCTTCCAGCAGGAAGCCGCGGCCATTTTCTATTTCCCAATCGATTGGGCCTGGACCGTTCGGCGCGTCCTGCGAACCCTGAATCCGTCGGCGGTGCTGATCATGGAGACCGAATTGTGGCCGAATCTGTTGCGAACTTGCCGGCGACAGTCAATTCCCGTGGCCCTGGTTAACGGTCGCATCTCGGCAAACTCCTTTCGCCGTTACCGGATGATCAGGATGTTCACCGCGCGGATGCTGAATAATCTCACTATGGCAATCATGCAGTCTGAGCGGGATGTCACACGCATTCGCGAACTTGGCATGGCGAACGAGCGCACGTCGTCCGCCGGCAACCTGAAGTTCGACGGCGCCGGTAACGCAGGCAATGACGGGGTGCTCAATTCCGACATGCGCAGCCGTTTTGGCTTCAGTGAAGGCAAATCGCTGATTGTCGCAGCGAGCACGCACTGGCCGGAGGAGCAGGTCCTAATCGACGCCTTCAAGCGGATCAAGCAATCTACAGAAGACAGACAGGTGCGACTGTTGATCGCCCCGAGACATCCCGAGCGTTTCAATGAAGTTGCAGATTTAATCGCCGACTCAGGCCTGACCTGGGCGCGCCGCACAACTTCCCCGGCAAAAGAGGACGCGACTTGCGAGATCATCCTGCTTGATTCGATCGGCGAATTGCGGACCGTGTTTCCATTCGCTGACATTGCTTTCATCGGCGGCAGCATTGCTTCACACGGAGGACATAACGTTCTTGAGCCTGCGGTCGAGGGCGTTTGTGTAATCACCGGGCCGCACACCGATAACTTTGCCGCGATCATTCAAACCCTGCTGGGCGAAGGCGCCCTGGTCCAACTTGGTGAGGTGGCGATTTCGGAAGCCGCAAAACAGCTGGCGGCCACCATCAAGGAACTCCTCGAAGATGAGCCTCGCCGGCGAGAGATTGGCCAAAGGGCCATGGCTGTTTGTGATTCCAATCGGGGAGCCACGAACCGAACGATGCACATTCTCGCTAAGTTGTTGTCATCGCGCCCACCCGTAAACGCGTCCGTTCCCTTCTCCGCAATTCACGTTACCGCCGCAAAATGAACCGAGCCGCGACAGTTGCGTTGGCGCCAATCGGTGGCATCTACGGCATCTTCGTCAAGGCACGCAATGCCTGCTATCGCCGGGGAATTTTGCGGACGAAGCAGATCGGCGTACCGGTCATCAGCATCGGCAACCTTACTTCAGGCGGAACCGGCAAGACGCCACTCGTCGAATGGACCGCGCGCGAGCTGGCTTCTCTGGGGCGCAAGGTTTGTATCCTCACGCGAGGCTATGGCCGCAACAATCCCGGGCGGCAAGTGATCGCTTCAAACGGGAAAGAGATTCTCGCGGATGCAGCACAAACCGGCGACGAGGCCTTTATGTTGGCTGAAAGGCTGAGAGGGCAAGCCGCGGTAATTTGTAACGCTGATCGAGTTTCCGCCGCAGCCTGGGCAATTAATAATCTGGGAAGCGAAGTCTTCGTGCTCGATGATGCATTTCAGCACCAGCAGGTCGCTCGCGACCTCAACATTCTCGCAGTTGATGCGACGAATCCATGGGGTAACCGGCGTTCCCTTCCCGCCGGAATTTTGCGGGAACCCATCAAAGAGGTATCGCGCGCCGATTGTGTCATTATCACGCGGGCCGATTTAGAAGATTCTCGAGGCTCACGGGATGAAATCGAGAAGTTTCATCCGGGTGTGCCGGTGCTGCTGTCGCGGATGCGACATACCCAATTGCGCGAAGTAGCCACGAACTTTCCCCTGACGGATTCTGAAGAGATCAAAGCTTTGCCGATCGGAGCATTTTGCGGCATTGGCAATCCCGAGTCGTTTTTCCAACTTCTTCAGCGCGAAGAATATTCGCTGACCTATCAGTGCAGTTTTCGCGACCACCACAACTTCACACAGGCAGATGTCGATTTGATCGTCCGCGAGGCGCAAAGCAAAGGCGCGCGGGCTTTGCTCACGACTGCCAAAGACGCCGCCAAACTTCGATCACTAAAGTTCGATTTACCTTGCTACGCGGCCGAAATTGAAGTCGAGATTGAGCATGCCGAGGTATTGCGTGAACTGATTCTCAGGACAATTGGGCAGCCGTGAGCCGGCGCTCTCTTGTGGCACGGGCGTCCCGCCCGTGAATCTTACGCGCGAGATGTGCGAACATTAAGCTAATCACTCGACCAGGCGCGAGCCTTCAGAGCTAGGCCAAACGAGGCTTTGCGAGCGAGATCACATACTTGACTGACCAGTCCAATGGCTCTTGCCACTCTGATGCGCGGCAAGTCTTCGACTTGCCGTCGAGCTCATTTCCTCAAACCGGTCTATGACCGTGCGCAGGTCGGAGACCCTAAAAGAAGAAGCGGGCAACCGGCAAGTCGAAGACTTGCCGCGCATCAGAGTGGCAGAGCCAATGCAGTGACAGCGTTGAAGTTCGACGGAGCCGGCGCGGAGTCAAGTATTTCGTTACCGTTGAAACGGTTACTCGTGGTTTTTATACTTCCACCGGGCTCAAGCCCGGTGCGAATGAGAAAACAACGACTCGTTGACCATTCTGGCTAGTCCGGCGAGGGTGTTGCTTTCGGCACGACCCGAACTGTGGGCGTCGCTTTGGGCGGAGGCGGAGGCTCGTCTTCTTCTTTTGGAGAGGCCTTCGGCGTCGGCGATTCTCGCTGGTTCGTATTGCGATTACTGTTTGATCCGAAATTACCGTTGACTGTGGTAGCCGGCAGCTGCTCGCCGGCGTTTGCGTTGACGTTCGCGCTGCGCGGAGTCGGCGACAGCGATGGTTGCGACTGGATGTTGCGTTCGCTTTCACCGGTGGCCGGCCCCGTGGGCTGAACCGGTTGGCTGTTGGGATCGGCCACCAATCCCGGCTGCGTCACGTTTGCATTCGGTGACTGAGTTTGGCCACTTCCACGCGTAAGCAGAAAGACCACTCCGAAAACCGCCACCAGGGCGATCGCCGCAGGCACTAAAATTCGCCAGGGATTCGCGCCGGCCGGAGGTACGCCGGTTGGCGGCTGGGCCAACGGCGCCGCATCGTAGCCTAACGGCGCAGACTCGTGCCGCGGCTGAACCACCGTAACCTCATCCAGAGGTTGCCTCGGCGTGACAATTGTCTCTTCATCGAGATCGTCGGCCGCTGCCACCACTGGCGAGTTCGGGACAGTCGCCGGCGCCGCAACCACTGAGCCTTCGGACGCTTCAGCGAGTGCCTTCGACAATTCGCCCGCCGACTGAAATCGATCTTCCGGCTGCTTTGCGAGCGCGCGTGAAATAATTTGCTCAACGGCTACGGGTAGGTCCGGGCGAAACTCAGAGATCGGAGGCGGCTCATCCTGAACCTGCTTCATCATAATTAACGTCGGCGACTCGCCGGTGAACGGCACGCGACCCGCCAACATTTCGTAAACAATGATCCCAAACGAATAGACATCCGAACGCTTATCGATCGGGCCGGATTGTGAGCACTGTTCCGGCGACATGTATTGCGGCGTGCCGATGACCAGATTTGCAGCGGTGATGTCGATGTCCCGAACACCTTCCGGCTGCTGAATCTTGGCAATCCCAAAGTCCAGGACCTTAGCCCAGTCGCCGCCATTCGTCTGCGACAACATGATATTGTCGCTCTTCAGATCGCGATGAATGACGCCCTGCTCGTGCGCGGCATCGAGGGCGCCCGCGACCTGCCGGACAATCTCCGTCGTCCGTTCGAGCGACATCGCCCCTTCACTCTTGATGACCTCTTTCAGCGTTTGGCCATCCAGATATTCCATGACCAGGAAGACGACGCCGCTTTCCGACTCGCCAAAGTCAGTGACGTTGACCGCGTGTGGATGTGAGATGCGCGAAGCCGCTTTAGCTTCGCGTGAAAAACGTACGACCACGTCGTCGTCTACGGCCAGCGAGGGGCGCAAGACCTTAATCGCCACCCGCTTGTCCATCAGGACATGTTTGCCCCGATAGACAGAGCCCATCCCGCCGGTTTTGATCAATTCTTCGATGAGATATTTGTCGGCAAGGGTCTCGCCCAGGTGAGGATCACTGGTAGCCTGGAGTGCCGCGCCATCAACGGGACACAGCGTGCTGGTGTTGGAATATTCGTTGCCGCAGACAGGACAAGCTTTCATTTGAATTCTTTTCGTGCGCTTTCAGGCCAGCGTAACACAGTAAAATTCACTCAAGCAAAGTAGGTGCCAAAAAAAACAAGCGCGACGATAACGCCGCGCTCGTCTTTTTTCGTTGCCAACTGATCTTCGTATTAACCCTTGATAAAGACGATCAGCAAAGCGAACAGCACCAGTGACTCGATCAGGGCCAGGCCCAGGATCATCATGGTCTGAATTCGCCCGGCAGCTCCGGGATTACGGGCCGCGCCTTCACAAGCCGCTGCACCAATCTTCGACTGGCCGATGGCGCCGCCGACGACCGCGATAGCAAACCCAACGCAAGCCCCAATCGTTTTCAAGCCGGCAACGCTGCTGCCGGCAGCTTCATTGGCCGCGCCAGGCTGGGCGAACACCGGCATGGCCGCAACCATGACGATCGCCGCCGCCGATAACAGAAACAAAGCAATCTTTCTCATCATCTTCTCCTGAATTAATTGGCGAACTCTGAACAGAACCAGACCGAATATGATTTCGCCGGCATCCGGTATCCACCGCCCCTCTTACAACGGCGCTCCTGCGATACAGACCGTAACAAAAGAAAAATGAGTGGTCGAGTACTTTCGTCGATTCGCGTTTTTTTGGTGCGCTCAACGTGTGCGAGCGCGTTGCTCGCACCGCTCGCAGGCGCATTCATAAAGCCGGTACGCACGCCTCCGGCGTGCTAAAGAACGGTCACGTGTGCTGCACACCAGAGGCGTGCGTTCGAATGTACTAAGCCGCCACCGCCGCTGCATGTTCGACGTGTTCAACTTCTTCGTGAGCGTGCTCGTCATGCGGCGCGTGCGAAACTTCACTTAGGTATAACTGCGATAGCAAAACAAATACGAACGTCTGAATAAAGCAGACAAACAAACTGAGCGGCATGATCAGGACGGGCACGATCCAATAGGTTATGCCGGGAATCAGGTGCGAGATCGTCTCCATCACCTGCTCGTCCGCGAACATGTTTCCGAAAAGACGAATTCCCAACGAGAATGGCCGGATGAAGTTACTGATGAGCTCGATGGGAAAAATCAACGGCGCGATCCACCAGATCGGCCCACAAAGATGTGCCAGGTGTTTGACTATTCCATTCTCTTTAATGCCGATGTAGTTGTAGTAGACAAAGGATGACAGACCCAGAGCAAAGGTCACGCTAACGGCCGCCGTCGGTGTCATGAAAAGCGGGAAAAATCCCATCAGATTTGACACCAGGATTAGCACCGCGAAAGTCATAACGACTGGAAAGTACTGCAATCCGTGTGGGCCGACGATATCTTCCAGCATGCCGCGCACCGCCAGCACGCTGGCCTCGAGTGTCTGCTGCCCCCCGCTCGGCTCATCTTCAGAAAGCTTGCCTTTCAAAACCCAGATAATCGCGACGCTGAGGATGCACGCGATCACAAACATGATCGTGTACCAGGGGATCGCGTTCTCAGGCGTATACGGTCCGAAGGCCGCTTCAGGTGTGCTGCCGAATTTAGCCAGGAACCACTTCCATCTCGGATACGTGTACCTCATTTCGAGGTTGTACACGTACTCGCCGAAGTACTGATTCACCAGCCGCACGATAATCGGCGCATGATGGGCAGCTTCCTCAGCATGCTCTGCCTCTGCAAAGAGAAACAACATCAGAAGGATTCCTCTCGATGAATAATCGCGAAATAAAACTGTCTAAAAGCTTCTACGAATAGCGCCGGGACAAACGCGCACAAGCCGGCTATCGTCGCTGCCAACGAAACGATTCGCAGCTCATAAGCTAGCAGAACCACGGCGCCGACCAGCAGATAGCGAAAAATGTAGCTGGAAATCCGTACCCGCGGACGCCGTATCGCATGATCGATATTGAAGATCGCAGCAACAGAAATTCGCAGCCAGTGATAATTCAAAAGTGCCAAGCCTCCACCCAACATCAATCCGAGACTGACGCGCCAGGGCGCCAGCACCAAACTGATGATGGTGGCGCAAATCACGCTCACGACCATCACGCGAACCAGCCGCCGCTCGAGCGCACCGTCAGCTGGTTCGATGACTGGGTCACCAGTCACCCTGTAAATACTTTGACTCATGAATTAAGCGAACGATTTTACATGGCACTTGCATTACTGTCGAGCGGCAGTAGGGGGCTTTCAAACCGTCGCTCTGAGGTCCGTACCGGGAGCGGTAGCGACTGGGTCGCGGCCTAACAAACAATCGAGATCGGCAGGCTGCGACCGGGTCGCTACCGCTCCCGGTACGGACCTCAGTCGGGCGGCGCACCACCGCGAAGTCTATTTCAGCTGTCTCGGCGGCGGCTCTCGCGGCTCATCCGATCGTTTGCCGCCTCCGCCCGTCTCAGAAAGCATCTCTTTGATCGTGCCGATGCTCGAAAGCATGCTCGAAGTCTCGACCGGCATGAAGATCACTTTCGCATTATTGCTCTTGGTCATGTCCCGCAAGCTCTCTATGTAACGTATCGTCATCAGATACTGAGCCGGGTTTCCGTGTTCTTCCATCGCATTCGCGACCTGGGCAATTGCTTGCGACTCAGCTTCAGCCTGGCGCAGGCGGGCCTGGGCCAATCCTTCCGCTTGCAGAATCGCCGACTGCTTCTCGCCTTCTGATCGAGTGACGGCCGCCTGTTTTTCGCCCTCAGCTCGCGTGATTGAAGCCTGCCGTTCGCCTTCGGCCTGCAAGACCAGGGCGCGACGATTTCGCTCCGCAGTCATCTGTTTTTCCATCGTGACGCGTACATCTTCCGGAGGCGTGATGTTCTTGACATCGACGCGCGTCACTTTCACGCCCCACTTGTCTGTGGCTTCGTCCAGGATCAGTCGCAACTTCGCATTGATTTGATCTCGCTGCGAGAGCGTGTGGTCGAGATCCATGTCACCCATCACGGCGCGCATACCGGTAATCGTTAATTGGACGATACCGCCAATCAAATCGTTCATTTCGTAAACCGCTTTCACCGGATCGGTAATTTGCCAGTACACGACTGAGTCCACATGAATAGTGACGTTGTCGCGGGTGATGACCGGCTGCGGCGGCAAATCAATGTATTGTTCGCGCAGGTCGATCGACGCCAGACCACCGCGCATGTTGGTCCAATAGACTGCGCGAGGCTTGTCGATAAACGGGACAATGATGTTCAGGCCGCTCGAGGCTACGCGGCTGAAACGACCGAGCCGTTCGATAAGCATGACCGTTGCTTGCGGAACGATCTTAATCGTCTTGACCGCGGTGACCAGCATGGCAATACCAATAAAGAAAAGAACAAAGATTAGGAGAAATCCTCCGAGCACCTCGGCTTGCAGCAGCATCATTAGAGCGAATGGCATAACTCACCTCCGGTAAGGTCTTGAATCAAATGGGCCAAAACTTAAGGGCGCAACTATATCGAAAGCAAATCTGTTCGACAAACCTTTAGGTACGCACGCCTCTGGCGTGCTGCACCCCGGAGGCGTGCGTACCGTCTGCACACGATTGTTCGATGATCGCAGCAGCCGCAAGCACGGTCTCCTCTTCGAAAGGCCGCCCCACGATCTGCACCCCGATGGGAAGCCCCGCCGAGGAACGCGAGACCGGAACAGAAATCGCCGGCAACCCGAATACATTAAACGTCTGCGAGTAGCTGAAGGCGCGAAAGGTGCTGATCGATTCCCGGTTGACCTCAACGCGATCCGCACCGTGCTCGAACGCGGGAACGGCGCCCACCGGCGCCAGGATTAGCGGTGTTGTTTTCATCCAACCGAGAAGCTGTTCGCGAAGGCGCTCGCGTTCAACCACCGCGCGAGCAGTTCTTTCCGCAATCTCAATTCTCTTCTCCAAAGTCGGGTCTTTCTGGCGTGGGCGCAGGGCCGAGGCGACGCGCGGTCCGGCTTCATCTTCCCTGCCGCGATAGAATTCTCGCAGTTGCTCACTGGCTGCTCGCGAAAACAATTCAACCCATAAGCGCGACCCCTCAGAGACGCCCGGCGCACGTTCGCAGCGAACCGCGAGACCGGCTTCCGCCAGGAGCTGGGCGGCTAGCTCGACCGCCTTGACTGTCTCGGCGGTTACCGGTGCAACATGATCAGCCGCATAGTAAGCGACGCCGGCGCCACGCAATTGACTTCGAGACCGTTCAACGAAAAGGTTTTCCGAGGTTGCCGCGGCGGGAACATCGGACAGGATCTTCAGCATCAGCATCAGATCGATTACTCGTCGCGCCATTGGCCCAATGCTCGCGCCCAGCGCCAGGGTTCCCGTCGTCTGGGGGATGTGACCATCCATCGGGACCAGGCCGGTCGTCGGCTTCAATCCGGCGATGCCGCAAAAATGCGCAGGCACGCGAATCGATCCGGAGAGATCACTGCCGATCCCGGCAACCGAAAGGTGCGCGGCAATCGCTGCGGCTTCGCCACCGCTGGATCCTCCTGCCGTCAGCTTCAAATCGAGTGGATGATTGGTTCGGCCAAACACCGGATTGTCGGTCTCGTAAGGGATGGCCATCTCGGGGGTGTTGGTTTTCCCGAGGATGATGGCTCCGGCACGTTTCAATCTCCCGACCACGGCCGCATCGGCGGCGGGAAGATATCGTGTCAGCAGGCGCGAGCCGCTGGTAGACCTGATTCCCGCAGTGGCGATCGTGTCCTTTATCGTTACCGGCACGCCGTGGAGCAGTCCCAACGTGCCGCCAGAATTAAGTTCGCGCTCACGTTCGCGGGCCTGATCCAGAACATCCGGCGCGAGTGTGACAATCGCATTCAGGGACGGATTAATTTGATCAATGCGCTGAAGGTAGGATTCGACTACTTCAACCGGGGAAACGCTTCGCGATCTGATCAGCTCGGACAGATCGCTCGCGGATTTTGAAGTTAGTCCTCTGGGCACGAAATCTGGTCCTCTTCAATGTTTCCATGGATCTTACGGTCTTTATGGTGAGTTTGGAGCCGACGAATATTTACCACAGAGACACCCGAAAAATCGCTTAAACACTAGTAGAGCCGACGGCTGTTTTGGTGCTTCGCTGTGCTGAGCGAAATGTTTATGGACACTTGGGTAAAACACTTTCAACCAGCTCCTTTAGGAGCGTAATGTGACGCGATTCAATGTCGAACTCCTAAAGGAGCTGGATCGTTTTTGATGGCGCAAGGTTCTCCAGGAAATCCTTGAGCCGCGCAAGCTTCCTCACTTTACGAGGCGCACGTTGTTGATTCGCCATCCATCGGTCCCCCGATCGAACGTCACTCGCGCACCTTCGACTGTGACGACCAGTTGTTGCTTGTTCTGCTGAACCCCAACTTTGCCGAGCGCTTTTGACTGCCTCGAACGCGGTTGCAAAACAGTAATCAAGGTGTGTTCTCGTGCCGGCGCAACTTTCAAACTGAGTACGTTAACCGGTCTGATCCATCCGGCAGGGTTCTCCAACCCGCCAGTGATCTCAAGATTCGAAGTGACAATATCCAGCGCCGCTTCTCCCTGCTCGAAAACCCAATGTCGAGATGTGGGCTCAGTCACTTTGCCGTAGGTGTGAAATCGTAATTCAGCCGCTTCCGGATCCGGAGTGGCGATCTCATCGACCAGGATCCAAAAGCGCTTGTCGACAAAGACTACGTGCCGACTCACTCGAGTAGCCGCAACTTCATATGCGCCGTCGGCCACACCAGTGAGCATTTCATAACCGTCGCCCTTAAATGGCCCCACCAACTTGCCCTGCTTACCCAGAACCTGACCCTTGCCACCAATCAAAACGGTGTTATGTCCGGCGGTGGTGATCTCGTAGTAGCCGTAACGCTGCGGCCCGAAATAATCCCCAGGGTAGGGACGGCTGCCCAGCTCGACGGCCAGCATCGTGTCGCCATAGCCGACGCTGATGTGATTTAGATCGAGATGGGTATGGTTAGCGGCCAGCGAGCCGTTCTTCAATGCCAGGAAGTAAGGCGGATCGGGCTGACGCGGCGTCATCATCGCCCAACCGATAGCCGGGAAGACGTAGACGGGATCGATTTGCGGTTGATAATTGCGCTGCGCCTCTGGCAGCCAGCTCTCATTTACCGGACGCCACAGTAGGGCGAATACTTCCTGAGGCCAGCCGCCCGCGCGGGCAGGCCGCAGTGCGACACGATCGCTAAACCAAATGAAGGCAGGGTCGCGGTAGTTGCGTCCCAGTAAATAATAAATTGGATCGTTCGCGCGGCCATTTGAATCACCAAAGCTAGCGCTCAATTTCTTTCCCGGATTAAAGATGATCGGAAAATAACCCGTTCGTTTTGCGCCTGCCAACTGAAATCGTTCGGCGCCGCCCGGCTTTCCCTCCCGCCGCAACGCTTCGGCCGCGATAAACGCATAGCGAAAGCCGTAGTCCCAATAGCCAGTGCCTTCGTCCCAGCCACCATCCTCAGTCAAATGATTCCAGAAGTGGTCCATGGCAGGGACCGCTATCTTCAAGACGTCGGCCGATAGAGGGCTGTCGCCTCCCAGCGCGAGCGCCAGCACTGCGGCGCCACCGTTACACACCGGATTCCAATTGTGATTTGCAGTAAAAAAGAAAGGTGGCCTGGCGCCTTTGGCGGATTGTAAGTAAGGTGTCAATCCGCGCCGTTCAACGCCTGCGCGCAGTTCAGCGCGCTCATCCGAAGTGAGATCGTTATAAAGCCAGTCCCACGCCAGGCCGAACGTCATGCAGGTTTCGCCGCTCATTAAATCGAACGGGAGCTGATGCGCGGTGTCCACCCAGATACGCCAATCGTTGATGGCATGGCTCAGTTCAGCAACTGCGGCATCGCGATATTTCTTCTCGCCGGTCAAGGTGAATGCCATGCAATATGTAAGGACGCGTCCCTGGAGCAACCGCGCGCATTGCAGGCCCTTGTCCTCTCCGGGAGGATCAGGTTCGCCGCGCTTGCTGATTGAAGGAATGATTTGTGGCGCTGTCAGGTTCCACTCGGCGCGCTCCAGCAAACGCTTTACGGTCGATTGAAAGATTGGGAGTGAGGCGCGCCTCTTAATCTCCGGCAAGTCGCTCTGACTAAACAACAATCGCGGGTGGGCGATGTTTGTTTCAGGGCTCGGATGGGTTTGATCGCTGTTGAGCGTCGCGGTCGGCGCAATGGTTTGCGTTAGCGCGATAAAAAGAATAACGAGAAGCACCGTTGCGTATTTCACACTTTTTTCTGTCGATCGACCGGCCAAATGTGACTTTTGAACCATCCGCGACGTCCCGCAACTTCAAATCGACTGGGGGTGGGTCGGGTGTTTCGTCATCGTGGAGATCATCACTGGAGGCGAAAGCTGCTGTTCAGTCGACGCTCATCCTGGACATTTACCGTTACCGCCTCGCCGGACGTGGCCGATCGGCGGGCCGCGAAAATAACTCTCATCGTGGCCACTAACTCAGCGAAGGGAATCGGCGCTGTGCCGGTGTTGCGGAAGGCTTCGATTGTGTCGTGGACCTCGCGTTGTTGACCTTTGTCCTGATTGGCGGATTTGGTCCGACTCGATTTGCCCGCTTTGACAGTCTCGAGTGCACGAAAGTCGTCAAGAATCGCCACGCCACCACCGCCATACACTTCGAGCCGTTCCTTTCCAACTTTGCCGTTGCCGATCGTGTTGTAGCAAAGCGTCCCCACCGATCCGCCGTCAAAAGAGATCACGATCGAAAGATTGTCCTGGTCGGCAAACTTTTGACTGTTGAGCGATACCGCACTCGCAAAAACCCGCGTGGGCCGCTCGCCGCAGATGAATTGCATCAGGTCCACGAAGTGTGACATCTCGCCGATCAACATGCCGCCGCCTTCATCCGGCTCATGCAGCCAGGTCGAGGTCGGAATAGCGCCGCTGTTGACTCGATAGATCATCTGGAGCCGATCTGCTGCGGCAAAGTTTCCTTTCAGCGAGGTAACCATCGGAGCAAACCGCCGATTCAATCCCACCATTAAGCCGGTCGGTTGTTTCGCGTTGGCCCGATCGTACGCATTGATCACCGCCTCGAGTTGTTCTTCGCTGACCACCATCGGCTTTTCGACGAACACATGTTTCCCGGCATCCAGCGCCGCAACCGTGAAGTCGGCGTGAGTACTGTGCCGCGTTCCGATAAAGAGCGCGTTAATAGCCGGGTCATCAAGTACGGGCTTGATTTCAGTCGTGCAATAGGCAAAACCGAATTTTTCGGCTTTCAGCTTTGCATTGAGGCCGGTTGCCGAGACGAGGCCCAGAAGTTGCGCGTTTGCATGCTTTTTCAAATGCGGAAGCAAGTGCACTGTTGAGTAATTTCCGGCGCCGACGAAACCGATTCCCAATCGATCCAACTGTTTCGTCTGAATCTCCGGCGCAACCGGAATGGTTTTTTGCTGCGGCTTGTCCAGGTCATACTCGAGCAGGATGCCGATGTAAGATTCACTTCCCTTTTCAATTACCTGGTATGCGTCAGGAGCTTTTTCCAGAGGGAAGCGATGCGTCGTGAGTGAACGCACATTCACCTTTCCGGAGCTCACCAAATCCAGAACAGATTCAATGTTGCGGCCCTCGGTCCAGCGCACATAGTCATACGGATAATCGAGGCCACCCTCTTCGTACGATCGGTCGTAGCGGCCCGGGCCGTATGACATTGAAACCTTCACCTCCAGCTCTTTCCGGTAATAGATGTCGCGCGGGATGTTCAGGCCGACCGCTCCAACGACTACGATGCGGCCTTTGCGCCGGGTTATTTCTCCGGCCAGCTCAATTGGCTGATTGCTGGTGGTCGCGGCCGTAATCAGCGTCAAATCTGCGCCGCGCCCTCGGGTAAAACGATCGACGGCGCGGTGCGCATCGTCGTCCGGTAGCACAACACCCTCGTCCATTCCCAGACGCAATCCGGCAGCGACTTTATCCTTGTTGAAATCGATGCCGAGCACACGGCAGCCGCTGGCCTTCAGCAGTTGGACGGCAATCAAACCGATTAACCCGAGACCGCTGACGACCACTACCTCGCTTAACTCCGGGCGCGCCAGGCGCACACCTTGCATGGCAATCGCGGCCACGGTTGAGTACGCAGCTTCTTCAAATGACACGCCATCCGGAATCAATGCGGCCAGGTTTCGCGGTACAAAATTTATCTCAGCATGACTGGCGTAACCTGCGCCGGCAATGGCCACGCGATCTCCGACCTTCAGATCGAGAACTTCAGGACTGACGGCTTCAATAACACCGGCGGCGCTGTAGCCAAGCGGAAGCGGCTTGTCCATTTTGGCCACGACGTTTTGAAATGTAGCGACAACCCCATGGGCACGCACCTTGGTAATGACCTGCCGAACGAGATCGGGCCGCTCCCTGGCTTTTCCGATCAGGGTTTTCTTAGCGAGCTCCATAACCATTTTTTCGGTGCCGGGACTGATGATCGAGGCGGCGGTGCGCACCATCACACCACCGGGCAAAAGAACGGGCGCGGGCACTTCTACCAATTCCAGGTTTCCACTCCTCACACTTTGAACGACCTGTAGCATACGTTGCGAGACTCCGACTTAGACGCTGATTGATATTTGATTAATAAGAGGGCCGATCGGTCGGCAGAGAGTATAGACCAATTGATTGGTTTATCTCGACCACGCCCTGACGCGTGAGCGCAGCAACCCGAAGAGTTGCAAAGAGAGTAGCCGGTGGTCGGAGTCCGCGGAGACCACCGGGAATGCGAGATTAATTGGGTCGCACCCCGGAGAGTCTGTCGGAGAAAGGCGTTTCTCTGTGCCTCTGTGAAAATCTCTGTGTCTCTGTGGTGAAATTACTCAAGAAAACACTCACCACAGAGGCACAGAGATCGCACAGAGGCACGGAGATCAATTTCTCCGACAGACTCCGGAGGGGTGCCAGATCCTTCGCCGTAAAGATCTTTTACGTTGACCTGACGTCTGGCACCCCTTCGGGTTGCGCTGAGGTGCGTCAACTATATGAAGCCTTTGAGAGGGGCCGGGGGAGGAGCGCAGCTACAGCAAAGAGAAAAGCAAATTACCGCGGGCTTTCAGCCCCGCGCGTGATCTTTTTTTGGTATCGACTCGTAGCTGCGCCCCTAACCCCTGCCAGAACGAGGGGAATCTACTTAATCAGAGACTCCCTTAGTTTGTCGCCGAGTTTCGACAAGCTAAAGCTTGTCGGACATCAAACTGACCCATTACCACGCACGCGTACATCCTTGACACTATCCAAACGGCACAATTAGACTCGCCTTCTTCAAATAATAATCCACGTTGATAACTTGCGCCGCTTTTCGGGAGTAAGTACGCCGGTTAACAACTCACACGATAGAAGGATCGAAATCATGGGAACTCGAAACAAGATTACTGTCGTAGGCGCGGGTAATGTCGGCGCTACGGCGGCGCATTGGCTGGCCGCGAAGGAACTGGGCGACGTCGTCCTCGTAGACATCGTCGAAGGTGTGCCGCAAGGCAAAGCCCTGGACCTGGCTGAAGCCGCGCCGGTAGAAGGTTTTGACGTCCGCCTCACAGGCACCAATGGCTACGACGAAACCGCTAATTCAGATGTAGTAATTATTACGGCCGGCCTGGCGCGCAAACCCGGAATGAGCCGCGATGATCTTTTAAAGACCAACGCCGACATTGTCGGCAAGGTCGTCGATGAGATAGTCCAACGCTCGCCAAACTCGATTCTTATCATCGTGTCGAACCCACTGGACGCGATGTGCCAGGTAGCGTTGCGGCGATCAGGCTTTCCCAAGCATCGGGTCATCGGAATGGCCGGCGTCCTGGATTCAGCTCGCATGCGCTGTTTTCTGGCGGAGGCGCTGGACGTCTCGGTTGAGAATGTCACCGCCTTTGTACTCGGTGGCCACGGCGACACAATGGTGCCGCTGCCGCGCTATTCCACCTGCGCCGGAATTCCGATTACCGAACTTCTTTCGCCGGAGCAGATCGACGCTATCGTCAAACGTACCGCGAGCGGTGGCGCGGAAATCGTGGCGCTCCTAAAAACCGGGTCGGCTTACTACGCTCCCTCGGCTGCGGCCGTCGAGATGACTGAATCGATTCTGAAGGACAAGAAAAAGATTCTTCCCTGCGCGGCCTACCTTGAAGGCGAGTACGGCGTTAATGGATTGTATGTGGGCGTTCCGTGCAAACTCGGCGCAAAGGGTCTGGAGCAGGTGATCGAGATTACGCTTACAGCGGAAGAGCGAATCGCTTTACAGAAAAGCGCGGCCGCGGTGCAGGACCTGATCGATGTACTGGGGATTTAACCAGGCCAGTAGCCCCGAGAGGAACCGATGATCTTAAACACGGCGGCGATCTCTTTCTGTTTTTCGCTCGCTGCCTTAACGTTGCTGCAGGGATCGTCATGCAAGGGTTCAGGTGCCCCGAATTCAAACGCCGTCCGCACAAACTCATCAAGCCCGGCGACCGAACTGCCATCCGGCACCTGGGGCGGTTTGCACGTCGGGATGGAAATCAGTGACAAAGGAGCCGAGCTCAATTTCGACTGCGCCCACGGCAGCATTACCGAAAAGCTCGTGCCTGATAATGTCGGAAGGTTTGTTGCAAAGGGCATTTACGTACGGGAACATCCGGGCGCGATGCGGCAAGATGAAAGCCCGGCCGGAACGACCGCGTCATACCAGGGTACGATCAAAGGGGAGACGATGAAGTTAACCGTGATTTTGCCTGACATCAACGAAACCATCGGCACCTTTACCCTGACTCGCGGCAATGCCGGCAAAGTTAGAAAGTGTATGTGACCTTCACCCCAGCCTAAAAGAAACGAGGTGCCGTAAAGACAAACGGCACCTCGTTTTGTGTGAAGCGGCCCGCCGGATCATTTTGGGGCTACTGCTTCGGCCCAACGACTGCCCCGTCTCCAATCACAAAGTAACCTGCAGGCGGAGAGCCGTTATGCGACAACGCGTACGCCTGGGCCGCGGCCGCCTGATCATTTACCGAGGTGAGGTCACCTTTGCTGTTGCTCCTGGGTACGACTACCGTCGCGCAGGTAACCGATGAGTTGCCGGCAGCGTCGGTAACCTTGACCACGATTAGGTAAATCCTTCCCGTGCCCCCGCCGATTCTTTCTGAGCGCAATCGCAACAACCCGATGTCGATGTTCCGGGCGTCCGGCGAAAAGTTACCGTCTCCCAAATCCGTCTCATCATCCTCGTTGCCGAAGATCATTATCTGTCTTGTGGTTCCGGGACAGTTATCAGAGAAGTTACCGCCAGACAACCCGACGTTGATCAAATCGTGGTTGGGCGGCCAGAGCAGGGCCGCAGTAACCGAAATCGGAGTGACCGATGGCAACTGAGTATCATTTACCGTGATCGTTTGGATCGCCGCGGTGGCGGAGGTATTGCCGTGCGCGTCGGTAGCCGTCCAAGCGATCGTGGTAGTACCAACCGGATAAGGAGCATTTAACGCCATCGCATCACTGCGAACACCGTTGACTGTCGCCCCCGGACAATTATCGGAAGCAGTCGCCAGGCCCGGATTGACGGTCGCAAAGCACTCGTTGGGATTGTTTCCGGCAACGATGCTGAGCGGAGCCGACACAGTCGGTTTCTCTGTGTCATTGACGGTGATGGTCTGAATTCCCGATGTCACCGAAACATTCCCATGGGCATCGGTCGCCGTCCAGGTGATGGTGGTAGTCCCGACTGGATAAGGAGAATTGAGTGACATGGAGTCACTCCGAACTCCGTTGACTGTAGCGCCCGGACAATTATCAGAAGCGGTGGCTATGCCCGGGTTGACGATCGCAAAGCAATCGCCGGGATTGTTTCCGGCAACCAGGCTGAGCGGAGCCGACACGGTCGGTTTCTCTGTGTCGTTGACGGTTATGGTCTGAATTCCCGGTGACGCCGAAACGTTGCCATGAGCATCGGTCGCCGTCCAGGAGATCGTGGTGGTCCCAACCGGATAGGGAGAATTGAGTGACATGGAATCACTCCTAACTCCGTTGACTGTGGCGCCCGGACAATTATCCGAAGCGGTGGCTATGCCCGGGTTGACGATCGCAAAGCAATCGCCGGGATTATTTCCGGCAACGATGCTGAGCGGAGCCGACACGGTTGGCGTCTCTGTGTCGTTGACAGTTATGGTCTGAATTCCCGGTGTCGCCGAAACATTGCCATGAGCATCGGTCGCCGTCCAGGTGATGGTCGTGGTCCCGACTGGATAAGGAGAATTGAGTGACATGGAATCACTCCTAACACCATTGACTGTCGCTCCCGGACAATTATCCGAAGCGGTGGCTATGCCCGGATTGACGGTCGCAAAGCAATCGCCGGGATTGTTTCCGGCAACCAGGTTGAGCGGAGCCGCCACGGTCGGCGTCTCTGTGTCATTGACAGTTATGGTCTGAATTCCCGGTGTCGCCGAAACGTTGCCATGAGCATCGGTCGCCGTCCAGGTGATAGTGGTAGTCCCGACTGGATAAGGAGAATTGAGTGACATGGAATCACTGCGAACTCCATTGACTGTTGCGCCTGGACAATTGTCGAAGGGCGTCGCCATGCCCGGTTCGAGGACTGCTGAACACTGTCCGGTGTCGTTGCTCGTGATCATGCCGGCAGGAGCAGTGACGGTCGGCTTTTCTATGTCGTTGACCGTCACCGAGAAAGTACACGAATCAGAGCCCTGGCTGTTGGTCGCCATCACAGTCACCGTTGTGGTCCCAACCGGGAAACTGCCGGAGTCGGGCGAGTAGGTGATCGTCGGCATCGGATACCCGACGGCAGTGGCTTCATGTGCGCCCATAAAGCTGACCGTGGTGGCGCACGCTCCGGCATCGGCGCTGACCGCGAAACTCGCTGGACAACTTAACGTCGGAGCTTGCAACACCGTCAGGCTGTTCGTCGCCGAGTTGGTCTGGTAGATGCTATCACCCACAAAGCTGGCCTGGACGCCAGTGGGATAGCTTCCCCCGTTTATCCCGGTCAGGCTTGCGCCCAGCAGCGTGGCTACTCCATTGCTGTCAGTCGGTGCCGTGCCCACACTGTTTCCATTAAGCGTGAAGCTCACCATTCGACCTGCCACACCGTTCCCACCCGATGTAAGAGTCGCCTGCAAGTCAACCGTTCCGCCGTAATTGCCTGTTGCCGAGTTCACCGCCATCAACGTGGGCAGCGCATTGATCGGGCCAAGGGTAAGCGGCCAAACGTAGGCACCACGACTTCGCGTCCAGACCGATAACGTCGTGGAGCCACGATCGATCTGCATGTCCCAGATCATCACGTTTGGCAATCCGTTGGTGAAACGCTGCCAGGTCGGAGCAAGGGCCGTAATGTCGTCAGTGTAATAGAGCCCAAAGTCAGTGCCCGCGAATACTTGCTGCGGAAAGTTGGGGTTAACGATGATCGAGTCAACCGGAATGTCGGGAAGATTTCCAGACTTGTCGGTCCAGGTGGAAGTTGTACAGTTTGCGGCGCACACCAGGCGAAAGACGTGACCCGGTGTGGACGGCGTGTTGACGTTAAAGCCGCCTACCGCCGCATAGCCGATCGGCACGTTCGCGGCCGGCACGGTCGGATCGAGCGCGATGCCGAGCACTGGCCGATTTGGAAGAATGGCGTTGCCGCTGGTGACGTTGGTCCATAGGCCCTGGCCCGCTACACCGGTGCCGAGATTGCGACCGATCCAGACGTTGCCGTCATTCGTGCCGACGATGGCAACGCTCTTGAATTTGGGCGAATACTTGACCTGGTTAATGAACGACCGGTTGCCCAGTGTCCCCTTGGTCAAATTCTGAGTCGCAGGGCTGTTGGTAACATACCAGGTAACAGTGCCGCCGGCGTTGGCAGCGTTTCCAGTGATCGTTTCCCAGACCCTGGTGGTTCCGGCAACCAGGTTGCCACAGCCACCACTCGCGCCCGCCAGCGCGCAATCGTCGCCGCCCGGCACTCCGCCATGGAAGAGATCATACGGCAGGATGAAGGATTGAGTATCACTGGTCCAGGCGCCCGTCTTGGCCGTCCAGGTCGCGCCTGAGGCTGTGCAGTTGCTGATGCAACGGCCGAGCGAGCCGCTATTGTTGCCTTGCCACATGCGCAGGTTGGTTCCGGTCCCTACCGGGTCGATGCGCGCATAAAAGCCGTCACCGCCTCGACCCATTTGCCACTGCACCGGCCCTGTCGGGAAACCCGAAAACGTAACTGACATCGAGCCGTTGTCCTGGGCGCCGCCGTTCGCCTGCGGATTCGCCGCGGTGGCGAAATTGCCGCTGATGTCGCCCGAGTAGAACTCGATTGTGTTCAGGCCAGTGTCCATATTGAACCAGGTCGGATCGGCGCTGTTGGTAGCGGCATTGGCGTTGGTCGTTCCGTGCACGCCTCCGTCGTTGCCGATTACCATGATGCTGGAAGAGCCCGGCACGAAAGCGATGGCGTGCTGATCAACGTGCACCGGCCCAGCGCTGCCGCTGAATGAATACCCGCAGGTGATGTTGTTAAAGGTAGTGCCGGTACGGGTGGCAAACCAAACATCGAAGGTGCTGACGAATAACCGATCCGGATTGTTCGGATCCACGGCCAGCGCCTGATCGTACCAATTCTGTGGATAGTCTCCCTGGCCATTTTGGCAATCGCGCAACGATCCACCGGCTGAGCCGGTCATGAACGACCAGGACGTCCCGCCGTTGGTCGAAGCCCAGACGCCAATCTGACACCCGTTGGCGTTACCACAGCCGCTGTTGCTGTTGGGCGCGATCGACTGCACCTGAGCGTAGAGTACGTTGGGATTGCTCGGCGCGACGGCGAGCTCAATCCGGCCGAGTTGGTTGCCACTGGTGGCACTGACATATTGATTCCCACTGGCAGCATTCATGTTTGCACCGGTCGGGTAGGCGCTCCCGGTGACACTGGTGCCAAACACAAAACCGTTCGCATTGCTGGCAATTGACGTAAAGCCGGGACAGCCGCTGGCAGGCATGGTCGCGCTGTAAATTCCATTTGCGCCGTTGAGATTGAGATTGAATTGCACGGTCGTAGCAAACCCGCGCACGCCGACTGCGGCCAGAATGCGCGTGATGCCCCCGCCCATGTTTGTTAATTCCAGAGCGGTGATGTCCTGGCGCTGCGTCGGAAAACTGTTCGTGATACACGGCCCGGTCCAGTTAGCGCCACCGTCGTACGAGAAATACAGGCCCGTCTTGGTTCCCGCGACTACGTTGTTACTGTTGTTTGGGTCGACCCGCACTTTTCCCACCGCCTGATATTGCGGAAACTGTCCAACTGGCTGCGGAAGCGCTGCGCCGAAGATGTTGGCGCCCAGGACCGTCCAATTGGCGCCGCCGTCGGTCGATTTGAAAATCCCCTGGCTGCCCATCGAGAAAGATCCATAGTTCAGATCTCCAGTGCCGGCATACACAATATTGTGATTGTTTGGATCGAGCGCGATCGTATCGATGCTGGTGGTGGTGAGTAATGGATCATCAGTGACGGCAGTCCAGGTCGTCGCCGCGCCGCAACAGTTCGTTGTCTTCCAGACTCCGCCACCCACGCTGCCTGAATAAGCAACGTTGGTGCTTATCGGATCGATTACGATCGTGTTAACTCGTCCTTCTGTGGTCGTATAGTTAAAGCACCCGGAGCAACCGGTCATTCGCAGAGGTTTCGGACCCAGGGATGTAAAGCCGCTTACGCTTAGCGTCTTCAGCTTGCCGCCTTTGACTTTCCGACCCGCGGGTGCCCCACGCTCGACTCTGGCGTCCTGAGCGGCCGCCTCCCGCAACCATGAAGGACTGAAATCACCGGTGGGATAAGTCAGGCGATGAATCCAGAAAGTCTCCTGATCGATGAGCCGCTCGGCATCGGTTGCCGGATCGCCACCCGAGAATTCTGCCTTGGCTGTCTTGCCTGAGGTGCCACCGGTGGCCGTTGCGAGAAAAACGACCGCTACGCTGGATGCGGAGGCTGCACCCTCGCGCTCCCTTTCGCGCTCTGCTCCCGGCCTTTCAGATTTTGACGATTCTTTGTTTTCGCCTCTCACGTTCGGCATGGCCGTCGTTACGGTGAACGCGCCCGCATCATCAGCCGTCGCCTGCAGGGTTATGCGATCGTCCCCTTCCCCTCGAGTGATTACCACCGTAACTGCTTCGCCCGGCGCCCAGTCCTCGCCGCTGAAGACAATCGTTTCGCCGGTGAGATATGTGTCTTTATCGGTGGTAAGCGTGGGTTCTTTCTGAATCGTCGATTTACGGCCGCGATTGGCAAGCGCTCCGAAAAGACTACGCGAATCGTCTTGCTTCTTGTTCTCGGATTTGCCGCCTGCTTTTAGCTGAGGCCTGGTGTCTTTGTCGCCACTGGACCAGGACACGCTCGTGCTGAACAGACTCAGCAACACCACACAAATGAGGCAAGCCAGAAAATACACTTTCCGGCGAGACGTTTTGGATCGCTCCATCGCAGACCTCCGTCAGATGCTGTTGAAAATGCAGTTATGGGCGACTGGTATTGGCGACTGAATCTGAGGCAGAGATTCAGGCCTGGCTTGAAACCGAAAGCACGACTATTGCGCGCCGTCAATATACTCGAGTTTATCTGGTTGTCAATGGAAATCATCGAACGGATCGTCAGGTAATCTCAACGGTGCGGGATCGAATTGCCTGATAGTGTTTTCGTTCATCCGTTTGAGGCTCTGGCAGGGATCATCTTGCAAAGTCTTCGTGACACGGCTCGACCAAGCCGTTAAGTAAAAAAGAGAGCGGCGTAGCCATTGACTACGCCGCTCTTTATGTTTTCAGTGTCGCACTGCCGCGCCACCACCTCGCGAGGCGGCCGTGCCGGCGGCTTGGTTAGTTAAGTCCGAAGCGTTTGCGGTACTCAATTGAAGTGATGAAAGCCTTCACCATCTCCGCCGCCCGGAAGTCTCCATTAAACGTGTTGAGTTTGTTCAGCCAGAAGTTATACCCGCTGAAGTCCGCGTCCGGCGCATCGTTTGGATTCCTTCTCAGATAGCCGAAGTACTGCATCAACACGAAAGCGCGGTTGGATTCGTTCAAACCGAGTTCGTCTGCCTCTGCAACTTTCCGCAGAACCGTGGCCCTTGTTTCTGTGCCCGCGTTAAGACCTGCGACCAGCGAGTTACGAAATGCGTCAGCCGCCGGGAAGTTGCCACGAATCTCGCCACCGGTGAATTGCACAGTGTGGAAATTGATGTAAGCGCGGCCCGCACGCAGGTTCGCCAATTGCGCGGCCAGGGTTGTGCCGTTCCCTTCCGGCGCGTCCCACTTGCCGGTGAAAGTGCCGCCCACACCGCCCGCGGTAGGCGTGGCGACCGCATCGTTTGGATTGTTGTCATTGAATGGAGCTCCAAAGAACCCCCAGACGACCGGGCCATTGACGCCGGGCGCCACCGTTGGTCCGGCATGAATGTGCGCATTCAAAAGATTATCGTTGGTGTCAGGCGTCTGGGCATTGCCGACGTCGATATTGTTGATCGTCGCGGTCATGGTCATCGCCGTCTGCGCCGAATTGAATTGGAACCTGGCTGTGCCGAACGACGCCGGTCGCGCGCCGCCGCCCGACAGGGTTGGGCTGGTGGGCGGAACCTCCTGCCCGTTTGTCAGATTTACGACGAACAGCCGCACCTGACTCGGCGACAGTCCGGCGCTGGCCAGCAGGTTGTCCACGTATTGGTCATTGGTCAGCCCGGCGGAGTATTTGGTGAGAAATTCAGGGCGCGTCACGAACTGGTTGAAGTAAGCCACCTTGTTCGCTTCCAACTGCGCTTCTGCGCCTGCGTTGCCAATTATCACTCCGTTCCCCAGCTGTTGAGTGTCGGTCAGGAATTCCTGCGCAGTAAGGGGCACCGTGCTACCTATTCGCGTTGTTCCGAAGGCTGCCGCGTACGTCCTGTAGGCGAGGAAACCCGTCTGCTGAAACTCAGTTGAAAGGAAGAACGCCGCCGAAGTATCGATCCGTTTCACCTCACGGCACGCCGCGTTGGCGCCGCACGACTCGATGTTGTTGACCCAGAAGGCGAATCCCGCGGGGTCAGACTCACGATTCAGAAAGTCGTGATAATGCTGCTCGACGAATTTACCCGTGTCGTCGATGGCATTGGCCGCCGGCTCAGTAGCGTTATCGACAATCGTTACCACCGCAGTCGATTGCAAACCTAGCCCCACGTTCGTCCCCCCCGCATTGGAAAGGGTCAGGTTGAAACTCTCGTTGCCCTCAACCAACGAGTCTTCGTTGATCAGGATCGGGAGAGTCGCGCTGAACTGGCCGACAGCAAACTGCAAGGTACCGAGGGTAGCTCCGTAATCGGAACGGTCGGTAGCCGTGCCGTTGCTGGTGGCGTAATTGACAGCTGCCGGGCCGGAGAGATCGCCGCTGCGGGTGACAGTGACTATTGTCGCACCATCGCTCTCGCCGACGAGATAAGTCGCCGCGCTAAAGTTGAACACGCTGCCTGGAATAACGTTAATGGCCACGAAATCGTTGTCGATCTGGGCTCCGCCCGATCCGAGGAAACCCTGATCGTTGGTATTGACCGTCAGACTTGCAGCCCCGAAGAAGTTGGTAGTCGGGCGGTAGGTCAGCCCCTGCAGCGCAGTATTGATCGCCGCGATCGTACCGGTGAAGGTCATGGTCGAGTTGTTGGTCCCGGTTCCAACTGAGAAGCTCAGCCCCGCTGTGCTGCCCAAAGTGAGCGTGCCGTTGGTGGCTGTCAGCGTTTCCTGCACGGGATTGCCGCCGGCATCGGGATCCGCAATTGAGATTGCGTTGCCGTTACCGGTGGAAAAAACAAGCTGACTGTTCTGCAGCACCGCCTGGGCCGCGGGCACGGTATTTACCGGCGGCTGATTGACCGTGGCGACTGCCGTGCAGGGCGGATTCAGCCCCGTGACCTCAAGGGTATACGGGACATCAGAGACGACGCCCGTGGGCACGTCGTTGACGACGACAATCAGATTGGTGTTGGCGGGAAGTCGCACACTGAACTGCTCCACGACTCCGGTAGTACCAGCTTCTCCCAGATACGCGGCGGCGCTGCTGCTGTTGAAAGACGCCGCCGGCGATGGCGTAAAGGTACCGCCGTAGGCAACTGGTTGTAGATTTATCCCGAGCGGCGCATAGAGCCTGACGGTGACACAGGCCGCCGAGGACGAAGTGTTAGGGAAAGTGTAGGCGTCATAACGATGATTCGCGTTATCGTTAACGCCGGGGTAGGACTTGTTAGGGCCGCAAGTCTGCTCCAGACCGTCACGTGTGAGGCGGCCGGCCTGCGTGCCGCTGGTTGCGGTGAAGAAAGTGCCATTCGTTGCAGGCACTGCGTCGAGGCTGGCGGAGATGTTGGCTCCACGTCCGGTGAACAACGTGAAGTTGATGACCTTCGGTGAAGGCCGATCCGCACTGTTTATGGTCAGCGTAAAGTCAATCGTCGGCGAGCAAGCACCTCCGACAGCGAATGTGTACGACGAACTGTTCGCACCGGTGGCCGCTATGGCGATGTTGGGGAAGGTACGTGTGGCGGGTGCAGTAATCGCTACCCCGGGGGTCGAAGTGGTCAAGGTCGCCGTGATGCCCGTCGAATTCTGCAGACCCGTGTTCTCCAGAACGATGTTGAGTGTTCCGGCCTCGCCGGATTCTATGAAGCCGTTAGCGTTCCCTCCCGATTCGGCGGGCGTGACGGTGCCGAGTTCCAGGTTAGAAAAACTGGTTGCGCCTGAGGCCTGCAAGGCCGCAAACGCGTCGAGTATGCCGACCCCGGAATCCCGGTCAACGCCGGCCGCTTCGATATCTATGGCCGATGAAGTCAGAGCCGTGCGAATCTGTGCCTGGGTTGCACCGGGCGCTGCCTGCTTGAGTAGCGCGGCGATGGCCGCCGCGTGCGGAGCTGCCGCCGAAGTTCCGAAGAACGGATTACCGAACGCGGCCACACCCGTAACTGAGACGCCGTCGGCTGCGGTGATGTCGGGCTTCTGGCGCACCAGGCCGCCGGTGGATGAGAAGTTGCCGGGCGTTATGGCTGTGCTGGCAGCGTTGAAGAAAAGTCGGCGCGGCCCGTCAGACGAAAAAGTCTCGACTGTGTTTATAGAACTGAAGGCCGCGGGATACGGCCCGATCGCAGGCGTGGCTGCGACGCCGTAAGCGAGCGCCGCAGTGCTATGCCCCTTGGTCTGTCCGGGCGAGTTGAAGATTGTGCGCCCGCCGTTGGTGTTCAAATGCAGATAACGAGCTACGCCCGTAACCTTCACGATAAAGATTCGGTTGCCTACAGCATTGGCTGCCGCGGCAGCCTGTTCCGCCGGGTCCTGAGTGCCGTTCTGCGTGTTTTGAGACGCCCCTATAAGAGTATTGCCGGCGGCGTTCGTGACGTAAAGATCATAGTCATTGCTGGATGCTCCGAGCGGGTCGGACCAAAAGAGACTAATTGGGACTCCTGCTCCAGTAACGATTTGATTGTTTGTCGCCGGGGACGGTTGCGGCGCCGGCTGAGACGGGTGGGCCGTAAACTGATGCACGCGGCCGGCTACCGGGCCACCAATAACGCCACCCATAACGGCGGGCGCATCACCACCGTCAACAAAATCGCCTTCCCACACACCCGCCGTATTGTCGTTGATATTGCCCTGGTTTCCGGCGGACGAGAAATAGAGAGCACCACTGCTGGTCACGTCATTTACCGCCTGCGCGATGACGCCTCCCAGCGTGTTGGAGGTTACGGAAGGCAACTGGCCATCCTGGAATGGGGTTTCGATGGTATAGAAAACGTCGTCCACGATGATGTCGCAACCGGCCGTCCGCAAGTCGCGTATGTTCTGGGCGAATTGCGCCTGGCCGGTGAAGGCAGTGGCGAAGTAAAGCTGTGCGCCCGGGGCTATGTCGTGGATAATCTCGAGCATCGCCGTGCCCTCGCCGGCGGGGGTGCCAAACTGTCCCGGCAGAACTGTGACTGCTCCCAACTCGCCTCGACCCTGCGCCTCTGCCAAACCCCCGACGCCGCTCGACAAGACGCCGATCTTGAGTCCTGTGCCGTCGACATTAAAGGTGCCGCGAGCGCGGCTTACCTGGTGCGTCTTCTCGCCTTCCGAGAGAAATGCACCTGTCCCGTTATTAACAGAGACCGGAAAAGTGTCCTGGGAAGGAATGATGGCGTCCGGACCGACATTCGGCGCCAGAACCTGGGAGAGGGCTTCCTGGACGTGAGCGGAGCGCGCGCCTAAATCTCCGGTCAGCCTTACCGTCCGGTCACCGACACGTGTCCCAACATCCGAACTGGAAGTGACCGGCTCCTGCGCCGTGGCCGCCTCCTGGGCGGGCCGTATGAACGTAACACCCTCAAAGCCGGCGACGCTTTCCAACTGACTCAGGGCGATCTCAGCGCGGATGCTGCGGTAGTTCGGGAGAGCTGAGACGATATTGCCCCCGTGGGCCTTAACCAGGGTCAGTAAAGTCTCTGCGACGTTCGCCGTGATGTCCACCAGCACTTTGCCGGCGTCGTTTCTTTTGACATCAACTTGAAGCGAATCAAGCCCCAGGGCGGCCATTTCACCAGTTTCCTGCTTTGTGGCAAAGATGAGTTGCGAATCTATCTTTTTCTGCGCCGGGCTAAGCGAGCTTTTCATCGCCGCCAGGGTCTCTATCTGTTTCAAGGCGCTGGCGCTTAGTTCCCCTTTGCTATCTTGCGGCGCCGGTCCTTCCGCGCTCGCACCCCAATACAAGAAGTCAGTTCCTCTCCCAGCGACAGCAATCCCTAAGCAGGCAATCAGCAATATTCCAAATAACGGAGATCGTCTTACTTTTCGGCGTCTTGAGGATTTTGGCGAGAGGGATTTATTTCTATTCATTATTTGGCTCCTTGTGATTGTTTTGAAGGCTGGCTTGATCGGAAGCAGTGCTTTGGATCTTTTGTCGAAGGTTATGGTCAAAAGCTTTCTGTCTGAAGACAAAAGTGAAACGCGGCTCGGGGATAGAATTTCAGTTTATCGATCTTCAATTCGGTCTGGCCTCGTTATTCATTGCCTGAGCGGCCGGCGCGATAAAGCGAACATCGTTGCGCTTAGCCAGCGTCTCTAGTTTTTCGAGCGCCAGCCTTGCTCGAATTGTGTGATAGCGCGCGTCCTCTGAGATCAACGCACCGCCGAGTTTTTGAATTTGTGCCTTGATCTCAGGTGTGACGTTGGCAGTGATGTCCACGAGCGCTCGTTCTTTTTCGTCGAAATTAAGATCGATGCGTCCTGTCGGGATGCCCCTGGTTTCGCCGCGCTTCTGCCTCAGTGCATAGAGCAATTGTGAATCAATCTTCTTCTGCGCCGCCGCACGAGAAGACTTTTCATTCGCTACTGTCTGAATCCGGGCGTGTATCCGATATGTGTCGCTAAAGGCATTATCGGATCGGCACAATTCGGCACCAGCACTCGCCACACCCAAACTGACCACACCGGCGAGAGAAAGCACGAGAAATCGGGCACCGAAACTCATGAGCTCTGATCTTGGACAAAGAAAATGACATGCGTTCACAAACCAGAACGCAAGCATGCAAAGTCGGGGAAATCGCAGCGAGGTTCAAAGGTGTTGTCGGAAGATAGTTTAGTTGAGTATGGAAGTCAATTGAGAAGCTTGGAGAGGCAAATGAATCCGAAGTTAGGTTAACAGATCCGAATCGTAGCTGAAGATGAGTTATTTCTTGAGCCAGCCGAGAAGTCCGTGAAGCACCGTTTCGCGGTTCTCTTCATAGATTGCTTTCGTCAACGGAATATTCATGGGACAGGCCTTGACACAATTCTGGGCGTTGCCACAGTTGGTGATCCCATCATCTCCCATTATTCCTTCCAGCCGTTCATCGCGGTTCATCGCACCCGATGGATGCATGTTGAAGAGGCGCACCTGCGCAATTGCCTGTGGCCCGATGTAGTGATCCTCGTCATACTGGGGACAGGCTTCCAGACAACATCCGCAGGTCATACAACGTGAATAGGCGTAGCGCTCCATCACGTCGTCCTGATCCATACGCGGACCCGGACCGAGATCATAGGTACCGTCCAGCTCGACCCAGGCGTGGACACGTTTGAGATGATCGAACATCTGCGATCGGTCAACCATCAGGTCGCGGACGTTCGGGAACTTGGTCATCGGTTCGAGCTTGATCGGCTGATCGAGATTATCAACCAGGGCCGAGCATGATTGCCGCACGCGTCCATTAATCACCATCGTGCAAATGCCGCACACTTGCTCGAGACAATTCATGTCCCAGGAAGGCGGCGTAGTCTTCTGTCCCGACTTGGTAACCGGGTTCTTCCTAATTTCCATGAGGCAGGAGATGACGTTGAGATTGGGCCGGTAAGGTATCTCGAAGATTTCCCAGTGCTGGTGGGCGCCCATTTTCTCTCGGCGCTTGATGTGAATTTCGACGGTGTTAGGCATCTTTATCGGTACCCACGCCTCTGGCGTGCTGGTAAAACATCGATCGATTTTGCGAAAGCACGCCCAGAGGCGTGCATACCACCGACTCCTATTTGGACTTGCTGTAATCGCGCTTCCGCGGCGGAATTAGCGAAATATCGACGGGCTCGTAAGAGAAGACCGGGCCTTCGCCTGAATATTCGGCAATCGTACTCTTCAACCAATTCTCGTCATCGCGATTTGGGAAGTCCGGTTTGTAATGCGCGCCGCGCGATTCATTCCGGTTCAGTGCTCCCAGAGTAATCACCCGCGCGAGGTCGATCATATTTCGCAGTTGTCGCGCATGCGGCAGGGCCATCGTCGCCCACAGGTTCGAATCATTGATCGAGATCCGGTTGTAACGGTCCTCGAACTCGCGCAATTTGTCGTCAGTCTGCTTGAGACGATCGTTGTAGCGGACCACTGTGACGTTGTCGGTCATGATGCGGCCCATCTCTTCGTGCAGCTGGTATTGGTTTTCGCTCCCGCTTTGCGCGATTAACTTGTCATTCAGCTCCTGCTGCTTTTTCGCTTCCTGATCGTAAATACGAGAGCCGTTCGAGCCATTGCGCTGAACGTTAGTGGCCCATTCAATTGCGGCCGGAGCGGCGATGAAACCACCATAGACACAGCTCACTAATGAGTTCGCACCCAGTCGATTAGCTCCATGGATTGAGTAGTCGCATTCGCCCGCCGCCAGCAGCCCTGAAATATTTGTCCGCTGGTCGAAGTCAACCCAAAGTCCGCCCATCGAGTAATGCATGCCGGGAAAGATGCGCATCGGCACGTGGCGCGGATCGTCACCCACGAACATCTCGTAGATCTCCAGGATGGCGCCGAGTTTCTTGTCGAGCGTTTCGGCCGGGATGTGCGTCAGATCCAGATACACCTGGTTCTGTCCATTTACGCCCATACCATCGAGACAAACCTGAAAGATTTCCCGCGTCGCGATGTCCCGAGGCACGAGGTTGCCATACGCCGGATACTTCTCTTCGAGAAAGTACCAGCGCTCGTTTTCAGGAATCGAAGACGGCGATCGATTGTCGCCCTTACCCTTGGGAACCCAGACGCGGCCGCCTTCGCCGCGCGCCGACTCGCTCATCAAACGCAACTTGTCTTCGCCGGGAATTGAAGTCGGGTGCACCTGGATGAATTCGCCGTTAGCGTATTTCGCTCCCTGTTGATAGCACACCGCGACGGCGCTCCCCGTGCATACCATCGAGTTGGTTGATTTGCCATAAATCAAACCGGGCCCGCCGCTGGCAATGATCACAGCATCGGCCGCAAACGCCTTCAACTCGAGCGAACGCAGCTCCATGGCGACCAGCCCTCGACAAACCTGATGGTCGTCGAGCACCAGCGACATCATCTCCCACCCTTCATACTTCTTAACCCGTCCCGCAACCTCGAATCGACGCACCTGCTCATCGAGAGCATAGAGAAGTTGCTGGCCCGTCGAGGCTCCCGCAAACGCGGTGCGGTGATGTTTGGTGCCGCCAAAGCGGCGAAAGTCGAGCAGGCCTTCGCTCGTGCGAGAGAATGGAACGCCCATCCGATCGAATAAGTAGATGATCGCGGGAGCCATGTCACACATGGCTTTGGCGGGTGGTTGGTTGGCAAGAAAATCGCCGCCGTAGATCGTGTCGTCAAAGTGCACCCAGGTCGAATCGCCCTCACCCTTGGTGTTGACCGCGCCATTGATTCCACCTTGCGCGCACACTGAGTGCGACCGCTTCACGGGGACGACAGAGAAGAGATCGACGTCGTGACCTGCTTCGGCGATTTTCATGGCCGCCGCCAAGCCCGCGAGCCCGCCACCTACGATTGCGATTTTGATTCCCTTCGCCATAACCCTTTACAAAATGCCTCTGAGCAAACCGCCGGGGCGGATGAAGGCTACTGCCGCGTTGAGGCCAACCGCCAGAAGCACAATGCCAAATGCGATGCACGCATAGCCGGCTAAACGCTGGGCGCGCTCACCGATTGTGATTCCCCAATCAACCAGGAACAGCCAAATCCCGTTTGCGAAGTGCCACACGGTACAGGTAATCCCGATTACGTAAATGATAAAGATTGGAATCATGCGAAATTCTCCCGCAACAATTCCAAAACTCTGTTCGGGATGATGAGCTACAGACACTGTATTTAGTCCTGGTATCAGCCCAAACCGAAAATTCAGGACATGAAACAAAATGAAGAAGAATAAAATGATTCCGGTGACGCGCTGAATTGTGTAGAACCAATTTCGCGCATATGGGTAATGCAAGTTGTTGGGACGCGCTTCAACAGTGATCACCAACCCATAAACCGCATGATAGATTAAGGGAATGAAGATGCCCCCGGTTTCGACCAGCAAGATGTAAGGAATCGACTGAAGATCTTTGACGGCCCCGTTGAAAGCAGCCTCGCCGGCCAGGGCTTTTGAATTGGTGTAAAAATGTTCGAGGAGAAAGATGCCGAGCGGCATGATGCCTGACAACTGGTGCAACTTGCGCAGAATGAAAGTCCTGCTCAGACGAATTGCCAATGCGGCGCTCCTTTGCGGGCTGAACTATGCAAGGTTTGAAGAACTTGCGGCACCGAACTGTTAATTGATTGCGATATCAAAGAAAATTATAAAGGCACGCGCTGAAAATGCAAAACGACAATTACGATGACGCGCCCTTTCCCGAACCAGTCGTGATCGAGATCACCGACGTATTCGATCTCCACACGATTCATCCGCGCGACGTGAAACGCGTTGTCGAAGAGTACCTTCGCGAAGCTCGAGCGAAACGATTCCCCTTAGTCCGCATTATCCACGGAAAGGGCGCCGGCGTGCAGCGTAAGATTGTCCGGAGCATTCTGTCACGCACAGAGTTCGTCATCGATTGGAGCGACGCACCGCCGGCGGCCGGAGGGCTGGGGGCTACGATCGTGAGGCTCTCATCGTCGGCGTAATCACGCTGGAGGATTCTATGAGTCCAAAGTCTGGTTCACGAACAATGACTGTTCGACCAGCAGACAAACAACATGTTCGACAGTTAATAATGTTTCTTGAATGTGTTGGGTGTCCCGGCTGGGGATAACGACCGCTTCATCAACGAGCGTTGTCAACTGACCACCCTCACCCAGCAGACCGATCGTTTTCAGACCAATCTCGCGCGCGGTTAGGACCGACCTAACCACATTGACTGAATTCCCGCTCGTACTGATGCCCACCAAAATGTCCCCGGGTTTTCCCAGGGCATGGACCTGCCGCTCGAAGACACCCTCATACCCGCAGTCGTTGGCGAACGAAGTCAGAAAAGATGTATCTGTGGTTAAGGCAATGGCCGGCAAAGCGGGTCGCACGACATCCTTGTTGAATCTGTTGACGAATTCGGCGGCCATGTGTTGAGCATCGGCTGCGCTCCCGCCATTACCACAAATCAATACCTTATTGCCTTGGCGAAAGCATTCAATGATCGATGAGCTAACACTGAGGATTGAGTCCAGGCACTCAGCAGCAGTTCGTTTTTTGACTTCTGCGCTGAGCATCAAGTGCTCGTAGGCGCGACTTTGCAAGTCTCTGCTGAACTGGTTCGATTGATTTGAACGCATTACGCCAGACGTTGTTCGCAGGTCCTTAGTCACGCTATCGGGCCTCGGGAAAAGACTCGTAACCCACTCTTTCCTATTTACATCACGATTGGGCGAGACATGAGACGAGGATTCCGCGACATCCCTAAAACGCAAAAGGACACACCGCGCTGGGCGGCATGTCCTTTGCAGATCAGGGTAGCACTTACCGTAGGACAGCGAACTTAGAAGCTGGTGCAAACGCGAATCGGGCTCGCGCTCTGACCAGCGAGACACGCACGAAGCGCAGCAAGCTGTGCGGCTAATGCATCCGCCCTATCGTTCGCATCGTTCGCCTTGTTCCAGGCAATCAGCGCCCAGATGAGGCCGGCACTTCCTACTGCTACACCAGCAATACCCCAGTTCCGAGCAGTTTCTGCGTCGGTTGGCACTGGAGCTGAGGGCACATTCCTCGGCGCGCCGTTCGCGCCAACGACTGTACCTTTGACACCGGTTGCCGTGGAAAGAGTGGCATCTCCAGAAACAATTCTAAGCGCCACACTCTTGGAGTCGAAGTTAAGGACGACGCTCGAACTAGGCGCAACCGTCACTGTTCCGACGTTGCCCAGCTGCACGGTCGCCAGATTTGCCGCGGGAGTTGTTAATTGAGCCCCCGAGAGAATGATCGCACCGGTAATTGCCTCGGCACCATTCACCATGATCGGCCTATTACTCATAGTAACGAGTTTCCCAAGCAACACCTTGGGGCTAGCAGACTCGCTAGCTGCGTCTTTCGGCACAACCGCAAAGACGTAAACATTTATGACTGCTATCAGCGTCAAGGCTGATAAAATTCTCACGGGACGTACGTTAAATCGCATGGTTCTCACCCTTCCTTTGAGGTTAGAAATACCCGAATCTATCCCCAATCTCGATCGACGTTCTGTGGGGAAGTTGCACTCTACCCGTGTATTCAGCCAAAGTCAAGCACTTTCTGCTTCTAAATTAAGGGAAAAAGCACTCATGAGGATGGTCTTGCTAACGGCGTCAGCTGTATGGTTTGTGTGCACCGTTCTCCCCAAAATCCGCCCTCGCAAAACTCCCCGACGATCACTTTTTTGACACATTGGTAATTTCAGTTTGATCAGCCCTGCTTATGGAGAATTTGCTTAACCATAACTTTCCAAAGATGGGGCATGGCACCTGGGTGCACTGTTGTCGCTGTAAACTGACAAAAATCCCACCGGAAACTTCATCGGTCGCGAACGGAAATGTATATCGACTCCATTCATCTCCTCGCATAGAGAGAGGATCCGACTCACCCAATATCTTGGGCGGATTACCATTCGCGGTCAAAGCAACAACAACTGGACGGCCGCCACTCACCAAGTTGTCAGCTTTTGCCATGAAACTCAGTGAATAGCGCTTTCCGGGCTGCAACAAGATTAGCTGATTTACAAGCGGAGTCGAAGGCGAATTGTCCCCTGCATATTCGATTCGCAGGCTTCGAGTTCCCGGATTCGGGCCATACGTATCAATTGCTACGGAGACGGCAGGATTAGATTGCAACTGCCAACCGAAGCCCGGATCATCAAGGGGAATCGGATCGAGAAAATCTCCATTAACAATTTGCTCTTTCTCGATGTTCTTTGCGAGCGCCGAATGGCTCAACTTCCAAGTTTCAAATGCCGCGGCAAATTCTTGAGCCGATAGAAGTAGCCGTATGGTCTGTTTTACCAAGCGGCGCTCTTCATCGCTGGTGACTTCGCCGGCTTCACGCACCTGTGCTACCGACGCTTCACCTTTGCTTTGAGTCGCCAAGAACTGCGCTGCCTCAAGATGAGTTTTCACGTCACTTGGCTGGGCGATCGACAAAAACGCTGAAACATCCTCGTTTCCTGCAACCCAGGCAAGTTGTAACAAACCGGTCATAAGATCAGGATTGCTGGCGGCGCCCTTCCGTAACTCTTTGAATGCTTCAGGATACTGCGCGTCCCGGTACAACATGCTGCCCAGCTGCCAGTGGGGTTGCGCAAACGAAGGGGCCAGGGAGATCGATTTCCTGAGAGCCGCGTCTGCGCCCGGTCGATCTCCAACTCGATCTAACGTCACACCAAGATCCAGCCATTCGTAATAGTGATGCGGACGCAAGCGTGTCGACTCATGGAGCTCACCCACCGCCTCAACAAGCCGCTCCTTGTTTATCAGCGCCAGCGCCCGTGTATAGTGTGCCTCCGGGTCATTGGGAGTAAGTCGAATGGCCGTGTCCGCTGGCTCAATCCTCGATTGAATAATAGCGGCGGTTGAGAAAAGTCTTGAAACTCCCGCCTTTGCGCTATCGAGAATCAGACGGTAGCAGCAAAACAGTGCCGCGAGGGCTATCGCAAAACGACAAACCTTGCGCCATCCTGTTTTTCTACTCAAAACTGAATTATCCATGTCAGATGTTTTGCGTGGTGCTGAGCCGCTCTTCCTGTGAACCCTGCAAGTCTACGAGGGTTCGCACAACGATCGTTACCAGCTCGGCACGCATTATCAGTACCAGACGGAATTATCGGAATCATCTGATACCTGGCCGTTCAAACGGCATGCCCTGATTCGCCTTTTCGTCTGACCGACACGGATTCTACGCGGTTGTCGGCGACTAATATGACTACCAGCCCCGCAAATACTACAGCGATACCCGTCACCTGGAGTCCAAAATCGACGAGGCTGTGGACGCAAACGCTCAGAATGCCGGCCGCGGCACCGAGGCTTGCCGCGCGCCGGTAAGCGTCATTCGACCGCAAAGAGAATCTGGCTCGCCAGCTTATCAGCACGATAAACCAGCCAGCCAATCCAACTGCAAGAATTCCTCCGCTGGCCGCCAGCTCAAGATAGTCGTTGTGGGCCTGCTCAACTTTGATCCGACCGGAGCCAATCTGATACTCGGGAATCTTCAAAAAATAGGCGCCGAAACCAACGCCGGTCAAGGGGTAATGCTTGATGAGCCTCCAGCTGGAACGCCAAATTTCTTGCCGCGTCGTGCCGTCAATTTTGGCTTGAGCAGAATTTTCCTTCTGCAGTTTTGAAGCCAGCTCCTCGCCGCCCATCCACAACACCCCCACAACAAGCGTCCCGATTATCACAATAATGAACAGGACTCGGACGACCACTGAGGTGCGAAGGAAGGTGAGCCACTTCGGCTGCTTTCCGTCTTCTCGTGGAAGACGGCGAGCCGTGTACCAGTTCAGGGCCACGAACAGCAAAAGAATGGATTGGAATGTCAGACTGAGAATGGCCCCGCGTGAGTTCGACAAAACCAGAGCCGTCCATACGATTACGGCAATCGCCAGCTGGATTAGTATGCGATTGCGGCGTACCCCACCGCCAAGCATCAAGCCTGCCAGCAAGGCAAAGACCATCTCCATCAAGTATGCAAAAACATTGGTCGAAAGGAACTGCCCGTATCCCATTTCGGGAAAGAGAAATGGCAAAACAAATCCCCGTGCAGAATCTGGAGATTGCAACAACTGCCGTATAATCCCGAACAGCGCACTGGCCAAGCCAACTGCTACTATCACTCGTACCAGCCAACGAAGGCGTCCTGGATTCGAAGTGTGAAGCAGCAACAACCCCAGAAACATGGTCAAAGATAGCGTCTTTGTCGCGGTAAGATAAGTTTGGTACCGATCAATGCTAAGGGTTCGCTGAACAGCCAGCCCGCCGCTTACTTTCGCCAAAAATCCCGGCAACTCGAAGGCCTGCGCAAAGGCAAAGGCGGCTATTAACACCAGCGGTAACAGTATGAGAAGTCTTCTAACCTCCCAGCTGCCTCTTAGAAGAACTTCGAATATCCAGATTGCGCTAATCGCAAAAACAGCACACTCGAAGGCTGCTTCCCACCACTGGTCAACCGTTCCATACGGGATTAAGGTCAGGACGATCAGTCCCAGGAGGCAAGAGAAAATGATCTTGTCGAGGACCCTGGCAGACCGCCCCATAGGACTGGAGCTCGGTGTCTGGTCTCGCACCGGCTTGCGACCGTGCGCTGCGCTGATTTCTTTAAGCAGAGTTGCTACTTTCCTCCCTCGACGCTACCGGCACGACAACAACTACAGGAACCTGGCGCTCGACTTACGAGGTTCGGCATCCTGCGGCCATGGCCTCACGTTCCTCGGGCCTACTATCAGAAGAAACAACGGCTAAGCGAGCCTCGGGAATCAGTTCGTTCAAGTAACGCCGCAGTCCGTCTTCGTCCCTCTCGCGAACTAACTGAGATAGTCTCTCCAGCGCTCGCTCAATATATTCGCTCTCAAATGCCGATATTCTGCTAATGAAGATCTTTCGGTGAGACGTAGGGACGGTTGCTTCGGTTTCAAATGTCAGCTCTTCGTAAAGTTTCTCCCCCGGCCGCATTCCGGTTTCGATGATTTTGATATCTTGATGCGGCTTGAGGCCCGAAAGCGAAATTAAAGCCTCGGCCAATTCCATGATACTCACCGGCTCACCCATATGTAGAATGAACACTTCACCACCTTTTCCGATCGTGCTCGCCTGCAAAACTAACTGCGCGGCTTCCGGAATGGTCATGAAGTAGCGCCGCATGCGCTTATCGGTAATTGTTATCGGTCCGCCTTTGCGAATCTGTTCCTGGAAGATAGGAATTGCAGATCCATTCGATCCGATGACATTGCCAAAGCGGACCGCCACGAAGCGCGTCTCACTTAGCCGACCTACATCCTGGGCTACCAACTCTGCGATCCGTTTTGACGCGCCCATGATCGACGTTGGTCGCACAGCTTTGTCAGTGGATATCAGCACAAATGCTTCGGCCTTGAACTCAGCAGCCAATTCACTCAGTAGCCGGGTGTTGAGCACATTGTTCTTGATGGCTTCGGTCGGATTACGCTCCATCAGGGGGACGTGTTTATGGGCTGCAGCGTGAATCACTACTTCCGGCCTATAAAATTCGAAGATAAAGCGCATGCGCGACAAGTCGCCAATGTCGGCAACCAGCGGCACAATTGAACCCGTAGAGTCCAACTCCCTCAAGGCACGATCGATATTGAAGAGCGCAAATTCAGCGCGTTCGACCAGGAGAAGCTTCGCCGGAGAGAAACGTATAACCTGCCTGGCCAATTCGGAGCCGATGGAGCCGCCGGCGCCCGTTACCATCACCGTCTTACCAGCCAACTCCTTACTGATCGAGTCGACATCAAGCTGGACGGGTTCGCGGCCAAGCAGATCCTCAATTTCCACGTCACGAATGTGACTAATCTCGACGCGGCCATCTATAATTTCATAAAGGCCAGGGATGATTCTTACCTTGATGGGAATCTCTTCGCATATCTTCGCTATACGGCGGATCTCTTGACGCGAAGCCTGGGCGATGGTGATCACGACATGGTCTATTCCTAGTGAACGAACCAAATCAGCCAAATCGTCGGTAGTACCAAGCACCTTCCGGCCCTGTACTATTGACCTACCAGTCTTCCGCTTATCGTCGTCAATGAAGCCCTTCACCTCCAGGTCAAGGTCGCCCCGCCCCAGGATCTCCTTGGCAGCCAGAACCCCCGCTTGCCCAGCGCCGATCAACAATACTGGCCGCCTTATGCTGCCAAACCTCGTGCCATGTTGCTTCAGCTGTCCTCGCCGCTTTTCGTACTCATAGGCGGAACGGCGCAGGATGCGCAAGCCAAAAGTTCCGGAAAAAGCCAGCATGGTATCCATTAAGTTTACCGAGAGAGGAACCCTCCAACCCTGGTATGTCTCAGGTAACTGAAGCCTCATCAGGCCGACGATGGTCAGCGAGGACGCAGCTGCGTACAGAAACGGCTTTATATGGTGCAGCCCCGTGTATCGCCAGATTGAAGAGCGGGCGCCGGTGATAGTTAACGCCAGGAACTGCAGGAGTACGACGAAGGGTATCTGGACGAGTAATGCATGGAAATCTTTCGGCGGCAATTGAAAATCAAACCGGAGTAGATAAGCAAGAGCAAAGGCACTCAAAAGCATCGCAAAGTCCAGAATTGTTTGCATGCCTGCCGAAAGGAGCCAATGGCGTCGTAACCCCGCGAAGGCGTCGCCGGGACCTTTCGCTTCATGCGTTGACAGCTCTGGTGAGATCATAAATTAGGCGTCCCTACGCTGATGTCGATCTGAGATAGTATACGCGAATCGTACCGAACGGGACTTCGATCTGCTAAACCGTCCGCCCCGCCAACCGCTCTGAGGGTTTGCTCGTCGATCGATCTCTTCGCAAATTCAGCTGGTAATAGCTTCGTGATCGGACATTTGGCAATCTCTCCAGCTCCCGGACCTGCAGCTTCGGCCGGAGTCTCATTAAGAGTCATTCCGCATGGGCTCTTTAGTAGTTTATTCAAGCTCAACTTATCCAAGGTGCGTGGGCTTTGGCTTTGTTAAGGCGCGGTGCAACGGAAGACCCAGAGTGCGTACCTCCAGCAGTAGTTACACCGGTTTCAGCATCCGAAGGATCTATCACAACTGTTTGTTTACGCCCAGAGTGTTGTCAAGGACCACGGTTCGGGTTCCCAGGTCGTGGACGTATTCCCCAACCACATCCTTGAGGATATTCTTGGTAATGACCGTCCCCTCGACCCCCCGCTCAATGAAGATCGCATAGGTCGTTTCCGACTTAATATCCGAGTAGATGCGATTTCCCTCAACAACAATACCTGACACGGTTGTGGCCGTATAAAGGTGAATTCCAAAAGGTTGGTTGACGGACCGGGTATCTATGATTTCGTTGTTCGTAATGCGCGAGTTCCTGCTCTCGTTGATGAGCATCCCTGGAGAGTGATTACGAATGCGATTACTTGCAATCGTCGCGTTTTCGGCGCCGCAAGAGATCCCATCAGCAACCTTAACAGTGGGTCGGCCAGTCAAATCGTTATTACTGACAACGACGGACGCCTTTTCCCCGAGGGGGGAGGTTGGCGCGATGACAATTCCTCGATAGGAGGATACTTTATTTCCTAGAACTTGCAGTCTGATACCACCATCTTCATGGGCATAAATACCGGCCCAGGACATACCGACTACGGTGTTCCCCGTCACCGTCATGCCGCGTCCGCTTGAGGCTATGCCAATGAGTCCAATATTGAGCACGTTATTCGAGACAACAATGTTCGTCCCATTTATGTGGGTCTGAATCATTGCTCGCAACGACGTTCCATTTTGAAACCTATTGTTTTCACAAACACAATTCCACGTTGGCAGATAGCCCCCCGTCGAAAATCCGGATGAAACATTATCTGTGGTGCACCCCCGAACCGCGCTGTTTTGAGTCAGCAGATCTAAAGAAAAGGCGTAACCTACACCGTTGGTGGTTCCGAACATGTTTGCGGCATGGCAGTTTTCAATATAGGAGTTGTCGCAATATTCGAGCGAAATTCCCGCATCCTCAATGTGGTCAATGAACACGTCAGAGAATTGCGCGCGGTCCGCATAGAAAACATCGACAGCGTGTTGGCGCTTGGCTGGCCCTCCGCCTAGGATTTTGAGGCCGTGAATCGAAGGGTTGACGATGGTGTTTATTTTGCTGATCGTAACCTTGCCGGCGCTAAGATAGCTCTCCTTTAACCCCTCAACAATCCTGATTTTGCCAGTGCCTACGGAGGCAATAATGGCCTGTTCACCTTTTTTGTAATTCGTGTCGGACTGAGAAAACGGTTCGCCGCTCGAGATAATCGTAACTCGATCACCGCCACTGAAACCTTTGGACGAGCCAACGTTTAAGGTCGTCGCGGCGTAGTCCGCATTAGAACTGAGGGTTGTAGCTGTGGCACTGACTGAGCCTCGAATAGTTATCAAACCGCCGCCGACGTTCGTGATTGACGAGCCATCCCAGACTGTCGACTCGCCATCGCCTTGAAGTTTCAACGCACCATCGAAGGTAAGCAATGAATTAACTTTGTAGGTGCCCGATGGCAAGTAAAGCGGCAGGCCAGCGTTGATCGATGCATTACCAGCAGCGAGGATAAAAGCGGCATTATCCGTAGTACCATTTCCAACTGCTCCGAACCAGGCTGCATAAGTTTTCGTTAGAGTGACATTACCGGCCAAGCTGACTGTTCCCTGTTCTGAGAGAACGTTGTGAAAGATTTGCTTTCCATTCGGATCAACTATCGGCCCAAGAGCGGTGAGAGTCTGGCCGGTGTTGACCTTGATCCCAATTCCGTCGGTGTTATCCAGCGTGACATTTGCGGGAATCGTCAGATTGTCAATCGCGCACCTGGGGCCGTCGGCCGTGAGGCGGATCGTCCCACGGTTCGCTCCAATAGTGGCGATGATCGCGGAGAACTGTGTCGTATCATTCGAGCCGTCGCAGTGCGGGGTAAAGCTGTTAGATTGTGCGTACCCCGCACGTGTCGCAAACATAACGATCATTAAGGCCAACAAACCAACCGGGAATGAACGTTTCATCCTATCTTCTTTTTTGGGGCGTCCGGTGGCGGCGGCGGCGACCCTCTAGAGCACATGATTTGACTTAACCCGAACCCATGGCAAGTCCTCAGCCAAGCATGGCGAGCCTCTGGCAAGCTGCGTCTAATTCCTCATCCGTCTTTGCAAAGCAGAAACGCACTAAATCATTCCCTTCAGCACCATGGAAGAAAGCCTCGCCCGGGACGGTCGCGACACCTGTCGATGAGAGCAGGTGCATTGCCTTCTCTTTACTCGTCTTGCCAGGGAGTCGTGAAACGTCTGCAAGAACATAGTAGGCGCCATTTGGAATAGATGGGGCGAGGCCAACTTTGCTCAAGACCCCGCAAATCCGATCACGCTTGGCAACGTATTCGGCAGACAATGCCTCGTAAAAGTCAGAGCCAAGTTCGTCAATGCCCCGCGCAACTCCATATTGGAGAGGTGCGGGAGCACACACATAGATCAGATCATTCATGTAGCCAATCATTTGTGCCCATCGTTTTTGACAAACGCTATAACCGATGCGCCAACCCGTGATACTAAAGGTCTTCGAGAATCCAGAAATAGTAATCGTGCGATCTGCAATTCTCGCTAACGAGCCCGGACTAATATGCTGGCGGCCATCATAGAGGAAATATTCGTAAATCTCATCGGTGAAAACGAATATGTCATGCCGCACAGCAAAGTCTGCGATCCAGTCGAGTTCGGTGGCGCTATAAACTTTTCCGGAAGGGTTACCGGGAGTATTGATCATGATCCCTTTTGTCCTGGGTGTGACCGCTTTCTCCAGATCTTCCGGATCGAATGACCAATCCGGGGCTCGCATCGTCACGTAGGTGGGAATGGCCCCCACGGCAAGCAGAGTATTGACGTGATAGCCATAGTAAGGCTCAAACAGAATCACCTCGTCACCCGGGTTTAGTAAAGCCAGGCAGGCGCAATAAAAAGATCCGGTGGAGCCGGCGCTAATGGTGACTTCGGTCTCGGGATCCGCCTCAATTCCGTTGTACCGGCTCATCTTGCGCGCTACCGCCGTGCGAAGCTCGGTCAAACCATCAAATCGCGTGTAACTGTTAATGCCGAGATCGATGGCGGTCTGGGCGCTTTTGGCGACAGGGGACGGGACCGCAGTATCACATACTCCCTGTGACAGATTAATCCCGTTTACTTTTTCGCACTCGACCGACATCGTGCGAATCTCAGACTGCACGATGAATTCAGCTTTGCGGCTTAGGCCGAGCGACATTATGCCTCGCCCCCCGCTTCGGCTGCCTTGACGTGAGAACGGTCTACAACTTTCGTGTGGAAGAACTCCTTAATAGCATCTACGGTTAGGTTCACGTGCTCGGTAGTAGTTTCGGCGCTCATTGGAAGTGAAATCACTTCGCGGCAAATGCTCTCGGTGTTGGGCAGCGTCAACTGGCCCAGATTCAGCGCCTTGTGTTCCCACATCGGCTTTGGCCAACTTACCAGTGTTTCTATTCCCGACGCAGTCAGATGCTCACGCAATTGGTTTCGGTTCCGGGTTCGAATCACATAGTTCTGAAAAACATCATGATGCCTCTCTTCACTAAAATGAGGCAGACTGATTTCGCTAATGTCCTTGAGACCCTCGCGATACAGAGACGCAATTTTTCGGCGGTGCGCAACCCACTGAGGAAAGTGACGCAGCTTCACATCGAGTACTGCGGCCTGGATATTGTCGAGCAGCGCCGTGTAACCATGATAATGATATTCGCCGGTTTCCCGGTCCTCGCCATTCCAACGCACGCGGCCGATCATCCTGGCAATTTCTTCATCGTTTGTAGTTACAGCTCCACCGTCACCAATGCCGCCAAGTATCTTGAACGGATAGAAACTAAAACAGCCGGTCGTGCCTATACTGCCGGCCTTTTTTCCATCAAACGAAGAGCCTAACGATTGGGCAGCATCTTCGATAACCGCAAGGCCGTGCTTTTCGGCGAGCGACATGATGCGATCCATGTCACAAATGCGTCCATTTAAGTGGACCGGAATCAGAGCCTTGGTTTGAGGTGTAATCGCCTGCTCCATCTGATCGACGTCGATGTTGTAATCATTGGTAACATCGACCAGGACCGGCGTGGCGCCGCAATGAATGATGGCTGAAACCGTGGCCACAAAAGTATGGGCGACGGTAATCACTTCGTCGCCTGGTCCTATTCCGGCCGCGAGCAGCGAAAAATGAAGGGCGTCGTATCCGCTGTTAACTCCAATGGCATACTTAACACCGACAAACGACGCCAGGTTCGCCTCAAAATCCATTAATTGCTTGCGATAGATCAGATCTCCTTTGGTCAGACAATCAATAATTGCCCCATCAACTTCACTCTTCAGGTTTGCGTAGTGAGTCCGGGGATCAACAAATGGCACTTTGTAAGTCATCTAGCTTCCTGGTCTCCTTAGTTGTGATCTCGTGTAAAACCTAAAACTTTTTCGACCGCCTGGACCACATGATTGGCGGTTGGGTAAAACAGAGTTTCCTGGGGCCCACTGGTCGGAGCCGGAATGTTAGGTAAAGCGACTCTGGCAATTGGCGCCTTCAGATAACCGAAAGATTCGCCTGCCACCAGAGCAGCAATCTCTGCGCCCACACCGCCGGTCAACCAACCTGCATCTGCAGTAACCAGCCGCCCAGTTTTGGCGACCGACGAAAAGATCGTCTCCTCATCCAAAGGGCTAATTGTGCGAAGGTCGATTAGTTCGACCTCAATGCCACGCTGCTCCAACTCCAGGGCGGCCTGACGTGCCAAGGTAACCATGAAAGAGGTCGCCACTACGGTCACATCGCTGCCACTACGACAAACTGCTGCTTTGCCGATCGGCACGGCATACGGCTCCTCGGGAACTTCGCCGACTTCTTCGTACAACCAGCGATCGTCGATGTAGAGAACCGGATTACCATCCTGACTGGCGGCAATCAGTAGTCCCTTTGCATCATACGGAGTTGCCGGCATTACAACTTTCAGTCCCGGTACGTGCATGAACATGGCCTGCAGAGCTTGAGAATGTTGCGCGCCCTGCTCTCCCCCTCGATTGATAACCGATCGGATCACCATCGGCACGTTCACTTGCCCGCCGAACATGTAGAACCAGTTGGCTGCCTGATTAACGATCGGATCCACCGCGAGAAGCATGAAGTCCATCCGCGGATGAAAGACAATGGGACGCATCCCGGCGATTGCCGCGCCAACCGCCGCTCCGGTGGTGGCATTCTCAGAAACCGGAGAATCCAGTACCCGATCCCGGCCGTAGTCCAGCTCGATGTCCTTTAGGCTGGAACCGGCATACCAGGGGCTCCATAGTCCCTGACCAAAAATGAAAACCCGCGGATCGTTTTCCAGCAGTTGCGCGTGAGCCTCGCGGATGGCTTCAACATAGGTCAAAGAACGCATCTATATACCCCCATCCGCACCGGCAAATACGTACTTGAGAAGTTCTTCTTTTTCTGGATAAGGAGACTCTCGCGCAAAGCTCACAGCTTCTTCGACCTGGGCCTTGATATCTTGCTGAATGGTGTCTAGATCCGTTTGAGAACTACCGAGTTCGAGCAATTCCGCGCGAGTCGCCGCAATCGGATCCTTATCCAGCCAATCTTTGAGCTCGTCCTTGCGCTTGACACCTACATCCATGTCCCAAGACGGTCCGACGTGCCCTCGCCAGCGATAGGTCCGGCACTCAAGCAAAGTAGGACCACCACCTGCCCGCGCCCTGTTAACGGCCGACTGCGCGGCCGCATAAACATCTACTACTTTGTTGCCATCGAGGCGAGCACCAGCGATGCCGTGGGCTTCAGCAGTCTTGTGGATATTGTCTTCGGCCCGCCGCTCTTGCAGACTCATATGACTGGCATAAAAATTATTTTCGCATACGAAAAGCACCGGTAGGCGATACAACGCGGCCAGGTTCACGGATTCATGAAAGTGGCCTTCTTCAGTTGCTCCATCTCCGAAGAAAGCGACCGAGACGCGGTCATCCCCGCGCAATTTTGAAGCCAGCGCGGATCCGACAGCGAGTGGAATAGTGGCTGCTACCAGTGGCACGGTACCCAGGATGTTGACCTCCTTGGCAAACAGATGCATTGATCCGCCCCGTCCCTTCGAGCAGCCGGTGCTCTTACCGAACAGCTCGGCCATCATAGCTCGCAAGTCGCCGCCTTTCGCCAAATAATGTCCATGCGATCGATGACCGCCCCACACATAGTCATCTTTCGTGAGGGTTGCGCAGACTCCTGTCGCCACCGCTTCCTGGCCTATGTACAGGTGGCACGGACATTTCACGTCGCCTGCTTCCACCAACTCAGCCGCTTGTTCCTCAAAGAGGCGGATCGTTAGCATCGTCGCATACATGGATCGCAACAACGACGGCGTTACGTCACCCAAAACGGCTGGCGGCTCAATGTTTTCTTCCCTGACCATTATTTTCAGACATGCCTCCTATACTGTTTCGCGCCTGATTTCCGGATCAACGAATATTAGACAAATTTGACGGCAAAACACTTTGCTTACGGTCCCCGCCAAATGCAATTTCTCCGAGGGTCTGGATAACAATCGTAACGTCCGTCCAGAACGACCGCTTTCTTACATATTCAAGTTGCAGTCGAATCTTCTCGGGCCGTATTTCTTCCAGGTAGGTCCGATCAGGATCTGGACTACCCGCCAGGATAGCTCCCTCATCAGAGTTCCACAGCGAAGCCCAATCAGTGATTCCCGGCATCACACTAAGAATTGCCTTTTCTTCCTCAGAGTACATCTCGACGTAGTATGGAACCTCGGGGCGCGGCCCCACGAAACTCATTTCGCCCTTAACCACGTTGAGCAACTGAGGAAGTTCATCAAGCTTGAGTTTTCGCAGGCGTTTGCCAATCTTTGTTATTCGCGGATCGTCATCGGCCGTTGATGAGCCTCCTATCTTATCGGCATTCGTCACCATTGTCCGAAACTTGCACATTTTGAAGAGCACTCCGTCCTTGCCCACCCGGGCTCCCCGATAGAGCACCGGCCCGGCGGAGTCCAACTTGATCCAGACCGCGATCGCCAACAATACCGGTGATAGCAGCGTCAGCACGACGGCCGAAACCACTACATCAAGAAGTCTTTTGAAAGCGGAATACATATTAACAGACCCAAAACCTGCAGATTGTCCCATAGTTACAGAGATCCACAGAAATGAACAACCCACCGCAAGCGAAAAAGTTTTGCGGCTCTAAAGCTGGGGCGAATCGCAGAATCCGGCGGGTGTACCTCTCAGCGGCATGATGCATTCGGCGTTAGCCCTGTCGGGTTGCGACACAAAAAATCACTTTGTGCTCTCGATCGGGGTTGGAACCGAGAGCCCTTGGCTCCACAAATGGTCTGGTCGTCGATTCAATCTCTGCCGGCATCCTCTGTAGAGGTCCAAACACCAATCGTCTGAGCAGAACCTTCCCTTTCATCGTCCTGGGTATAATCCCGCTCTTTGCGGCGATGGCCTTCAGGGGACGAGTCATTTTCTGGCGCTTCGAAAGCCCACGCACGGCTGTATCACCAAAAAACTCTGCCGAAAACCCCATGCGAGTCAGCAGTTCGTTCAATTCGCAAACGCCAAAGTACCGAGACGCATAGGTGCTTGAATGAAACTCAAATAGATCCTTATTAGGCATGGTGATGCAGACTTTGCCCGAGCTTCTCAACACCCTGTGACACTCTCGAATCGCGTCTTCTGCTGACGGGATAAAATAAATTGACTCAAGCAGCAGCAGGACGTCAAAAGACGAATCGCGGTAAGGTAGTTTTTGCGCATCGAACTGGTGCAACGGAACTTTCTCTCCGTAATGCTCCCGTGCGATTTCAATATTTCCGGATGAAAAGTCGCCGGCGACCAGATTACGCGATACTTTCAGCAAATAGCCCAAGCCAGGTCCAGTACCGCAAGAGATTTCGAGCACGTCCTTATCAACGCAATATTTTCCTGCCCAATAATACCGATTACACGCCCGTTGAATCTGTTCTTCAGAAACCAGCGCCCCTTTCACCTCGGTGATCGCAAGGTGATACGGTTCTTTGGATGGGGTCCTCATCTGTTGTCTGGATTGGCTGGCTTCAGAAACCAGCGAAAGACTCAATCACCCGTTTGATATAACCGGGCACCCATGGCGCCATGCACAGGGATTGGATTATGCCCAAATACTGTATCAGAGTCCGACGGAAGAACCGAATGAACCGACGGCAGAACCGAATGATATAGACCCTTGGCCTGAATGTTATCTCGGTACTGATCTACAACCCATCGACTATGCCTGGAACGATTTCAGCCAGTCTGCGGATCAAACGTCGGCGAGTGCGGCACGCTTGGTGTTTTTTCAGTGCTGCTTCTCAGACTCGTGTTTCTTCTGTGATTTCGCTATTCCCTCGAGATAACTAATCAGCCGGGGATAGATGACGTCCGCACAGAAGCGGTCATCAAACAACTTGCGCGCTCTTTGTCCCATTGTCCTGCCCGCGTGACGATTCGCTGAAAACCACTTCAGCTTCTCAACCAGCGAATCAACATCGCGAGCCTGATATTGCAAGCCAATTTGTTCATCTCTGATCAAATCCGCTAATTCTCCTCGCAGAGACGAGAGCAGAGGCAAGCCGGCGGCCATATATTCGAAGGGTTTATTGGGCAGCGTCTGGGTGGCGTCATCGCGATACGCGGCCAAGCCCACCGAAGAGAGACCCAGCAGTATTCCGATCGACTTTTGATCCAGCCAACCCGTGCAGATCAAATTCGGTATGCCGGCCGCCATTTCGCGAACACGCTGACCTTCATCTCCGTCGCCTACGAGCACGATTTGCACATCGTCCATTTTTCGATGCTGCAAGACTTTCGCTGCCTGAACGACAGTTTCCAAGTCATACGAAAAACCGAATATTCCTACGAACGTGGCCACCATGCTCTCGGGCCGAATGCCGTACTTCCTGCGGAATTCAACCGCGTCGCCCTCGGAGGTTTCCTCAAATGCGCGGTACCCCAGGGCAAACACTGCATCGGTGCCGCGTCTGGCGCGATGCGCGTGTCCCAGCGCCCAATTAAGATATGTGTCTGAAACCGAGAGAATTGCGGAGGCCGATTGAAAAACCCGTTCGATGCGACGAAATTCGGACGCGAACCCCCATCGCGCGAGTCGACGCAAACTCCGAGGAAACATCGTTAGATACAGATCCGGCCATTGATCTCTAACGTCAATGACCACGGGCACGTCATACCTGCGACCATAAATAACGGCTCTTTCCGCCATCTCCGGTAAAGGCATGCCGCAGACAATAATGTCCGGCACCGGGAGAGCTGTCATTTCTTGCGCAAATGCCTGAGCCAATGCACGCTGATGCAAAAAGCGCCTGGGTGAACGATTACTCTTATAGCTGAGTCCGTGCAGGAGTCTAATTTTCACACCCGAACGCAGTTCAACCGTGCGTGCTTGATTGTACCGATACCTCTTCCGCGCATGATCAAAAGTAGATGCCCACCAAAGAACTTCGTGCCCCTGAGTCACCAGCATCTTGGCTAAAATCGCACAGCGCCAGTCTCGACCGCCGGGATCGATCTCCGGCAAAGGCTCGCCCTCCTGAACCAGCCAAACCTTCAATTAAGACTCCCCGGCATGAAGCATGATCTTAAGCGTCGTAACGCTGAGATCTTCGTTTTCATAGTCATTGAACTGAGGATCGACGAGAAAGTCGCTCCGCAAGCTATCCAACGACGGCTGGTCAACCAACTCTTCAACTCGCTCCACAACAAATCCCAGACTCTTAAATAGCTTCATGTAATTGCTCGCTCGCAAACGATTACAGTAGGCAAACTCGTTCCCGGCAATTCGATTCCATTCACGCTCAGAAAATCTGAGAAAATTGATTTGCGTGATTGATTTGTCCTGATGCTGAAAATGATCACTTAGATCGATGAAATGGATTGCCTTACCATCGTGAGCCAGGAGGCGTCTGGCTTCAGTGAAAATAGATCGGAGACCTGGTTCTGAAATGTGCTCAAGAACTGTTGTCGAAATATGACAGTCTATGCTACTCGCCGCGAGACCGGTGTTGGCAGCATCAGCCGGCGACAAGTATTGGATACCAGCTTCTTTCAAGAACCTTTCGGGCTGGTCTTTCCACTTAACCAGGAGACTCAGACGCTGGTCGAGAAGCTCGGCCGCGATTAACCCGTCATACAGAATTTCGACTTCTTCACGATGTTGGGCTATCCAAGCCAAACATCCGCGAGTCAGACCGAGATCCAATCGACGATGGGTGTCGATGGTGATCGTTTTGGCAGCACCGCACAAAAAGAAACCAATTGGGACAAGCGGAATATGACCCGTGCCGACCTCGAGACAGTTTGCTCCCGTCAGCGAAAATTCCTGGCCCAGCAGCCATTTCACCATTTCCGCCTGTGCCGGCAACCGTTCCATAGGCTCTGCGCGCAAGCGGCCGAACCTTTTCTGTGACGCCTTGTATAATCCGCCGCCGAAAGGCAGATTGGCGAATAGGCGCATGATGCCTGCCTTGCGTTGCCAATGCATTTTATTAAAGTTAACTCTTCGGTTAGGGCTTAGTTGAGGTTCATCACTGAATGACAGTGGCCAATTCAAAACCGGTTGACAACGTACCTACGAACGTTAGCACTATCTGGTCGTCATTGAGCCGATACCGCGCGGTTCAATTTATCCCGCATCAGATTTACAGCATCACGAGACAAATGGCCGGGGATCGGCTCACGATCTTGAACAATCCAAACATTGCGCAGTATTGGTCCGGACACGCCCATTTTGGATCGAGTTAATTAGCCAATTGCGACCTAATCCAGTTAACTGTTTCCCTGAGACCATCTTCAAGACAGACCGAGGGTGCATAGTCAAGCTGCTGCCTTGATTTTGATACATCGGCGCACCGCTCTTTTACATGATCCCAATCTCTCGGCGCCGTATAAATGATTTTTGATTCTGAACCGGTAGCGTTGACAATCGCCTCTGCCAAAGATCTGATAGAGGTCTTCACGCCGGTGCCACCATTGAAGATCTCAGCATTTCTATAACTTGAGCTGGCAAGCTTGATTAAGAGACTTACCGTGTCAGAGACGTAAGTGAAATCTCTAGACTCCTCGCCGCTACCTGTAATCACGATATCTTCGTTGCTCAGCGCCTTAGCAACGAAATTCGGTATTACATTCCTGTACCGGCCCGGCATTTCCCCAGGGCCGTAACTGTTAAATAGTCTTGCACATACAACCGGAATCTTTTGAATCTCCGCATAGTACTTGCAGTACAGTTCACCCACATACTTATTAATGGCATACGGAGTATCAAACGGACTGACAGGATCGTCTTCGCTCATTACCGCACTATTGCCATAGACGCAGCTCGAACTTGTATAAACGATTTTTCGCAACAGAGGATTCTTCTTCTGTGTCTCGAGCACGTTTATTATTCCTAAAACATTTGTTGTGGTATCTGATATTGGGTGGTCTACGGAATTTTGATTAGCGAAATGAGAAGCCAGATGGAAGATCACATGAGGCTGATACTCTTCAAAAAACGAGTTTACTTTCTCACCGTTTCCAATATCCAAGTGCGTAAACGCGATATCCGCTGAAAAGTTTGCGATACCCGCCGACAGGTTATCCACAACATGTATTTCGCAATCACCCTGGGTCTGAAGTGTTTTTATCAGGTTCGATCCGACGGCTCCGAATCCGCCGGTGATGAGAAACTTTGTTTTCGAATCAGGCATGCTTCTAACTGTTTACGGTAAGGAAGCTGTGATCGGCAAAAAGCAAACTGAAAAAAGCGTTCTGATTAATGAAGAAATTCGACATTTACGCTCGGGGGACGCAGCAAGTAGTCAGCCCAGGATGCTCTCTTCCAGCGCCTTGTCATACGCATCAAAGTAATCGTTGGCATCGCACGCTTGCAACCGCTTCAGCGCTGTGGCATACCAATCCTTATTGTCGATTGCCTTTCTTAACAAGTCCACCAACCCATCGACATCTCCCGATAAAACAGAAGCCCCGATACCCAAACGCAGGACTTCTTTTTCAAGAAATGTATTGCTTGCCACCAGGATTGGGATCTCTGAAATGATCGACTCATAAAACTTGTTGGGCATGGCCAGTTGGCAATTCAAATTATGACTGTCGTAAACGGAGTAGTTCAGATCGATATTGCTGTATAGTCTTTTAATATCTTTAGAGTATTCATAGGCACCCTGGAACTCAAACAGGGTTTTGTCTCCAATCACTTCCAACAAGTCGTCAAACCGTCCTCCTCCGGCAAAAACAACCTTTATGCGTCTGCCCTCCCTCGCGAGAATCTGAACAGCAGCAATCAGCTGTTTTAGCGACTCCTTGTATCTTATGATTCCGATATACCCAATTCTGAAGCAGCCCGGATCTGTTCGATCTTTCTTAAAGCCTGCCCAGGTTTGCCTGGCAGGCATGTTTTCCAACAGCACCGTCTTTCCGTGAAAGATATTTCGGTAGTACTGGTTAGCAAATTCCGGCGACGAGACGAGCACTTGCTCCACGCGCTTCAGTAATAATCTTTCAATTAAGACAAAACAGTAGGAAAGAAAAGATTTTGACAACTGTAAAGGATGAAGGTCTCGCACCTGATGCTTCAGCCTGTACTTACGCCCAAGAGCAATCAAGCGGCTCATCATTAATAGGTCATAAGAAGATGTAATGATAGTGCCATTCGGCTCGAGGCCTTCGATAATAATTGTCTTAAGTTTACGATAAACGGACAGCATGGAAGTGAACCGTCGAAACTCGACCGCTGTATAAGGTACATTGACCGTTATCATGTCGTAGTTCACGAGCGCCCGGTCCGGTTTCAGGGTTAACTCCTGTCTTTCAAGAACGATCATTAAAGTCTTCAGTCCCGACTTCTGGGCAAAGTAAGCGAGATCAAGCATGGCGGGCAAAAGTGCTCCGGATACTAAAAACACGATCGACCAACGGCCAGCGGCATCTTCTGCTTGAGCCTCCTGCGGTATTGAATCACTGACTGTTGCCACTTCCATCCGCGTTATCTTATGCCGATCCTTTTGCTGTCGATTAATTACAAGTGGAACAAGTGATTACGAGATAAATACCTCATTAGCAGCTTTCGGAGCGCGAGCGTTTTCCGCCAACGGTTGCTCGGCAGCACTATCGCCTTTCTTGTGAGTGAGTTCCTTCCACGAAGCAAGACTTACAATTAATCCAAGACGAGTTCCCACGATGAAAACAATAATCGTATACGCCGTCGAAACCAATAAACACTTTAAGAACCCCGCTCGCAACAGGTCGCCCAGGCCGTACGCGACCAGGAAAGCAAAAGAGGCAATTGCCAAAGACCGCGCGTCCCAAAGCAGGCCGCGCAAACCAGCATTGCATTCTTTCGTTATTTGATGCAGGAGAAGAAGGAAGACCAGTTGACCCAGAATCATACCCAACGCCGCGCCATTGGCGCCGTAGTATTTTGCGAAGACGAAAACGAAAACGATTGTCAGCAGAAAAGTATAGATCCTCGTAAACAGCCGTTGCCGTATTTTATTAATGGCTTCCGCCAGCATGTAATAGGGATAATTAACGAATAGCAAAACGCTGGAGAGAGAAAGCAATACAACAATACTGGACGCGCCCTTGTACGTCTCCTTGAAGAGAGTGCCCACAATATATGCTGAGTTTAGTATCATTAAGCCAAAAAAAAGTGCGGCTAATTCCAAAAGAAGTCGTCGCAGACTTCTGAACTTTTCAACCAATAAGGGTTTGTTTTCTGCTGCTCGATGAAATTCTGGTAATTCGACAACATGGAACGAGGAGGGTATTAACTGAAACAAACTCACCACTCTTTGACCTGCTGCGTACACACCAACAAAAAAAGGGCCCAGAACAATTTGAATCAGGAATATGTCGACTCTCGAAAACAAGTAATCAAAAGCCTGTGACAGCGAAAACATCATTCCCGTGCCCGAAAATTTTCTGACGCACTCCCAACTTATCCGGAGACTCACTCTTCCTTTGACATCGACCAGGAAAACGCAAAAAGGGACCACTTGTGACAGCACGAACCCGAGAGAAACCGCTTGAACTGAGACGAATGATTTTGGGAGTACCAGTAAATAGCTGAAAAAAGTGAGCGGGTTGAGAAAAAGGATAATCCAGGGACGGATGTGTATTCCTTTCACCCGATAAAACGAAAGAAACAACGGGTTAGAGAACGCCGTCAACAGACACCCTGTGACAATCAAAATTATCGCATCCGCATGGCTTACGCCCCCAAGGAAGAGAATAGCGGCTGCTATGAATGAGACGAGTACCGTGAGGACGCCCCTTACGAACAAGGCACTCCCGAAGAGAACCGGGATTAGCTTACTATCCCTCGAGGCCTGCATTAAGAAAACATGCTCCCCGCCCAAGCCGGTCAACAGCGGCACAACTGATGCGGCCGTAAGATAGTAGACGTACCTTCCATACTCATCTGTCTGGAGTATCCGGGCAAGATAAATAACTGTAGCAGCCGCTAATGCTGTTTGGATTAACTGAAGGAGTAGAACAACAAACGATTTTCTATTCTTCACCAAAACCATCCTTACCTTGCAACACTAACCGGCGTAAAATCACGCGGCTTGACTGTCTTGTGGTTCTCATTCTTAGCTCTGGCCTCAGATGCCACCATTGATTTCTTAAAAACCTGAGCCCAGGCATGCGAAACACAAACCAACAGAGCGGAAACCAACATGCCTTTTCCAGTGAACCACATATTACTAATGATCAGCGGCGCTGACCCTATTAAGATGATCGCGACCGATCGATTTGTTTCGTCTTCAAGCGCGTGCCTACGCATTTTCCACATGGTTCTTAGTGGCTTAATGAAGAGCGCGAGGTAAATGTAGAGTCCAATAATTCCAAACTTAAAGAGGAAGTTAAAAGTAAATTCATGGACTCGATAATACCGACCACTATTAAGTGACTCACTGTCGAAGTCAGACACCGTCAGCTGCGGCATTGGGTAGAATGTTCCACCATACCAGCTGCCGTAACCCATACCGGTTAACAGCGCTCTTTGCTCCATAAGCAAACTGGTAGAATTGTATATCGAGGCTACTCTAACGGCGTCGATATCACCCATTGAAGCTCCCGGTGCAATTTTTTCTACAAAACTGAACCTGAGCCGCATCGCCTCCCAGACATCAGGAAGCCACTGGACAAGTACCGGAACTGACAGCAATGAGAGCAGCAATACTGGAATGTAGACCTTTAGAACCTTTTTGGTGCCAAGCAAGACAGGGATGACAACAAGCAAACCGAAAGCCAGTGAGACTATTAGCCAACGCGTTTGATAGGACAATAGTAAATAAAAGCTGGTTATGGCTATGAGGATGCTGAGCATAGTCTGGCGTCGATTCAACACGTTCCCGAGGGACCAGAATATCAGTAGCGCAAGCAATCCCTTCCCCGAATCAACGCTCACGTTCTTGAAGCCGGAAGCCATCGTCGTAGAAATTCCCAGGAACAAATAAATCAAGTCCAAAACAAAGTGACCAGCAAGCAGCGCCATAAAAACCTGGCTCGAAGCGTGAATTGACTCCGGATAACGTTCATAGTAGCTGCCAAAAATGAGCAGACCAATGCCGAAAAATACGGTGACCTTTGCATCAGAAGTAAATCTGGTGAGATCCTCCTGCGGGTAGCCGAACCATAAGGAAACGACCGTCGCAATTACCAAGAAGTAGATAAAAAATTGGGGATTTAGACTCTCCTTTTGGGGTTTGAACAGCCGTACGCAAATGATTAGTAAACTTCCAAAAATGAGCAGCGCCGGCGGAATCGAAGCGATCCTGAACTGCCATGGGCTAGCCGTAAGAATCTGGCCAAACTCGAGCTCTTCCTGCGCCGCCTGCGTCAGATCGAGCATACAGATTATGAGAACAAACACAGGGTATATGAGTAATCTGGTTGGCAAGAAACAACCGGATAAGAGGACTAACCCGCCAACGAAGACACCGATGTAATAGAAGAACCAATTAGTTGAATCGCCGCTACAGATCAGGCTTAACACGAACCCTAGTACCCCAGTAAGGATGATCTGATTTTTAGTTAACTTTGGCACCAGTTAATAACCTACCGGACCGCACGATCTGCTCGTCGCATATTCATCCAGGCTTAAGAACGAAATACGCGAAGAATACTCTCACGAACAGCACTCTGGCTGTGAAAGCCTCTGGCCTTTTCGAAAGATGCGGCGTAATCCCAATTTTCCGAATTGGTAATTTTCGTGGACAAATCCGAAGCCCAGCATGGGCTTTCGAAATCAATAAGAATGCCGAGGCCACCGAATTTTTTGAAATAGGTGGTAAATGGTGGATAGTTGGGTGCGATTACCGGAGTACCGGTACTAATGGCATCACAAAATACACCACTCAGTTTGCCCTCATAGGATTTCTCATAAGGCAATACAATAAATGAACAGCTGGATAGCGTCTCATAATATTCAGCTGCACTTATGTATCCTTGTTTGACTACTAATCGTTCAGAATTTTGCTTTATGAATTCATTGGCCTTTTCATCTAAAACAAACTGCCCCTTGACCACAAAACCATATTCTTTCAACGAATCGCTATCCATCAATTCCCAGAGTTTTTTCAACCCCTTCTCCGGTGTGGCCATGCCCATAAATAAAAGAGTCCTAAAATCCCTTTGTTTTGACGCCCGTCGTTCTACACCCGCCATATAAAGTGGGATCACGTGAATTTTCGATTCTTCAAGTGAGGGGTAAAAACTCATCAATTCTGACTTAGCGTAGTCAGTAAACACAAACAGACCGTCTAAGCATGTCAATGCTCTGGACAGTAAGTACCTCTTTACTTTCTTCTTGAAGCCGTCACCCTTCGCCGCACCAAGATTATTATGAAGCATTGCGTATATAGGAATGTCACGGGCCCGAAACAACTTAAATAGAATTAGACCGATCTCGTAAAATGCCGGCAAAAATATCAATGAAGGACTCTTGAGCCTACCGCAAAAAAGCATTCTATATACATATAAGAGACCTTGGTGGATATGAGAATATCTATTGCCATGAAACCTGGTTTTCTCGAAAGTAATCCCTGATGAAGATGCCTGCACCCGACTAACTACCCCAGGCGAGCTTATCAACCTAACAGACGCAAATTCACCAGCAAGTAATGACGCATAAAAAGCGTCGTCTTCTGGCAAGTGGTGCTTCTCGCCACATAGCGCATCCAGAATGATCAGCTCCTTAGTTTTGTTTCTCCCCCTATTATTTTCCACCGGTATACTGGCTGAACAAGGAAACCCACTCACTTCGTCAGGTGCTTGCCCTTCGAATCGAATTTTGGAACGCGCAGGTTTAATCCGCTGGCCTTAATCTTCAGTCGCCTTTGTTAGCTACGCTCGCGCAGCGTCGCTTGTCCGGCGCAGCCTATCTTTTATGAGGTAGCATGAAAGGCAACTATTCAACCACTGTTGGCGCTGAGCTGCCCGTCGCGGAAGTAGAATTCAATTACGAAGTGAACTGGTTTCCAAACTGGCAACCCGGGTTACTGGCATTCATCGATCATGATATCTGCCAATCGGAAAAAATCTACGTTTCTCTTCCAGCCTAAGCTCATTATTGTTTGCGGATTGCTAACGAGCACCTGATATTCAGGGACAAAACCTTCCTTGATAATTACAAAATCTTTCCAGTTCTTATTGATCCTGCTGAAACAATATTCGAGCCACTCCCTGATGCTATGGGCTTCGCCACTACCGATTACCGCCTCAAAAACTGCGCTCTGATTTACTAACATCCAGACAGCCTCAACTACATCAAGTGCAAAGTTATACTCTTTCCTAACATCAATATTTCCCAGTTCTATTTTCTCTCTGCTCCCCGCACAAATCCGTCTGACGGCTTTAACGATTTTCTGATTTACATGTTGCTCAGTTCTTAAAGGACTATCATGATTAAAGAAGTATCCAACGTAGACCTTTAGACCAAAGACGTCGCGATAATATCTCGCTGCGTATACCGACTGAATACGGGCTAGAGAATATGCGCTGGATGCGTCAAATGGCGTTTGTTCATTAATTGGCAATCCAATGTTCTTAAACTGCAATGCGCTGCCCGAAATAAAGACTCTGGCAGCGGGACAGTGCAACCTTACAGCCTCGAGAATATTAAGCGTACCCGTGCATATCGTCTGATGGTTTTCAAATAAAGCGGAGTGCTGTGTGGTAGACTTTGCCGCGAAATTAAAAATGTGCGTGGGCTGATATTGCCTTACCTGCTTTTCGACGAATTCATAGTCGGTGACATCACCATTCAAGCAACTTCCCTCTCGCGAAATACAAATGAATTCGATATTTTTCCCATCAAGCAGCTTGCTTAGATAGTATCCATCCTGGCCGTTTGAACCAAAAATAATTCCTTTCAATTTTTGATTCATAAATCATCGCCTGCCAGAATTTCAATTTCCGGCAGGGGGAAAATAAACTTCCCTCCCCCTGACAAATATTCCTTCTCGCGGGAAAGAATACTGTTTTTAAAATGCCAGGGCAGTACTAAAAAATAATCCGGCTTCATGGCTTTAGCTTCGGGTTCAGAGATGATCGGAATCTGAGTTCCGGGCGTGACAGAACCAAACTTGTCCTCATTCACTTCAGCAATGAAAGGAACTTGTTCGCTCGTGACGCCGCAGAATTGAAGCAACACATTTCCTTTGGTACTAGCGCCATAACCAATTATTTTTTTTCCCTCGGACACCAGGGTCTCAATTAGATCCATTAAGTTTTGCCGATGCCGAAAAACTCGCTCCTCAAAATCCCTGTAAGGCTTGACAGTATTCAAGCCCATATCCTGTTCTTGTTTCAATAACGAGTCTACGATTGAATCATTTGATTCAAATGAGGCATTGGACTTACAGGCAGTGACCGCGAAGCTACCTCCGTTAATTGCATTCAGCTCTACGTCCAACACTCGCAAGCCGCAATTCTCCAGCAGGCTCTTAACGACCGTAAGAGAGTAGAATTCATAATGCTCATGACAAATCGTATCGTAGCTGGTAGTTCTCAACATGCTCGGCATATAGCTTTGTTCAAAATGCCAAATGCCGTCATCCGCCAAACAACTTTCAATATCCCGGACAAAATCAACAGGATTTTCCAGGTCATAAAACATTGAAATCGCAGTGATGATTTTGGCCTTATCATCAGGGAAACTGACCTTGAATTGTTCGGCCGAAAAGAAATCAGGAATCAAGATAATATCGTCGTCATAATATTGCCTAAACTTGTTTCCAGTTGGGTCAATACCCACTCTTCGATACCGACCCGGATAAGCTTTTAGAGCCGTGGCATCGTTACTTCCTATATCAACTACCAGATCTGTAGCGCCTGGTTGAGCAAGCCGGGTTAGAGTCCTGATTTTTTGTTCGAGATGCTTTACCATTGAAGCATTCAAACCAGAGCGATAGCCATAATTGTTTCCATACATTTCAGCGAGGTTGTAGGATTGCTTCAATTGTAAAAGACCACTGTCAGGACACCAGACCAGATCCAGGGGACCTTTTGTTACCTTTTCGTCGATTGTTTTTGGGAAAACGCCGGTGAGGTATTGTTCGCCCAGAGACAATACGGTTAGGAGGTTAGAGCTCCCGCTGATGCGACACTTACTGACTTCTGAATACATTATTTTGCTCTGCCCTGCCGCTCTAGCTGGCGGACTCTGCAACCCTGCGGGTGCAAAGTGCCAGTCGGCAACGCCCTTAATATCCAAGTTGTTCGCTGGGTTTTCAGACTGGGCTCACGCTGATTTGAGCAGGCACTATTGAAGATATTACAAACCGACTCCACTCGTTCCTGGGCTTATCGCTCAATCCAGCGGCGTACTGGCGGACGTTTGGCCGTAATGCTGATAATACCCACTGTGATAATAGTAGGAGTTTGATCCGGCCATCGGAACCTTGTTTAGCACTACTCCGATTATTCTGGCGCCTACGTCTTGCAACAGCTTACGAGCGCGCGAGACAACCTTGCGCGAACTCTTGCCGCTGTGAACGACCAATAGCACGGCATCCACCATTGCGGCAATCAAGACCCCATCGGTAAACGCGGCTACCGGCGGAGAATCGACCACGACATGAGCGAAACTCCTTGTATACGCAGAGATCAGTCGCAGCATCTGCTCGGAACCCACCAACTCGGCGGGATTCGGGGGTACAGGTCCGGCGGTAAGAATGTATAGACCGGATTGCTCATCCTGCTGAACAGCTGCGGACATTTCGCTCTCAGACGCCTCGCGCGACAATAGTGCGCTTAACCCATTATCGTTTTTGAGATTGAAGATTGAGTGGAGACGCGGTCGACGCATGTCCGCGTCGATGATGAGAACCTTTGCCCCAGTTTGTGTAAGACTGAGGGCCGTGTTCACCGCGGTCGTAGTTTTTCCTTCCGAAGGCACACTCGAAGTAATGAGCAGGGTCCGTGGCGGCCTGCCAGCTGTTGATAAAAGGATCGAGGTGCGCAGGTGTCGGTAAGCTTCGACAACGGGAGAACGCTTTTCAAGCTCGGTGAGCAATACTTCCTGAGTGCCGTTGGGGGACACGAGGGCGCCCTTCTTTCCGGAGAGCGCGAAGCGCTTTGGTTTCGCCGTGCCGGCCTGCGGAATAAGCGCAACTGCGGGCAAGTGAAGGAAGTTCTCGACGTCCTCCATTGAGCGCACGCTGTCATCAAGATACTCAACAAAAAAAGCCATCCCAACGCCGCAGCCAAGCGACAACAAAAGGGACAATCCCACGATTAGGGCTCGCTTGGGCCCAACCGGCTTCTTTTGGGCGATTGCAAAGTCAACGACGCGGATGTTATTCGGCGTGCCGGCCATTACTACGTCGTTCTCTTTGGTACGTTGCAGCAACCCGTCTAAGAGGTTCTTATTAGTTTCGATCTCCTGCTGAATTATCCGATAGGTAACCGCCGCCTCATTCTGCGTCAGGGTTTCGGCGCGCTGCTGGTCATAGGCCTTGCGTAGCGCCTCTTCAGTTGCCAGGGCCTGACGATAGCGCGTAGAAAGATTGGTGGTCACCACCCGGGTCGCGCGCGCACGGGTGTCGCTCATCAGTTTTTCCAGGGCGGCAATCTGTTTGTCCACCTCTTTAACCGCCGGCCACTTCTCGGTGTTCTCGACCAGCAACTCTGCTCGCCTTTGTCTCAATTCGGTCAGTTTAATTTCGGCATCCGTGGTCACTTTAGTAGCCGAAGGAACATCTTTTTCGGTGGCTCCTCCTTCGGCCAGAGCCTCGGCCGCCCCGGGCTGAAGGCTCGCCCTATATGCGGATTCCGCGAGCTTCCGTTCGTTTTCGGCAATTAAGAGTTGCTTATTGAGGCCTTCGAGTCTTTCTACGACAGTGTTTTGATTTGCATCCAACGAGAGGATTTGATGGTTCTTGGCGTAATTGATCAGCTCCTCTTCTTTGCTTCTAATGGTGGATTGCAACTCGGCAATCCGCTTTAACAGATAGCTGCCCGTGGTACCACTTGTCTCGATCTTTTTCTCGCGATTCTGATCCACGAAGGTCTGCGCTATGGTATTGACAATCTTCGCAGCCAAATGAGCGTCGGTATGTCGGTAGGTGATGTCGATTAGCCGCGTCTCGCGAACCGTCAGCCGCGTCTCTTTTACTGGTTCAACTCTTAATGTTTCCTGTAGATCATCCACATAGTCCGCGAGGCGCTCGGCCTCCGCTTGCTCTTGGACGACCGGGGAACTGCTGGAGGGCGTCACTGGAAGCACATCAGACGGACTCTGGGGCGCCGTCTTTGGCTTCAGCCCTAGAATCCTCCGAAGATCCAGCCACGTTGATTTGTCCGATGGATAATCGCGGAGAAAAACCTGATTATGTTCGAGATCAAGACTGGTAGCGACTTTACGCAGCAAGCCGGGTCCGGTCAGAATCTGAAGCTGGGTATTAAAGTAAGCGGGATCGTTAGTCTCACTATTCAAGATCACTGAGCTATTCTTCGACATGCCCCCAAGCAACGGATTGGCGGTTTCAAGGTCGACCTGAATACGGGCTTGTGATTCGTAGATGTCGGGCTTACGAATGAGATAGATCCCGACCAGAGTCGGTATTACGACTGAAATGCCGATGATCAGCCAAAGATGCTTGCGGACAATCCGCCAGTAGTCCAGGAAGTGCGAGCCCTGCTCATTTTCTCTATGGTCATAGGGATAGTTCACATGGGATGGCCCCGCAAATATACGTCCGTTCGCTCTTTCTGAAGTAATCTGCTCGTTTCTGGGCAGAGCGAGGTCAGGTCTGGAAAGCTCTGTAGTTTCGTTCATCTTATGTTCGATCTCTGCGACCTTCTAAGCTCATAATGAGATGTGCCGGGAGTTCTACTCAGGTAGACGGTCCGTTTTTCCGCTGATCACCACTAGGGTATGGCACGAACTACACCTTGCTGAATCATTGTCGGCACGGCACCCTGCAAAATCCCGAGAATCGTCTTGGCAGTGGACGCTCCTACTTCAACAATGTCATTTGGAAGCAGCGTTATGTCCTCGGCTTGCTTCTTTTGGATTGCTTTCAAATCAACAAGAAGCTCCTGCTTACCACCGCCTTCTAATTCCCTGATGACGCGAACCTTACTTGTCGTACCATCGCGCGCTGCTCCGCCAGCCATTGCAATCGCCCATGAAACAGTGATCGTCTTATCCTTTAAGACGATTGCCCGCGGCTGAACCACGTGGCCAATTACAAATACCTGATCGGCCTCCGGAAGTTGGACTATGTCGCCCGGCTGGACGAACGGATTAGCGTCCTCCTTGCCTTTAAGCGTGTCATTTAGCTTAAGGATCTTGAGACCTTGAAGCGCAGGAGAAGGATCAGTATCCGACGAGTCCTTTTGGCAAATGATAGGGCCGCCAGTATGAATCACGTTAACGACGCGACCCGCAACTGGAGAAGGTCCACCGGCAAAGCTCAGCAGCTCAAGCAATCGAACCTGCCTTTGAAGTCGGAACTGGCCGGGTGAATTGACGGCCCCAATTACAGCTACCGGACGAGACTGGAAATCGGTGACAAAAACCTCGACGCTCGGATTATTCTTGTATTGCAAATACAAAGTTGCAATTTGGCTTGCGAGTTCGCTCTCAGTGCGGCAGGCAGCAGCCACCTCCCCTTCGATCATAGGCAGCCTGATCATGCCTCGCTGATCCACACGCACGGGACCGGACAGCTCCGGCGCCTTCCTTACCACGATATTAAGCACATCTCCGGCGCCGATTTTATACCGCGTATCATCGCGTGACGCCTTCAGTGAAGGAGTGTCCGCAGCCAGAGTTGGTACGGAGTTCTGTTGGGCAACCACTTGTATACCTAACACTGAGCTCAAAAACACTATCAGCCCAGGCACCGAGATCTGTCGAAGTTTTAGACCAAAAAAACCAACTTTCATAACACCTCCGAAGCCAGCTAGCGACAAAACATCACGAGTGAACTCACGAGACTATCATAACGCGCGCGATGCGTGGTAGTGCCAGCGCTTTTGCAACACAAGTTTTCAGCGCCCACGGCAAGCTAATAGTTTCCGTAGCATCCTTAAAGAACGAGTATCACTATTCTTCACACTTCGCCTCAAGCGTAACGCCTCCATTTGAGCACGCAAGGCGGCGTGGCGCAGAACCCCGTAAGGGGAAGCCTCTCTCGCAAGGCAGCATTCAATTTTAGACGCCCGGATCTCTAATAGTTCAACGCTGCCAGATCAGGGCGCTAACTCTCAAAATCTGCAGCCTCGTATCATATTATTGTCGGAACCTGTGAGACGTGATCTCTCCGGCCAAACCAAAGCAACCAAGCAGCCTCTCTGCTCGCAAGTCCACACCACGTCCTAAAGAACCGTTAAAGGTAACGCAAATCATTTGTTTAGGATATCCTTTGACCCCTCGCGTGAGTGTTCAGGGTAGAGGCGATTAAGTGCGAGCCGGCGCAAGATAACTTATCAATCAAGTGATGAGGCGTGGAAGAGCAAATCGTCCCCTTTCGTCCTTGCTCGAAACCCCAACTAACTGCCCGCGTATGACTCAGTCACATTCATACACGAGCGACAAGCGAGAAACACAAGCCTGCTCTTATTTTACCGGTTTACAAGCTCACTCACACGTCTAGTCCAGGAACAACTCCCGTCCTTCGAAAATCCACACTCAACAACTTTCGCGATTGACTGCGGATCGGAACAAAATATTACGGCTGGAGAATACTGGAGGAGGACAGTTTCTGTCAACTCCCGAATAATCTTGGTTCGGAGGGATTCGCGAGGGGCGCGTCACCCCGTGAGGACAAAACAGTTTCTGCTTTCCACCCCGTTAATATCACGAGGTGGAAAGCAGATTAACCTGGTAAGAATGCTCTAGAGTCTAGTTCTGGCCAGTCGCGGTACTTGGGAACGGGTTTCCCGACGTCTGGTTATTTCCGTACGACGACACTGCTCCGCCACCAACTATGGTAGCTAGCGAAGCGTTGTCTGCCGCGGTGGTGTTCGAGACGCGAATGGTTGAATTCGCTGTGTTTGCCTGGAAGCCGACACCGTTCTTTCCTACAACGCACTGATCAACCGACACGTTCGTGTTGCCAGCCACCGTTTGCTCGACAAATATCCCTGCATTGCCGCTCCCGGTAACCACACTGTTAAAGACTATGCCGAGAACGCCATTCCCGGCGATTATCCCGGCGGCAACGTTGCCCGACAGTAACGAGTTAGTGATGTGGAAGTTTAGCTGCGTACTGCCCGACGATGGTTCAATATGTACACCGGTCTGGCCGCTGTTGATAATCGACGTGCGGTCGACCTCTAGTTTGCCGCCGGCGGTGCGAACGTCGTCGATGCCGTGCACGTTCCAGTTGAGGATCTCGCAGTGAGTCACATAAACAGCCGCCGCGGTGTTTATTTTAATAGCGGTGAGTCCAGGCGTAGCTGCTCCGCGGAGCCCCTGAAACCTGAGATTGGTAAGGATAATGACGTCGGTTGAGGTAGCCGAGATATTGACGCCATTGCTACCGGCTGCGAGTACTGAGGCCACCTGGCCGCCGCCGCCATCGATCGTGATCGATTTGGTAATCGTCACAGCACCGTAACCGCCCGGATCAAGAGCGTCGATTTCGCCATGGTTGGCAGTCTTGGAGATGGCGCCCGCAAAGGTTTTGCAGGGCGCCGTGCGGCTGCAGGGATTGGCGTCGTCGCCAACACCGGAAACCCAGGTACGCGTTGCCTGCGCCTGAGAGATCGAAGCAATGGCGAGTGTGAAGGTCGCAATTGCCAACACCTTAATAGTGAACCGAAACTTGTTCATTTGGAGTCTCCTTTTTTTCAAGTTGAAAGTTTGGGATGGCCGCCAGTAGAACACGGATCCGTTCCGGCCACTGTTGTGCCGAGCTTCCCAGATGTAATCAGCGATGCCATCCATGCAGGATGAAAACGCTTTGGATTTCTAGTTCGCAAAATCAATAACCGCAATCCCTTGCAGTATCGTTGGTAATCGTCCAGGTGGCATTTTGTCCACAACTTACCACCACGTTTAGAAAGCAGCCATCCTGATCTTCAGCGATCACCTTTACGCCCTCGCCATCACACGCGAGGTCGGTCACCCCACGTGACTGACCGGCGGCGATCGTGGCCTCGCCCAGAAGGTCGCTGCTCCAATCGTCGGCGTCCACGTGCGAGGAGTACACATTGCGGATGTCTCTACTCGAGCTATTCACGATGTTAACTGATGTCGTCACCTGCGCCGTCTTGCCAAGTGACAACAACGGCAAACTGGCAAAAGCAATCAGGGCAATGCCGACGATGATCAAGCTGCGGGGGTCACGCAAGCCATCTGTGTATCTCATTTTCGCCACTCCTTATCCCAAAGATTTCTTAACAACCACAGTCGCTTAAAGAGCCGATACCCATCGCATATTTTGCCGTCACGGGCACGTGCCGTTAACGGTGTAGTGTGGGCCGCTGTCTACCACTGCTTGTCCCGGATTATGTGGCACCACAACCTTGGCCGTAACCGTGGTTGTATTGCCATGAGTGTCTGTCAAGCGGAAGTAGATCGTGTAGACGCGGCCGTCACCGCCGCCATCTCGTTCAGATCTGAGCTGCACACTCTTGCAGTCGCCTGAAATAATAATGTCATTCGATGTATTTCCGTCCCCGTTGCCATTCTCTGTCTCGTCACTCGTGACGTGATCGATCCGCACGTCTCCTACCGTGACATTGCCACAATTATCAAATACTGACGTGACAAAGTTAGTAACGTTGAAGGTCTGATACTTATGGTTCGGCGGCCACATCGATGGCGTATTTCCGTTAAGAGTGATCGTAGGCGGCGTATTATCGATTACCGTGATCGTCTGGGTGGCGGTCACCGTATTCCCGGCACCGTCAGTCGCTGTCCACGTAATCGTCGTCGTCCCAACTGCGAACGTAGTTCCTGAAGGCGACCGCGTGATCGTAACCGAACCGCAGTTGTCGGTTGCCGTAGCAGTGCCAGGATCCACAATCGCACTACATGTAGTTGCGTCGGGCCCGGTGTAGGCAGTGATGGCTGGCGGCACGAACGTAAAGGTAGGTGGTGTGGTATCTACCACCGTAAGCGTAATGTCCTTTGTCGACGTGTTACCTGCGCCACTGTTGTTGCTCGATCCGTCATTTGCGGTGATGTGAATCGTGTGGGGTCCAAGTCCCACGACAGTACCTGGAGCCGGATCCTGTGTCACCACGACGTGTGGATGCCCGAAGCAAGCTTCAGAACTGTCCGAGCTGTCGCAAGCGCAATTGTCAGTAACGGTGGTGCTGTAATCGGGTACCACTGCCTGACAGTTTGCGTCCGCTGAAACTGTCTGATCGGTTGCCGCAATGACCGGCGGCGCGACGTCGTTGACAGTTATCGTTTGCTGGCAAGAGACTGTGCCCGTGCGATGAGCCTCTTCATCTGCCTCACTCGTGTAAGGACCTAACGCGTCATGCGATGTGGCCGTCCAGGTAATAGTGGTTACGCCCGCCGGGAAAGGATCATCTGAAGCACGGCGGGTACAGTTGCCGTTCCCATCACAATTGTACATGGGCTTACCGTCGCTACGTGACGCAAAGATGGTCACGTTGTCACCCGTGGCATTTGGACTCCCGACGCTCACGCTAGCCTCGCAATTATTGTCCGCGTCAGCTGTCTTGTTGGACGGGCAAGTAATGGAGGCGGCATTTCCATGCTCCTCAACCGTTACGGTAAAGCTACAGGAACCGCCTCCAGTCTCTGAAGTAGTATTGACCACGGTGGTGCCAACCGGGAAGAACGAGCCGGAAGCAGGTACTGAGCTTATTGCACCGCAATCACCGGAAGTGACTGGCGCGTCATAATCTACGTGTGCGCCGCGTTGGCCGCCCTCGGTCGTATTGGCGCTGGTCGTAATGCCATCCGGACAGATGATTTGACAGGTAGTCCCGCCGTTGCTCTCCGTCACCTGGTACTGAACCGAGTAGGTATTATTGCTGCTATTCGGGTCGCTTGAAGTACTGGAAATAGACGCGGATGTCTCATAGCCACCGGGAGCACCGCCGATGTTGTAAATCACGGTGAACTCTGCCCTGCCGCCATTGGTCATGGCCGCTATGACGCAGTCGTTGGGAATGTCTGGATCGCCCGCTACACACGGCGGCCCCGAATTTTGCGTGAATTGAACCAGGCTACCATTAGCCGGAACCGAGTCCACGAGATGAATCGCCGCCGCGGCGTCGGGTCCAGAATTGCCGACTATTAGTGTGAAAGAAAGGTTGTCGCCCGACGACACCACTGCAATTTGGCTGTGAACAAATTTCTGCACAAAGGCGTCCGCGACAGGATTGGCCGCTTCATGCACCACGAAGGTAGCAGTTTGACGTATGGCCCCGTTGGAACGAGCAAGCTTCACATTCCAGTTCCCACGGTTATCGACCGTCTGGTCGTTCACGATTGACGTTGGGGTTGCAGGCAAGGTGTACAGATACGTAGTCGTATCATCAGTAGATGCGGCGTCTGATTGCTCGACAAACCCCGCAGTGTCCACCCACAAGACGCGCCACGGAAAGACGGACGGCAGGACCCCCGAGGCTTTGGCGCACACCACATCACCAAGAAAAAAGTCTGTCTGTGGCGTAACGCAGTCGGCATTAAAGGTCGCAATGCCTTCAGGCGCGAACGGGAAAGGTTGTAATAGCGTTGATGGGGCTTCCAGGGCCGCAAGTTTCGAGGTCGCGAGCGAACGCGTACCAGCCTGCGGCAGCTTTTTAAGGCCGGCGACAACTGATTCCGAGCCAGGGCGCTTGGGCAAAGAACTCGACCGTGCTGAATAGAAGGGCACCGCCACAACTCCCGCGAGCACTATGAAAACGGCAATGAGGTTCAACCAACTAAGGCGCTTTACTGGATATTGAGGGGTGTTTGCGGTTCTCATTGAGCAATTTCTCCTTGGCTTCAGCTTCAATTCGGAAAGGTCGATCAACGCTAGCAATTCAATAGACCAATCATTGCGAGACAAATAATCGGGATATTCGTCAGAATTAGTCTGGATTTAGCACTTCATGTAATCAAGGGGGTCGGGACGCCTCACACAGTCAGCAAATCTTCATAAAAATATTCGCGTTCTGCAACAAGGGACGAAGTTGATACCGCATTTTGCGTAAAGCTGTCAACTGTTATCTTACAATTTTTGGCACCGATTGAATTTCCTTCCACCGAATGGCCGCAATGCACACCAGGCACAGGTCGCTGAAGTGAACCAAGGGTCCGGTAACGTTCTGATCTTCTCAACGGCGCTGTTACTTGTGGTTGTTTTTTTTTGCTTTGAGGCCGCAAGGATGAGTACTACTTTGCTTAATTGTTTTAACTGCTCTCTTCAAGAGCCCGGAAAGGCCTGCCCCCATTCGTGACAGCTGTTCGTTTGTAAGGAAACCCCCGTGTAAAAAACCCCGATTCAAAATGGATTTGTCGAAGGGCTATTAGCTATTAAGTAAGCTAAAAGCGCGCGGAACAGTGACTTGTCCACTTGCGCTAACACTTCAGGTCGATTATGTTAAAAATCTTGTGCCATCAAAATCGCACGACAAATGTCTTGAATTTAACTCTCGGTAAGCACTTCAGAAAATGACCTATGGCTCAAAGGGCTTTAATCACGGGGATCACCGGTCAGGATGGATCCTTCCTGGCAGAATTGTTACTCGACAAAGGCTACGAAGTCTACGGAATTATCCGCCGATCGTCCTCATTCAATACCGACCGAATTGATCACCTCTATCAGGATCCACATGAGCCGCAAGCCGGAGATTCCCAGGAACAAACTCGGGAACGGAAAGTCTCACCTCATTTGCGTCTGATGTACGGCGATTTGAACGATTCAAGCTCGCTTAATACTATTCTCCGCCAGGTCCAGCCGCATGAGATCTATAATCTGGGGGGACAATCGCACGTACGGGTGAGTTTTGACATTCCTGAATATACGGGCGAAGTCACGGGTGTTGGGGCGGTGCGTTTGCTCGAAGCTGTTCGCGAAGTGGGATTGCGCCCGAAATTCTATCAGGCTTCCTCCTCCGAACTGTTTGGGAAGGTTGTCGAGACCCCACAAACCGAAACAACACCTTTTTATCCGCGCTCTCCTTATGCCTGCGCCAAGGCCTACGCGCACTACATCACAGTTAACTATCGTGAATCTTATAATCTGTTTGCCTGCAATGGAATACTTTTTAACCACGAATCAGAGCGGCGCGGCGAAACTTTCGTATCTCGCAAAATCACGCGCGCCGCTACGCGCATCAAACTAGGCCTGCAGAAAAAGCTTTATCTCGGCAATCTGGATGCACGTCGCGATTGGGGCTACGCCCGCGATTACGTCGAAGCGATGTGGTTGATCATGAACGCCGACGAGCCGGATGATTACGTTATTGCGACTGGAGAAACGCATTCTGTGCGTGAGTTTCTCGACCGGACTTTTGGTCGCTTGAACCTCGACTGGAACGAGTTTGTTGAGATCGATCCGCGCTATTTCCGCCCCGCGGAAGTTGATTTACTCCTGGGGGATCCCAGCAAGGCCCGCGTCAAACTTGGCTGGAATCCGAAGGTTTCATTCGATCAACTTGTAGCAATCATGGTTGATTACGATCTTGAACTGGCCAAACAGGAAGCGAACGCCCACGAATTCAATCAGGCACAGCCGAAAAAAGCGGCCTGGCATTCGAGCTAGATCGCCTCAGAAGGCCTCTGAAGTTAACCTCACCTCTAAGCTTTCTTAGGCACACGATGATTTGCTGAATGTGCCCCTCCGGCGCGATTACCACGCCACACCTTGCGCCTCGGGTCTCGCCTGCGCTGTTTACTTGAACTTGAAATATCTCCGGGCATAAAAATAGCGTGATTGGCGTAAACCGCGAAGCAAAGGCGCGAGAGAATCGTGGGGGCGCGAGTTACTTAGGTCGATCCGAAGATCGAAAGACGACACGATCTACTTATACAAAGACAATGAAGGAACCGCAGGTCGCGCTGATTAGACGTCTCACTGGCGTTGCACCAGATGAAGGCGAACCCACCCAACCAACCGAACGGTGTTCGGCATTCTCGACAACGCCACACGAAAAAATGGTGCCCCCGGCGCGATTCCAACGCGCGACCTTCCGCTTAGGAGGCGGACGCTCTATGCAACTGAGCTACGGGAGCACAAACAAGTGGATAGTAAATCGTGAATCGTGATTAGTAAATAACGGATCTTCTCCCTGAAGAATCCTGACGAATCGAGCGTCGACTTAGGCCCGCCTACGGAATCATTTGATCCGGCCCCGCCCCAGGACCACAACTATGATTTGAAAATGAATGCTAAGCAGATGCGCTATCCGCCGAGGCGGGAGATCTCAAGAACCAACTTAATGGTAGTTCTAACGTGAAATCTGGCTTCCCCTTTGCTCGGCTTCGATCAGCGCATCTAGAATACGTTCCGCTGTGTGCCCGTCCCATAGTTCCGGAATGCGAATTGGCGACTTGGCCGTGGAGTTTTCCAGTGCTTGCCGGGCAGCCTCCACGATTCTTGATGGGTTAGTTCCGGCGATAATATTCGTCCCCACCTCGACGGTGATCGGTCTTTCGGTATTCTCTCTCAGCGTAATACAGGGAACACCCAGGACCGTGGTCTCTTCCTGGATCCCGCCCGAATCAGTTAAGACCAGACGCGCGTGTTCAAGCAGTTGCACAAAGCCCAAATAGCCCACGGGCTCGATAACTCTTAAGTCGGCCTTTTCAACTTTCTCGCTTAAACCAAGTTCGTCAATCATCTTGCGGGTGCGCGGATGCGCAGGAAAAACAATCGGCACGTGCCGCGCGATTTCCGTCAGCGAATCCAGAATGCCCTCAAAGTCATCTTTTTGATCAACGTTGGAAGGGCGATGCAGTGTCAGCAAGGCATATTCTTTGCCCGACAAATTCAGGTCAGCCAGGGTGCTGGATTTTCTGGCCCGCTCGAGATTACCAAGCAGCGAGTCAATCATCACATTTCCAACAAAGCGAATTCTTTCTTCAGGCACTCCCTCAGCGAGCAGGTTGGCGTCGCCATCCCGCGAGGGTGTCAACAATAGATCGGCAATCTGATCGGTAAGCAGACGGTTGATTTCTTCGGGCATTGTGCGATCGCGGCTGCGCAAACCGGCCTCGACGTGAGCTACCCTGATGCCCAACTTGGCGCCCACCAACGCACAAGCCAGGGTCGAGTTTACGTCGCCCACCACCAGGACCCAGTCGGGCTTTTCCTTCAGCAGGATTGGTTCGAAGGCCTGCATAACCGCCGCGGTTTGCACCGCATGGCTGCCCGATCCCACTCCTAAATAAATGTCTGGTTCAGGCATGTCCAGATCACTGAAAAAGGCGTCGGACATTCTCGGATCGTAGTGCTGCCCGGTGTGAACCAGAAAGGACTGAAATTCCGAACTGCGGCGTTTCATGGCCGCGGCAATGGGGGCCACCTTCATGAAATTGGGCCGCGCGCCGACGACATTAATAACTTTGAGCATCAATCTCTATTTCCCTGTTAGAAGAGTGCAAAATGATTCGAACGTCAGATGATGGTCATCATAACGCGTACCGCCTGACTTCTCGATAGCAGATATACTTAAATCGTTTTGGAGCGCTAAGCGGAAGGTTGGGTCGTGGAATCACGCAGGAGCACCAAAACTTTATTGGCACTTGCTCTCGACATCACGATTCTTCACCTGTTATTTCGCATTGACGGCTGACCAAGCCCAGAACTGTTGCCAGCACCTCAGGATTGAAAATGGTCTCAGGCCCCAGAGCTGCTCCCTCTCCTGGGCATTTGTGGCTGACAACCGCGGGCGAAAATGATAGGCTGCGCTGCTTCAGCGCATTCGATTTTAGCTCTGTAATTGCGACTAAGCTGGGACGGGGGATTGATTACCTTCAATGCTCGTAGATCTGCTTACTAACGGCAACCCGACGCATCCAGCGATTAGCGTCGTCGACGGACCATCAATCAGCTATGGCAATCTTTACCGGCAGGTTGAAGAACTTTCGGCGACAATGCGCCAAATAGGTCTCGGCAAAGGCGATCGCATCGCCATGGCTCTGCCCAACGGCCTTGAAGTAATCGCCTTGTTCCTGGCCGCTTCTTCGGTCGGTACTGCCGCACCTCTTAATCCCGCGTACACGCGCGACGAATTCAAGTTCTATTTGGAGGACACGAATGCGCGCGCTCTAATCGTTCCGCGAAATGGAGCAGAGGAAGCGAGAGCAGCCGCCAGTGAAATTGTAATCATGATCGAAGCTGATCTCGATGACGAAGGACGCGTCCGCTTATCATCCAAAGGTGCGGCCGTCAGTCACGACGATCGGGACGTTGACGACCAGATCGCTCTGATCCTCCACACCAGCGGAACCACCAGTCGGCCGAAGCGGGTTCCGTTGTCGCATGCGAACCTCTTGAAATCGGCGACTAACGTGGCAGCCACCTATCAGTTAACGCCCGCTGACGTCTCACTGTGCGTGATGCCCCTTTTTCACGTTCATGGTTTGGTGGCCTCGACCCTGGCAACTTTCTGCAGCGGCGGAACTGTCGTGGTGCCGGCGAAATTCAATCCGCTTTCCTTCTGGACCACGGTGAGAGAAAAGCAGGCCACCTGGTACTCGGCGGTCCCAACCATCCACCAGGTTCTGCTTTCCCGAGCCAAAGGCAACCGGCCTGATGGTGCTCAGCAATTGCGCTTTATCAGGTCGTGTAGCGCCGCACTCGCTCCGCAGACGATGATCGAAATGGAAGCCGTTTTCGGTGTGCCGGTCCTCGAAGCGTATGGCATGACCGAGGCGGCGCATCAGATGGCTTCGAACCCGCTGCCGCCGGGCGCGCGCAAAGGCGGATCGGTCGGATGCGGCACCAATGTCGCCATTGCGATTCTGGATAAGGAGGGCAAAGAGCTTCCCGCCGGCGCGACCGGCGAAGTGTCGATCAAAGGCCCGAATGTCTTTGCCGGCTATGAAGGCAACGCCGAAGCCAACGCCGAATCATTTTCCAATGAATGGTTTCGCACTGGCGATCAGGGACACCTGGACGGCGAAGGCTATTTGACTCTTTCGGGGCGCATCAAGGAATTGATCAATCGCGGCGGCGAAAAAATCTCTCCGCGCGAAATCGACGAGGTTCTGGTGACGCACCCAGCGGTTGCCGAAGCGGTTTGTTTCGGAATTCCGGATCGCGTCTACGGAGAAGACGTGGCCGCCGCCGTGGTGCTTAAAAGCGAAGCCACTGAGAAAGAGTTAATCGCGCACTGTCGTGCGTCGCTGTCAGATTTCAAGTGCCCGAAGAAGATCTACATCATGGATGCGATTCCACGCACCGCGACTGGAAAAATTCAGCGGCGCAATGTGGCGGCGGCCGTTGGGAAGAATCTCTAGCCGATGTTTGGAGTTCCGCCTTCAGGCGGCCAGCCATGTTTGACCGAAGCCGCCTAAAGGCGGAACTCCAAACTTTCTCTCTGACGCGGAGGATCGATGAAGCACAGTCCACGGTCTTGGCTGCTGGCCTCGCTAACCGTCAGTTCCCTTCTCTTTTTGCCCGCATCGCTCCCAGCGCAATCACGAAAGCTCACGGCACTCGTCGGCGGCACACTGATCGATGGTTATGGCAGCCGCCCCATCCAGAACAGTGTCATCATTCTTGAAGGTGAGCGGATCAAAGCCATTGGACAGGTTGGCTCACTCTCCATTCCCTCAGGCGCAGAAGTCATTTCCACCGAAGGCATGACCGTGCTGCCCGGCCTGTGGGACATGCACGTCCATCTAATGATTAACGGTCACAGCGACTATACGCATTGGGACAAGACCTATCCGCCGCAAATGGAATCGGTGATCATGCCGTCGTCGGCAAAGCAATTGCTGATGGCCGGAGTGACCAGCGCGCGCGATCTCGGCGGACCTTTGAAACCCAGCATCGCCGTGCGCGAACGGATCAGGAAAGGCGAGCTGCCCGGACCTACTCTGTATGTTTCCGGGCCCTTCATTCAACACGAACCTTATCCCGGCACAGAGTATTTTCGCTGGGGCGTGAAAGGCGCCGACGACGCGCGCGCGAAAGTCCGAATGCTGGCCGAAGCCGGCGTCGACGTAATCAAACTGATCGATCAGGACCAGATGACGATGGATGAAGTTCTGGCCGTGGTCGAAGAGGCCCACAAATTCAAACTCACCGTCGTCGCGCACTCGCACCGGCCGGAAGAGATTCGGCGTGGCTTACAAGCAGGTGTGGATTGTTTTGAGCATACCGGTCTCGCTACGGCGCCTGAATACCCCGCCGACATTATCGCTATGATTCGCGAACGCACCTCAAAGATGAGCTTGGGGCCGCTGTTCTGGACGCCAACTGTCGAAGGTCTGCTCAACTATGAATACTTGCGCGACAATCCGGAACAGCTGGATGATCCTTCATGGCAAGTAGGTTTGACGCAAACAATCATTGACGACATCAAAGCATCTTTGCGGCATCCGGAGCGGCTCAGTTATTACCAGATCACGCCCATGCGCCGTCCGCACCTGGGCCGAAAGATCCAACAACTTTCAGATTCCGGTGTGGTGCTCTTAATCGGCACCGACAGCGGTATCCCGATGAACTTTCACAGTCAATCGACCTGGCATGAACTGGATGCCTGGGTGAATGAATTCAAGATCGATCCGATGGTGGCGATTCGCGCAGCGACTTACTGGCCGTCGGTTTTGATGAAGGTGTCTGATCAGGTCGGCACCGTCAGCGAAGGAAAGTATGCCGACATCATCGCCGTGCGCGGCGACGTCCTGCGGCACATCGATCTGCTCCAGAACGTGGATGTCGTGATTAAGCACGGGAAGCGATACAAGTAATCCGAACTCCGTTGACTCTTGGAAGCTTGGTGCTAGACTTCCCCGCACAGAGGTCATCACCCGTCTCGGACGGTGAAAGGAGTTTCCAAATGAAAAGGAAATTAAGCGGCATTCTTGTGATCACGGGTTTTCTGTTTGGCGGATCGACGGCACAAGCCCAATCAGGGAAACCGCTACTGACAAACTGTGACGTAGTGAAATTGATCAAAGCAGCCTTGCCCGATACGACAATCGTCCAGGTGATTCAGCATAGCGCCACGGACTTCGATACCTCGACGGAGAGTTTAGGCGAACTGAGACAACTGGGAGCTTCGCAGGCGATTGTAGATAGCGTGGTAAAATCAGCCGCTGCACAACCCGCCAGCACAGCGCGAAATGCGCACCCCGAGACTTTCGGACTTCCCTGTCATGAAGGTTTCTTCTACAAGATTGATTCGCGCTGGATTGAGCTCACCTATCCTGACGGTGAGCCGAAGCTCAAAGGAACTGAGAAAGTCTTTCTCAGCGGAGGGATTATCGGTGGCGGCATTGACGTTGTGTACTCAGGAGCACACGCAAAGTTGGAAATCACTGAGCCACAACCAGTCTTCTACAACCATGCGCCGGGCGACATGGACCTCGAGCGGCACTTCGTTCAGACCGGCACCAAGTTTGTCGTCGTGCGGCTCGATCAGAAGGAAACGAACCGGTTGCTTGAGATCAAGCCCATTGGCTTCTTCAACGGGTTCGGCGGCCTGAAGTACAAAAAGAGTTCCGTCTATGAGACTACCCTGACTCATATTTCCAGGAATGTTGTCAGGGTCCAGCTCAAGGCAGCATTACCGCAAGGAGAGTACTTGCTGGTGTCGTCAACGCCGGGCAAGAATGCGGCTAACGGGTTCGGATATGAATTCGCCGTTCGCAAATGAGCGGACGGCCAGCAAAAGAAGTCATCCACATCCTGGTCAAAGCGGTGGGCCGATCACGATAGGAGCTTTACGATAGCGTGATGTCGGATTCAGCCCGACTGCACACAGACGATTTCGGATCGCCATCTACACGGCGTCCCGCCCCGTCTCTATCTGGACAAAAAACATTTCTTGAGTCGTCATGAAATTCGCAATCGTCGGAGCCGGAGCAATCGGGGCATTTCTCGGAGCGATGTTATCGCGATCCGGTGAAGACGTTACGCTGATTGCCCGCGGCCCGCACCTGCGCGCCATGCAGGAACGCGGCCTGCGTATTCGCGGCGAAATCGGCGAGTTCCAGGTTCAGCCCAAAGCGACCGATGATCTGACCAAGGTCGGCGCAGTCGATGTCGTCATTGTCACGTTGAAAGCGCAGAGCCTACCCGGGATTGCACCTCAACTACGACCGCTGCTGGGGCCAAATACATCCGTCGTCACCGCGCAGAACGGATTTCCCTGGTGGTATTTTCACGGACTGAACGGAGAGTGGCAGGACACTCACATCGAAGCAGTCGATCCCGGTGGCAAGATTAGCCGGCACATCGATCCGGCGCGCGTGATTGGCTGCGTCGTCTATCCTTCGACCGCGCTGGTTGAGCCGGGCATCGTCTGGCACATTGAGGGAACTCGATTCGCGATTGGCGAACTGGATGGCTCAAAAAGTGAACGTTGCCGGCAGATCGCCGATGCCTTTATCAAAGCCGGTCTGCGTTGTCCGATTCGCAGTGACATACGGCACGACATCTGGGTCAAGCTGATGGGCAACGTTGCCTACAATCCGATCAGTGCTTTGACGCGCGCGACCTTAATCGAAATTGTGCAGTGCCCGGAGACGCGTGAACTTGCCGCCGCCATCATGAGTGAGGCTGATGCGGTAGCTCGCGGGCTCGGCATCGAAATGGGCGTTTCGATCGAGCAGCGTCTGCAAGGGGCTGAGAAAGTCGGTCATCACAAGACTTCGATGCTGCAGGACATCGAGGCCGGAAAGCCGACTGAGCTGGAAGCCATTGTCGGCGCGGTGATTGAACTTGGCGAGAAGCTGTCTCTTTCGTTACCGAATACGAAAGCCGTGTACGCGTGCGTGAAACTTTTAGAGAACGCAGCGTTCGTTAAGCAATCGAAGACGGCCTAGGAGTTGGCGGCTCTGCCGCCTGATGTGCGGAAGGCCTTCGGCCTTCCGGGCATCTCCAATTCGAGTCCGGGCTCCGCCCACCTAACCCGAGGGCATAGCCCTGGGAAATGGTGAATCGCGGACGGAAGGTCTGAGACCTTCCGCACATCAGGCGGCGAAGCCGCTCCTCGTTCAGGCAAAACAATGACCGCATCCAATGAAGCTCAAACCACTTCGCGTTGGCAGGTCCTCATTCCCTGCATTGTCGCGATGCTGGCGATCGCCAATCTGCAGTATGCCTGGACGTTCTTCACCACCGACATTACCAAAGCTCTGCACGTGCGCCTCGATGCGGTGCAGTGGACGCTGACTTTTTTCATCATCGCGCAAACGGCGCTGTTCCCAATCAACGCTTATCTGGTCGATCGGTTCGGGCCGCGTTTGATGGTCACGCTCGCCAGTCTGTTCGTGGCAGCCGGTTGGGTGGGCGCCGGTCGCGCCAATTCGCTCGCCGTTCTTTATGTCGTCTATGCGATTGGGGGGATTGGCGCAGGCGCCGTTTACAGTGCCTGTGTCGGCGTCGCGATGAAATGGTTCCCCGATCGGCGTGGCTTGTGCGTCGGCGTGGTCGCGGGCTCTTACGGATTCGGGACGGCGCTCACCATTCGGCCCGTCGCTTATCTGATCGAGCACAATGGCTATCGCACAGCGTTCATTGTGTTCGGGATCTTGCAGGGAGTATTCGTATTGCTTGCAGCACAGTTCCTGCGAATGCCGCCAACGGGCTGGGTACCGGCGGGCTGGGAAGCAATCAAGGCGAAGGTACAGAGAAAAGTGCAGCAGTCGGAGCGCGACTACACACCCGCCGAAATGTTGCGCAGCGGCTCATTCCATTTGCTTTACCTGATGATGACGCTGGTCACCGCCAGCGGCCTGATGCTCACCGCCCAGCTGAAGCCGATTGGGGTGACGTATGGTTATGACAAGTACGCTCTCTTTGGCGGCTATACAGTCCTTACCCTGGCCTCGTCTTTGAACCAGGTGCTGAACGGATCTGCGCGCCCGTTTTTTGGTTGGGTTTCTGATCGCATCGGGCGATACGACACCATGGCGATTGTTTTCGTGATGGAAGCGATCACGATTACGTTACTGACCGTCGTGGTCGCGCATCCCTTCTGGTTCATCGCGATTTCCGGTTTGATGTTTTTTGCCTGGGGAGATATCTACTCGCTGTTTCCGGCGGCCATCGCCGACATCTTCGGCAATAAGCACGCGACCACGAACTACGGAATTCAATACACGGCAAAAGGCATCGGTTCGATTTTAGGAGGGCCCGCCGCCGCCTGGCTCATGTCCGCTACGAATTCGTGGATTCCGGTTTTCTGGAGCGCCGTAGCCTGCAATGTGATCGCCGCAGGATTGGCCGTTTTTTGGCTGAAGCCCAGAGTTGCACGCGTGCTGCGCGAAGAGACTGAGGCGCCTCAGGCAAAGATTTCCGATTCGAAAACTGCAGAGCAGGTTATCGTTGTGAAGGCTTCTGATTGATTGACCATTGATTCATTGGATCATTGATTCATTGGATCAATCAAGTGAGCAATATCAGCTAAGCGAATTTGGCTTCGAGGCATCGGATCTGTTCCCGAATGGATAGGTATTCCTGTTCTCGTTTCTCATCACGCTGGTAGAGTCCATCCATTTGCGTGGCAACTTCGTCAAAGCGTCTACCAATTTCATGTCGAAAAGGCTGAACCTGAGCCTCTAGTTCCTCCCGCAGAAGCAACCGCAAAGCTTTCATTCCGTTTTCGCTGAGTGGCATGCACGCCTGTCTATCATGCCGGTATTCTTTGTGCAAGAAAGTAAGATTGATAAAAGGAGTACAAGCTTGCCCGTCTTCTCTCGATTCGACCGAAGACTACTTAATAGCTCTGCCTCAAAAGGTGAGCAATAACTACGTTTCATTCACACCGGGCTTCAACCGGTGTCAGCTCGGCAACAGATCCGGAAACCGTTTCAACTGTAACTATATAGTTGACCCACCTAGAGGCTGGGTAGAAAATATAGTTGCCCTTTTAACGAAGGGTTAAATGTTAACAGAAAACAGGGATGGTCAGAGTCCGTCCCGGATTGTGAGTCTTTACGATCTAAGCATGAAACCAATACGCGTCGGCAAACTATTGCATGTCGTAACGCTGTTAGTTGACATGTCCAGAGGCCCCACGGTGATTGCTCCAGAACATCGCGAATATGTAGGCAGCGATGTTCTGCCAGGGCTTCAAGACATGTTCAGTGATTATGAGATGGTCTGTTCTGTCGAAACAGTCAAAAAGATGATCCAATATGCAAAGCAAGGCACCGAGCCCGGTGAGCTTCACACCCTTGCGCTAGAACTACAAGGACGGGTCATTGATGAAAGTCGTGCGCGAGAATTTTTCAGTTTATCGACTAGCGAATCGGAGGTTTATCGAAACCCTACGAAACGGTGGGAGAAAATAGTCGAACGGCTTCCGATTGCGCGCATGGATATTGAAGAGGCTCAAAAATGCCTCGCTTTATCAAGATACGCAGCGGCGGTATTTCACAGCCTACAAGTTGTTGAAGTGGGCCTGATAGAGCTTGGCGCTTTTATCGGAGTCAACGATCCGATTTCTGGCTGGACGGCAGTTGCTCAACGTCTTAAAAAGATAATCGACACAAAATATCCGGATTTATCGGAGTTCGAGAAATCAAATCGACCTTTTCTTGAGCAGTTACAAGGCACGGTTGAGGCGCTGAAGAATGCTTGGCGCAATAAGGTTAGCCATGTACACGGCAAGCTAACCTTAATGACTGGCGAAGAATTCCATCCAGATATTGCAGAGGAAATCTTACTTGCAACGCGGGCTTTTATGAGGCGATTAGCCGAAGGCTTGCCGCGTCCGATTAAGAGCGATGAAATAATCATGCCAATCGGCGCTTAGAGTTTTTGCTAGGTACGGCCATATTATTGACGCCCCGACTTCCATAAAGGCAAGATATCTGCCTTATGAAAACTCCCAAGCGCGGTGAGACCCACTTCTTTGTGGATGAGGCCGGAGACCCTACTTTTTACAACTCGAAAGGCCGGTTAATAGTAGGCGAGGGGGGTTGCTCACGCCTACTCGCGCTTGGTTTGATTGAAACCAATAATCCACACTTGATGCGTCAGAAAGTCTTGGAATTGCACCGAGAGGTCTTGAATGATTCTTACCTTCAAAAGATTCCATCTTTCGCGGACACGTCAATAGCGTTTCACGCGAATAAGGATTGTCCAGAAGTTAGGTATTTGGTTTATAAGATGATCAGCACCTTGGAATTCAAGGCTCAGTTTGTAGTCTCGTGTAAGTCAGAGAAGATATTCAGGGACGTGCATAACTCAGATGAGAATCAATATTACGACAGCATGGTTTCGCGTCTTTTTCAGAATGTCCTCCATCGGTATGAGGCAAACTCCATTTGCTTTTCGTCGAGAGGTTCACGCGATCGACGAAGGCCGCTAGAGATGGCGATTCAAAATGCTAGAGCCAATTTTGAGAAGTATTACGGCGCAAAGGCGTCCGCACTCGCGCCTCGCATTGCGGTCAACATTCAAGCGCAAAGCCCTAAGGGCGAGCCATGCTTGAGCGTGATCGATTACGTCGCTTGGGCTTTACAACGTGCCTACATAACGCGCCAAGTGCGCTATTACGACTTTGTCGCAGACAAGGTGAGCTACATATCCGAACTGAGAGAGGACGGTGTTGCGCAGTACAGCAGAAAGAACCCATTTGACATAAATAAAGCCGCCCTGTTGCAGCTAGGCTCATCATGAAGATGAGCGCACGGCATGTAGAGCCGACTTTCGCGTGCAACGGAGCGGCCTTTAAGACCGGGCCGAGATTCTTACACTACATTAGACGCATTACAAGTATAAATGTTGCCTCCCATGAGGCGTTTGGTTTGCCAAGAGAGTGACGCGAACGGGGTTAATATCTATCGGCACAAAGGCTTAGGCAGCGGTAAGTAGCAAAACCTAAGTTTCTACTTTAAGCAGATTTTTGGGCGTTTTTTTAGCGTTTGTCGTTCTTAGGCACGGACATTAAGCCGCCCGGTGTGAGAAATCACGGTTTCGGGCTTTTGATGCAAAGCCCCCAATTAAACACAACCCGATCTTTCGACTTTAGTTGGTACGAAAGCAATCTGATTAATCGTATTGGCCTTCGGCCGCCGCAACACCCGAAGGACACGCATACCCTTCGGCATTCAAAGCGCGCTGCAGAGCATCAAGCACGAGTAGAACATTCTCGCGCGTGCTGCCCGATCCCATCAGGCCGATCCGCCAGATCTTTCCTTTCAAAGGACCAAGGCCGCCGCCAATCTCAATGTTTTCGTCGAGCAGACGAGTGCGCACGCGCGCGTCGTCTACGCCTTCGGGCACACTGACGGCATTCAGACTCCACAACCTCTTGTCGGGCGCTACCGCCATCGACAATCCCATCGCCTCAACCCCTGCGACCAGCGCCCGGTGATTCAGTTCATGCCGGCGCCAGCGGGCTTCCAAACCTTCTTCGTAAATCAGACGCAGCGCTTCGCGCAGAGCGTAGTTCATCGAGATCGGCGCCGTATGATGGTAGGTGCGGTCATCGCCCCAGTAGCGCTCAACCATCGTGATGTCCAGATACCAGCTCTGGACTTTTGATTTCCGGGAGCGAATGCGATCGAGCGCCCGTTCGTTGAACGTGATCGGCGAAAGTCCCGGCGGCGCACCCAGACATTTCTGCGTGCCCGAATAACAGATATCGATTCCGTTGCGATCGATGCCGACCGGGTGACCGCCGAGCGACGTCACCGCATCGACAATCAGCAAAGCATCGTGTTTGTGGGCCATCTCAGCCAGTCCGGACAAGTCCTGCAACACGCCCGTCGAGGTTTCCGCATGCACGAGCGAAAGCGCGCGTGGCTGCGATGACGACTTGAGCGCTGATTCGATCTTGTCCGGGTCAATCGCTTCACCCCATTTCGCTTCGACGACGATAGGTCTGGCGCCGGCGCGTTCAATGATGTCACGCATGCGTTCGCCAAAGACGCCGTTGATACAAACGACAACTTCGTCGCCCGGTTCGATGACGTTGACGAGCGCGGCTTCCATGCCGGCGCTGCCGGTGGCTGAGATCGGAATCGTCACGCGATTCTCAGTCTCGAAGACATAACGCAGCAGCGACTGGACATCATCCATGCATTGCAGAAAAAGTGGATCGAGATGCCCGAGCACGGGAGCGCCCATGGCTGAAAGAACCCGATCGTCCACCGGACTCGGCCCCGGGCCGAGCAGAATTCGCTTTGGCGGCTGAAATCGTTCGTATGATTTGGTCATTTGATCATTGCTTCACTGAATCATCGAAACAATGGATCAATGACCCAATGAATCAATGATCCAATTCTTTACGATTGATACTTAATCAGAGACCTGACGTCGTAGCCTTCCAACTTCTTTCGGCCCGGCAGAAACTCCAATTCGACAACGAAGACCAGGCCTTCGACCGTGCCTCCCAGCCCTTCTACCAGATCGCAAACTGCTCGCGCGGTGCCGCCGGTCGCCAACAAGTCATCAGCAATAATCACCCGATGCCCCTCGCCGATAGCGTCGCGGTGAATCTCGAGCGTGTCCTGTCCGTACTCGAGGTCGTAAGAGATCGAAGCGCGTTCAGCCGGCAGTTTCTTCGGTTTGCGTACCGGAACAAATCCGGCGCCCAGATGGTAAGCCAAAGCAGGCGCGAAGATAAAACCGCGGGCTTCAATGCCCACGACCGAATCGATTTTTACTCCTTCGTATTGGGCCGCCAGAGCATCTACGGTTTGACGGAGACCGTCGGGATGCTTGAGCAGCGTAGTGATATCGTAAAAGTTAATTCCGGGCTTGGGAAAGTCAGGAACTTCGCGGATTAGTTTTTTCAGTTCGTCCATATTTTTCGTCGATTAACTCTGCGGCCAATTTTGTGCTGTTCTGAGAGCGGCTCATGATATCATCTCCGGCGATCTTTCCGTTTCCCCGCTGGCGTTTATAACCGCAGAGTCTCGACCGATGGTGCCTCGTCTGTTATTACGGATCGCTCTTCTTTCAGTAGCGGGTCCGCTGCTTGTGACATTCACTCTCGCGCAGCGCCCGCAGGGCCGCAGCGACGAAGTCGTGCGCGTCAACACTGAACTGGTCCAGACCGACTTCACGGTTTTTGACAGGGATGGAAATTTTGTCGATGGTCTCAAGAGCGACCAGTTCGTCTTTAAAGTTGAAGGCAAGCCCCGGGCGATTACCTTCTTTGATCGAATCGCCGCCGGCAGCCGGAACGAAGAGGCGCAATTAGCAGCAGCGCGCGGCAACCCCACGAACACCGGCGGCAAAACACCTGCGGTACCTATGGATCGGGGACGCACGGTCATGTTCTTTCTGGACGACATCCACCTGTCGAACGGAAGCATGGCCCAGGTGCGCGCGATGTTGAAGAGGTTTGTCGAGCGCGAAATGCGCCAGAACGATCAATCCGCGATCGCCTCAGCCACCGGTCAATTGGGCTTTTTGCAACAACTCACCGACAGTCGCGAAGTAATGATGGCCGCCATCGATCGGCTGAGAACGCAGCCAAACCTGCTGCTCCAGTCGGCTGAACGTCCGCCGATGACTGAATATCAGGCGCTGACAATCGACCAGCACGATCCAGATGTACTTGATTTCTTTGTGGATGCGCTACTAAAAGAAAACCCAGGTTTGGCGCGACAGACGGCAGCAGAGATGGTGCGCCAGCGCGCATCGCAAATGCTGGAAGACTCGTCTTCAATCACCACCCGGTCATTGGCGGGTTTCAAAGCGTTTGTCCAGAACACCGCTTCGCTGCCGGGCCGAAAGCTGATCTTTTTTATCTCTGATGGTTTTCTGCTGGCCCGCAATCATTCAGACAATGCCGATCGGGTGCAGTTGATTGCGAGTGCTGCGGCGCGCGCCGGTTCGGTGATCTATTCGATTGACGCCCGCGGGTTAACAACCGGACTCCCCGATGCAAGTGCGCAGGTTGCGGTTGATCCGACGGGCAGACTATCGCGCTCTGCCGGCGGCGAACTCAGGGCCTCGCAGGATGGTTTGAACGCCATGGCCAGCGATTCGGGCGGACGCGCATTTTTCGACAACAACTCGTTGTCGGTCGGGGTGGCGAAAGCTTTGAAAGAAACCTCGACCTATTACCTGTTGGCCTGGCGTCCCGAAAACGACGAGCAACGCAACGCGAAATTTCGGCGGCTGGAAGTGAGTATCGTCGGCCGGCCCGATCTGGTCGTCCGGTTCCGTCGCGGCTTTGGCGAATCACCCGACGAGGCAGCAAAACGCAACAAGGAGTCAGCGAAACTACCGGCACGAAAGACACCGCTGGAGGAACTGAACGGGGCTTTGCGCGCGGTCTATCCGCTGACAGCTTTGCCGGTCTCGATTGCGCTCACGTTTCTGGACTCCCCACAATACGGCGCCACGCTCACCACGTCGATCAAGATTGCCACCGACTCCCTGACCACCGAAAAAACGGGCGAAGTACCCACGGGCGTCGTAGATCTCGCCGGCCTGGTGCTCAACGATCAGGGCAAATCCGTGAGCACCTTCAGCAAACGCGTAACAGTCCGCGGGGCGGTTAAGGGCGGAGTCGCCGTTCTGCCGGATTGCTTCTTCTACAACCACTTTTCACTGATGAAACCGGGCATCTATCAGGTACGCGTGGCGGCGCTGGACTTGAAGCAAGGCACGCGCGGCAGCGCTCATCAATGGATCGTGATTCCGGATCTCCAGTCGAAAGGTCTGACCATGAGCAGCCTGATCGTGGGCGAAAAGAAGCCCGACGCGGAGGTGGAGCCCGTCAACCCTAATGCCACAGACCCTCAGGCGCCGTCCGCGATCGGACAGGTGATGATCAATGTAGATCATCGGTTCGCGCGTACGTCTTATTTGCGGTTCCTGACTTTCATCTACAACGCGGCGACGGTTTCGGTCGTGGCCCCGCCATCGGAGGTGCAACCGGGCGGCAGCACCGTTAACACCAGCGTCACGAAGATTCCAATTCCGGATCTCGCTGTCCAGGTCCAGGTCTTTCGTGATAATGAACCGGTGCTCACCACAGCGCTCCGCAAAATCAACACTGAGGGTGTGGACGCGCGCCGCGTCCCCTATGCGGCCGACGTCAACCTGGAGGACCTGCGACCGGGAGCCTACGTCCTGCAAGTGACTGTGATCGACAGGCAGGGAAAATCCAGCGCCTCACAAAAAATCAGTTTTCAAGTTGATTGATGCAGGGTGGCACGGGCATCTTGCCCGTGACTCACGGGCGGGACGCCCGTGCCACTTCCGGAAACCTACTCTTTAACTTCCACCACCACTTTTTTCTTTTCCCTGGCGCGAACGATGGCGAGGGTATGTTTTTTCTGATGTGTGACCAGCGCCGGGCTGCTCCAAAAATCGTGGCTCACAATTCGTCCGTCAATCGATTCGATTACATCGCCTTCAAGAATGCCGGCTTCAGCGCCGGCGCTCTCCTGCCGGACCGCCACCACGATTAGCCCGCTTTCAGCTCCGAGTTGCGCAGCAGCTGTCTGGGTCAACCCCATGGTCTCGATTCCCAGGCTTTCCAGTCCCAGCGGCTTCATCCGGGGAATTTCAAAACGCCATTGAAAGAGGGGCGCAAACGAGCCGCCGAGGATCACGGGCACCGAAAAAGGACCCGACGTATCAGGTCTTTCGATCGTGAATTCAACCCGTTCCCCGCTCCCTGCTTCACCCAGCAGCCGCGAAAACTGTTCGGTGCTTTTGATGTCGTCCTGATTTACCCGCAGGATCACGTCGCCCGGCTGCAAGCGGGCCAGCGCGGCCGGCGTCTTGGGCATCACGCCGGTGAGGAGAATGCCTCTCTGCGCCTTAATCAGATCGTCCAGCCGCTCGTTGCGCCAGCCGTGCGCCATAAACTCGTCACGTTGCGCCGCTCGCACCAATTCTCCGCGTACACCCAGGACCGCACGGGGCACGCTGGCCTGTCGCTCGAGCACGCGGCGCGTGGCGGCCCGAACGATCTTTTCGGTAACGATACTGGCGTCGCGCCCTTCGATCGAATCGACGATTCCCACGGTGTTGCCCTGGGCGTCGCAAGCAACGCCGCCAACCACGTCGGCTGAAAAAAGCGGACCGCGAACGATTAACCGATCAAACTCCCCGGCACCAACCTCGTTGAGCTTAGAAACCCTGGCATCAGTCATTCCGACGCGGACGAAAGTAGTGAAAGCCGGGCGTTCGCCTTCAGACTTAGTTGGTGACGGCGCGAAAATCCCGACCGCCTGTCCTTCAACCAGAGAGGTGATCGGCAGTTGTTTCGGCAATGGCATTACGACACCGGCCACCTGCATCACCGACAAACCGCTTTCCACATCCAGCCCGATTAACCGGGCTTTCAAGGTTCGGCCATCCTGGGTCACCACGGTCAGGTCCGGCTCACCCCTGGGACGCACCAACCGAAACTGCTTATTAGTGAACGGCCCTGATTTCGGAGCTGCGAGCGGCCATTCGAATTCCCTGATTTCAAGCTCTGCTGCGGCTTGCGGCAGACGCGCGGCGATGGTCTTACCATCGTCCAGAACCCAACCGGCGATGATGCTGGCGTGCGCATCGTTGTTGACGGTTTCGGGATCGATCATTTCCACCACGCCGCTGGCGACTGCCTCTCGCAAGAACAAGCGGAGTATTTTTACACCGCTCAGACGATGAATGATCGTCACCACTTGCGGAGGGGCCTGTGTTTGACTGCGAATGACTGTGACTCGCCCGGGCCGCTGCGAAGGCTTGCGTGCAGGTCTTTCCTGCGGATAGAGAGTCACGGTGGGCGTCGGCGTACCGGCGGTTGCCGGCTGCTGAGAGCTCTGGGCCGCGACCATGCCTGTCATCAAAATGACCAGCGGAATTACCAGGAGGCATGCTCTAAGTGAAACTCGTCTGCGCATTGCTATTACCAATCCTTGCGATTCGTCATGCCCACGGGGGTGCGACTGTCCAAACGTTGCGAACCGAAGCTAATCGGCGGCAGCAGAATCTTGTGCGTCGCGCCATTGGCATCCTGCACGGAAACAACCATTGGTTTTGAAGGCGCCGTTAAGGAAACGTCGCCGGCGCGATTCTGCTGAATCGACTCTGCGGCCCTGGTATTAAAGTCGGAAACCTGCGACGGCGGGCTCGCACTCACCGGGAGAGACCTGACGGGGTTTCGCTCAGACGGGTTGGTGCGTTTCGAATTTACCGGCGGATTGTTGATGGCCACAACTGGTTCCTTTGGCTGCGGAAGCGCATCTTGATTAGCCGGCAGCGGAGCGGGACTCGTAGCCTTTTCGCTGTTCGGGTTGGTATTTGCTATTGGCGTATTGGCAGTCCGGTTTCTTTGATTGATCCAGACAATCGAAGCGATCGTCAGAACGATCAGCGCCACAACTGCGATCGCCGGCGTGGTCATAGCGAAACGAAAAATAAAAGGTTGTCGTGCGCTCGCTTCCTTTTCCCGGGCAATGCGGGCCCGCAAGCGCAGGTCGAAATCAGCAGGGGCCGCCACTGGTTTGAGGCTGCCCACCAGCTCACGCAACTGCGCTCGCTCAGTTCGAAACTGCGCACAGGCGGCGCAGGCCGCCAGGTGCATCTCCAGCGGTCCACTCAACCGCTGGCCCAGCTCCGCAGTGTCAATTTCCAGCCGCACTGTGCGGCAATCGTTCGCGTTCATGATTTCACCACCTAAACATAATTGCGCATCTTCTCGCGCAGAAAATTCCTCGCGCGATTGATGCGCGATTTGACGGTTCCCTCGCTCGTGCTGAGTATCTCGGCGATCTCGTCGTAGCTCTTTCCTTCCACGTCACGCAAAACGAGTGGGGCACGGTATTTTTCCGGTAAGGTGCTGATGGCCTTCTGCACCACTCGTCGTCTTTCCGTATCAACCAGATTCTTGTCCTGCAACGGCTTCTCGTCGGGAGCGTCAAAGTCCCTTGCTTCCTCGCCCTCGCCCCCGATCAACAACCCTGTCAATGAAACCAGCCGCCGGCGTTTGCGCTTTCGCAGCTCGCTAATCGCCAGGTTCGTAGCGATGCGATAAATGTAAGTCGAGAACGCATGCGTGGTTTGGTAGCGTCCGGCGGCCCGGTAAACCCTGACAAAGGTTTCCTGGGCCAAATCCACTGCGCCGTCGTAATCGTTAGTCATCCGATAGATGTAACTCGTGATCTGATTCCGATAGCGGCTGACCAGTTCAGCAAACGCATCCTCATCGCCGGCCAGCGTGCCTTCGAGCAACGCGTGATCCGAAACCTTCTGGACCATGACGCGCGTCGGCATCGCTGCCGAGAAATTCAGATCTTCAATCGAACTTAACGTTCTCATCGGGCAGGAAGGGCTCTTCGGGTCGTCGTTACGCAAGTGCCTAGCCTGCGCTTCGTCATGTAGCGCCGTCTGTCGACTTATGCGTCGTGCAAATTTGTCACTTTGCGCTACTTATTCGCGGAGAATTATACATCGGCCCGCGACGCCTCAACATTAACCACGCATTTTTTGGGGATAAGTTCCGAAAAGTATCGGAAGCCCGACCGTAAGGGAGGGCTAACCAGGTATCCGAGCCGTTCGGAGGCCCCCAGCCAAACTGAGCGGAGCCCATACACAGGCCCCACAAAGGCCTCGAATTCCGAACAGGTCTTGCTTACGCGCGGGCTTCTGACCGTTAAGGATTCCCGCTGGCGCTGATCGCGGATGGGTTCTTGAACAGGGCGTCGTCCATCTTCACGCCGTAGGTAATCGTGAGAATGTGGGTCTCCGTCGTCAGCTTGCCATCTTCCATCGTCACCGTGCGGTAAGGAACCTGGGTCCCCTGCGCCAGCCGGTAATCATAAAAACGCCTGGTGTATTTGACCGCCGTCGAGGTTCCGGGCGGGGCTTCCTCGTACTCGAGCGAGAGAATGCGGAAGGTCCTCGCGCTGATGAAGTAACGGGTCTTGCGACTTGCCTTGTCCACCAGGTCAATCACGTACAGATCGATTCCCTGTTGCTTATCCTTGCCTGCCGAACTTACTTTCGAATCAAATTCTTTATAGCGCAGCAGCGCATCGATACTGTGTGCCTGCCTGGAAATAAAGTCGGCGGCGTCATCCGGTCGAGGCGTGAACGTGGCCCCGTTGATAATTCCGAACAAACGGCCCTCGCCATAAACCAGAGTGTATTCGGCTTGCGGAGTCTTGCTGTCGATCCGGATTTTGTCCTGCTCGGGCTTTTCGCCATGAACGAATCGCAGCTCGTAGCGAGATTCCTCCGATCGACCATCGGGACGCGTGCGCGTCTCTTTGCCGACCTCCAGACCGTTGCGCCTGATTTGGGCCAGCACTGCCCGGCCAAACCCATTCCCGGCGACGGCAATTGCGCTTTCCGCGACCTGTTCAGCGGTTACTTCTTTGGATTGCTGTGCTTTGGAAGCTGGCTGTTCTTTTGAAGCTTTCTGTTCTTTCGAAGCTTGCTGTTCTTTCGAAGCTTGCTGTTCTTTCGAAGCTTCCTGTCCTTCAGAAGATTGTGGAAGGCAGAGAACACTGCTCAACGTGGCGACGATTAGTAAAACGAGTGATGACAGGCGACGCCCAAGGGGTTTTCGACTCATAACTTAAAACTGCTGAATTCCGATTAACTGACCTCGACTTTGGCGCGATTCTAGCATAAGCCGTTTGGTGAACGCACTCGGCCGGCTTTCCAGTGATGCCGGCACCCGCCTTTAAGATGCTTTGTCGTGGCACGCGCATCTTGCGCGTGATGCACGGGCCGGCCCCCCGGACCACCTCGCTAAGGGCATTTGTACCCGCCTCGCGGAGACGTTTGACAATCACGGGGATGGGAAGCTAGGTTGTTTCATCCTTTAGATTTGGAAATTTAGCCCGCATCGCTTCCGCTCAGAGGTGCGCGCCCAGAAGAGGTTGAGTTATGAAACGTGTCGGTATTTTGGTGGGCCGGGAAAAGACCTTTCCGGAAGCCCTGATCAAGAACATTAACGAACGCAGCGGCGGCTCAGTGGTTGCGGAATATCTGACTTTGGGTGGAATCCGTCACGATGCGCCCCCGGAATACGATCTGGTTATCGATCGCATCTCGCACGAGGTGCCGTTCTACCGGGCCACCCTGAAGCGAATGGCGCTGGAAGGCACGTTCATTGTCAACAATCCGTTTTGGTGGTCAGCTGACGACAAATTCTTCAATTACTCGCTGGCCCGCAAGCTGGACGTCGCCGTGCCCAAAACCGTGCTGCTGCCTCAGAAGGACTACATTCCCGGCATCGTCAGCGAGAGCCTGCGCAATTTGCAGTTCCCGCTCGACTGGCAAGCCATCGTCGACTACGTCGGGTTCCCGGCTTTTATGAAGCCGTTCGATGGCGGGGGCTGGAAAAATGTTTCCAAGGTAAGCTCGCTCGACGAGTTGATTAGCGAATACGATCAGACCGGGACGTTGTGCATGACGCTGCAAGAATCGATCGAATTCGATCAGTTTGTTCGCTGTTATTGTATCGGGCAGGAGGACGTTATGATCATGCCGTATGATCCGCGCAAGCCTTACCTGTCTGGCGAGCAATACGTCAACGATCCCAATTACCTTTCGCCGGAGCTGAATGTGCGGGTAGTGCATGATGTGCGCACGCTTTGCTCGGCACTCGGCTATGACATCAACACGGTCGAGTTCGCGATCAAAGACGGCGTGCCTTACGCGATCGACTTTATGAATCCGGCGCCTGATGCTGAGCTACAGTCTGTCGGGGCTTTCTATCACGGCTGGGTGACTGAAGCGGTAACCAACCTGGTGTTTAAGCGATTGGGCGAAGAGACGGTGCGGCCGAGGTATCGTTGGGATGCGTTGCTGAATCCGGAACCGGTGAGAACCAATGCCGTGGCCTCATCCGGTGAGCAGACGACGCGCACTGTTGCAGCAAAAAAATCGGGGAGTAAGACAAAGGCCGCGGCAAAGACCAAAACAAAGGAAGCCACGACTTAAGTTCGTGAGCGTTGCCCTACGCGTCGCGCGCTTCGGCACGGCCTCTGCCGCTCAGAAATTTGCGGGTAAGCAACGAACCGGACCAGCCAATAATGGAAGACGAGGCCATCGCCCAACCTAAGCCGGCGACGACGGCCTGATCCATCGAAGAACCTATCAAAGCCATCAGTAGCGCCGCGAAACTCACGCGCCCGGTAAGTCGCTGAATCCGGCCGGCGCCTTCCAGCCAGTTCATTCGTCTCAATTCCGCCGCGAGGTAGTCTTCATCGTTGTTGAGCCGCGAATAGTAATCCGATTCCCGGCCAGCCAGCCGCGCCGTAGCCTTGTCCGGAGCACACCGCACCGCATCGTTGTAGTGATGAATAACGTGCGCGAGTTTGCCATCACCCAGGGCTACTTCAGCCAGACCGAGTTGGGCGCGATAAGAGTTTTCATCCACATCCAGAGCATGACGGAAAATCTTTGCCGCGCGTGCCGGATCACAATACTCAAGAAAACTTTCGCCAACTCTCTCCAACAGGCGAGCGTCGTCGCGGCCACGCAAAGACGCCAGCTTCAAGGCCGCGCAGGCGCGGCCGAGCAGGCGCGCATCGCCGAAAGCGCTGGCTTGCGATTTAAGCAGTCGTGCGTATTCGTAAATCATCCACGCATTGCGCGGGGTGATCAGCAGTGCCCGGCGAAACGCTTCCGCCGATTGCTGCAAACAACCAATCATCCGTAAATCGTTCGCGGTCCGTCGCAGCGAAGTGGCCCGGTCCAACTCATCTTCGGACGTGGGGTGAATGTCTTCGCGCCGGTGTTTCTCAATCCTTTTCTCGGCAGCCGCAGCCACATTCTCCAGAACCAGGGCAGGTGCGATTCCCAGTCGCGATGCTTCAGACTTCGCCGCCCTGGCATCTACCAGGTGATCTCGTAGTTCACAGGCGCGGCCATCGAGTTTGTGTTCCCCTATTTGTGGCAAGAGCGCCTGGACCATTCGCCGGAACTGCCTTCCGCCGGAAGCAAACGACACCGACGAGTCGCTGCCGGAAATCTCCACGCGATAGCGATAGCGAACGTTGCCGCCCCGGCGTAACGTGCGCAGGCTGGTTACTTCGATTTTTTCGATATCGGCAATCGCGATTTTCAGCATGTTCCGCTGAAAAATTCGCCGCGGCAGGGTACCGAAACCGCTTCGTTTCAATGTCACCCCATCAAAGCTAAGTCGATCGGTCAAGACAAGTAGCGGCACCAGGATCCAGGTGCCTGAGACCAGGATTAGCGCGAGCAAGTCACGCTGAGTTCGCAAACAGACCAACGCCGCAAATGTCAGGATCGCACCCAGGGCCAGATAACCACCAGGCGACATTCGCACGGAGGCGAGCTTCCGGCGGCCCACCGTCATGGAACGGCTGCGCTCAGCTAACACTCCTGACAATTGATTCGAAGTCTCCATTCACTCCTCGTGCGGCTAAGGGGCCGGGCAATCAACGGGGATATCCACCGAAAAGTTTCCACGCGACGCGCCTGGCTCAGTGTAACGTAAATCCGCGAATTGAACGAGGGCTTGCCCGACACAATTGTTTGCATCGACCCGCGCCATCGGAAACCGAGAAAAGCCGAAAAGTATCTGGGCGCGCCGATCGCGTTCAGCTACTGAAACAAGCTGTGCACCTGGTCCCGAAGGTTTTTCGTAGCGAACAAAGGCCGGGGTCTCAGACGGGCTATAACTGTTGGTTGACGCATCGACTCTAAATCGGTACATCGCCAGGTCCGTTTCCGCGACCGACTGCCACAGAAACGGGTTGGCTGCCAGCGGCATAGCGATCACTCGAACTGTGCGCTCGCCTGATGACGACGCGATGATATTCGCCACCGTCGAAGCATTTACTACTGCAGCCCGGTGAAACGAGGCCAGGATCACCCAATAAACCACAATCTGACCGAGGCCCAGGAAGGCTGCGGTCTGCCCAAAACGCCTCTGCCATCCGCGGGCGCGCAGAGCTGCGAGCAAAACCAATCCGGCTATCCAAATGATGAAAGCAATACGCAGCGAAACCCCGTCCGGCCCGCTGCGCCAACCGGCCAGGCCAAGGAACGTCGTGATTCCCAACCCCAGGACCGACCAGCCCAGCGTCTTCCATTTCGAGTTGCTGGTCAGTAAAAAAACAACCCCGCCCAGAGCCAACCAGAGATAGGGATCGACGATGAATACCAGGTCGCCGTAAAACCATCGCCCGCTCCAGGGCAAAAGCGGCCGCACCCCATAGTTGTTGGTCCAATCCAGCAACGGATGGGTCGCGGCAGCTATCAACGACGCGAGCAACAAACCTCGAAAGCGGATGCGCGGACTACCTTTGCGTACTTTGACAAAGAGTCGCTCGCTTGCGAACGCGAACACCGGAATCAAAAAACCAATGACAATTGTGCCGGCGATTGAGTGCGTGATACCGCGATGGTGTTGCAGGAGGGTCCAGCGGTCGCCAAAGAAGAGCGTCAGAAAATCAGCGTCCGCGATATTGGCACTCACCACGCAAACGGAGGTGGCATAAGGCGACAGCCGGTCAAGACCTGCTTTGGCTGAAGCAAGGCCTATGAGCGAATGCGTGAGATTGTCCACCTTGAATTGTCAGAAGAGACTGAGCGGCGCCGGCGGCGCGGGCAACTGCGCGTGACGCGTGGGATCAATCTTCAAAAGTTCCTGGGCCGCTTCCCGCGAGGCCGACGACTCGGGAATGGGTTTTCCGTCTTTGTCCCTGGCCTTCCGCGCCGTGTCAACCATGGTAAAGAGGATGTCCGCAGCTTCCTTCTTCTTTCCCTGCTTGCTGTAGACGTCTGCCAGTCTCAGATTCGCGGAGTTCGGCGTGATCACCGGCGAATTCGCCTGTGCGATTTCCCCAAACAGGCGCGCCGCCTCGGCCAGGTTTCCGTCCGACTCTTTGGCCTGGGCCAGCGCGAACTTTGCGAGGATGGCGGTCTCGCTGCCCCCCTGCCCGAGGTTCTGTAAATCAGTCTCGGCCTTCAAACGATTGGTCACCAGTTCGTTGGTCGCGATGAAATAAAGCGCCTCAGTCCGGTAAGGCTCGCCGTATTTCGCGGCGATCTTTTCAAACTCATGGATGGCCCGCTCGGAACGCTCCTGTTGGCTGCTGAACACCGGATCCTTCGAGCCCGGCGGCGGCGTCTGGGCGATGTCTGCGGCATTGATCGCGATCGCCCGACCCATGGCGGCCTGGGCCTCTTCGGCGTGTTTGTGCCGCCAACGGACAAACGCGTACACGCCAATGGCGATCACCACCAGGGCAATCAAGCCGTAAAGTATCTGCTGCCGGCGCCCAGCCACACGATCGGCCAGCCGATCAGCCAGCAGCATAGTGGCGTCGCGGAACCGGTCGTGCTTTAGCTCGCGCGCGCGTTTCTTCTTGTATTTAGCCAACGAATTTCCTCTTGCAAGAATGCACAGTGAAGTGCGTTCAAATTGGTGTATGATCGCAGAAACAGCGAATTTAGCGACCGCTCACAACGTTGTCAAGCGAGACTGTGGCGCCCGCAACGCAGGGGCGGCCGGCGATCATCTAAGAGAGCGAAGTGAGAACCATCTTTTACAGCATCGGACGGGAACAAAGCGGCCTTGCCTGCTGTCTAAATAAGCGTCTGTCCGGGAAGCAATGTCGGACGATGCTTTGGAAGCTTCTCGTCAAAGGGAGTGCCGAGTGAGCTACGGAGAGCAAGTAGCCCTCCGCGGGCATGTGGACATCGATTCAGTTGCTTCGGCAGCGGAGATTGAAGTCCGTCCGACCCCAGACGACCAGTTCCTTGAAAGATTGCGTGGCGGGGAAGCAGCCGCTTATGAACGTCTGGTGGCTGAGCATTCCGGGGATCTTTACGCGCTCCTCTTCAGGCTGACCAATGATAGTGAAGAGGCGCGAGACCTGACTCAGGAGACCTTCCTGCGCGCCTTCCAAAGCATCGGCCGTTTTCGCGGCGACGCCAGTTTGAAGACCTGGATTTATCGAATTGGCATCAATCAGGCCCGGAACCGTTGGCGTTGGTGGCGCCGGAGGAAACGGGATGTCACGGTTTCGCTCGACGCAACGGACGATCAAAACGAGACGCCGTTGGCCGCGAGCTTGCCAAGCGACACTGCCCCGAACCCGGAGCAGGAAACACTGGCCCGGGAACGAGAGCGGCAATTGCGCGATGCCCTGCTCGGACTAAAGAGCGCCTTTCGTGAAGCCGTGGTGCTGCGAGACGTGGAAGGTTTCAGCTATGAAGAAATCGCTGAGATGCTTCAAATAAGTATCGGGACCGTGAAATCGAGAATCGCGCGCGGAAGATTGGAGTTGCGACGACAGCTCGAAGGATCTTTGTAAGCAATGGTTGGCCTGCCCCGGCGTCACCAAACCTCGGTGCCAATATGGGTCGAAGTGACGAATGCAAGCAGGGTCGGGCAAAATCAGCCAGACGGGAGCGATTGGAAACGTGGCCAGCAACAGCGCGTGACTTCGCTCCCAGGCTGAGTTTTTTGAGGAATTTTTGATCTTGGATTTGGGATTGATGATTTGAGTCAATCAAAAATCAGAACTCAAAAATCAAAAATGAACCAATGAAATGTGACGACATCCAACAATCGCTTTCGCTGTATGTTGAAGATGGACTAGCGGCCGAGGTTCGCATGGCCTGCTATCAGCATCTGGAAGTTTGTCCGGTGTGCCGCGAGCACGTAGTTGAGCTGCGAAAGTTGCGCAGTAGTCTGGCGATGCTTACCAAACCTGCACCGCCGGCTGATCTGGTCTCTTCGATTAATCTGGCCGTGGCGGCGGAAGCGGCCAGGCAGAAAGCCCATCGGCAAGCAACCACGATGGACCTGTTCAATGACTGGGCCTTGAAATGGTTCCAGCCGCGGTTCATGCGTTACGCCTTCAGCTCATTTGCCTCGGTTATCATTTTTGCGCTGGTCTTTGCTGCGTTGCGGCCGCATATGATTGCGTTGCACGAGGCCTCGCTGGCTTTTGAGCAGATGCAGATTCCCTCGCCTTATGACGAGTACGAGGTGATCGCCTTCGACATTACCAAACCAATTTCACCCGAAAGTTACGTGGCGCTGCGCACGCCCTTTAATTCTGAATCGCCGAGTTTGAATCCGCGTGGAGCACTGGCCTCGTTGGGTTCGCAGGGTCATTTGAATGGACGGCAGAGCGATGACGACATGGTGATTGTGGCGGATGTATTTCTCAACGGCTCAGCGTCAGTCGCTGATGTGGTGCAGGCGCCACGAGATCGACGCATGTTGGCGGATTTCCAGCAGGCTCTGCGCCAGAACGCGGCCTTCGTTCCGGCGGCCATGGATCGCAGGCCCGAAACCATGCGAGTCGTATTTTCGGTCCAGAGAGTCGACGTCAAGGAAAGCAATTACTGAAGAATCGAATCATTGGTTCATCGAATCATTGGTTCATTGAAGGAATGATTCGATGAAACAATGATCCAATTATCTGGACTTAAACCTCGCCTCAAAAATCCCTTTCCGCTGTTTTCCCAATCTAATCGTCAGACTTGGATAAGTTTCCATAACCGGCGGTAAGGTTTCCGCTGCCAGAAGCTTTTCGACGCGTTTAATCTCACGCTCTGATGCCTCGATTTCCATGAACAGGCCGAAAGGCAGTTCGTCGATTACCAGAGATGCCTTGCCGATATGCCAATGCACTCTGCGTTTTTCGTAGATCAACCCCACACGGAAACCTAAGGCGCTGATGATCGCGTGCGCGGCGTCCGCGTTCGCCACCGTCGTTTCTTCTTCCTGTTGATGTTTAATTGGTGACTGGCTGGGAAAGCGCTGCTTGAAAGTCAGAGTCGCGCGATTGCTAACGCGACGGAGCCGCAGCGCACATCCTCCGAGATCCAGACGTCCGCCGCGATAAACGATGTTCTCTTCAAACTCGACCTCGCCGGGAACGACGCCGAGTTCGCGCAGTTTTTTTTCGATTGACCGGCGCTGCGGTTTCGTCAGGCGATATTTCTTTTCAATCTCAATGGGCATGATTCAATTTGAGATCTCAGATCTGAGATTTTGAGATCGCCTCACGCTTGCCTGATCCATCTCAGCACTTCCGGGATGCTGGCTTTCTTGCCGTACATCAACATGCCTACGCGGTAGATGCGCGCGGCCACCCACATCAATCCCACAACTGTAACAACTCCGATTCCCAGGCTGAGCAGAATCTGCCAGAAGGGCGGCGTCTCAGTAACAATTCGCACCAACATTGTGATCGGAGCGAAGAAAGGAAACATCGAAGCCCAAAACGCCAGCGACGAATTCGGGCTGCGAATAACATTGAACGACAGGTAAAAGCCCATCACCAGCAACAGCACGATTGGCAGCGCGAGTTGGCCGCCTTCCTGGGTCGTGGTCACCATCGAGCCGACGACTGCGTAAAACGTCGCGTAGATGAAATAGCCCATCAGGAAAAACAACACGAAATAGACGAACACCAGTGGTGGAATGTTTGGCAGCGTAAATGAGGAACCGGCCAGCCAGGCCGAAAACGAAAGGAAGGCGACTGCCCAAATCCCGAGCTGCGTCAGGGCCACGAGCGAGACCCCGATCAGTTTCCCCATCATGAGTGGGAATGAACGCATGGAGGAAAACAGGATCTCAGCGATTCTCGTTTCCTTTTCTTCAATCACCGCTCCCAGCACGAACTGCCCGTACAGCAGCACGCTCATGTAGATCAGCAGGCCCAAACCAAAGACCAGATAAAAGCTGGACTCACCCTTGCTCTCTTTGCCGCCGGCCCCGGTTGTTTTCAAACTTACCGGCTCAGACATCTTCTCGATTTTCTTTTCATCAATGCCGTTCTCGACCATGCGTTGCGAACGCAAAGCCCGATTGATCGAGTTTTCCACCTTGGATTGCGTGAAGAGGTCTGCGGCATTGCGCGCGCTGAATTCCGGCTGACCATTCTGAAGCAAATTCGGCGGCAGGATGATGTAACCTTCAATTTCCTTGTGGCTCACCCTGGCGTCCAGATCCTTGCGTACGTCCTCAACCGAACGGCCCTCCAGTTTGACTTCTTCGACCGCAAAAGTGCCCTGCATCATGTTGCCGTTTTGTTTGGCGCGTTCCCGAGGATCGTTGTTGAGGCCGGGCGGCTCTTCGGGCTTTGCTGGTTGAGATTGGCCACGAAGGCCGCGATCGCTTTGGAGCTCTTTCGCGACTCGCTCGTACATCTTGCCGGTTTGATCGACGACGGCCAGACGCGTGGGGCCCCCGGACTTAATCCCAAACATCAGGGCCGGCACGATCGCAAACGCGGCCATCAGGACGGGGCCAAGAATCGTCGCGACGACGAAAAACCTGCTGCGCACACGCTGGACGTACTCGCGTTTGACGACGACCAAGAATTTCTTCATGAAGTCTCTTTCACCTTGGCGATAAAAATGTCGTGCAGGCTGGGTTCAACCAGCTCAAATTTGGTGACCACCGTGTCGGCATCCACAAGGCGCTTCAGCAAAGTCTGTGGACTGACGCCCTCAGCCAGAAGCACCTCGAGATCGTCGCCAACCTGACGAACATTCAACACCAGCGCCGGATCCCTCAATAGGCCATCGTTCCCTTCGCAGCGCAGGGCCACGGCATTTCTTGACTCGCGGCGCCGGATCTCCCGCAGCTTGCCGTCGAGGACCTTGCGCGATCGATTGATCATACAGACGTCGTCACAGAGCTTCTCGGCAATCTCCATCTGGTGCGTCGAAAGAATGATTGTCTTGTTGGCGGCCTTCTGTTCGAGGATCGTGTCCTTCATTATTTCGACGTTGACCGGATCCAGCCCGGAGAACGGCTCATCGAGAATCAACAGATCAGGTTCATGAATCACCGCGGTGATGAATTGAACCTTCTGCTGCATTCCTTTTGAAAGATCCTTGGTCTTCTTTTGTTTCCAATCCGTCAGTTGCAGCTTGGCCAGCCATTTATCGACGCGGGCATCAGCCTCTTTGCCTTTCACATCCTTTAATTCGGCAAAGAAGCGAAGCTGTTCGCCGACCTTCATCTTTTTATAGAGGCCGCGCTCTTCCGGCAGATAACCAATGCGATCCTGTAACGCGGTCGACATCGGCTGTCCGAACAATTCCACCCGGCCTGAGTCCGGCACCGTGATGTTCACGATCATGCGAATAGTCGTAGTCTTGCCGGCGCCGTTGGGACCGATCAAACCATAGATCCGGCCGCGCCTGACCTCCAGGCTAAGATCGCGAACCGCCACAAAGTCGCCAAAGCTCTTGCTCACATGATCGAGGATGAGAGTAGGTCTGGTTTCGTCCATTCTCGTTTGTTACGAATAAGGAGTTGCGATGGTTTCAACGTCGACGAGGTCAGTACCGCCTGCGTAAGCAGGTGGGTTAACGAAGCTACCTAAGGCGCTCTGTGATCCCATCCGCTTACGCGGATGGTACTGACCTCAACACCTATCAACGCTCGATCCTGAACGATGAATACGTTCCCGACGGATCAAGATTGATCTCTTCAACGTTGGTGACGGAAGAAAACCGTGGGCCCGCTGTCAATTCGTGCTTGAACTCTTCGACACTTTGCGCCGGGCCTTCCGCCAGAGCCTCGACCCGGCCGTCATCGAGGTTCTTGACGAAACCAACGACCTGATGTCGCGCCGCTGCGCGCTGAGCAAAAAACCGGAAGCCTACGCCCTGGACGTCGCCACTAATGAAAAATCGTCGAGCGATCCTGTTAGCCATTGTTACGATCGGGAATTTCTATCTTAGCGCCCCGCCAACAACTCAACAACCGCGACGCCGCCGGCCGCAATCTCTAAGCTGACCGCGTCAGCCATCCCGGCTTTCTTCCGGACAGTCAAAGGTTGATCAGTCGTCCATTCATTCGCGCTTGAGATTGAAACGCCGCGCAATGAAATCGTGGCCGTCACCTTCGCGCTGCGATCGACCTGGGCCAGGCCCTGTTGCGGTTTGAAGACGCCATTGTCGTTGAAGATGGTCACGACCCAACCGCGCGAGTTTCGATTAACCAGGTACTCAACGTCGCCTTCAATTTTGATCGGTGTCGCGTCGGCGGCCAGATGAGTCAGCACATGTGCAGCCAGCGGCGTGAGGCGTTCATCTTCACCCAGCAGATCCGGAACCGCAACCAGGACAACTTTGCCGCGCCCGATCCGGTTCACAGTCACTAACGGTTCGTTCTGGGTGGTGTTGATCAACGACTGAGCGGTCTTCAACTCAACACGATCGTAACGGAAGATCTGACCGTGAAGATCCTGAGCAGGTTCGCCGGCCGAAAGGCAGCGCGCGTTGTGAGCCTCGCCCGTCTCACCTCTGAACCGCACGCCGAGCAATTCGTCGGACAGGCCTTTCACCTGGGCAGCGTTAAGTACAACCGTGCCGCCCTTTCGCACATAATCTTCCAGCTTCTTTGCCCACGCGTTGGTCCAGTTTATTTGACCACCAACAATCACGGCGCGGTAAGAGTCGATGGCGTCCATCGGAGTGGCACGCGCATCCTGCGCGTGACTATTCACGGGCGAGACGCCCGTGCCACTTTTCCTCACGGGCGAGACGCCCGTGCCACTTGATGCCACCAGTACATCAAAAATATTCCCAAAAACCCCGGGGACAAACGCCTGTCGCTCGCCGCTCGCCGGCTCACCTTCGCGCACCGGGCCGGGATAGTACGCGGCGCCGAACAATTCCCGCAGCGCCCGATCACTTCGATTGATTTGCGAGATGCCGAACGGCCACTGCGGATAATCCGTCATGTCCCAGCCGTGCGCGGGATCGAGCAGGAAAGCAATCGGCGCGTAAGGCTCTCCCCGATCGGAATGCTTCTCGGCAAACCTCACGAACTCTTCCGTAATTCGACCCAGCGGATTCAGTTGAAAAGGATGTTCACCCGGGCCGGGTTTGAAGAACTGATCAAAGCCCTGCTCCAGATAAATCGCCGATGCGCCCGACATGTAATAGAGGTAGTAACTCTTGCGATACCACGAAAGCGAAGGACCCATCGTGGCGCCGTAGCGTGAGTGAAAAAAGTTATCAGGACCCGCGAAGTTCTGTTCTTTGGTGAATGTAGTCGCCGAATCTCCAAAGTTTGGCGCGTGATAATAAAAGAATTCGCCGCCATATTGCCGGGCGGCGCCGCGATTGAATGCCAGGCGCATGGCGGTCATCGGTTGCACGGCCGCCGTTTCGATTCCGATCGAGCGCACTCCCCACTCCGTCAGCGCGTGGGCAAATGAAGTGCTCGAAGTTGACTGTGCTGGAATCAACTTGTCCCACATTGGACCAGTCTCAGTTTTGAACATGGCCGTCCACTTACGTGACATCGCATCCGTGTAAAAAACCCGATGAGCGTCGAGTAACTGCGTCCGGCTCATCTCCGGAGAAATTTTCAGATACTTCGGCGCGTCACCCCAAACAAACGCGATGCTTTCTCCGGAAATCCAACCAAGGAACTGACCGCGCAACTCGCCGTTCAAAAGTTTCCATGCTGCCTGCGCTTCGGCATCCGACGCAAAGTTGGCTGCGCCATAATTGATCAGGACTGCAAACGGCGATTTTGTTTCAGTCAGATAACGGCGGAAGCCGCTGCCTTCTTTCAGGAGCTCAGGCAGGTCGTTGATGTAAACGACCGGCGCGATCAGCTTCGAATCGAAAATAGGAACGTCGCGCTTTCCCGCATAGGCCTTAATGAATTCGTCAACCGGCTCGGCATTGAAGGGATAGAGCGGCCGCTCGGCCGCCGGCTTGTCGTATCGCCGCCAGAACTCTTTGTTGATGTTCCACGGAATAAGAAAGTCGCGGCCCGCAACTTTTGGCCGGCGCCAACCGGAAGGAATGTCATTAGCGCCGGACTCGAGTAACGGCGCAAGTGCCTGGCGGCTCGCCGACCATTCGCGCAAATAACGCATTGCCGCAAAATCCGGTTTGCGCCTGCCTTCGGGTATGAAAGCGAGATCGTTCGTCAGCAGGAAACAATCAATCTGACGGCGAGCTTCGGCAGCTTTGGCAATCTGGATCGAGACTCGCGCCCCACCTTTGGTAAGCGTTGCCGGCGCGCTGGCCCAGGCAAACGCCCAGCCCCAATACATTTTGGTTTCGTCGTGCGAATCGATAATGTCCTGTTCGCCAAATTCGCGACGAAAAATCTCGCGCTCGGATTGCGAGATGGTCACGACGAAGCTTTCCTTCTTGTTCGCGAAGTCCGCGTAGCGCACCCAAACCTTGTACTCGCCACTGCGCGGAACCTCTACGTCCTGTGAGATTGTGCCGCGAGTTTCATCGGCACTTGCGGCCACTGAGTTCCATTCACTCTCGCCGCCTTGCGACCATTCAGCCGACACGCCCGGCCCGCTGATTCCCCAGCCGGGCGCTTTTGATGCAGGAATCTCGAGATAAGAAGGATTGAGGATCGGCTCTTGACGGGAGGTTTTGGTGAGGCCGCGCATGTTCTCTGTTTCGTACCAGAGGTACTCAATGTCTGACGCGGGTACGGGGAGACGCGGAGACTCAGAACCGGATGGGGCGACACGGTGACGCGGCGACGCGGAGAGTTCTGCTCGCGTATTGTGCGGATTGACAGCGCAAAGCAGAGTAATCGCGACGACGAGCGAAACCGCGACAAACTTGCACTTTACACTTTGCTCTTGCGTATGGCCCATTGTGCTCCGTGCATCAAGTCTGAAGGATCTCGCGTTTCTAACAACGTCTTCTGTGACACGTCATCCCGTAGGGATGAAATGTTTATAGACCACGCCGCCGCCGAGGCTCAAAGCTCCGTAGGAGCGCAATGTTAATAGGGACCTCGTTTCGCTCCTACGGAGCTTGGATTTGTGTGTGATCGGGTAGCTATAAACATTCTGCTCCTCCGGAGCTTAACGCGTTTGGGGGGCTCTGCTGCGCCGCGTCCCCGTGTCTCCGTGTCTGGTTTTCCTTAATGTCCCATCTGCCACGCCTTAATCGCATTGATCGGACGGACGAGCATGATAATCTCCAACAACAAACTATCGCGTATCCAGACCAGCAAGACCGCTTCAACGGTAAGGAAAACAAGTATCGACCACTTCCAACCCAACTTTCTCGCGATCATGAATCCGACCGCACAGCAGAAGATGTCGCCTAACGAATTTACGATCGAATCCCCCTGATAGCCGAGCGATGCAGTGGTCACGCGATACCGTTCGATGACGGCGTTCGTGTTTTCAATGATTTCCCAAACGGACTCGCACGCGATGGCTGTTACAAAACGCCATTTCGGTGAAACTCTGGGTATCAGCAAGACGAGCAATCCCGCGAACATCATTCCGTGGGCCACATGGGTCAGGCTGTATGGATCGAGAAATAGTTGCGAGGTCTCTGGGCTCCAGGCCTCTTGCGTCAGAACAAACTTCGAACAAGTACACGCCCATAAACGCCCCTGAAGGCGGAGTTCGATCACAGTTCCAATCAGGATTAACCCGACTGCGACGACGGGGCCAAAGTATTTTTTGCGTTGCACGGATCTTTTTGGCGGGGTGAAGGCGGGCGGCTCAGCCCAACGCGTCCAGGCATTCAGCGAGGCTGCGCTTGCGGCAAGTGAACGTTGGGGTGTCGCGCAAGGTGAAACAACTCGCTTTCGTTTCCCGCAGCTCCTGGAAGAGATCGAGGAAATCGGCAGGCTTGTCAGTCTCGAAAACAACCACAAACTCCTGATCGTCGAGCCCGAATGAGTAAGTCGTGTGCAGCTTCACCGAACGATACTTTGATCCGATGCGAAGGTTCTCTTCCATCATCTCCTGTCGCTGATCCTGCGGCCGCGAATACCATTCACGGGTCCGCAGGAGCGGACAAACAAAAAGGTATTCCGTCTCGCCCGGGACGATGTGCGAACGATCTTCGGTGTGGTCCGAGCAATCCTTTTCGATGTACATCGAGCGTTTGGTCATCGACAGCAGCGAGTGCGCCGGCTCAACGTACTTGGCCATCGCGGTTTGATTAAGACGCGCGGTCATGGCCTGCATCGGGTCGAGGTCGGCGCCGATCCGCCAGATCATAAAATCGGCGCTGGTGCGCAGGCCGACGGTCGAATAACTGTGGATCAAAAGCGACTCTCGAAAATCGTCGACCGTGGAAATGAAGCTGCGTTTGCAGTCGGACTTCTCAGCATCATTGAGCAGACGCCAATCAGGACGAGCGCGATAGAAAGTGAAATTGACAAACTGCCGCGGGAGCTTCCGCTTGTGCTCTTCCAACTCCTCGACGTTGGGAGCGAGCCGCAGCGATCCGCGAGTCGAATTATTATTTTGATCGCTGCCTTCGCTGCTCATAAAAATTTTCCGATCTAAACCGAAACTTAGCTCGTCTAATTGATTGCGCGAGAATGCTTGAGTTAAGCGCAGACCTATTCTGCCTGTTGTCTTTGCCTATGGCAACCGGACGAGGGTTGCCGATCGCCGTGCTATACTCCGGAAGTTTTGTGAATCATCGCGGCCCGAAACGGAGAGTTTCGATGACCAAACGTTACCTAATCGCACCGGTTGCAGTTGCCTGTTTCCTATTCGTGGCAGCATGCAAAAATGAACCGACGAACACTGCTGTAAATACGAGCCCGAACAGCAATAGCGGCACGAGCCAATCGAGGCCCGACCCGTTCGCCGATGTAAAAACGATCTATGGAAAAGATTGCAGGGAATGTCATGGACAAAATGGCGAGGGCGGCTCGGTTAAGTTAAAGGACGGATCGAAACTGAAGGTGCCGTCACTGCGCGAGGGCCACGCGTTGCGTCATACTGATGCTGAATTTGTGAAGCAGATTAACAAGGGTGGCGACGGCATGCCGGCTTTTGCCGACAAGCTAAAACCGGAAGAAGTAAACGACTTGATCAAATTCATCCGGCGGCAATTCCAGGGCGGAGCCACGCCGCCGTCGAAGTAGCAGGACTTGATCTTTAGGCTTTGATCTTAGTACTTTGACGTTGTCTCAAAGATGCGTCCGGGTCCAGGGCCAAAGACCAAAGTACCAGGACCAAAAACCGTCGTAATCTTATGTGCACCCATAGCTCAGTTGGATAGAGCGTCTGACTTCGAATCAGAAGGCCGGAGGTTCGAGTCCTCCTGGGTGCACCAAATACCAAAAGGGCACGCTACGGCGTGCCCTTCTTGATCTGACCGAATGGATCACAGCAAAATCTTACTTCGGTTCTTGGCCCATCAAGGAGTGCCAGCTCCATGGATTTCTTTATATTGGCTCGTATCCACAGGATAGTCGGGTACGGTAAATGACGGCTCCCCCAGAATTACCTGTATAGTCTCGAAAACAGTCTTATTACCCTTCGTATCACCTGATATCACCCGAAGTGGATATCCCTGAAGTGCGGGGCATATGTAACTATCGACGTACTGGCCTGCTTCCGGGGAATCCGAATGAATGTGAAATGTTTTGAATCCTAATATTGTCTCTGTGCCTACAAATTTGGGATCGCTTCTAAGTCTGTCTTCGTTTGTGCCGTACGCCCTGTAGCCACCACTGCTTTCCGACAGATAATCCAAGCGTTGATTCTCTTGATTGACATGAAAAACTCCTCGTCCGGGTTGACTAAAACCCACATCAACTCGGCCGTTCGAATAAGTACTCTCCATTTTCCAGCTACCGTCCGCTTTTTGATACCTTACTTTCGTCGCGCTTACTATCGGAGCGCGATCGGCCGGGTAGGCTGTTTGAGTTATGCGCAACGTAAATCCCTGTTGACCTTGCATGTGATGCACCTTAGCGACGATAAAACCTACAACCGTCATTGAGGATACCAACAAAGCAATTAGCGCGAATTTGAGTTTCACAGCGTCGCTCCTTAGTAGTTGCAGGTGTCGAGGAAACACTTGCGAAAATAGAAATATCCGCATTGCGCGTTGTAACCATACTCAAAGTAACAGCAGTGATTGTAGCCGGGCTCGCACGAGAGATGGCCAGCATCATAGCAGTGGGAAGTAAACGAACATCCACTATCCAACACCTCCCAACTCTGGCGGGCGCTGCAACTCGACGTGCATTCTTGCGCAAATGTAAGATGACCAACAGAAAAAGAAATAATGAGCGCGGCCACGGCAAGGAGTCTTTTCATGTGGGACTCTCCTTCAATGATTCGGGGCAACGGACTCTAGTCTTTTGTTTTTTGGGTGTCAACAACTTTCCCACCTGGACCTGCTATCTAACGTAACGACAACTGTTAACGCAAATTGCATATTCAACGCCGTTTTGAAACGGCCGCAGAGTTCGAGTCAAAAGACTAATAAATGAGGCCGGAATGCGGGCCTTTGTCCAGGTGTCCAATGTGAGGAGTAATTCGAGATCATCCCGTTGACTTGATAGGCTTCATACCCCGCTTCTGCCTTCCTCAGTTTCTGACTATCCTGCAATTCCTGACTATTTCGTACTTTGACGTTGATTCAAAGATGCGTCCGAGAATTAAGGTCAAAGTCCAAAGTACAAAAACCAAAGACGGTCTTTTTTTTGTGCACCCATAGCTCAGTTGGATAGAGCGTCTGACTTCGAATCTAAGGCCGGAGGTTCGAGTCCTCCTGGGTGCACCAAATACCAAAAGGGCACACTATCACGTGCCCTTCTTTTTTTGACGATTGGATCAGATCCAAATCTTACTTAGGGAAACTCTGATTAAGTAGACCTCCCTCTGGGAGGAACAAATCCTATTTTCAATCTGACGTTGATCAGAGCTTCCTTAGGTTTTTGACCCATCACCGGAATAGCCGCAGTGATTGCATGATTCCAATCATTTTCTGACATCAGTGCGGGCTCGCGGTTCCTTGCGGCTTCTGGCTTTGGTCGTGGGTTGAACTCCATTTTGAATGCTCCTGCGAGACGAGACCCTCGACCCTCTCGGCCAACAGGGGCGTCGGATTATTCGCTGTTGCATAAACTCCCGCCTTGCTCATAAACAGGAACTTCTCGTGCTTCAAAGCTTCCGCCGTAGAGCGATAGCTGATCCAGTTATCGTGGTACTGATTCAGTCCCTGCAGACCCTCAAGCAAGGTTATCGAGGCGCCGAGGATACCGGTGATAACCCCTCCCACGATGGCCCGCCAACTCACGATTAAGGCACAGAGTGGAATCGACACGGAGATTGCCAAAGTGGCAGTCTTCAAGCGCTTGAACATGTGCTGGTTGTGAACACTCTTAGCGTTGTACCAATCGATCTCTGAGTTGAGTCTCTCCAACACGACGCGCGTTGTTTCATTTGTCTCGTTCGTATTCATCATTGTGCAAGCGCTCTGCCCGGTGCGGGCCCCGAAACCCAATCTAGTTTTCTCTTAACCATTCGCTTACCTTGCGTGTGCTCGACCCGTCACCGGATTCAGAGACATCAACGGTTGCTTCAGGATTATCGAAAAACTCTGCGCCAACGATACTACAGCCGTAGACTTTCGCGCCGTCAAAGTTCGTTTTCGAAAGTCGCGTCCTGGAAAGATCGGCACCTCGAAGATCCGCGAACTTGAAATTAGCGCCATTACAATCAGCTCCGGCAAGCACCGCCCCGAGCAGCCTGGCATCACGGAATTGGGCAGTGTCGAGAATGGAATTGCGGAACGAAGTACGAGCCAGATCAGCTCGATAGAAATCGGTATAAGAAAAGTCCGCCTTAGCCCAGTAAGCATCGGCAGCCCGTACGCCCGACAGATCCATACCCGATACATCCGCATATAATTGGCTCTCGGATTCGGTTCCTTTGTCATGCCAGGGATTACGCGCTAAGTGCTTGTGGAGAACAATGGCGATCGTCAATGTCTTAAGTACCTTTGGATCTTTTTCGATCGAGAGGGCCGCCGCCAAAACATCTTTGGTCAGTTGGGTGAGTTGCGTTTGTCTTTCATCGCTGACGTTCCATTCATGCGGAAACGAATTTAGAATCGCACCCAACTTCACCGCCGCGGCCGCACGAAGCAAAGGCGCCTTATCTGAAAGTTCAAGCACGATCGCCTGGTAGGCCGCATCGATGCTCTTCCTATTTTCAAAATCAATTCTTTTCGTCGTCGCGTGGCTCTGACCAATGAGGTAACCGCCGACGGCGCCGCCCACGGTGACAAACAGCGCAATCATCTTGAGCCAGAACAAGCTGCCGCTGGTATCACTCCGCACCTGCCTGATTTCGGCGGCGAGTTTGGCAATCTCGTACTGTTCTTTAGGACCGGCCAGGCTGTTGGGAGGTAGCGAGCCGCGTTCGACCCAGACTTGTGAAAGATAGACAAGAGCGATGATCAATAAAAACGACAGACCGATCAAGATAGCAATCGTAAACTGGTTAAGAACCAGAATTCGTTTGATACGCTTGCCCAGATTCGACATTTACGTCTCCCGGTCTTTCGCTTGCGTTTCGCTGGAATGTAACGTCACGGACAGATTCGTGACGTCCAGATGTACCCATGGACGTTTGCGAAGCGTCAGTTGCCGTACTGCGTCGCCCGTGCCACCCGACCCGATTGCCGGCAGGCCGTCCCAGGCGACCACCACCAATTCAGACTGGTCGACTATCCAATTCATGGCTGCTTTGTAGGCCGTGTCCGACCGTTGCTCATACGGAAGCTTAGTCTCGTTGCGGGCGGTCACACGCAACTTTTCATATCGCGATCTTGAGGAGGCAGTGCGAAAGTCAGCCGCATAGTCGCTAAATGGCCGAATAATCTCAAGCGGCACATCGAGTCGGACTGCAGCCTCGGCAAATAATGTGTCCGCGCCCTCGGCGATCGCGGAAAGAGCGACGACTTCGGTGTGCTGCGACTGCATTTGCCTTAGGATGACCAAACTTTGCTGAGCGACGAAAGCGCTCGTCTCGTCATCTTTCAAGTAACGATGGCCGACGATTCCCAGGCGGAACATTTAGCAAGCCGTTTCTTGCGCACCGAAAACAAAATCAGAATTGGGGGACTGAAAAGCGCAAAGCGCCAAGATGGTAATGGCTGGGGGCAAGATAGTACGGCCACACTAGCGAGTCAACATTTTATCCGTACTTTATGCCCTGGCTTCACCCGAAATTGATCGCAAAAAAAGGCGGCGCTAATGCCGCCTCTTCATGGCTGTGACCCAAAAGGCTTATCGCCTGGCGATGAGGTTCGTTTGCCGCCCTTGATCGATTGCTCGGCGCAATCTGCGGCTTAACCTACTTCACCTCTTTCGCCAGAGATCTCAACTCGGCGGTTTCTTTCCGATCAACTGTTTTCTTTTCATTTGCAGCGGCCGGGTCGCCGCTACTGACAGCACGGGTGAGTCTAACGTTGCCGTTGATGCCACTGAGCTCGATGGCCGCGCCGCCATCACCAATCCTGGCCGAATAGCGCGTCCAATGATCGTCGCGATTCACGGTGACGTCGGAAATCTCTGAACGCACATTACCGTTCATACCTTTGCTGCTGAGATCCGCGTTCAGGCCATTCGCGATTTTCAACTCGATGCCGCCATTGACACCGCTGATGCGCGCACCGCGCTGGTCCAGCCGGCGCAAGCCAACCGAAATCGATCCGTTAATGCCGCCGATCTGAACTGAATCGCTGATTAGACCAAGTTCGACACGGCCATTGATTCCTTTCATTTCGAGAGATCCTTCGATGTCACCACTCGACACCCGGCCGTTAACGCCTCTGATCGAGAGAGCGATCTGGCGAGGCGCTTTGATCGTTACTTCTTCTCTGGGATCCTTTCCAAAGAGATGATCCCACAGGCCCGTGTGTTTCCGCTTGCTGCGGACGATGATTCCCTCGCCCGTCTCTTCAACGATCAATTCGCGGCGGCTAAGCGAATTTGCGCTGTCGCCGGTGCGCCGGACGTACACCTCGGCGGTTTTCGTGTCAGACGTTTGGACTTCGACGAAGCCATTGATTCCCTGCACCTCGATGCTGGCGCCGGGCTTCAGCTCGAAAGTCTTACGCGTTTCGTCGTTCGTCGCCGCTGACGGGTTATCGGCCCCCCCGGCGTTGACGACCCGGTTTAGTCCGGCGCGGACGCCTCCGTTTGAGCGCCACAGACCGAGTACGGCAGCTGCCACAAGCAAGACTACGACCAGCAAGACTTTCTTCATTTTGGTTTCTCCCGGACTTAAGACTGCGCGTAAGAGCGCTCTTTGCTACCTGAACGATATGGTAAGGAGACAGGTTCCCTGAATCTCGTCTTCACCCGATGGAATCGGCGATCCACCCAATGGCGCTTACGGTTTTTTGTTATCGCTAATATACTTTTCCAGCTTTGGGCGTTCCGGGTAGTCAGGTTTTGCTTTCAGAAATTGCTCGTACTCCGTCACGGCTTTGTCTTTCATGCCCGCGCCGTTATAGAGCACGGCCAAACGCAGATGAGCATCAGCCATCCCGACCGGATCGAGCGCCAGTGCTTCGTTGAGGTAGATGACCGCCTTGGAACCCTTCTTTATTTGCAGATAAGCCTCGCCGAGGAAGTAGTTAGCTGAAGCAGACTTTGGGTCGAGCTTAAGCGCTGCCTCGAGAGCTTCGATCGCCCCTTCATAGTTCTTTTTGGCCAGCTTTACGCGGCCCAGATTGAATTTCGCCGGGAAATATGAAGCCTTGGCATTGGTCGCGCTCGTGTAGCTATTCTCGGCGGCTTCGAGATCTTTCTGGAGGAAAAAGAGCATTCCCAGATCCGACCAGGCTACGAAGTCGTTTGGATCAGAATTGACGATATCTTGCAGAGTAAGGATCGCTTGAGAGTAGTTCTTGCTTTGAATTTCTTTTGCGGCCTTCTGATAAAGCGATTCATTAGCAGCGGAGCGGTTGTAGAGATCAGCAGAAGAAACCACGGCTCCACGTCCGGACGGGGTATGGAAAACCGGGCGCAAAGAAAGATTAATATCGTGGCGAATGTCCATCGTCATACTCTTTGAGATAAAGATTGAATCGCGAGAGATTTCAACACCATCCGACTCGACTACCAGCCAGTAATCTCCGTCAAAGATATCGTTGAATCGGTAACGCCCGCCGGGATTGATGCGTTGCCGGGCGGTCACCTGCATCCCCTTCGTATACAGAATCAGATCCAGAATCATCGGCTTCCGGGTGGCCAATTCTGAGTCATCAATCTTGATGTCCCCGTACAACAAAAAACCTCTCGTCGTCGATCCGCTTCTGTTGGTCTGGGCGAAAGACAATCCTGCGGCGGCCGTGAGCAATGTCACGCCAATAACGATTGACATAACCACCTTGCTAAAGGCGGGCGAAGCGCAAGTCGCATCAAGGTTGTCGGCTGCCCGTCGGCTTGGGTTCCATCGATGGTTAAAGCTGCTCATGACTACCCTCCTGATTTTGCCTGGCGGCTCTCATTCTAAGTGAATTGCCTTAACGGGCAAATATTTGGTGATGACGAAATCGCAAACGCGGGCTATGACCGAGGTCGCAGCCCGCGTTCGCCAGGATCACAATTCGGGGAATTACTAAAAGTCCAACCGCAACGCGAACTGCATTACGCGCGGCGTTCCCTGAATAGCCGTAAAGTTATAGAAGGTGGCGCTGGGACTTCCAAACTGCGGATCCAGGCCGTTAGTCACATCAGCATTACCAGTTAAGTGTTGGGTGTTGGTAACGTTGAAGACTTCCCAGCGAGCCTGCAACTTCACCTTCTCGGTTACGTTGAAACTCTTATAGATTCCAGCGTCGAGTCCGATGAATCCTGGATAACGAATGATATTTCGCGATCCCGTTTCTCCGGGAGCAGGACTCCGGAAACTGTTGTAGAAAGCTTTCGGATCGGAAAACAGATTCGGTGATTTGGTGCCGCCTCCGCGAGTGGGTGAAGTTTGCACCGGCCCAAGTGCCGTGGCCCAGCTTCTGACGTTCCAGTTGGTTGGCCAGCCGCCGACATCCACCGGCGCACTCGTGGGCAAGCCACTGTTGTAACGGAAGATCGAAGTGAGCTGCCAACCTCCGATGAAGCCGTCAACCCATTTGTTCGCGCTGGTTAAGAACTTCCGGCCGCGGCCGATGGGCAGTTCCCAAATCGAATTAAAGTTCGCTATGTGCGTGACATCGAAGTCCGAGATCGCGCGATTATCGCGTTGCAGCAGGGCATTGGTGATGAAAGCGCTGCCGTAAACGCCGCTGGTTTGCAAGCCAGACGCATCGTCAATCGATTTCGAGAACGTATAGTTGAAGTCCCAGGTCAGTCCTTTAAAGCGCTGCCGAATACTGAGCGTGGCGCCGTGGTAGTCAGAGCTCCCGATGGTGCCGTAAGCCGAGAGAGCTCCGTACTGACTCTGGAAGAAGAGCTTCTTACCTGAAAACGCGTCGAGTTGATCCTGAAGGAAGGTCCAATCGTCCCCCGCGAATCCGCAACCGCCAAAGGCTGTGCAATCCGGCGCGTTGGTAGACATGAAAGCATAGGCCGCTTGGGTATTGGTCATGGGCTTTCCGAAAAGGATTGCCGCAGAGAGCGAACCCGGGTTGTAAAAATTCTCGAAGAACGGAAGGTTAGGAATATTGGCGATTGGGGTCTTGTTTACTCGCAGCTGCTCCAATGTTCGAGCCGCCGTGTACCAGTCCTGACCGGATTTCGGATCGACAATGTTGCTGATCTGCATGACATCCCGGGTAGCCAGCAGGTGTCGGGCGAGGTGACCAATGTAGGAAGCTTCGAACGTTATGCCTTTTGGAAGCTGTCGGCCATAAGTCAGGTTCCAACTATAATTGATTGGTGAAACCAGGTTGCTGTCCAGTGAACCTTCGATTCGTCGCGCAAAGTCCTGAGGCTGCGTTTGCGGGAAGACGAGGTTTGGCGGAGTCGCGATGCCCGGCAAAGTTCGAACTGGCATTCCCAAACCAGTAATTAACGGCGCCGGGTTTGTGGTTACGTTGTAAGTGTTGGCCGAAGGGGTTTGGTTTGACGAAAACCCCAGAGTGTTGTTGGTGTCGAAGTTCACCGCCAAGGCCTGACCGAAGTAGTCGTTGGTGATCGCAAAGCCTCCCCGGAAAACTGATTGCTCCTCCGCCCCAAACAGCTTCGCCCAAAAGCCGTGCTTGAAAGCAGGAGACCACGCAACGGATATGCGGGGTTGGAAATTGTTCGTATCCAGCGAGTAAAAACCTGGGGCGTTATTCGCAGGGCCGGCCAAAAGGACGGTGATCGGATCGATGAAGTTGGTTCCCTGCTTCGCTGCTGCTACGCGTCGATCAAAATAGGATTGCAAACTCTGGTTGGGCTTGGCCTGAAACCCTTGCGTCTCATAGACAGGCCGGCTGAGTCCGTAGCGCAGCCCTAAATTGATTGTCAGATTGCGTTCCAACTTCCACGAATCCTGCCCATACACATCATATTCTTCGGTAGCGAATGTGCGCTGCTTCGGTGCCCCTGCCGTCAAAGGCTTACCATCTGTGCCGAAGCTGAAGTTTGCCGTGTATTGCGACAGTCGCCCGATCAGGGCCGCAAATGCGTGCCGGGTATTCGTCAGTGAACTGGAAGCAATGGTAGTACCAGCCGGCAGTCCCAGGATCGGCAACCAGGCATTGATTGGGTTGCTCAGCACGGCGCCAGACTGGGAATAGAACGACTGGTTCGTAATGCCGTTATCAAATGCCGTCGCGAAATTAGTGCTGTTATTCCGAACAATACGCATATTGGTGCCGAGTCCAAACGTGTGATTTCCTTTAATCCACGTAAAGTCATCGGTAAAGTTTTGCACCGGTGTAGTCCGGCTAAAGCCCCTCGTGAAGAGGGCCGTTGACAGGACGCTGCGGAACGTAATCGCGTTCTCACCAGAGTCGCCCTGGTTGGTGAAAGCTTCGCGGGTCAACCCATACTTGAAGTTGTTAATCTTGCGACTGCTTATCGACCATGTGTGGCCGATGACAAAACCAAGCGGGTGACTCCAGGTGTTTGTGGGCGCGGTATCCGGAAAAGCCGGAGCGCCGCCAGTGACATCCTGCTGATAGTTCCCGCGGAAGAAGAGCACATGCCTGGAATCGCTGGTTAAGTTGTAGTCCAGCCTCAGCACGTGAGCAGTAAGCTTGACCGGCAACGGCGCGTTGAACCGATAACCGCCGGTGTTTACGCCATCACCCAGGTCCGTGTTATTGGAAGGATATTTCGCAGCGGCATTGGCCAAAATCGCCACGGTCACTGGATTAACGTCAACCAGAGCAGCGCCGCTCGGGACACCATTGGTCACAGAAGTGGTCAAAGCATTAAGCTGCGCGGTGGTGAGCGTGACGTTTGTTCCGTTGCTGGCGCGGAACTTTAACAAGCCCTGTCCCAGACTGGTCAAGGGCACGAGCCGGTTAATTGTTCCCTGTCTCGCGTCTCGCCGACCTTCATAGTTGTAGAAGAAGAACAATCGATCCTTTTTGATTGGGCCGCTGAGAGATCCACCATAGTTGTTTCTCAGAAGAGTGGGGCGCGGCAAACTCTTTCCCGTCGTTGGGTCGATGGTTCGGTTGTTGAAAAAATCATTGGCCGTGAAAACCGTATTGCGATGGTACTCAAACAGATTTCCGTGCCATTGGTTGCTTCCGGTTTTGGTAATCAGTTCCACCTGCGCCCCGGCTGACCTACCCTGCGAGGCATTTGGATTCGTCGTGGTTACGCGGAATTCTTCCACGGTGTCGGGGCTGACCCTCAACACCGGCGTAAACGCATCACCTGTTTGCTGTTCGTTAACGTCGACACCATCCAGGGTCAGGTTAGCCTGGTCACTTCGTCCGCCGGCAACATAACCGGCAGGCGTCACCCCCGGCTGCAAACTAAGAAGGTTTGCGACATTGCGCGCATTGAGCGGCAGTTGAGTAATCTGTTGAGAAACAAAGTTGTTTCCGAGAGTGCCATCTTGCGTATTTAACAGGGCCTCGCTGGCTCCAGCCTGAACCGAAACGGTTTCACTGACGGAGCCAATCTCCAGTTGCACCACTAGATCATTTGCCTTTGCCACAAGCGCCTTAACATCGGTGATGCTCGACCTTTTGAAGTTCTTAGCTTCAATCTCTAATCGATACGTGTCTGGAGGGATTGACTCAAACGCAAATTGACCGCTCTCGTTAGAGGTGGTGGTTCTCTTGAAGCCGGTATCGGCATTCGAGAGGATTGCCGTGGCTCCAACAACCACATTCCCCTGGGGATCTTTCACCGTTCCTCTAATCGAGGACGAAGCGGTTTGAGCAAAAGTCGGGGCGCAAAGCAAAGCGATACCGACGAACACAAGCAAGGCCTGGACTACCGGAAGACTTTGTTTCTTCATGGGCTCCTCCAAATGAATTTTGAAAAATAACAACTGCTGAGGTTTGAAGCTAAGATGTGCAGGGATTGCGTCATTGCTCATTCATCAATCCGTGCTGCAATCCCAAATTTGCACAACGAACCATAAGAAAAGCGGGACTAACATGAACAACATGAACCAATACGTGAGTTTTTGATCAGGCAGCTATTGTTCCAAGCTTTTTTGCAGCTACACTCGCGAAAAATAGGACAGTTTTCGAGAAGACCTCAAAACCCCGAATCCGAAAACTCGGCCACCTGTACGGATTTTTGGATACCGGGCTCCGATTACTGAACGAGCGGAGGTATTACCCGGAGGCGAGTCCGTCAGCCAGAAGCAATGACAAACGCGACATCAGGAGATACGCGGGATTATCAACCGACCAATATGATTGAGGCATTTCATCTACCGTGATGGCCATGGCGATCTTTCCTCGCTTCGTGTAGAGGATAGCTACGCAACTTCGCAAGGCATCAAGAGCGCCGTACTTACTCGCCATCGGCACATCCGGAATGCTGCGGCCGATTGCGTAGCGTGCCTGCTCGCGCTTCATCAGATCGATCATCTCTTTTGAGGCTTCCTTGTTGACAATCTTTCCGCCCTCAAGTTTTGCCATAATCTCAACCATTTCGTGCGGTGTCGTTGCGCCCAGCCCAAAACGCTTGTTGTCGGGCTCCTTCCCGGCTTTGCTTTCACCACCGCTGCCAACGCGCCGCATGATTCGCGTGTGCTTGAATCCCAGCGATTCCATCCGCTCGTTCACCGCGTCTGTCGAGAGATAATCAAGGACCATGTTCGTCGCGGTGTTGTCGCTCAACGTCATCATCAGTCGGACACAATCACGCAGTGTCAGTCGCAGCCCGTCGCTGAGTTCCGGCAGGATACCCGAACCCGCATAACGCGCGGCTTTGGTTAAGACCAGCTCATCAGTCCATTTCGCGCGTCCGTCAGCCACCCGGGCGAAGACTTCGATCATCACCGCGATCTTGATTGTGCTCGCCGTGCGTACGCGCTCATCGCCGTTGAAGGAGAATGTCTGGCCGGTGTCGAGGTTTTGGGCGAAGAGAAAGACTTTGCCCTTGAATGGATCGATCTCAGCGCGGACACGTGACTCTAAATCGGTATTACTTTGCTTCGCTACCTGAGCAAGGCCAGGACTTGTGCCCAAAAACACGGCAAGTAAAATGGCGAAGAACCGGAAGGTTGTTTTCATTCACCGCCATATAACAAACGTGACGCAAGTTAGCAACCTGCGCCGGTCGTGACTTGATTAACCACCAGGTCAGTACCGGGAGCGGTAGCGACCGGGTCAAGCCGACAGCAATAATCGAGATTGCTGGTGTTGTTTCCCGCTCGCTACCGCTCCCGGTACTGACGTTCCGCAGCGATTATTAGTATTTCACCCGAACCCGATAACTCAATGTCGCTTCACCATCTTTGGCCACCGGCACATTGAACTGCGCTGCAAACGCCGCTGTCTTCTTAGCCTCAAACGTTGACGCCACGATTTCCCAATCACCACCAATCGGTTCGTTTACGACGACCGTAATTGGTCCTTCCTTGTGATTGCGAATCTTAATCTCGTACGCGTATTCAAACAGATGGCCGGACACAATGACTTTATAGTCGATCTGCTTGCGTTCCGCGACGATGTCGAACGCGTCGCCAACCTTCACCCGCACGTCTTCATCCTTTGGCGTGTGATCGATCTTATTCTCGCCGATGAACTGCTGGTTGCCTTTATCATCCTTCTTGTACAAACGGATCGTGCCGGCGGGCAAAGGCATCCCCAGCTTATTCAATTGCGAGTTTCGGAACTGAATAAATACGCCGACCTTTTCTTTGATGGCCGCCCCGGGATTGTTGTAGCCGGTGTAGTAGTAACGCTGCCCGTTGAGTACGAACTCTTTTTTCACATCAAAGCCTGCGGCTTCGAGCAGCGAGACCTGCTTCGTCTCGTTGTTATTGATCGTCGTCGGACGTTGCAACGTGTACAGGTGATATTCGAAAAAGCCCTGCTCCTTAAACTCTGATTCGCTCGCCGCCTCTTTCCTGGCCATCGCGCCGGCCAGTGCGTAGTTGCGCTCATCCGACACCCGATTGACATCGCCGGCGACCAGTTGCAGCCGCGCGTCTTCGAACGAAGCGCCGCTGCTGTTCGTTAAAGTCACCCAGCCCTGCAAATCCCCTTTCGTGTCATCTGCGTTTACCAGCAGCACGTAGTCCGAGCGCCAATTCATCCCAGCCGTCAGGTAACTGGCTTCGACGTTTTGCGTCGCAGTTTCGCGGTTCTCGACATCCCAAATCAACGTCGGGACCGCGACCAGGTTCTTTGGCAGATCAGGGAAACGCATCTCGGCGATGTTTGACGGGTTGATTACGATCTGCCCGTTGATGCGCCAAACCTGACCACCATTGTTCGAAAGCAAAGTTGCCTGCACCGGTTCAAAACTCTCAGTGTTGTTCTGATAGCGACGCAACACGAGGGTAATTTCCCGGCCCACAAACTTGTCGAGCAGCTTGGCCGGGTTGAGCAAATCATACTGATAATTCTGCTCGAGAATTCTCAGGCTGGCCGGCGCCGTCAATGAAGCCAGATGAACGGTCTCCGGCCGAATTTGCGCGGCGACATCGGCGAACCTCAAACCGATTCTGCCGGCGGGCAGCGTTAGTCTGCGCGTCTCTCTGACCAGACCGAGATTTGAATTATAAACAGTAATGTTAACCGATTGGCGATCGCGTGCTGTGGTTGTCTGTTCCAGGCCCTGCGCAAATCCCGTGGCCGCTGCGATACAACCTAAAGCTATAGCGAAAATCGTTTTTGATAAGCGTTGCATTTCTTAAACACCCTCCGAAATCGACTGCAAATTGGCGGCATCCAATCAGACGCGTCCAATCTCAGAACGGGAAGGTCCGGTTGTCTTGCGCAGGATACCAAAGAAATCCCTGACGGCGAGTTAAGTCAGTTAGTGATACGATGGCCGGCGCAGTCTAAGGGCGAGACACCAGGGATTGATTCAGGTCAAATGGCAAACCAGGGACGACCATCCAGAAGTCGAATTACGGTTGAGACCTCGGCTCAACGCAAGCGGCCTGCGCCTCGTCGTGGCGGCGGCGGTCGCACGGCGGAAGTTTGGGTAGCTCTCAGCGTCATCGGCGCCGCAGCACTGGCGACCTTCCTGGCCCTGTTTCTGACCAGCCGTCCGTTCGATCCAATGAACGCGAGCCTCGCACCTCAACAAACTGTTCCGTCTGGTCCAGGGATCAGCCCTTCGCCGAAATCCTCGCCGACTGTGACACCGCCTTCAAGCCAAACCCCATCAACCCAGGCATCGCCATCTACTCCCGGCGGCGAGACAACTGAAGTCCCCGATGACGCGACTGTTCAAGCGCACATCGAGAGCGCGCTCGCGGCAGATGCGAGTCTTTCGAAGCTGGATGTCAGCACTCTCGTGGAAAATGGCAAAGTAACAATCGTTGGCTCAGTCAGATCAGCCGAAGTGAAGCAGCGCGTGGAGAGAACGATTCGATCGGTCAAAGGCGCCGCGGTCATCGACAATCAGTTGGTAATTACCGAAGCAACTCCTTAGTGGCACAGACTTCAGTCTGTGGGTCTTTGTCAGGTCACAGACTTCAGTCTGGGTCACTGTGCGTCTCGACCAACCGCTGCTATCATAGTCGCATCGAAGTTTCCGGCTCTATTTTTGCTAAAGAAATAAAGGATTTTTTGATGATTCGAAAGAAATTCCCCGCTGTTTTGACCGTTCTGGCATTTATCTCGATCGCACAGATTGTTGCACTTAAAGCTTCGGCACAGACGCCTCCGGCAGCCGAAATCGTCCTTGTGATGCCCTTCGAAAACACCTCCGACCATCCGGAGTACAACTGGGTCGGCGAAAGCTTTTCCGACTCGCTTTCAGTCCTTTTGGACAAGCCTGGCTTGATCGTGGTGACCAGCGACGAACGCGCGGTGGCGTATCAACGTTTGCGTCTGCCCCTGACTGTTATTCCTTCTCGAGCAACGGCCATCAAGATTGCGCGCGAACTGAAGGCCTCGATGATCGTCTTTGGAACTTATAAAGTCACGCCGGCACCGCCGGCGCCTGGAGATGATAAATCAAAGCCGGGTGACAGACCGGCAGCTACGATCATTGGCCAGGCGCGGGTGATTCGCGTGAACGAAGGCCGGTTGGCTGGAGATATCTTTGACGGCTCGTGGGCTCCTCGCCAATATGATTTTGCCGACAACGTCAAAGAGCTTCAGAAAGTTCACGGCGAGCTGGCGTATCAGATTCTTTTCCAGCGCGACAAGGCTCTTTCGTTCTCGCGGAACAACCTGGTCCAGGAAGCGACGAAAGTTCCACCTCAGGCATTCGAAGCGTACATGAAGGGGTCCCAGACCGACCAACGCGAGCCGACGCGAGCAATCTATTTCAAGAACGCGCTCAAGCTCTATGGCGACATGAACGGCGGCGCCGTTTATTCCCAGGCGGCTTTCGAATTGGGACGCTTTTATTTCAATCAATTACAGTGGAAGGAAGCGATCGAGTATTTCACGATGCTTCAGAAAAGAGAACCGCATTACAACGAAGCGCAGTTCTATGCAGGTCTGGCCTATTGGAAAACGGCCGACGTTACCCACGCCCTCGCCACCCTGGTACCTCTGGCTGATGAAAAGGTAATGCCGCTGGTTGCGGTTTATAACAACGCCGGCGCTTTCTCAGTCGAAGCGGCCCGAAACGAAAAGAAGCCGGAGGAGCGGACGCGCCTACTGCTGCAAGCTATTACCTTGCTGTCGCGCGCCGCCGACTCTTCGCCGGACGATACAACTGTGCTCTTCAATTATGCTTATGCTCTGTTTCTCAACGAGAAGTACGGCGAGGCAGCGGACAAGCTGGAAAAAGTGATCGCAACTGATCAGCGAGACGGCCAGGCTTACTACTTATTGGCAAAGGCGCAGGCCAGAGCCAATCGTACCGAAGCAGCCACCGCTGCCGATAATCAGGCGCGTCGCTATCTGCCCGGTTATGCCAAGTGGGAAACTGATTGGCAGAAGTCTCAGGCGGTGATGAATTTGAGCTTGCGTTCGCGCGACGTTCTAAATCAGGTTGATATTTCTGATCTCAGTCGCTTCAAGGCGATCGAGGCAGCCAACGCAAACAACGCCCAGGAGTCACTCAAGAAAGCCCGCGAGCTTTATCAGCAGGGCCGAGACGATGAAGCGCTGGCTGAGATTCGCAAACTCTTGAACCTCGAGCCGACTACCGCCGAAGCATTTCTCTTGAGCGGCCGCATCAACCAACGAAGAGGCGATCAGGAAGCCGCAATCGCGGCCTTGAAAACGGCAATCTTCTGGGATTCAAGACTGATTGACGCGCACATTCTGTTGGGCCGAATTTTTCTGGAGCGCGGCGACATGGGCGAGGCAAGAAAGTACGCCGCCAGCGCGATCAGCATCGATCCGGATAATCCGGAAGCGATGGCCTTGCAGAGAAAGGTGACGATGGGACGACCGTAACGAGCAAAGGGCAAAGAGCGAAGCGCAAAGAGCTGAGGGTGGAATGTTCCGTCCTCGGCTCTTTTGTTTTGTGTGACTCGGCCACCGGCCTTTTGCTCTTTTCCCTTTGCCCTTGGCGCGCGACTGGCACGAGAAGTGCTGAGCATATGAACGGCAAGCACGATGAAGTTAAACGTGCCCCCGCCGCCATCACTTCTCTGAGCGCTGCAAGCCGCTGCGCCAGCCGCCCGCCGAGCGATCCTTCAGTTTATCCCCCCGAAATGGAACCCGGTCAGAAATGACCGGGTTCTCCTGCTTTTAAGCACCATGTTAAGACAGCGAGCCAAAAGCAAAAGAGATGAGTGGCCGAGAGTTCCTGCAGCCCGCTCTCCGACTGTTAGAACCGGCAGCTCCTTTCTTTCTCTCGCTTAGCCCCTATGCACTTTGTCCTTGGCTATTCCACTGGCACGAGAAGTGCTGAGCATAAGAACGGCAAGCACGCACACAAACGTGCCCCCGCCGCCATCACTTCTCTGAGCGCTGCAAGCCGCTGCGCCAGCCGCCCGCCGAGCGATCCTTCAGTTTAATCCCCCCGAAATGGAACCCGGTCAGAAATGACCGGGTTCTCCCGCATTTAGAGCCTTTGTTAATTCCGCTAAGATATTCCGACCTGTTTAACTTCTCCTCAAGAGAACGGCGATCTAATCCACCCCGACTTCCAACAAATCGTCAAACTGACTAACCTAACTCTCCAACTCAACCGACGACTGTCAAAAAGACGTAATTTGTCACTTTGACGGTGCCGCTTTTTGTGATTTCGGTTACTCAAAGCGTCTTCTCGCGTTCACAACGAACGCCTTCCAGAAAAAATCTTTTCGATTTTTCATTCCCACCTGATCTCACTTCCAGAATCCGCCCAAAGTTATTTCTGGCTCGACCTTACTGGTAAACTGTTTTCCATGCCTGAAGCCGGTGCGATCGCGAATCGCAATCGTTCCTCGATCTCGTTTTCATCGCGCGCGGCTCTTCCCAGCCCCGCGCAAGCCGCTCTGGCCGTCGCTTCAGCGGTCTTAACCATCCTGTCATTTCCAGATTTCAACCTGTCATTTCTGGCGTGGGCGGGATTGGCTCCGCTGTTCCTCGCTATCGTCCAGGCCCATACGGCACGTCAAGCCTTCTTATTGGGCTGGCTTTACGGCACGATCTTCTTTTATGGAACTTGCTGGTGGCTGACATATCCGATTATTCATTACGCGCACTTTGCAGCGTGGCTGGCTTTTCCGATGCTGCTCATGCCAATCATGCTAGTGGCGCTTTTCCCGGCGATTTTCTGCAGCCTGCTTGCTCGCGTAATCCAACGCTTCGGCCCTGCGGCGATCTGCGTCGCTCCGTTGATCTGGATCTCGATTGAGTGGCTACGCTACGCAGTAACGGGGCAACTATGGAATGCGTTAGGCTACTCGCAGGCGTTCCATCCGACGCTGATTCAGTCCTCTCGCTGGGGTGGGGTCTACGCCGTCAGTTTCCTGTTAGCGCTGGCGAACACTGCCATCGCATACACTTTCCTCCGTCGCAGCTTCATTCTGCCCCTCGCTTTGGTAATCGTCATCATCGTCATCGTTACCTCAGCAGGATTCTTTGCGCGTAAGGGTGAGTTTCGCCTGAAATCAATCCCGGCGAATGAAGCACTGATTTTTGCGGTCCAGCCGAACGTTCCGATGGATCTCAACGGTGACCCACAACAGATGGGCGAGCTTCTTGAGCGACATCTTGCCTTAAGCAACAAGGCGCTCACCGAAGCACTGGACACATCGAAGGCAAGCTCGCGGCTCGTCGTCTGGCCGGAGTCGCCGATGAACTTCAGCTACACGCGCGATCCGAAACTTCGAGAAGTCGTGGCCAATTTTGCACGGATGAACAGGACCGCCGTGCTGCTCAACTCGTTGGAGCCAGCCAGGGATGGTGGCGATCAGAATTCTGCAATCCTGGTAAATGAAGAGGGTGGAATTGCGGCGCGTTATGATAAAATCCGCCTGATGCCGTTTGGCGAGTACGTGCCGCTGCCCCGATGGCTACCGGGCGCGAGTTCGGTGCGAGGTCTCGTCGGCGAGTTCAAGCCCGGCAATTCGTTTACGCTGATGCCCCTCGGCGCGTTTCGCGTCGGGGTTTTTATTTGTATAGAAGCCGCGCACCCGGCGATTGCGCGCACGTTCACACACGAAGGCGCTGACGTGCTGATCAATATTTCGAACGATGGGTATCTGGGTCCAACGCCGGTAATGCGCCAACACCTGTCGAATGCCATCTTTCGCGCAGTGGAAAATGATCGCGACGTGCTGCGCGTCACGAATACGGGAATTACTGCGCACATCAGCTCGAACGGGCAGATTTGGAATGAGACAAACGGCTTTCAACCTGAGGTTCGCACCTGGACGATCAATCGAAAAGCTGCGGGAGCAACCTTCTATACGCGTCATGGCGACGTCTTTGTTTATGGCTGTGCCTTAACCAGTTTGGGAATTATTTCAGCAAGTTTTATGAGAAGGAGAACAGTGTCACAAGCCCGAGCGTAAGCGAGGGCTGTAGCGCAAACTGACAGTTTGCGGTCGCAAGCTACCAGCTTGCGTTACATTTCAGACTACCAATGAGCGACGATTTCAATTATCAGGATTTAAGAAACTCTTATGAGGATCTAACCAAGCGGGTCGAACAGCTCGGGAGGTTTCTTTGATGTTCCGGCGAAGCGCGCGGAATTAGAAAAAATCGAGGCGCAGGCTTCCGCGCCGGACTTCTGGTCTGACCAGGAAGCCGCCCAGAAGCTCTTGCAACAACGGAGCCGGTTACAGCAAACGCTTGAACGTCAGGAAAAATTCAATGCCGAGATTTCTGACGCCGGCGTGCTCTTTGAATTCGCGGAAGAAGACGAGGCTTCGCTGAATGAACTGAGCGAACTGCTCGGCCGTCTGGACCATGAACTCGTCGCGGCCGAAACCGAAACCTTGCTGGCCGGCGAGAATGATGCGCGCAACGCAATCTGTACCATTCATCCCGGTGCCGGCGGAACTGAATCGCAGGATTGGGCCGAGATGCTGCTGCGCATGTATGTGAAGTGGGCTGAACGACGTGAATTCAAAGCCGAAATCATTGACTACCAACCGGCGGAAGAGGCCGGCATCAAGAGCGTGACTTTCAAAGTCGAAGGCGAATATGCATACGGACTTCTGGCCGCCGAAGCCGGCGTGCACCGGCTGGTGCGCATCTCACCTTTCGATCAAGCCGCGCGGCGCCACACGTCGTTTGCTTCGTTGTTCGTCTACCCGGAGATCGATGAGAACATCGAAGTTGATATCAATGAGAAGGATTTGCGCGTCGACACCTACCGAGCGACGGGAGCCGGTGGGCAGCACATCAACACTACTGATTCGGCCGTTCGCATCACTCATATGCCATCCGGTATTGTGGTGCAGTGCCAGAATCAGCGCTCCCAACATCAAAATCGCGCCGTCGCGATGCAGGTGCTGCGCTCAAGGCTCTACGAGTTGGAGTTGGAGAAGCGACGAGCGGAAACGAAGGAACTGGAAGCGAATAAGCAGGACATCAGTTTTGGCTCGCAGATTCGTAATTACGTGCTGGCGCCTTACCGTCTGGTCAAGGATGCACGCACCAAACTCGAGCGTGGCGACGTCGATTCCGTGCTCGATGGCGACATAGACGACTTTATCAAGCAGTATTTATTGTGGCGCCGGGCGGCGTAAAGTCCGACAAACTTTAGTTTGTCGTTCATGATGTTTACAACTGATCGTTTTTCTGGAGTTAAGCGACAAACCGAAGCTTTGTCCGACAAAACCATGTCAGCAATATCCTCCGAACTCGAAATCGAATCTGCGCCACGCAACACACGTGTCAATGAAATCGTGGCGATCGGATTGATCGCTCTGGCGCTGCTGCTGGGTCTCTGCCTGGCTTCTTACAATCCGAACGACGCTTCATGGAACGCCGCCGGCGAAACGGGTGCGCGCAACTGGATCGGCGCGGTGGGCGCAAATGTCGCTGCCGCGCTGTTTCAATCGATCGGTTTGGCTTCGTATTTGTTGCCATTCTTAATTCTGGCGGCGTCCTGGCGTCGCTTTCGTTCGCGACGAATTAACGCACCCGTGTCGCGCCTGTCAGGACTGTTAGTACTGGTGCTTTCTTCGGCCGCGTTGCTTTCCCTCGCCAACATCAAACCGTTTCTGGACGCGAGTTTTAATGCCGGCGGCTTGATAGGCGCGATCATCGCGAGGGCGCTTGTCGGCGGTCTGAACACCATCGGCGCTACAATTCTCCTGGCCGCCATCGCAGTCACCGGCATTCTGCTGGCAACAAATTTCTCATTTGCCAACTTCTACGAAAACTTTGCCGTAAGCGATCGCTTCGCCGTCCTGCGGTCGATCCCAGAACGATTTCGCGCCTGGCGCCAAGCGCGTCGTGAAAAGCGCTTGCAACGAATTGCCCTGAAGCAACAGGCAGCTGATGCCGTCGCCGCTAACAAAATTGAAATTAATCAGGGCGACGCACCGGCCGAAATCAGATCCAGCAACCCCGAATTGGTCCAGGCTTTTGAATCATTCACCGCCGCCACGGGGCCGGCGAAAGCAATGTCCGCAGCGGCCGGAGCGGCGACCGCTCCCGCAAAGCGCGGAGTGCCGATACGCGGCAAGACCGAGACCGCTGAGTCCGCGGTGGTTGAAGACATGGTCCGCGAGGCCGCGGTAAAGCGAAAGACTGAAACTCCTTCGACGGGTTCTTTGCCGTTTGAAGGTCGTAAAGCTTCGGCGAAAACCGCCGCGTCCGATTACCAGTTGCCTCCCGTTGAATTGCTGAACGAGCCCCAGATGCGACGTGAACAGGCCGACGACGAACTCCTGGGTATGGCCACGAAACTTGCCGAGAAATGTCGCGAGTTCAACGTCACCGGCCAAATTAAGTTCATCTGTCCCGGCCCCGTCGTCACGACTTACGAATTCAAGCCCGATCCGGGAGTGAAGTATTCGCGCGTGACCGGATTAGTCGACGACTTGTGCCTCGCGCTCAAAGCTGAATCGATTCGCATCGATCGGATGCCCGGCAAGCCGCACGTCGGTATCGAGGTTCCTAATCCGCGTCGCGAGACGATCTTTCTGCGCGAAGTCATCGAGTCCCGCGCTTTTAAGGAATCAACTTCCAAGCTGACGATCGCCATCGGCAAAACAATTGATGGATTAAATTATGTCAACGATCTGACCAAGATGCCGCACTTGCTGATTGCCGGCACGACCGGCGCCGGCAAGTCGGTGGGCGTCAATTCCCTTCTGGTTTCGATCCTGTATCGCGCGCGTCCCGACGAAGTGAAATTGATTTTGATCGATCCCAAGCGGCTCGAGCTGGGTCTCTACGAAGACATTCCGCACCTGGCGACGCCCATCATCGTCGATCCGAAACCGGCATCGCGAGCGCTGCGCTGGGCGGTCGGCGAAATGGAACGGCGTTACAAAGAACTGGCGGGCTGGGGCGTCCGCAACATCGATGGCTACAACGCCGAGCGCGAACGTCGCAATACCGTAAAGGACTACGACGAAAGCGGCCAGCCATGGATCCGTATGCCCTACATCGTGATCATCATCGACGAACTCGCGGATTTGATGATGACCTCGGGACACGAAGTCGAAGATTCGATCACCCGCCTGGCGCAGATGGCCCGCGCCGTCGGAATTCACCTGGTGCTGGCCACGCAGCGTCCGTCCGTTGATGTGATTACGGGATTGATTAAAGCGAACTTCCCTTCGCGAATGTCTTATCGTGTCTCTTCCAAGATCGATTCACGAACGATCCTCGACACGAACGGAGCCGAGCATCTGCTGGGACGCGGCGACATGCTGTTTCTGCCTCCGGGTTCATCCCGCCTGCTGCGCGTGCATGGCGCTTATGTCGATGAGACGGAAATCAACAAGATTGTCGCTCACGTCAAAAAGCAATGGGCGCCCGACTACGACGAGACCATCACCCAGTCCGACGAAGAGGCGATGGGCCTGGAAGACTCGAACGGCGAGCGTGACGAATTGTTCGAAGACGCCCTGCGCATCTGCGTCGATATGAAGCGAGCTTCAACTTCCGTCCTGCAGAGGCGTTTGCGCATCGGTTACGGGCGTGCCGCCGCAGTGCTGGATCAAATGGAACGCGAGGGGCTGATCGGCAAAGCTGACGGCGCGCGGCCTCGGCCAATCCTGCAAAAAGCGTTTGAGCTGGTCGGCGAGTGGGACGAGCAGGAACCTGAGTGAGCTAAAAAAACAGTCGGAAGGTTGTTCCACAACTTCTGTGGAAAAGTTTGTGGACATCGCCTGTTTCGATGTTACAACTTTCTTAAGCTGCAACACTTCCAGCAAATTGCACTCGCCAGCGGCAGTCGCTCATTCCTTTTCCCATCAACAACTTGCATCCGTGAGACGTAATGTTTGAGCGAGGAACAGAGTCTGTTTTCGAATTCCCAGAGTTCGGAGTCCCGCGGGGACGGCATATTTGTAGAAATCGGTTGTCAGATAACTCCATGAGCTCCGTTAGGAGCGGCACATACACCTCGACTACTATGTCGCTCCTGACGGAGCTTCCTTATTGATCTAGCTTGGTTGCTACAAATATTCCGCTTCTAACGGAGCTCGTGCCGTGTCAATACTCGCACTTTCAATCACACGTCCGGCAATTCGCTCGGCTCTTCTATCGTTTTCGCTAATCTTTGGCGTCTCTGGATGCGTCAAACGCGCGCGCCACGTCGTGACTCATGAATACGCGAACGAACAGCGATCGACTACGGCAGCTCAAACCCTCATCGACATCAACACTGCTTCCGCGAATGAATTGGAAGCCTTGCCAGGGATTGGGAAGGGTCTGGCCGAGCGCATCGTCGAGCATCGCGACAAATTCGGACCGTTTCGGCGTCCCGAACATCTGATCATCGTACGCGGAATCAGCGACAAGCGGTTTCGAGCGCTCAGAGATTTGATCACAGTCGAGTAGCTAATGTCGTTTGCTCCACCACGCCGCGAGGCAGAAACCCGACCGTCAGGGATGGTGCAGCCGCACTGGTTGCAATGCACCCTCCTTGACGGTCGGGTTTCTGCCCCTTGGATACATCCTGTAAATCTTGTCAATCCTGTCTAAAAAGATCCGAATGGCTAATCTCACTCAACTTCGCATCGCCGCGCGCGAAATCTTTGACGAAGCATTGATAGCAGTTGATGCCGGCCACGCGGTGCGCCAGGCCATCAGCATTGACAGAGGGATCTTACGCGTCTGTGACCAGGAGATTGACCTTGGTAATCGCCGGATCTTTTCAATCGCAATCGGTAAAGCGGCGGCGCCGATGGCCTACGCGCTGGAGCAACAACTCGGGGAATCGTTTGCGGCCGGTTTTATGAGCGGTCCGGTGCCACAGCCAGAGGTTTTGAAACTAAAGTCGATGCACGAATGGACTCTGAAGACGCGCTGGCGCTGGTGCGAGGGCGGCCATCCGCTGCCCACCGAATCGAGCCTGATCGCGGCTACAGAGGCATTTCGTTTGCTTGAGCGTGCGAATAAAGAACGCGCTCTCATAATTTTCTTAATCTCCGGCGGTGGTTCGGCCATGATTGAGTCTCCGATCACGGACGAGATTTCGCTCAACGAACTTCGCGCTGCGAACAAAGTCTTGATCAACTGTGGCGCCTCGATCGGCGAAATCAATTCCGTCCGTCGCGCATTTTCAGCCGTCAAAGGCGGAAGGCTCAGCGCTTGCGCACCAGATTCTGACCAAATTACTCTGATCGTTTCCGATGTGCCGGAGGGCGAGGAGCGAAACGTCGCGTCCGGACCAACCCTGGCTCCGCCGCCCGACGCTCCGAAAGCGCCGGACGTGATTGCCAAGTGTGACCTCCGCAAGCGATTGCCGCAGACAATCCTGCTCGCGATTGACACCGAAAACACTGAACCAGGCGAGGCGCTCGAATCACCCCTGCGGAACCATTTTGTCTTACTTAATAACCGCACTGCTTTGGAAGCTGCGGCGGCAGCGGCGTTTCAGCGCGGCTTCATCGCTGAAATCGCCGCAGACATTTCGGATCGGCCAATACGAGAAGGTTGTCAGAAGCTGCGGGAAAGCCTGGAAACCTTACGAGCAAAGCATCGCCACGACGCCGGCGTCGTTTGCCTGATCTCGGGCGGTGAATTCGCCTGTCCGGTTAGTGGTGATGGAATGGGCGGACGCAATCTTGAAACGGCCTTGCGACTCGCAGATTCGATGGAGCCGGATTTGCCAGATGCGGTGGCGCTGTGTGCGGGCACAGACGGAGTCGACGGCAACAGTCCCGCTGCCGGCGCGATCATCGATAACACCACGATGGTACGGGCTCGATCAATCGGACTTAATGCGAAAGACTTTCTGGGGCGCAGCGATTCTTATTCATTCTTTGTCGCACTCGGCGACGTCATCAACACCGGTGCAACCGGCACAAACGTGCGCGACCTGAGGATTTTGCTGGCGCGCACCCACGATTATGTGACTTAACCCATCTGTTGGCCGCGGCTGGAAGCATTCTCTTGCCGCTGAGATTCTAAACGCCTTACTTTCTATAACTGTCAAATCTGCCTATGTATGAGAAGAGAGCATCCGTTTGCCGAAAGTGCTAATAGGAAGCAACAGCTTGCCGCAAGTACAAGTTTATTCTTTAAAGGTCTTGCTCATGGAGCCAACCTCGACGTTGGTCCACGCGCGCCAGACACAACGGTTTGAGATCATGGAGCAGGCGCCTTTGAGTACGCTCGAGAGATTTCCGCCAGCTATTCACTTGATCGCATAATCCCCGAGGCATAGTTCGTGAACCACGTAGTCGTGGCGGGAATGCGCCAGCGAAACTTGCGTAACGATTGTTGGCTTCAATGTCGCGGAGGAGCTCCCACTGCTGCGAACCGACACTACTAACGGGTTAATTCCAGCGTCCGCCGGATAGGGGGAATAAGAACCTGGCTCTATATAGGGATGAGGGTCCTCCATCCGGGAAAAGAAAGTCTTTGCAAACAGAGAGGACCTTCTAAACGGTGAGAAGCAAACTAACATGAAGCTTTCGCCAGCCTGAGAAAATCGGCAGATACCAAGACCGGGCACTTCGGCGCCTTTCTCTTGCGACTCAATTTGCGTCGTGCTTCGGTCTCCGAGCAGAGTGAGGTAAGTGGAGGTGCGCAGCGTTACTCGTTCTTCTCTTAGTTTTTGAAAAACAGCCTGGTCGACATATATCTTTTGCCAAAAGCCGTCTTCCTCGTGGACGATCATTCCCGCAGCCTGGAATGTCTTTCCATCGGGGCCTTCGATTTCGGCAGTGAGAGAGTCAGAGTACAGATCCATTCCTTCCGCAAGCCCAGTGATCTGAACCGGGATCTCAATTTGGATTGTGCCTTGAGGACTGCCCGTCACTACTGTTATCGGCCGCTTTCTGGTTGGATCCATGCCAATCTGAATGGGCGACTCATCCACCAGGGACTTCGACAGGCGAGTTTGGAGCGTCATCAAGGCGTGAACCGATATCAGTTGAGAAATACCAAAGACTAGTAGGATCGCAAAGAGAGCCATCATCCGAGAGGTCACGGTACGGCGCTGCGAGTACTGGCAAAGCAAGACGAGGAGTGAAGCTATAAGAAGGATGGCAATGATGATGAAGTATTGGATCCATGTGGCTCCGAACGAGTGTCCCGAATAGAGCGGAAAACGCGAGGGATTGGATGTAAAAAAGAGAGGCAAGAAAATGAGCACAACCCAAACCATCAGCACGGCCAGGCTGAATTGACGAAGGTTTCTGGTTATCGCAGCCAGCGCCGCATACGGCAGCAGCCATACGGCTGTGAACAGAACCTGCCAGGCAATTAGACCAGGCCAATAAGAGGCCGCATGGAAGCCGTGGACTTGGAGGATTACACAATCGGCCAGCAGCTTCGGCACATTTACAAATGCCAGGATGAACAGCCCTTTTGCCGCCAACAGGCTCTTCCACGAATACGGGCGGGTTAGCCAGAACTGTTGATGGCCGGGCAGCACCTCCTCGTGGATCACGGCCGCGATCAGATACCACCAGCCCAGAAGCACTACAAACTGAATCAGGCTGTTGTATCGGTCGAGTGTCGATGAGTTCTGCATGACCACCGGAAGGCTGAGCGCACCGACATATGCGAACACCCCGGTCAGCGTCATGACTGCGAGGATTGCGGGCCAGAGATGCCGAACGTCTTTCCTGAAGATGTGAATGGCTTGTCTCATCGTTTCTCCTTTCACGCGGCCTTCCGGCCGGCCATCGCCAGAACGACAAAAATCTCGCGCAACGACATAGCGTTTACCGAGATCTGGACATCACCAAACAAACTGCGAACCTCGGCGGGAGTCTTATCCTGGTCATAGTCGGTCTCCACGAAGCGCACAACTCCCGCCGACGTCTCCAAACCAAGCCAGCTGGAGGGGGAGTCTGTGGGCAGAGAGGGCGGGTGCTGCAGTGTGATCTCGATTGCGCGAAAACGGCGCGTGAGCGAAGTCATATCTTCGGAGAACTGCAGCCGACCGCGGTCGAGAAAACCGACATGGCTGGCGAAGCTCTCAATTTCCGAGAGGTCATGTGAAGAGATTAGGACCGTGGTGCCGTCTGCGCTTTCAAGCAATGCTCCAATCAACTCGTCGCGAACCAGTGCATCAAGGCCGCTGAACGGCTCGTCCAGTACGAGAAGTCGCGGACGGTAGGCCAATGACGATGCCAGCGCCGCCTTGACGCGCATGCCTCGCGATAGATTTGCCAACTTGGTGTTCAACGGCAGATCGAATTGGCGAAGCAGTTCCTCGCTCCTGGCATGATCCCACCCGGCATAGAACGGCTTTAGATAGTCTAGAAAATATTTCACGGTCATCCAGCCGGGCACCTCCTGGTTTTCCGAGACGTAGCCGATTTGCTCAAACTCGCGAGGAAGAAGGCGGGTCGATTCTGTGCCCAACACCTCCGCCCGCCCGTGGGTGGCCGGGAATATGTTCATGAGCACTTTTAGGGTTGTGGTCTTTCCTGCTCCGTTAGGACCAATCAGGGCATAGACGGCGCCGTCGGGTACCTGAAGATCCAAACCGTCAATCGCCGCCTGATTGCCAAATCTCTTGGTCAGATTCTCCGTGCGGATCGCATAGTTCATTTTTCTTTACGACCTCCTTTATGCTGAGCCATAGTTCCCGGCTTTGCGCCTCCCAGCCGTTCCCAGTGATCGGAGACTGCACCGAGGACATCGTCCAGCTCCATGCCCAGCTTTTTCGCCTCCACCACAAGCTGCTCAATCTCGTCTCCCACCAAATTGATTCGTTCGGACGCCCTGGCCTCAGGAAGCTCTGCGACAACGGTACCGATTCCTGGCCTCACCTCGAGCAGTCCCTCGCTCACTAACTGGGCGATCACCTTGTGGGCAGTGTTGGGATTGATCTTCAAGTCTCTGCTCAAGGTACGCACGGAAGGGAAAGGATCTCCTGGCCGCATTTGCCCACAGATCACCGCCTTCTTGGCGGAGTAGACCACTTGCTCGCAGAGAGAAATGCCTGGTCGGAATGTGACTCGCCATGGAATCATCGCGTGCGGAGTGTACTAGCACACATAGTACACTGTCAAAGGAAGAACTTTAAGAAAAGTGAATCGGGGCTGCCCCCGAAGGCGAGTCGAAGAGGTGCTGAAGGGTTCTGTGGGCCTAAATAACTCAGAGGTCGGTACCGTTCTTCGCCCAGAAAGAACCCAGCTTAATAAGGAGCGGCGAGTCCGCACGGATAACGCACCGACCATTTTCACAATGAAGGCAAAATGGAAGCAATAACTTGCCGCGGCGGCAAAGTATTGCTTCAAGTAACAGATTAGTGGGGAATTAAAACGCGTGGCTTCTTGACTCCTTCTGGTTGGGGACTTATAACGCTAAGGAAAGGGAAACTTTGGTAACACAACTACAACAACGGGAAGAGCCTCACGAGCCTTCCCACCTGCTTTCGTTCGCAGAACTCACGGATGTCTTGAAGGACTCGAACGAGGTTCCTTCTCTCGAACACCTTAACGAACTATTTGAGCGCACCCGGATCGAAGCCGAAGAAATACTGCCCTACCTCGGATTCAAAGAGGGCAACTATTCACGTCACCGGGTGATGAAAAATGAGTTTGTCGAGATGCTGGTGCTGTGCTGGAAGCCCGGACAACGCACTCCGATCCACGATCACAACGGTGCCCATGGCGCCGTTCTCGTGCATGAAGGCATTCTTTGGGAAACAACTTTCAGCTACGACACTGAGCACGGTCTGGGCTACAAATCGCACCGGGAGTTGCGCGCCGGCGGCCTCACCGGATCGGAGATTCCGGACATACACCAACTCGGCAATCCGGACGTCAGCGGGCGCGACTTAATCACGATTCACATCTACGCCCCGCCACTCGGCGTGTTGAAGACTTACAAACTCGGCAGCGCCACCATCGAACAATACACCCCCGCCGAACCAGATTTCGTGTGAGAGTCAGCCGGACACTTCTGCCGTTCGGACAGCTTCGCAATCTGGCGCACTTAGAGTGCCCAGAAGCGAGCGGTCATAGAGAATTGAGGTAATGCGGCAGTCTCAATCGGCGGCTTCGCTGCAGCACATGGCGGAGGCTCTGCCTTTCCGGCAAGCTCTATTAGTTCTTTTCACGTAAGCCCGATTCTCCCTCCCTTTGGGAGGGCCGGGGAGGGGCGTAGCTACGACAAGAGAGGGAGAAAACCTCCGCGCGGGCTTTCAGCCCGCGCGGGTTCTCTCTTTTAGCTATCGCCCGTAGCTTCGCCCCTCCCCTAACCCCTCCCACGGGGGAGGGGAATCTACTTATTCAGATTTTCCTGAAGTTTATCGGACGTTAAGTTTGAAACTGACGCACTTCGAACGGTGCTAGCTAGTCCTTCACGAAAGTCTTGACGTCAACAGTACGACCGTCGGTAACAACACTAATCGTCCCCTTCTCTCCCGTCGTCATCACCTGCGCTCCACTGGTGCGCCAGCGCTCAACCACATCCTTATTCGGATGGCCGAAAATCGATGAGCGGCCTACCGAAATGATGGCCAGCTCAGGCCGGGTCGCTTCCACAAACTGTTCGATAGATGAAGTCTTGCTGCCGTGATGCGCAACTTTCACAATCTCCGACCGCAAATCCAGGCCTTCTGACAGCATCGCCAGCTCAGCTTCTTTCTCTACGTCTCCAGTGAACAGGATGAAATTCTCGCCAAAGTTGAAGCGCAGGACTACCGAATCGTTGTTTCGGGAGGGCGCACGTTCGTCGCGGCTCGCCATCGGCCAAAGGACTTCGGCGGTTACGCCGCCAAATCGCAGAGTATCACCGGCGCCAATTCGTTCCACCGGTACGCGCATCTGCCTCATTGTCTCCGCAAATCGCCGGTAACCGGGATCGTCAGACGGCGTGCGCGCAACGATCGCGCTGCGCACTCGGAAGTTGCGCACTATGTCATTCAGGCCATCAATGTGATCGGCGTCGGCGTGCGTCGCCAAAACATAATCGACGCGATCCAATCCGCGCGCCCAAAGATATTCCGAAACGACACGTTCACCGATGCTGCGCGTGTCGCGCTCAAAAGAATCGCCATCGTCAACGTCGTCGGCTTTTTGCCAATCGACATTCGGGCGTCCACCGCCGTCGATCAGCAGAGTGGTCCCGTCAGGCAACGTCAAAAGGGCTGAGTCGCCTTGCCCCACATCAAGAAAATCAACGTGCAGTTTGCCGTCAGGACGATCGCCGCTAAACGGATGTGTCACTATGATCAAGGCAGTCAGCAGAAACCCCGCGAAGGCAAATCCCACAGCTCGCCGCGCGAGAGTTGTCTGGCGCGTTATCGGACTACCTAACCGCAGAGGCTGCCATCGCGCGAGCGCCAACAGCAGCAAACTCAAGACAAAGAAATACAGTACGTAAACGCCGGCCCACCAGCCCCGGTAATGCGGCAGGCGAATCGATTCGAAACCCAACCAATTGAAGGGATCGACAGAGTGAATCATGAGCCAATCGATCTCCTCAGTAATCATTCTCAACGGAGCAGCCAACTTTTCGCCCAGGATTGCAACCAACGTCGCGGCAAACGCCACCAGCACCAGTAATGCCATCAGTCCACCGACGAAAATGTTGAGCAGCAGCGCCGCTAACGAGACTCGGTGAAAATAGACAATCATCAACGGCAGCATGCCAATCTGGACGCTGGCTGAAATGACGATCGCGTTGGCGCTATAGCGCAGCAGTTTTTGCACCCGCCAGCGCTCAAAACTGCCCGCCCACGTTGCCTTAAAGAGGCGGTAGCGAATGTTTGAGCCGGCCATTTCCGCTCTCCACTCGCGTTCACTCCAGAACAGCGATTCCGAGAAAGCGCGAAACCGGTTTGAAACAGCTGGCGGGTAAGGCGTCTCATGAGTCGGACGCCACGAACCGACTTCCCGCATTCGACTGATCAACGGGACCGCGATGGTTACGATCGATAGAACTGAAAGAAATGTCAGTTGAAAAGACGGATCAAAAAGGTCTTGTGGGCGCCACACCAGCAAAGCGATAGCGGCCCCGCCGAGGCTGTTGAGAGTGTTCCCGCGGCGCGAAACCAGAGGCGCCAGCAGCACAAATGTAAACATCAAGGCCGAACGTACGACCGAAGTATCGGCACCGACCGCGATCGTATAACCCCACAAAAACGTTCCCGCCATTATGACTTGTAGAATCCGCCGTTTGGTGAACCATCGAACCACCAGAAGCATCAGCCCGCCGATAAAAGCGATTTGCATCCCGCTGATAACCAGCACATGAAACGTGCCGCCGGCGCGAAAGCGCTCAGCCGCACCGAGCGAAATGTTGTGATGATTACCCAGCAATGCCGCGTCAAGGACGCCCGCTGTCTCAGGGGAGAAGAGCGTGTGAATCCGTCGCTGCAAACTCTCGCGCCATTCGTAAAGCCAGGCCAACGGCAGGAACACTCGCGCCTCGTCGAGTCTTTCAATCAGCAGCGGGCTCTTGATCACACCGGTCGCATCGTAGCCTTCACGTTCGAGATAATCAGTGAAAGGCACTACTCCGGGATTGCGAAAATTGTCTTCGCGGTCCAAAGTGACCAGCACCCGCAGGCGCGCTCCGTGACGAAGTTCGAGCACATCGTACTCATGAGCTGACTGATGATCCCCGACCTGCGCCAGCAGCAGGACCGTTCCCGTCGCCTCGCTCTCTGCTCCTTTCAGATTGATTCTTTCTGCTCTAATGTTGAGATAGATACTCTGCGGCGCCGGCTCGGGCTGACCATAAATGGTGCCGGTGAGTTCCACCGGATCGCTCCCAGTGATCAGCCCCTCCTCGTACATGACCGAGATGCTTCCGGGTGACAGCTCGCGACGGTAGATCAACGAGAGAGCAAGTCCGGTAAAAATGAATCCGGCGACCAAAAGCAACGTCGTCGTTACAGGGGTTCTCTTGCGAACCAGGCAAATGGCGAGCACGGCCATGGCGGCGACGATACTCGCGCCGACGATAAGAACTGTTCGAGGATGTGAGGTGATCAGGCTGCCGACGTGGATGCCAATCGAAATCGCCGCCGCCAGCATAAGCAGCGGGCTTTGCGCGATGCGAGGCTGCGCGAGGGACGACATATTCTCTGGCTCAGCCTGTTAGAGAATTCAAACAAGCCGGCCTGAACATGGTATTGGAGCAGTCAAGCGCATGGTCGCTGCAAGTTTTTTGCAGCGCGTATATCAGCAAGACGATTCGCCTAAGCTTAAGTTGAGATGATTACAGCACAGAGTCTGGCTAATCATCACCCTGAAACGAAACCAGCTGAACGACGGTTTCGACGTGGTGCGTCTGCGGGAACATGTCAAAAGCGACGACTGACTCAAGCGAGTATCCACCGGCAATCAGTTTCTTCAAATCGCGGGCCAGCGTCGCCGGATCGCACGAGACGTAGCAGATCCGTTTCGGCTTGAATCCTAATATTCCGGCGATTACTCGAGACTCGGCGCCGGTGCGCGGCGGATCGAGCAGGAGAAAATCGGGCGCATCTGATCGCAGGTTTTGTTCATTCGACGCCAACCAGGCCCCAACGTCTTCCCTGGCGATTTTTGCATTCGACAAACCGGCAAGGCTCAAACTACTCTGCGCAAATTTGACCGCGGCGGCATCTGACTCAACGCCAACTACTGAAGCAAATTTGCGAGCCAGCGGAATCGTTAACAAACCGACCCCACAATAAAGCTCCAGGGCTCGTTCACCCTGGGCCTCGTGTAAGGCTGTTTCGATCAGCTGTGGCAACAAGTCGGCGTTTGTCTGAAAGAAGCTTTCCGCATTCAGCCGGTACGTTTCGCCGGCGATTGTTCGATTGATGTCGAGGGGCGTCTGACTCCTGTTGCCCTCCCTCACGGTCGGGCTTCTGACGTTTGAAATGGAAACGTCAGTGTCGCCAACCACGGCGCGAAAATCTCGCGCGTCGTCCGGCAGTGCGCCTTGTTCCATCTGCTCGCGCAGAGATAAAAGCGTACTTTGCAGCTCTGGCGCCAACACGGCGCACTCTGCAACGTCACACACATGGCGCGAGCCGCCCTCGAAATAACCAAGCCGTCGCCGCACTGCGTCGTATTGCCATTGTGCCCGCGAGCGATAATGCCATTCATTCGGCGCCGGCGTGATCGCAAACTCCGGAACATTTTCAATGCCCCCGATTCGCCGCAGGCAGTCCCGAATAATTTCCAACTTTGCATCAAGCTGGGCCGCGTAATTCATTTGCTGAAAGTCGCAGCCACCACAACGGCCAAAGTAAGGACACGGCGGCTCAATCCGAACGTTCGACGGTTCGAGAATTTCATTGACCGACGCGAAGGCGACATTGCCCTTCACTCGTTCAATATTTACGCGCAAGCGATCGCCGGGTGCGGAGAGACTTACAAAGATCGTGCGGCCATCAACGTGTGCCAGACCCAGACCTCCGGGTAGGATCCGTTCGACGACTACTTCGACGAGGTTCTCCGCAAGATCACGCTCACTATTTTCCAATATGCCACCCGCTCCAATTCATTCTGTCGTTCGGACAGTGAAACATAATTCCGGACTTAATCAAATCGCCGAAATTTGGCTCGAAGCTAAATCAGCTCTCATTCACACCGGGCTTCAGCCCGGTGACCCCACCTAAGAAAAGCGGCAGAACCGTTTCAACGGCTTCCTCTTCTTCACCTGGAGTGATGCCGAAGATCATTCGACTCTTCTCCGATTAATAGTCATGGGAAAACCGTTGAAACGGTTCGTGCGATGTCCGCGCCCGCTGCCCACCGGGCTAAAGCCCGGTGTGAATGAGAAGGCGCAACAACCAGCGGCTACCTAAAGATGGAAGAGACTCAGCCGGGGCACGTCAAATTTCTCACGCAGACGTTTAAGGAGGAGATTATCGAGGGTGCGTTCGTAAACGTCCTTCTCCATGTTGCGACGATAGGGCTTTAGCTGGGCGGCGATTTCCGTTTCCAAATTGGCCATTTCATCGGGCGAGAGCGTCGCGCGCAACGCATCGCTTAACAACCGTTCGAGTCCCGTGAGCGAATCTTCCAGCTTTCGCGCGTTGGGCGCCGCCACCGTGGCGTAATCGTTTTTGATCTCTGCCAGCAGAGTGCCGGCCCGCGCCACCGCTTCGGTCAGGTCATCATCGATAGCGCGACGCTGCTCGAACACCCGAGTCAGCTCAGCCAGCGATTCATCCAGGTACTTGAGCACAACCTCGCGCGGAAATGGCGACTTAAGTTCGTCATCGACGTCGGCCTCGCGCCCATCCTGTTTGCCAACTCGAGACTCCAGCCATTCAGCGTATTGCGCCTCAACTTCCTCCTGGCAATACAGCAACGTCTTGACTGTGCGTTTGTGTTTCTTCGCCTCATACGAGTCGAAGGCATGCTCAATCCCGCGCAGCGCCACGTGCAGCGGCACACCACGTTCCTTCCAGCTTTCGATCAAAGCCCAATCGATCGGACTAAGCATCAGATGCTTGCCGCGGCGGCGAACGAAAGTGTCTTCGATTTCAGAGAAGTAGGAAAAGTAATTCAAAGTCCAAAGCCCAACGTCCAAAGTCCAACGTCCAACGTCGTCGAAAGCAAAGCCGTCAACTCTCGGACTTTGGACTTTGGACTTTGGTCTTTGGCCGACCCGCTCGTTCGTAGACCAGGCGCAACCCTTCCAGCGTCAGAGTCTCGTCAACTTCCTGGATGAATTTGGAACCTCTGGCAATCAACGGCGCCAGACCACCCGTGGCAATCACTCGTGGCGAACGGCCAAGCTCATCGATCATTTTCTTGAGAATTCCGTCAACCAGGCCGATGTACCCGTGATAAAGGCCGGATTGCATCGCCGCCACCGTCGCTGACCCGATGACTTTTTGCGGACGCTTGATTTCCACGCGCGGCAACTTCGCAGCCCGATCAAACAGAGCGTCGGAGGAAATGGTAATGCCGGGTGTAATCACACCACCGACATATTCGCGGTTGGAATTGATCGCGTCGAAGGTCGTCGCCGTCCCAAAATCAACGACGATACACGGTGCGCCATATTTGTGAATGGCAGCAACCGCATCGACTATGCGGTCAGCACCAACGTCTGCCGCCGGCTGATAAAGAATCGGGACCCCGGTATCAATCGTGTGGTCGACAAACAGTGGCGTCAGATCAAAATAGATCTCCGCCATTCGGTTGAGCGTGAAATTAAGCGGCGGCACAACCGACGCAATAGCGATCGCATCGATTGATTTGACGTCCAGTCCCGACAACTGAAACAGATTCCGCGCCAGGACTCCCCATTCATCGACGGTGCGGGCGCGCTCCGTCGTCAGACGCCAGTGAGCGACCAGCCGATCGCCTTCGAATACGCCCAGCGAAGTGTTCGTGTTACCGATGTCGATGACTAGCAGCATGATTAGATCATTAGCCGCGGATTAACGCGGATTACGCTGATATAAAACCAAAAGAACGATGATCCGCAATTTGATGGTTCTTGCGGTTTTGCCCTCAAAAGTCTGAAAGTTGAGCGAAGTTCCAACCTCTTATTCACACCGGGCTTCAGCCCGGTGACTAGGTCCTCGTGACTGATCAAGGAACCGTTTCAACGGTTTCTCAGTCTGGGCAGTGACGCAACTACCCCGTGCTCAAAGCTTAGTGGTCCGGGAAGAAGCCGAAACCGTTAAAACGGTTTCGCAAATTTCTTCCAGCCGCCGATCACCGGGCTCAAGCCCGGTGTGAATGAGATGTTGAACTGTCGAACTTTTGTGAGGCAAAGCCGGTTCTCGTTTTTGTCCTCATTGTCTGATCCGCGATTATCCGCGTAAATCCGCGGCTAAAATGAACCCGGGCCACCTCAAACCTTTTTACGCCAACACTCGTTCAATAGCATCCACGGCCACGGTCGTTCCGTTCTCCTGCCGCACTATTTCTCCGACTTCAACAGCCCGCTCAGCATAACGCCGATCATTCAACAATGCCTGTAATTCGGTAATCGCCGTCGCCGCCCTATACCGCGGCCGAGGAATTGTCCGGCCACAACCAAGCCTGACAACTCGGGCTGCGTTATCAAATTGATCGTGCGCGTGCGGCAGGATCAGCACGGGTTTACCCGAACGCAGTCCCTGGCCAGTTGTCCCCACGCCGCCATGATGAACGATTGCGCAAGCCCTCGGCAGGACCTCACTGTAAGGCGCGTATTCGAATGCCGCAACCCCTGGCGGCAATTTTTCAGCCGGCATATTGCGCGCATGGCCGATGAGCAACAGCGCGCGCTTCCCCAGCGCCTTCGCCGCTTCGATGGAATCGCGATAGAAGTTTCGGGCCACCCAGAACGCAGACGAGCCGAGCGTAAAGACAATCGGAGGTTCACCCGCCTCCAGGAATTCAACGACCTCTTTAGCGATCCCGCTCTCGCCAAAAAAGTCTCGCCGGTCATAAAAAGGAAATCCCGTCACGATCGTGTGTTCCGGCCAGTCGCGCTGCGGCGAGGCCAGCACTTTTGAAAATAGCGCCAGCACGCAGCGCGGCGAATGTTGACCGCCCAGAATTGGCTGCTCACCTCGAGGCAAGTCCAATTCCGCGCGCACGTCGTAAACCGGCTGCAGGATCTTATCGAGCTTTTTCGTCGCCAGCGCCATCACTGCGCGACCGACCCATGGGCTGAGACGCATTGCCTTGTACAGACCGGGCCACTGCGGCGGGACCACCGGATCGTACACGGAAAGAAATGAAGCCGGCGCCAGCACACTCGACACCCAACGCAAGCGCTTCTTCTGAGCCACGATCGGACCGAGAAGCGGCAGCGGATGCGTTAACAGCAAGTCCGCACCTTCAGTTGCGGCGTCCAGATCTTCGTAGATGTCGCGCAGGTAAGGCAGCAGCATCTCCATGACCTTCTCGCCGCCGACCCGCGGATCCATGACACCTTCGATAACTTTGCCAATCTCCTCTGGATCATCCAGGGAAGGCATCGGGGGCCGCACCGAATGAAAGTCGATGCTGAGCGCGTCCATCTTTTCGCGATAAACTTCCGAGGTGGCAATTACCGTTGCGTGTCCGCGCGCTTTCAATTCCAGAGCGATCGCGACATAGGGATGGATATCGCCGAAGGATCCGAAGGTGGAGATTACAATTCGCGCCATATTCAACCGTTAGTCGATCGCACAGCCGTCACATCGCCGGCCCGCACAACCTTCATTTTTCCGCCGGCGGTTTCAACCCGCAGGGCGCCATCGCTTTCCAGACCTCGCGTCGTCCCTTCAAAGGCTTCATCGCTCAGGGTCACGCGCACGCGCCGGCCCATGGCAAACGACGAGTGCTCGCACCATTCCCGGATTATGTGTTCGCAACCTGCGGCACTGTGAAGCAGGTCGTATCTTTCAGCCATTGAATTGAGCAGGTCGTCCAGGATAAGTTCGCTGTCAGGTCTTCGGCCCGTCTCTGATTCAACGGATGTGGCCTCTGCCTGGACCAGCGGCACAATCTCTGAACTCAAGTTGATTCCAATTCCGACCACAGCTGCCGAGCCCAGAGCGGTCTCGACCGTCTCAGCCAGAATCCCGCAAAGCTTTCGATCATTTACGCAGAGATCGTTGGGCCATTTGATGTCGGCACGCAGCCCGCAGGCCTTCATCAGTGATTCATAAACCGCCAGAGCCGCCATCAAGGTAAGCAACGGCCAGGCTGTCATCGCGAATTTCGGCCGTAAGATCAAACTCATATAAAGCCCGGCATCCGGCGGCGACTGCCAGCTTCGATCTAAACGGCCACGGCCCTTCGTTTGTTCGCGAGCGACTATGCAGAGTCCTTCGGGCGCGCCCGCTTTAGCCTGGCGCAGCGCCTCCAGGTTGGTCGAATCAATCGAATCGAGGCGCTGGATCGTTGACTGGAAAGGCATTCGACTTAGTCTTCGTTCGGAGTTCCGCCTTTAAGCGGCGTTATTTGCTTAGTCGAAGCCGCCTAAAGGCGGAACTCCAAACTTATCGCGGCAGAGACTGCGGCATGTTCGCCAGAGTGTAGGCCAACGCCGCGACCAACGCGCAGTTTTCCTGTAACTCTTTCGGGTTAACTTTGTCGAGCGTGTCCGCCGCCGTGTGGTGATAGTTGAAGTAGGTACGCGCATCCTGGATTGGCGCAAGGGTCGGCACACCGGCAGCGCCCAACGGGCCAATATCGGAACCGGTCTCTGCCGCGGCTCGTGTTACTCCGGCACCCTGACTTTGCAGAATCACCGCGAGCGGTTGCAGCAACGTCAGAATTTCCGGGTTTCCGGATGCATAAACACCAAGCGGATGACCCGCGCCGAGGTCCGCCTCGATCGCCGCGAAGTGATTGGCGATCTCGCTCTTGTGATCCTCGGCGTAAGCCCGACCACCGGCGAGTCCGTTTTCTTCATTCATCCAGGCGATGACTCTGATTGTTCGCTTCGGACGCAGACCCAACTGTTTCAGAACCTGGGCCGTTTGCATGGCCATGACTACACCCGCGCCATCATCGATGGCGCCGCGGCCGAGATCCCACGAATCGAGATGCCCGGAAACGATCACGATCTGTTCGGGCTGTTCACTTCCTTTCAAATCCGCAACCACGTTAAAACTCGGTTCATCAGGTAATGTCTGGGGCGTCAAAACGAGATGCATCTTCACCGTTCCTTCTTTGGTCAGGTGAGCCAGCAATTCAGCGTCTTCACTAGCCACCGCCGCCGCCGGGATTTTGGGAGCATCATCAGCGTAACGAAGCGCCCCGGTATGCGGCAGACGATAGTCAGCGCCACCGGCCGATCGATTGAGCGCCGCCACCGCGCCCAGACGCGCCGCGGTACTGGCTCCGATGCCGCGATAGATCGCCGCCTGGCCGTACGCCTGGCCGGCGAAGCCGTTATCCGCAAGTTGCTGATCGAACTTCGCGTTGTACAAAACAATTTTTCCGGCGATGCGCTCGCGGCCGAGCAACTGCAATTCGACGAAGTCGTTAACTACGATTACTTCAGCGGTGATTCCCTGCGCCGGCGTGGCGACGCTTCCGCCCAGCGCGGTTAGCACGATCTTCTGCGTCGTGTTCGGCGCCATGCCTGCATAGTCAGTTAACTCCGCCGTCTCTTGCCCGCGAACCCAGTGCGGCACCATCACCTTCTCAGTTTTTACTTCGAGACCGAGTTTGCGCAGTTCTGCCGCTACATAAGTTACCGCGGCCTGCGCCTGCGGCGAACCGCTCAGGCGCGGTCCGATGTTGTTGCACAAATGCGCGAGTTGGGCATAGGCATAATCACTCGCCAAAGCGGCCTGCTGAACTCTCTTGATTTCCGAGACGAGTTGCGGCGGATACTGAATTTGCGGCGCTTGCGGCCGTGATAATTGCGCGCTCACTGACCATTGATTGAGCAAGCTCATGGTTAACAGAACCGCGGAGAAGATTGCGATTGGCGCTCTGGTGTGTTTTCTCATCGATAACTGCAACGCAGACTTCCTTTTCGATTTTGGGTGCGATTGCGCAGGATAGACGATACTCGCCGTCGAATGCCAGTTGATGATAGTAGTGGTAGTGTCCTAATCTGAAATTCTTTACAGGAGTTCGATAATTCCACGGCTTAGGTGATCTCGAATCGAGTTCTTCGCGTCATGCAGGGTCATCAAACCGAGGAGGCCGCACGAATCGGGTATTCCTGGCGGCATTTTGGGCATTGCAGAATGTCATGAACCCCATGCATTCGTGTTGCCGCCACGGTTCGAGCGATAAATAGAGGCATCTGATCTACGGGGCAATAAGGGTTGTAGCGGTTCTGGAATTGTCGCCGGTCACGTCGCCACAGATGGCTGTTAAAGCGGCCATAGTTGCGGAGATTAAGAATGCCAAGAAAAGAAAAGCCTAAGGTCGGCCGCCCAAGGAAAGTGTGAAGTGATTCTAAAACAAAAGCGGCGAGGCCGAAACCCCGCCGCTCTCTCATTTACTCTGAAAAATTGACGCTTAACTTATAGAGATTGTTGATGTCTCTTGCGCAAATGTAAGGCAAATTTTACCAGGCCTGCTAAGACCGACCAGATCATCATTGGATACAGAAGCCAATTAGTGGGACTTTCAGGGTGAAACACCAATAACCAAATGCTAATCCCGAATAAGGCAACGTAAAGCGCCGAGTACACGATCAGGTTCGGGATTTGTGTCTTCATATCAATCTTCATCGAAATATCTCCAAGTTTCTAAAGTGGAGGGTGAGGGACGCCGGTATCGGCCCAACAAAGATTAAACAACGTTGGCGCGGTCACGGTCAAGAAAAATTTAAGCGAAAGCGGACAATGCCTGTACCACCGAAAGACTAGACGGGTTTTATATTAGGACACTACCATAGTAGTGGGTAGTGCGGGCGTTGCTCAAATTCCAGCGAGCGCCAACGGCGCGCGATGTGAAAGCCTGGGCCAACAGCCCAGGTCGAGAATGAAAATGTCTGTTAAAGCGCTGAAGGCGCGGAATTCCGGAGTTGACGGTTTTAGTCTCATCTCGCGCCTTCAGCGCTGCGGGATTGATGCAAAGCTATAGACGATAAATCTTGAAACCCATCAAGTTCAGAACTATTATTTGCCGACTCCACTTCACGGAAGCAATACGGGCCCGGGCGGGAGTCCGAACAACTACCGATGCAGTCATGCCGTGAACCGATCAGGAGAATCCAAATTAATATGGCAAAGGAAAAACCGATAGAGGTCGAGGCCACGGTCGTCGAACAATTGCCCAACGCAATGTTTCGGGTTGCAATGGACGATGGGCACCAGATACCGGCGCACATCTCGGGCAAAATGCGTAAACACTTTATCAGGATTCTTCCCGGGGACCGCGTTGTGGTTGAGATGTCGCCCGGTGACCAATCGCGGGACCATAATCCGGCGCAAATGATCAAGTTGAATTCAGATCGAGCTCTCAGCCTGGCCTCTCACCACTGGTAAAGATGTCTGGTTCTGCGGCCAGCGTTGTTGCTCCCTGTTCGTGCCTGGGTTCAAACGGACACCACCTGCATCCGCTGCCACAGCAGGATCCGCGTTTCTTGTGGTAAGCAGCTGTCATCACGAGTAGGCCGTCCTCCATGTAATAGTCCTCACCAGCAACCAGGGCTGTCGGTTCATGCTCTGTTGTTTTCATAAACTGCAACGGCGTATGGCGGACCCGGGAAAGCGTATTCTAACAATCAATCTAATCGGAAAGGGAGCGGGGTGCCTGTGTTAATAAGTAGCCGAGATTATCAAAATCATTCGTCCTGGTGGTGCTCCAATTCAGATAACTTTTCTGTAGCCCAGGCGTTTACGCCTGGGCTACGCAAAGTGGCACGGGCGTCCCGCCCGTGAATCACGCGCAAGATGCGCGACTTGGCGTGAGACGTCTTATGAGTGATATTCACCCCAGGATCCAGACCGCAAATCAAACTGAAGGAACGACTGCTATGACAAGAAAAATCTACCTGCTCGCACTCGCTTGCACTCTTTGTCTCTCTTGCGCCAGGCCCCAGGCGAAATTCCCAACCGGCAAAGTCGTCGATTTGTCTCACCCCTTCGACGCGCAGACTATTTACTGGCCAACCGAGGAAGGCTTCAAGCTCGAGAAAGAACAGGCCGGCGTCACCGACAAAGGTTATTACTACGCTTCCAACAAATTCAGCGCGCCCGAACATGGCGGGACTCATATTGATGCGCCGCGGCACTTTTCGGCGAACGCGAACACTCTGGATCAGGTTCCGCTTGAACAGTTGATGGGAAGCGCCATTCTCATCGATGTGACCAGGCAATGCGAGGCTAATCGTGATTACCTGATTAGCGTCGAGGATTTCAGTTCATGGGAGAAACAGCACGGGCAGATTTCTGCGGGTTCGATCGTCCTCCTGCGAACCGGGTTCGCGAAGTTCTGGCCCGATCGAGTCAGGTACATGGGCACCGATGAACGTGGCGCGGGCGCCGTGGCCAAACTTCACTTCCCCGGATTAAGTCCTGAAGCGGCGCGCTGGCTTACCACCAATCGATCGATTAAGGCGATTGGCATCGACACGCCGAGCATCGACTATGGACAGTCGACACTCTTCGAAAGTCATCAGGTGCTGTTCGCGAAAAATGTCCCGGCGTTTGAAAACCTTGGCGACTTGAGTTCGTTACCGGCAGAAGGTTTCTTTGTGATCGCGATGCCGATGAAGATTGCCGGTGGCAGCGGTGGACCACTGCGGATCGCTGCTATTGCGGGTGCCGCAGATTAGGAAAGATGCAAGGTAGTGTTGCTGCTGATGTTTGCGTCAGGCTTCGAAGTCAGCGATGACTGGAGCGCAAGCGTCCTCGCTTGCAAGGCGGTGGCTTAAGCTGGCATGCGCTTCTTGCGCGTGATTCACGGGCGGGACGCCCCCTGCCACGACTAACTCGCCATGTGCTGCGGCAAAGCCGCGTGACGTCGGTAAGAGCAAGCGTGGACAGGATTCACATTATTTCCGCAGGAAGGATTTCAGTAAATCATGTTCATCTTGTAAATCCTGGCTAAAGGGACGGGTGCCACCTCCGGTCACAATACTAGCCGAGAACCCCACGAAACTTCGCCAGCCCACCGGTGTAGCCCGGAAAGATCCCTTTCAAGTTCGCAGCGCCCAGATGCTTCGTGGCAATCTCTCCAAACACATCGCGAAAGTCGGTGGTTAGAGCAAGGTCACGGCCTTCGTACAACTGGTCATTCTTCAAGCCGGGCCAATCACCATAGACTTTGCCGCCGCGGACTGAATTGCCAACGACGAACATCGCATTGGCGTGACCGTGATCGGTGCCGCGGTTGCCATTCTCTTTCACGGTTCGCCCAAACTCAGACATCGTCAGAATCACCACCTCGTCCATGCGCTGGCCCAGATCTGTGTAAAGCGCAGCGATCGCATTGCTGAACTGCCGCAGCAAGTTACTGAGTTGTCCCTGTTGATTGCCTTCGTTGACGTGAGTGTCCCAACCGCCGACGTCGGCGAAAGCGACTTCCAGCCCGACCCCTGCCTTTATCAACTGGGCCGTTTGCCGAAGCGCGTTACCCAAGGGATTCTGCGGATAGACGGCGCCATTCTCAGGCTTGTACTGTCCGGGATTCACCTGCTTCAAATAATTGATGGCTTCAAAAGTTTCCTTGCCGGTCCCATGCAAAGCATCTTTGACAAGATTGTCGTCATACATGGCCTCGAAGCCCCCCTGCACTGACGCCGAGCTTTGTCCGGCCCGAATGTTGAAATCTGCGAGGTTTGAAATTGCCAGAGTCGAGGCTTTGCCTTGCATTGCGCGCGGCATGTTTTGCGTCATCGACACCGCGCGGAAAAGAGATTTTTGCGGATCGGCTTTTACTTGCAGGAAGCGGTTCAGCCATCCATCAGCGGTGGACTTCACTCCGGGCGTCGCCGATTCCATGTAATCCTGCGCGTCAAAGTGCGAACGCGTGTTGTCGGGTGAGCCTGACGCATGCACGATCGCCAGGCGTTTGGAATCCCAGAGTGGTTTGAACGACGCCAGCGATGGATGAAGACCAAAAAAACCATCCAGGTCGAGGGCCGCTTCCGCACCGCCATTCGGTTTGGCCACCGCGATGTTGGGTCGCAGATCATAATAGGCATGCTCAGCATACGGGACGACCACGTTCAATCCATCGACGGCGCCGCGCTGAAAGATTGCAATCAGAGTCTTGCGGCGCGTTCCCGCCGCGCCCAGGGTTTCTGCCAGCGCCCGCTGCACAAACGAAGGCGCAGCCGCCATCATTCCAAATGAAGCCAAAGCGATCCCGCCGGATTTAATAAAGTATCTTCTGTTCATGCTCGTTACCTCGCAGTTTCCAACTCGAAACTCGAAACCCGAAACTGATCTACTGCCTTTGAAATTCCGGCGATCCGAGAATCAATCCCGCCAGCTTAACCACCGGATTATCGATCGACGCCGCCGGATTCGCTCTGGCGATCTGTTGTTGCTGCTGTGGACCGCCGCCGCCCGGATTCAGATTTCCTCTCTGAAAACCAAACTCGAAAGGATTCGCCGGCACCGCGGTCGATGCCGTCTGCGCCGGCGACATAGGCGGAATAGTGATCTGATCAGTTAATTGCCTGAGCAGCGTTTCACGAGTCCGGGCCGACATCTCGCCACCCACAATCAGACCAACGAATCGATCGAGTAGCTTTTCTTTGTCGATAGACATCCCGGTTTTTTGTTCACCCAGCAAGCGCGCCAGATCGACGCGAGTCCCCGGGATGCGATTGTTTACCAGCGCCAGGGCAAAGTTCATCCGCTCAAGCAGCGCGCCCGTATTCACCCAATTCTCAGCCACGTCTGAGTAACCATTCGGAGTTTGAAATCCGTAGAGTGGCTGGCCCATCCGCGAAATCCATTGATGGAATTGGGGGCCGCCATTTGTTTCCGCTCCCAAAGTTCGCACCGCGCTGACTGCCAGCTCGAATGGCCGCTTGACCTTCGCGCGATAAGCTTCCAACGAATTGAATTCAGGAGAAGTGAAAACTATTCGCAGCATCTCGCGAATGTCGCCGTCGCTCTTAAGAAATGTTTGCGCGACGCGTTCGACCAGAGCAGGCGGAGGCTCATCGGCAACAAACCTGCGGACCAGTTTCGTAGCAATAAACTTTGCCGTTGATGGATGATGCGCCACGATCTCCAGCACCATCAATCCATCCTTCATCCCGCCGCCGGCCGGAATCTTGTGGCCGAGCACAACTTTCTCGCCGTCGTCATGGACCCGGGGATTAAAATAAAACCTTCCGGCATCCGTACGAAGCCGTTCTGCCAACCGGCCATTCACCACCGCCTGGGCGGCAGCGCCTGCTCCGCGCGGTGCGAAGATGGTCCAACCGGTAAAGCAGCGAGCTACTTCCTGGACGTCCTTCTGTGTGTATCCGCCGTCAACGCCGAGCGTGTGCAACTCCATCAACTCGCGCGCATAGTTTTCGTTGATACCGCGTCGCTGTTGCTGCGCTGGCTGTTGTTGCTGCTGTGGATTGTTTCCCAGTTGCCGCAACTGTGCGAGCGGCCCGCGCGCGGCCCCCGGTCGCCGTTGCGGCTGCTGGGCATTAGGACTGACACTCTGAAAGTTGTCGAGATAGAAAAGCATTGCCGGACTCTGTGCGTCCGCCACGAGTAGATCGTAAAACTTTCCGAGCGTGTGCGGCCTGATCGTGTCGCGATCATACGAAGTTAGCAGCCAACGATCGGCTCCCTTCCCGGCGAACACGTTAAAATGATTAGTCCAGAAATCAACCATGACTTCCTGCAACTGACGCTCGCTGTAAACCGCCCGGAGAATGCGCGACATTTGCAGCTCGCCAGTGAGGAACTGCGCCGGCCGCAGATTGTTTTCCCGGTAATAATCCATCACCGCCCGGCGATACTCGGCATTGTTCATCGGGTTGGTGTCGTTCGCCGCTACGTTAGGCATGGGTGAAGCCGTATTGGTTGGACTTTGCATCTCTCCCGGCATCGCTTCGCCGGTTTTTGGCTGATTGGAGTCGATGGGGCTCGCGGCTGCTTTCGTGCGATTGTCGCGGGCCGCGGCCAGCTCAGCCGGAAGGGCATTGCGTCGCTGGAGTTGTTGGATCAGCTGATTCGGTTGCGGATACTTCTCGTAAAGCTCGGCCGTCGTCATCCGCAAGGTTTCCAGGTTTTGCAGCTTGGCTTCGCTCGCCGAATCATCAATCCTTTCGGGAAAGAGCTGCTGTTCGATGTACTTATCGACGCCCAACGCCCTGACCTTTTCCAAATCGCCAGGCCGTGCCCCAAACCCAAGGCGATTGAGCACATGCAAAATACGCTGATCCTCACTGAGCCGGGCAGCAGCAGCCTTCGTTTCTCGGCGTTTCATGCTCTGCGCCTGAAGACCGGCCGTGAAAGTGCCTGCAAATAATGCCGCCATCGACAACGTGGCGATTGCTTTTCGGATTACCAAATGATTCCGCCTCAAGAATGATTGGGTCCTCGTCATAACGCTCGTCCTTCCCTCATCAGCAATACTCATCTTAACTGCGAATAAGACGCATAGAAAGACTCGCCGGTCGAAAAAAGCTCGCGCGACTGCCCCAAAATAACGGGTCTCCGGCACTTTCTCGTCCCGTGATTCAAATAATGGTGCGTCGGGGGGCTTAGCTCGCTTAGTTTTTAAGACCATGGCGGTCTCGCCTACGTCTAATCGGGTAAGACTCGGGAGAGGTTTTGGGCAAAGAGCTTCTTCCGGCGTTCCCATAGTCTGGTTGAAGCGGGTGCTGCGTTGGCAAGAATGCGGCACCCGTTTTATTTGGTTACAAATCTCTCATTTTTCGCTAAAGAGTTTGTCAATTCCAGCGGTGTGTAGTAAGCTCGCGTCCTTCCACGTTAGCGATTTTTGGTTAAGAGTTGTCGTCGTCTCTTGCCGGATTGACGTACAAGTTTGACGCCGTCGTATTGTGCCAAAAACGCGGCCTGTTGAAACATGAAAAAGTTTCTCTTTGCCCTTCTCCATTCAACTCGTGTGCTCCGGCTAGTCTCGTGGGTGAATCGCAAGCACGTACCAATTTTGTGCTATCACAGCGTAATTGATAGCGCTCACAACATTACTTCGGATCCCCACAAGCAACATATTCCGCTGCCCCTGTTTTTACGGCATCTCGATTATCTGCAAAAACATCATCACCTGCTCTCGCTGAGCGAGTTTCAACGAGCGCGGCGCGAGAACCGAGCGTTACCGGATCATGCCGTGGTGCTCACTTTCGATGATGGGTTTCGCGATTTCGCGACTGTGGTAGCTCCGCACCTGACGCGCAGGGAAATCCCGGCTACGGTTTTCATAATCACCGAACGGGCTTTTGGAAACCTGCCGGAGAACGGCGAGTCCTTTCTTACCTGGGAAGAAATTCGCGAATTGGCAGCCACCGGTTTGCACATCGGCTCGCACACCTGCGCGCATCCGCGCCTCCCGGATCTTTCGCTGCCCGAGGTGATGCGGGAACTGTCCGAATCGCAAGCAGCGGTGCGAATGCATACTCAGCAGGATGAGGTGGCACTCTCTTATCCGTTCGGGCAAACGTCCGAGCAAATATCGAGAATGGCGAATTCAGCAGGCTATTCGTGTGCGATTGCTTCGGATTATGGGCCCAACCCGCAGAGCGTAAATCTTCACGCCTTGAGTCGCACCGTAATTGCCAGCGACGATGATGTGCCTTCGTTCGCGGCCCGGGTTTCAGGTTTGACCTGGTGGATTACCAGAATGCGGAGGGTGTTTCGTGCCGACCGTGAAGAGGCGCGCAACCCTTCACTTTCTACCAACTACCGTTCCGCCACGGTAGAGTAATACGACTAAGCTAATCCTTGCGGCAGAGATAAAAACGCTCGCGGCTTAAGGCATACCTCTGCCGCTCTGCCTCACTTAGACCTCCGTCCAGGCCCTGTACGGTGAAGCCCGCAGCTCTCAATCTGTCAGCGAAATCAGATCCATAAACGCGCCTGTTTCCCGACAAAGCCTTGTTTGAAACCCCGAATTCCCGCGTCTCGGGTAGCGTACTCTCGCCGACAGAGATGAACAGCTCACCGGTAGTGGATTTCAGCACACGTTTCAGTTCGGCTAACGCGACGTGATCGTCGGGTACCTGATCCAGCACGTGGTGACACCAGACAAAGTCGGCCAGTGCGGAGGTGAAAGGCAGCCGCATGATATCGGCAATCACATCGACCCCGCGACTTGGTTCAATGTCGAGCTTAACCGTCCGCAATGTCGTCGTCATTTTCCAGAGCGGTTCAAGCGCGCGCTCTGGAGCGAAAATCAACGCGGTGCCGGTTGCTTTCTCGATTTGGTAACTATCTTTGAGCCACAGAAAGAAGGTGCGGTGTCGCGAATGGCTGTCGCATTGTGGGCAGGAAGCGTTCCTGGCGGTGTACCCCATTTCGATGTAATCGAAGAGGCGCCGGCCCTGCCAGCCGCAACAAGGACACTCAAACCGATTTGCCAGCAAGGCGTTGCTGGTCTTCACGACAGCTCTTCCCCAAACCACGCGCCAGAGCAGCGACGTCGCCGGCCAGAGTCCAAAATCGCTGACGTTCTGACGATACCAGGAAAGAATCATTGGAGATGGAAAATTTCAGCCCAACTATTCAACAGGCGGTGTTCCAGGCTCAGTTGTGGTCGTCTGATTCGTGCGCGGAGCTCGAGGCAACGGCCGCGGATAAGTAACCGGACTGCGATTGCCGTCCTTATCAATCGCGCGCACCCCGAAAAAGTAGTTGTCCTTCGACATCCCTTTCATCGTAAATGTCAGAACATTGCCGACGGGTTGTGCATTCGTCCATAAGGGCGCAGTCGTGTCCCGCCAAACGATCTCATATCCAGCGAGATCCGGCTCTTTGTTGGCTTCCCATTTAATAGGAGTGTCGTTCGACAGGCTGGTGGGAAAAGTCACAGTCTTCGGACGTGCCGGTCCTGAGGCGAGCGCGGCCAGCGCCGCAGCATTTACCCTCGCGACGTTTGCGACATACGAGAAATCGACGAATTCAGGAAGATCTCCGAACTTTATGCCATTTTCGGTGCGCACGTTCTGATGTTGATGTTGATAGTTTTCATTTGGCTCAGTAAACCGCACCGCCGAAAACCCACGCTCGAGGAAGGGCTGATGGTCCCCGCCCCGTCCATATCGATCGCGACGGTAAATCAACCAGACTTTCATCGACGGTACATAGCGCTCGCCGACTTCTTTAACAAAGCGCGCCAGCTGGCGTGATTGCGAATCGTTTTCACCGCCAACGCTGCGCCGCGTTGCGGCCTCCTGCTGAGTTTCATTCGAGGGTATGCCTTCCGAAAAGACGCGCACCGTGCGCGCATCGCGCACGCCATTGCCGCCCAGAGAATTCCCAATAATGTCATTTGTGAACATCGCTTCGATGTCCATGTTGGTCTTTTTTGCCTGCTCGGCGAAATGGGTCGCTCCCAGCAGATCCTGCTCTTCGCCCGGCACGGCCATGAAAATGATCGTGGCGTCGAATTTGTACTTAGCCATCACCCGGACCATTTCCAAAACAGCCGCCGTGCCGGACGCATCATCATTAGCTCCCGGCGCGTCGCAAATCGCATCGATAGCGCTGCGACACATCGAATCGTAATGGCCACTCACAACATAAACACGATTTACTGATTCCGGCTGGGTCCCCTTCAACGTCGCGACGATATTCGTCAGCATCGTAGGCTGCGGCACGCGCCGGGACTTTGGGGCCTCGAAAGTTTGTTTCTCGACGGTCATCCGTCCTTCCGACTGGGCCGCCGCCTTCTGAAATTCCGCATAGAGCCAGTCGCGCGCTGCGCCGATGCCGCGGTTCGGATCGTCCTGCTGGGACAGAGTATTGCGCGTCCCAAAACTCACCAGCTTGCGAATCGTGTTTTCGATGTTCTTAGGATTAATCTCCGCCACGATCTTTGGAATCTGCGCATTCATGACCGGGCTCGGCCTTTTCGTCCGCCGGCTTTTATTCTGACTGAGAACGCTGGTGGATAGAATTCCTAACGCGCAAACCAGGACGACAAGGACAGTGCTTGAAACCAACCGAGTATTCCGGCGACGTTGAGTCGGTGGCATTTTTGGAGAAGACCTCATTCAAAGGATTTGTCAGAGCGGGTCAAGACTGTACCAGAGATGTAACGCAAACTGTTAGTTTGCGCAGCGCCGGCACTGGGCATCTGTGGTCCGTCGAGGATATCGTTAAGCCTCTTGATTAAGGCGACGATTGCTGTACCAGAAAAGTAAGGCTGCGAAGATCAATGCGACTAAGTAAGGCGCAAACAGAACAACTGCATCATGCCATAAATGATCTGAACGCAGGATAACGAAACTAGTACCGCCAACGATTACTCGACCGCTACGATTTATCACTGTCACTACTGGATGCGGTTCGGACCGCACGGTGTTGATTAGTAGAAGCAACCAAACCAGCAATGCGATCCCGCCCACCGTACAAGTTTGAGCGCGGTAAGCACGCGGCGTAGTTTATCAGGGCGGTCCAAATGCTCAACATTGAAAATGCATCACTACCCAGTGCCTGGCAGCGTACTTGACGAGGTTTTCGACTTGAGTTGGACCTTAATGTCCGCCCATCGGGCGTTCACTATTTCCGAAACTTCTCGGCCGGAGTTTGCACTGCGGTTTCTTCAGGAGCGCGATAAGGCTCAAAGAACCTGGTGGTGTTTTCGGTCACGCTGGGCATTCCCTGAAGCCGCGCGGTGGTGGTTGGGTTTTGAAATTGCGCCGGCATTCCGGTCTGCATGGTCGTTCCGATTTGAGGCTGGGCGCCGGACGACAGAGCTGCATTAATAAGTTTTGACAACAATCGCACCAGGAAAATGTCGACGATCATGATCGTCAACATCCCGAACATGATTAGGGCCATGAAGGAATCGTTGCCGTGAAGAATCTGCGCCAGGCTGATCGCGCCGCCGACGAGTCCGCCAAACCCGCCCAAAGTCACCAGTAATAGCAGCACGCCGATGATCAGAGTCGGCTTGGTCACGTTCACAACCACTGGTTGGAAGCTCTGAGGAGCAAGGCTCGGACTCAGATTCGCCCCACAGCGATTGCAGTACTTCAGCTCGATCGTGTATTCAGTGCCGCAGGATGGACAAAACATTGTTCCGAATAGTAATTCGTAAAACGTGAATAGGAAAGGCCCCACCTCACATACGCCTGGCCTGCGGTACCGGTTCAATCCAATTTGAGATTGATTGCTGCTGGCGGATCGGACGCTCCGCTCTTCAAGGCTATTTGATGAGGTAGGCCTTGCCCTTCCACACAATGATGACTTCGCCTCCGAGCTGCTGGGCGATCGAGCGCAGTCCCGCGTCGAGGCCGTCAAACGCGTCCGATCCTCGTGACACACTCTTTAGAGTCATCGAAGATTTGAATTTTTGATCGACCCAGGCCGCTCCCTGCTTGCGAAACTTCCGCCCACCGGCCGAACGGGTCTGAGCTTCTTCGGTTGCGGCCCTGTCAGATCCGCCGGTGCTCGTCGTTTTGGGAGACTCAACGCGACCGACGTTTTCGTTGCGATTTATGGCGTTGGTATTATTTTCCATATTTCGCATGGGCCCCTTGGCCTTTTCATCCATGGCCCGCCGCGGGCTGGGCGGTGGTTGATTTGCAGCGACTGAGGCCGGAGCTCCGCTCTTGCGGGCAAGGTCGTCCGTGCGGACGTCCTTATTAGCATCCCGCTCCCGCTCCTGGCCAAACTTGTCATTGTCTAGTTTCTGCTGCTGCTGCACGCGAGGTCCGGAAATGCCAGAGCCAGTTTGAAGTCCGCGGTAGTCCTCCTGCTTTTTCTGAGTCGCAATGTCGCCTGGTGGAACCGGTGCATAAGACGGAGCCGTCTGAGTCACCTCACCCTGAGCGGCTTTTTTCTCCGCCGTGACCGGCGCCGCGGGAGGCGCTTCCTTCATTAGTCCGGTACCAGCAGCAACCTCTGCCGGCTTCGTGTTGGTGGCCGTGTCAGCTTTAGCGGGTTGATCATTCCCAGCGTTTAACTGGGGAGATGGAGCCGAACGCGTTTCGGTGTTGGACTGTTTGTTTCCACGGGCTCCCTCCTGAATCTCAGCAGGCGGCTTGACCGCAGACTCGCGCTGTTGGATTGGCTGCTCGTTTAACGCAATCATCTGCGAATCGCTGCGCGACCGGCGCAAAGCCACAAAAGCAACTCCCGCGACAATCAGCAAGACCGCGGCAAACGCTGCGTAGCGCAACACCGGCAAGGCGAAGAGCCCGACTAATACCTGCCAAAAGGAACGGCCTTCAACCGCGGTTGAAGGGCTCTCTTCCGTTCGAACGACAGCGCCGCTACTGATTGCCAGGGCGCTCACTTGTTTGCGGCACTCGTCACAATCAGCGAGATGCGACACATAACCCGCGCGGGTCGCAGGTGGCAGCGAGGCCTCGGCAAACGCGCTGAGCTCGTCGGCGTCGAGGTGGCCGCTCACACTGGTGCGGGGCGCCGCTTTCGCGTAACGCCTCATCAAAACATCAATTTGTTTGTCGTTCGATGTCATTCCGCTTGTCAGTGTCTATCCGCCCTCAGCGATCCAGTAATTCCTAATCATGAACGTTCGAGATCTCGATAACTTGCGAATAAAACCAATCATCCGCTCGCCGGCGAACTTTGGAAAGTTGTATCAGCTTTTCCCGTCAGCATCGGTTCGACTTCCGTCTGCAAATGCTCGGCAACTTCCGCTAACGAACGACTGGCCTCTGACTTTGTCCAGCCATGCTCCTTCATCAAAATTGCTTCGACACGTTGGCGGACTTCGCCATGAATCCGCGTTAATCGGCGACTCGCGGTCGCTTCGTGTACCCCGAGTACAGCTCCCGCTTCGCGCAATCTCAATCCTTCAAAGTAATACAACTTCATGAGCAGACGATCTTCGTCGGCCAGTTCCGCCATGGCTTGTCCCAGAGCCTTCTCGACATCAGCGGCCGCCATGTTTCCGGCCAGCAAGTCTTCGGGACTCGCAGAAGATTGAAATGCCTGGGCCCCGTCCGGCTCAGCCTCGGAAAGCACCAGACGATCGAGTTCTGAGTCCTCGTCGGTTTGCACGATCTTCGCCTGTTTCCGGTGCTGGTCAATGGCTAGTTGTCCCACGACCGCGCGTAGCCACCCGCCCAGCGAGCCGGCCCCTGAATAATATGCGAGCTTCCCAGCCGCGGTCCCATCTTCGCGCGCCTTCAGCCCGTGCAGCTCGGCCCAAATCGATTGGGCCAGATCGTCAGCCATCGATTCGCTTGAACTGGCCGCGCGCGCCGCTGAGCGCACTGTCGCGCCATAACCTTCAAACAATTCGCTCCAGGCCGTCTGATCGCCTTGTTCGCAAGCCAACACCAGACACAACTCGTCGGCGTGTAACCCATCAAGGAAGCCGCTGATTGTCACCGCTGCGGCCGCGGGATCATGCCGCAGCACATACTTTTCAGCGACGCGCCGTAATCTCTTCGTCAGCGTCGGGGCCGTCAGCAAACGAGCATTCGTCGCTCGCGCGAGCAAGCGATCCGCGCCGGCTAAAATCAGCTCATCAATCTGTTTCGGGGTCAGGCTCAAAATGCGTTTTTCGCTTGAAAAGCCGCGCACATGCTATCACGACTTGGATTCTAAATCGTTCGGTCCTGCCCTTTTGGGCGCATGAGTTTGATGAGGCGGACGGCCGAAGGTTGCCGACAGACCTTATCAGAAGCCCGACCGTCGTATCAGAACCCGAGGCCAACCTGCCAAAACGACGCCCTTGCTAGCGCGCGGGCTTCTGACACTGCGTCCGCAAATCGACAATCCAAAGTCTAAAAACTAGAATCTCGTTTGTGCTGCGCGTCACTGAAATCTTCCGCTCAATACAGGGAGAATCCACCCACGCAGGTCGTCCGTGTACTTTCGTGCGGCTGACCGGCTGTCCGATGCGTTGCACCTGGTGCGACAGCGAATACACGTTCACGGGAGGCGAGCACTTTCCGATCGAGGACGTAATCGGCAGCGTGCGCAACTTCGGCTGCAAACTGGTCGAGATCACTGGCGGCGAGCCGCTGGCACAACGCGAGGCGTTTGATTTAATCCGGCGTTTGTGTGACGAAGATTATGAGGTTCTGATCGAAACCGGCGGCTATGTTTCGACCGCGGAAGTTGACCCGCGTGCGAAAATTATCCTTGACGTCAAGTGTCCCGCCTCAGGCGAAGCCGAAAGGAATGACTGGTCCAATCTGGAGCGGCTCCGGTCAAATAAGGATGAAGTGAAGTTTGTAGTTGCCGACCAAAGTGATTGGGAGTTCACCAAACAGGTGATTGCGAAATATCAGCTCGAGCAGCAGGCCAAAGCGATTCTGATCTCGCCGGCCTGGGGCCAGATTGACTTGCAACAACTGGCAAACTGGATCGCCGAGAGCGGCTTGAAAATTCGTATGCAGTTGCAGCTTCACAAATACATCTGGGGGCCGGACGTGCACGGCGTGTGAGTGGCACAGACTTCAGCCTGGGTCTTTTTTAGAAAATGGGCGGTCACAACGATCTCGCTTTCGAAACGGGGAACACAGATTTAAGTCGGTGCCACCTTGCGGTCTGTCTGGTTTCCGGCGGAATGGATTCGTGCGTCACGGCGGCGATTGCCCGCCAGGAGAACGATGAACTGGCTTTCCTGCACGTGACTTACGGACAAAGCACGGCGGCGCGGGAACGGCGGGCCTTCGAGCAATTGGCCGATCATTTTCAAGTGCCCAGGCGGCTGGTGGCGTCTATGGATTATCTGAAAGAGATTGGCGGATCTTCTCTCACGGATGCAAATATTCCGATCGCCGAAGCCAATCTATCTTCGCAAGAAATCCCCACCAGCTACGTTCCTTTTCGGAATGCGCATTTACTTTCAATCGCCGCCAGCTGGGCAGAGACGATCGACGCTCGACGAATTTATATCGGCGCTGTGGCTGAAGATTCTTCCGGCTATCCCGATTGTCGTCCGGAGTTTTACCAGGCTTTCGAGCGCGTGATCGAGGTGGGGACGAGGCCGGAAACTCGGATCGAAATCGTGACTCCGGTGATACATTTGCGCAAATCTGAAATCATCAAACGCGGCCTGGAAGTGGGCGCGCCACTCGAACTGACCTGGTCATGTTATCGATCTGAGGACCGGGCCTGCGGTCGATGTGATTCGTGTGCGTTGCGTTTGCGCGCTTTTGCCGAAGCTGACCGGCGCGATCCGATTGACTATGCTTGACAGTGATGTCCGTGCTGATTAACTTAAAGCCAGTTCGCGGCTACAACTTACGTTTATATCGTGGCATCTTAATCAGTGGCCCCCTCGGCCGCGGTTTTCATGGAGGAATGCAAAATGCGACGTTCTCATGTCCTTAACTCTATAGTCGCCATAGCGGTCTTACTGTGCGCTGCAGCGATCGCTTCAGCGCAAACCGGTCAACTTCGCGGCAGCGTGAAACTGGTCGGCGCCGATGGCAATGCTGCTCCGGTAGCAAATGCAGTGATCGATGTTTGGCGCACTGACATCGCCGGCGATTATCACACCAAGACAGATAAGAAGGGCGAATGGATTTTCGCCGGTCTGCCTTACACCGGAACCTACGTGGTGTCGGTAAGCGCACCTGGCGCCAGCCCGATGGCCCGGGATAAGGTCAAGGCCGGCCGGGAAATCCCGGTGGACACGGTGCTGTCATCCGGAGACGGAAAGAAACTAACCCGCGAAGAGGCAGTGGCGGCGGCCGCTGGCGGCGGTGGGGCGTCTACTTCAAGTGGCGGCGGCGACAGCGCAGCTGATAAGGCGAAGGCTGCGGAACTCGCCAAGAAGAACGAAGAGATCATGGCTGCCAACAAGAAGATCGAGGGCGCTAATCAGATCATCGGCGACGCTTTCAAAGCCGGTAATGCGGCCCTGATGGCCAAACCGCCGAATTATGACGAAGCCATCAAACAATACGACGTGGGCCTGGCAGCTGATCCTGAGCATCCTGGTGCTCCTTCACTCTTGACAAACAAATCAGGGGCACTCAGATCAAGAGGGGTCGAGAAATACAACGCGGCGATTCAAAACAAGGAGCCGGCGGCAAGGGACGCAGGTCTCGAATCAGCGAAAGCTGATTTTAAAGCTGCGGCTGAAGCTGCCAGTCAGGGAGTTGAGTTGCTGAAGAAGCAACCGGCAGCAACGGACGCTGAAGAGCAAAAGCAACAGACGACGAACAAGTACTTCGCACTCTTTTCTCGAGCGGAAGCGATGCGGTTCTTTGTCACCAAAGTCGATCAGACGAAAACCGACGAGGCGGTGACTGCCTACCAGGAATACATGGCCGTTGAGACCGATGCCGCCAAGAAGGCCAAAGCCCAACTTGATATGGCGCAGATGCTGCTCGACGCGGGCGCGGCGGACAAGTCGATGGTCGAGTTCAAGAAAATATTGGACGCGCAACCAGATAACGTCGATGCGCTGTATGGGATGGGCGTTTCCGAAATCAGCGTGGGCTATGGTGCAAATGACAAGGCAAAGCTGCAAGAGGGAGTTAACTATTTGCAGCAATTTGTGGACAAGGCCCCTGATGCGCATCGGTACAAAGCCGAAGCCAAGGCAACGCTGACGGAACTAAAGAACACTGAAAGTGTCGTACCTGAAAAAACGACGACGAAACCAGGAAATCGCAAGCGTCCCTAGGCTTTTATTCAACCGGTTTTAGAAGGCGGGCCAGGGCCCGCCTTTTTTTTGTCAGCAGCCCGACCGTGAGGGAGGGCAACTCGGAACTCTCGAAACTCTAGTCGCATCCACATCCAGAAATAATCCGAACCTAATCTGGCCCTCCCTCACGGTCGGGCTTCTGACACGTCAGTGAAAGTCATGCGACGCTGTGCCTTCAATCTTGATCTGAAGCGGGTCGACTCGTCTGGCCTTCACCGAAACAACGTTGTCCTGATGTTGTAGAACCCCTTCAATGAGCAAAAACGGATAGTTGACCAACGCCAGGCGATTCATTTCGAACAGTTGCGGCGTGACAATGATGTTGGCGATGCCCGTTTCGTCTTCCATGCTTAAAAAAACAAACCCTTTGGCAGTGCCGGGCCGCTGGCGCACGATCACCCAACCGGCAACCTTTACCCACGCGCCGTTGCGCAGGCCTTTCAAATCTGCCGCGCGCGCCACCTTCTTCGTATCGAGCCACGCACGCTGATGCGCCATCGGATGCCGGCCTATCGTAATCCCCGTCCCCCGCAAGTCAGCATTCAACCTTTCACTCAGGGTCATCGGGTTGAGCGGCGATTCCACGCCTTCTTCCAGCTTTTTATAAAGCGGCCCAGGATCTTTCGCTACGCGCTCAACCTGCCAGAGCGCATCGCGACGATTAACGGAATGTCCGACAAACTTCAGTTTGTCGCTGGTTTTCTCGGTCGTTTCTTCACGGCCGGAACGACAAGTTTGTCGGACATCTGCTTGAATGAAATTCAGCGCTCCCACCGCCGCCAGTTTCCGCAACTCATCTCTTCTCAATTCCGGCACGCGCAGGTGTAAATCATCGAGACTGGAAAACGGTTTTTCGGATCGCGCGCACGCAATTGCTCGGCCTGCTTCTTCCCGCAACCCTTTGACGCACAGCAGGCCGAGCCGAAGTGCAGGATTTGAAACATTTGGTTGAGTGCCGCCGCCGAGCGGCGGAATGTTTATAGAACCTGAGTTTAGATATGAATCCTCAGCTCCGTAGGAGCAAAACTGTTTCGCCCCTAAAGAGGCTTCAAGAGATTTACTGCCAGCTTCATCTATAAATATCGCGTCCCTACGGGACTCAAACTCAGTTCCAGGTTTACCAATCTCACGCTGAGCTGTGACGTCTAAACTCTCAGCTCTGACCTCTGATCTCTGACTTCTGATCTCTGACGTCGGACCTCCGACCTCTGACTTCTGACCTCTGCTTTCCTCCAATGTGCATTCCCAATCAGATCGTGTCACGTCAACCGGCAGAACCTTCAAGCCATGACGCTGCGCGTCCTTAATGATCGTGAATGGTTGATAGAAACCCATGGGTTGATTGTTCAGCGTCGCCGCCGTGAACGCCGCCAGGTAATGACATTTGAGATACGCGCTGGCATAAGCGATGAGCGCAAAGCTGGCCGCGTGCGATTCGGGAAACCCATAAAGCGCGAACGAGGCGATTTGTTCGACAATTTCATCCTGCGTCCGATCCGTAATTCCCTTCTTCGTCATGCCCCGGCGCAACTTCACTTCAATCTCTTTCATGCGTTGCTCTGATCGTTTGAATCCCATCGCGCGCCGCAACTCTTCTGCCTCGCCACCGGAAAAATCAGCGCACACCATGGCCATTTTTAGTAGCTGCTCCTGAAACAGAGGGACCCCCAGCGTTCGTTTTAATACCGGCTCAAGCTCAGGATGCGCGTACTTTACCGGCGCGCGGCCCAGTCGCCGCTGTAAATAAGGATTGACCATGTTGCCGACAATCGGTCCCGGTCGAATGATCGCCACCTGCACGACAATGTCGTAAAACTTCTGCGGTCGCAGGCGCGGCAGACAGGACATCTGGGCGCGGCTTTCAATTTGAAACATGCCAATTGTGTCAGCCTGTTGCAGCGCTGCATAAACTGCCGGGTCGTCCGGTGGCAAGTGCGCGAGTTCAACTTCTTCCTGATAATCGTCACGAATAATCTGAATTGTGTCTTCCAGAACGGCCATCATGCCGAGGCCGAGTAGATCGACTTTTATGATTCCCAGATCGGCGCAGTCTTCTTTGTCCCATTGCACCACCACCCGGCCCGGCATCGCCGCCGGTTCCAGCGGCACCACGGAACTAAGTTGCCCCTGGCAAATCACCATGCCGCCCGAATGCTGGCCGAGATGTCGCGGCAAATCCTGCACGGCCAGATAAAGCTGAAAAAATTTCCTGATGCGCCGGTCGCGCAAGTCCAATCCCGCATCTTTGAATTGACGCTCAGTGGTGTCCTTTGGATCTTTCCATTCCCACGTATGCACCAGACCCGACAACTGACCCAGCGTCTCATCATCAAAGCCGAGCACTTTGCCGACTTCGCGCGCCGCCGATCGGCCGCGATACGTAATCACATTTGCGGTCATGGCCGCACCCTGCTTTCCATATCGCTCGTAAACGTATTGAATTGCTCGCTCGCGCTGATCACCACTGGGTAAATCGAGATCGATGTCCGGCCATTCGCCGCGCTCTTCCGAAAGAAAGCGCTCGAACAAAAGCTCCATGCCGACGGGATCGACGGCGGTGATGCCTAAGCTGTAACAAACCGCGCTGTTGGCTGCGGAACCGCGCCCCTGGACCAGGATGCCCTGGCGTTTACAAAATTCAATGATGTCCCAAACGATCAGAAAATAACCTTCGAGTTTCAGTTTCTCGATCAATTTCAGTTCGTGTTCAATCTGTCTTTCCGCGCGCGCGAATTCACCGTTACGGCCATAACGCAGCTGGGCGCCTTCAAAGGTCCGCTGCCGCAGAAATGAAGTCATCGTCTCTCCCGGCGGGACCGGATACCTGGGAAACTCGTAACCTAAATCTTTGAGCGTGAATTCGAGTCGTGACGACAACTCGACCGTGTTGGCAATCGCCTCCGGTAAATCGGCAAATAACGCGAACATCTCCTGCGGCGATTTCACGAATCGCTCGGAATTGCCGGACAGTAAGCGCCCGGCAGTTTCCAAACGCACGTGATTGCGTATGCACGTGAAAACGTCGGCAATTTGTCGTTGCGCGCGGGTTGCATAGCAGACTCCATTCGTCGCGAGCAGTGGCAACTTTAACCGGCGAGCAATTTTGATCACCGCATGATTGCGCGCTTCTTCTTCACGATTGAAGTGACGTTGCAGTTCAGCATAGACATTTCCTTTACCGAAGATATCAACGAGCCTCTCTGTGATTCTCTGTGCGTCCTCTATGTCTCTGTGGTTAATGCTCGATGCGACAGGGCCTTCAATTCCTCCGGTCAGGCAAACTAATCCTGCCGCGTGTTCTGCCAGTTCGTCCGTGGTCACCGCACATGCGCCCGGTTTCGCATGCTTGGGCACGCGTAATTTCATCAAAGTGATCAGGCGGCAAAGATTTTGATATCCGGTGCGATTGCGAACGAGGATTGGGAGTGTAACGACCGACTTTGGAATGTGGAGTCTGGACTTTGGAATCTGGGATCTGGAATTCTGTTTTCGCGTCTTTGAACTCGAAACTCGAAACTCGAAACTCGAAACTGCTATTTCAGCTCCAATGTGCGCCTTGATGATGCCGATTTTTTTGGCCGCCAGATGAAATCGGGCAGCGCCATACACTCCATCATTATCGAGCAAAGCCATCGCCGGCATCTTTAATTCTGCACCGGCAGCAATCAACTCTTCCGGCGTCGCAGCGCCACGCAAAAAACTAAATGCCGAGCGGGCATGCAGTTCAACGTAATCAGTCATAAACTCCTGCTACAAACCATTCATCACTGATGAGATCGCGATAGATGCGGCAGAGCACCTCGCCTTGTTGATTATTTGCATCGATTACCGCAACGTCCCATTCGTCTCTCGCCCAAACATCCGGCCGCCACCAATCTCCCGACGAGCGCCACGGACCGGCTGCGCAACCAACTTTGCCCCGCACCTGTTTGAATGGAGTTCGGCCACGCGCGTTGATCCGTGCCGGTTGCCCACGGATGGTTTCCACGTTCGCGCGCCACGGCGGCCGAAAACTTCTGAACCCCATCACCGGGAGCGCGGGCGTATCGCCCGCATTGAGCGCAAAGCGCGAATCGTTCTTTCCGCTCTTTCTGAGTTTTTGAGCAATTCGAAACCGCTTCATGCGAAAGGTATCGGGGTGATGCGTGTCCAAAAGCTCAGGCGAACCGACCTTGTCCTGGCCAACCAACTTAGCCAACCGGGCCAGCGTGATTTCAAGTTTCTCCGGTTCGGGAGCTACCGGAATGAATAATCCGGTCTGAGCGGCGCGCGGCTGCACCGGCTCAGCCCTAATGGTCACCGAAACAATCGGCGCCCTGGGAGGCTGGGCCTCAATATCAAATAACAATAGACGCAAAAGGGTCTTTGGATTTCGCATCGGCACTGGCAAGGTGATTGTGCGTTTATGCAAGTGATCGTTAATTTCAGCTGGTGAATCTGTGTCATGGTTCGACTCGCCGGTTAACGTTCCCGGCTCAGTAATCAGCCGTAACTTCAATTCATTCGTGGCCAGCGCATGCTCAATCAAATTCGCGCAGAGTTGATTTAGCAGTCGCGACAGAATGAAAGAAAGCGGTTCCAGCTCTTCAACCGGATGTTCCAATTCAAGGGATTGCTCGAAACCGATCGGCGGACGTACCAGATTCAAATGGCGCACGGTTTTTCCCTGCGCGAGTTTTCGCAATCGCACGCCTTCCTGGCCCAACCTTTCGGCAACACCCGCCAAAGGTAGCCGAGCCAGATCGCCAAAGGTGCGAACTCCCCAGAGGGAAAATGTTTCCCTGATCTCTTCAGCTCGCTGAACGTCAATTCCAGCCAAAGAAAAATCAATCTGCTGAATTGAAAGTGTTCCCAGACGCAAACCCTCGTCACCAATATTGATAATTGTCGTGCCGTGGAAAGACCGGGCCGCATGGATTGAGGCATCCGGATTCGCAGCTACCGAAACATTAATCGCGAGGTGCAATTCCTGCGCACGACGAACAATTTCATTCGCCAGATTCTTTGCTGAAGCCATCGCGTCATGGCTTGCGTCGATTTCAGAGGTTTCCGCCTCTCCAAACAACAGATCCTGCCCCCCGATATCAAATACCACCGTATCCGCAGTTGTTTGTTCGACTAAAGGCGAAAAAGTAAACGCCAAATCGACCAGTGAAGAACTGTCCGAGTAATTCTGTACAGGTAATTTTGAGACACTTCGACCCTGAATGCAGGCAAACATAACTCAGCCCCCGCAAACGATATTTTAACGATTCGTCTTATTTTACGGTTCGAATATTAACGAATATTCCCGAACAACGTCAAGTCGCGAGGGCGGACGGCCTGAAAAAATTAATAGTCTGGTTGGACCATTCAGGAGGTCGTTCGCGATTTACGTTAAGGGAAAGCTGCTGAAGAAAATGAGAATGGCTTAATGACAAATATTTTTGAGACTGAGAAACGGCAGTATTCACCAAAGAGAGATGAGACGTGAGCTGTCTTTCCTGCTTTGTGAGAGCGCCGTCATCATTTTCAGAAACTAAAGACAAAGTGCCGGGCCATACTACTGTCTCCTGTTTCAACTCCAAAACCAGGGCGGCACAGGATCTGACGCAGGCCACCGGAGTGACTACCATTAGCACTGTGGGAGTATTTTCCAGCGCGCGACGAAAGCGAAACCACCACGAAGAAATTACGCGGCGGACGGCTTTCGCTGGAACGTCACTAAGAATAAGCGCTATGAATCCAAACCCTCCGCCATGTAATAAAAGATCGACTGCTTTGAAAGCCCGCTCCAGATTGTCTCCGCAACGAACCCAGAGTAATCGGTCAAAATCGACCTCAGCGGTTGCCGCCGATGACAAATCAAATGTGTCGCTACAATCGATTAGCGCACACGTTTCATCTCGCGCAGTGGCCTGGGCCAGAGTCGAAAGCAACAAACTGGTTCGCCCGGACGACATGCTTCCGTGTAGCTCAGTTATGGCACCGCGTGGACAACCGAGCAGAAGGCGATCAAGCTCCGCCACGCCAGTGCCCAGCATCTCCGCCGGTTGTCTTTCATGGCGCTCAAAAGCTCGTCTAAAAGAACCAGCCATTACCGACTCAACCTTTTTTCTGGCGACGGCGGCGTTCATGTTTGCCTCGATGCTGACCTTACCGGAAAATTTAAAGGTTATATTTACGAATCACGCCCACGACGGCTCCCTGGATTTGAACTCTTTCCGGTGGCCGAATGACTATTGGCTTGTAATTCGGATTCGCCGGCTCCAGGCGTACATGGTTGCGGCTTCCATAAAAGCGCTTAACGGTCGCATCACTGCCGTCAATCAAGGCAACCACGGTTTGTCCATTTTCGGCAGTCTGTCTTGACTGTAAAATGATCAAATCATCGTTCCGGATTTGCTCATCAATCATAGAATCACCTCGTACGCGAAGGGCAAACATTCGCCCCTCACGCATCATGTCTCGTGGAATACAAACCGTCTCATAATTCAATACCGCTTCGATCGGCGCGCCGGCGGCAACAACTCCCAACAAAGGAATTTCGTACTTCTCGACACTCGTTGTTTCTTCCACTATTTCAATCCCTCGACTCACGTTGGGAATCCGCCTGATAAACCCCTCCCGTTCCAAAATCGAGACAACGTGGTGGGCGCTGGCAGACGAGGTCATGCCGAATTCCTTTCCAATTTCAGCGATGGTTGGCGCTTCCTGGTTAACCTCAAAGTAATGCCGAATGTAATCCAACACTCGTCTTTGTCTGGCCGTGATGGGCACGATTTTAAATCTCCTCTCGAGCAAAACTGTGCGAACAGTATCGAACATCCCCGAACACATGTCCACTTAAATCCTAAATCAGCCCTGAATTTTCTCACTAAAACATCCGTTGACAGACGGCGAGGTTCAACGCTAGAATCTGACTTGCAACGGTGTTAGTCTCCGTTGCGCACTTAGATAGCTCGCTTTTGGCCCTATCAATAGGTCCCACCGATTCTCTTAGTTCTCTTTACTTAGTTAGAAGACCAACTCGAATGTCAGCAAAACTCGGCGAAATTCTCGTCCGCGAGAATCTAATTAGCCCCCAACATCTCCGCCAGGCCCTTGATTATCAACGCGAGCATGGCGGTCGTCTGGGTTTTAACCTGGTCAAACTTGGCTTGGTTTCAGACGACACAATTACCGCGGTCCTGTCGCGGCAATACGGCATTCCCTCTGTAAATCTTGAGCTTTTCAACATTGACGACTCCGTCCTCCGCTTAATCCCACAAGAAGTCGCTCAAAAGTATTCCGTCCTACCCTTATCACGCGTTGGTGCCACTCTCACTCTCGCCATGGTCGATCCCACCAATGTGTTCGCGATGGACGACATTAAGTTCATGACAGGGTTGAACGTCGAACCGGTTGTCGTGGCAGAGGCCAGTGTTCAAACCGCAATTGCCCGGTACTACAGCACATCTCGGGAGATCGAACTGGCAAACGTCGCAGCGGACGTCCAGGTTGAAAGCTCGAATGGTAACGGTTTTTCGCATGCCGATTTAGTTTCGCTCGATACTCTCGACTTTGATCACGAGTCCCTCAACAGCGAGGTCGAAGTCTTCGAAGATAACGAGGAAATTGACCTTTCCAGCCTGACGCGTATGAGCGAAGACGCACCGGTGGTGCGTCTGGTAAACGTGCTGCTCGTCGACGCGTTGCGGCGCGGAGCCTCAGACATTCACGTTGAGCCGTACGAGAAGGAACTTCGCATTCGTTTCCGAATCGATGGAGTTCTCTACGATGTGATGCATCCGCCCTTGAAAATGCGCGATGCTCTTATCTCCCGCATCAAGATCATGTCGAAGTTGGATATTTCGGAAAAGCGTCTGCCTCAGGACGGTCGCATAAAGATTCGCGTTAAGGTTGATTCACGGTCGCGGGAGTTGGACTTCCGCGTTTCTACGCTTCCCACTCTCTTTGGCGAGAAGGTTGTGTTGCGTTTGCTGGATAAAGAGAAGCTCATGCTCGACATGACGAATCTCGGGTTCGAGCCGGATTCGCTCGTCAAATTCCAGCGAAACATTGCTAAGCCGTATGGCATGGTTCTGGTAACAGGTCCGACTGGTAGTGGTAAGACGAACACTCTTTATTCAGCGCTGCAATCATTAAACACGGTCGATACGAATATCATGACCGCCGAGGATCCGGTTGAATTCAATCTGCTCGGCGTTAATCAGGTGCAGATGAAAGAGCAGATTGGCCTCAATTTCGCCGCGGCTCTACGATCGTTTCTGCGCCAGGATCCGAACATAATTCTCGTCGGCGAAATTCGCGACTTCGAGACCGCGGAAATCGCCATCAAAGCCGCGCTCACCGGTCACATGGTCCTCTCGACTCTCCATACAAACGATGCTCCTTCAACAATCTCCCGTCTCATGAACATGGGCATCGAACCCTTCCTTGTCGCCACCAGCGTGAATCTGATTCAGGCTCAGCGACTAATTCGGCGCATCTGCAAAGACTGCCGTAAAGAACATCCCACCCCAATTGAAGCTCTTGTCGAAATCGGTTTTTCACCCGAAGAATCCGCTAAAGTCAAGACTTTCAAAGGGAAAGGTTGTCCCACTTGCAACGATACCGGCTACAAGGGCCGGATCGGTCTCTACGAAGTAATGGAAATAACGGACGAGATTCGCGAGTTGATTTTGATCGGCGCGTCATCGTTGGAGTTGAGGAAAAAATCAATCGAAGACGGAATGATTACGCTGCGCGAGTCTGGTTTACAAAAGATTCGAGCCGGTGTTACGACCATCGAGGAAGTTCTACGCGAAACGGTGGCGTGAAAAAAGGGGTGAGCTTATGTTACGTCGAATAGCTTTGTCTTTAGGTTTATTAGTTGCTGTGGTGGTACTACTGCCCTTTGCAACCTCCACAGCGCACAACCTGCGTTCATATATGTCCGCGCGTTCTCACCGTTCCCATCACCATTCCCGGGCGTGGTGGCGACGCCATCGAGCGATGTTGCGTAGACGACAGGCAATAATTGCCCGACGTCGCGCCATGCAGACAATGCAAGCTATGCAAATGGCGTCAAGCAACAAGGTTATGCCTGTGCCTGAGCCGAAATCAGCTGAGAATCACGTGGCGCTGCCGGCGACTCTATCGTTTCCCGAAAACGTCTATCGTGATGGGGCGTTGATAACGCCATTGCCCAGCAACTGGTCTCCTGTTTCGGCGAGTAGCGGATCATCCAACTTCCGCATCGCGCCTCAAAATGGGTTGCCCGAGGCCCAGGCTGCTCTGGCAGTCGTAGCCGCGGCGCCACCCAAGTCTTTCCAACCGCTTCCCAACGAACAAAAGAAGATGTTGGGCGGTGTCACGTTTACAGATCTGCGCCGATCGGTCATCGACAAGATGATTACGGCCGGTGGATGGGTCGTGAACGATCGGCAACGAGAAATCGGCGGCCATCGTGTGTTTGAAGTCATCGCTCAGACCCCGGCTACGAACGACGGAAAATCTGAGCAGGTCTGGAATTATTACTTCACCGAAATTAACGGACGTGTTTATTCACTAACAACCCGTTCAGCCAATGCAGCGAATCAGAAGATCGCAGCCGATGCTGAGCAGTTCTTGTCAACATTTCGGCCTACGGAGCCAAAGCGGTAAGAGCCGCCAAAGGTAACGATCATGGAAAATGCACCTCAACTTTCCCTTTCAGAACTCCTTCACCGGCTGTCGGAGCTTGGAGGCTCTGACTTACACGTGACGACGGGCACCCCGCCCCTCGTACGCGTTCATGGCGAGATTCGTCCTCTCGACGGTTATCGCCCACTCAATTCCTCTGAGACAAAACAGTTGGCGTATTCGGTGTTGACCGACGCCCAGAAACATCGGTTCGAGGAAAACCTCGAACTGGACTTTAGCTTTGGCGTGAAGGGGCTCTCGCGATTTCGCGCCAACATTTTCAATCAGCGCGGCGCGGTTGGCGCAGTCTTTCGCGCTATTCCCTACGAGATTAAGTCGTTTGAAGAGCTTGGACTGCCGGCAGTCGTGCAGGAACTCTGCAAGAAGCCTAGAGGACTCGTGTTGGTCACGGGGCCCACGGGTTCAGGAAAGTCGACGACTTTGGCCGCGGTAATTGACAAGATCAATCGAGAGCGTCACGAGCACATCCTGACGATCGAAGACCCGATTGAATTTCTCCATAACCACAAGAACTGCATTGTGAATCAACGCGAAGTAAATGCCGATACCAAGGGATTCGCCCAGGCTTTGCGCACCGCCCTGCGTCAGGATCCTGACGTGGTGCTGGTCGGCGAAATGCGCGATCTCGAAACAATCGAATCGGCATTACGCATCGCTGAAACCGGTCACTTAACTTTCGCTACTTTGCACACCAATTCGGCAGTTTCAACCATCAATCGCATTATCGACGTGTTTCCGTCCATGCAACAAGCACAGGTTCGGGCGCAATTGTCGTTGACCCTTGAAGGCATCCTCTGCCAGAGCCTTTTGCCAAAAGCTGACGGCCGCGGGCGTGTCGTGGCCATGGAAATTCTGGTCCCGAATTCCGCTATTCGGAATTTGATTCGTGAAGACAAAGTCCACCAAATCTATTCCATGATGCAAACCGGTCAGGACCTGCACGGTATGCAAACCTTCAATCAGTCTCTCGCGACACTCTTTCACAAGAGAATGATCAGCCGAGAAACTGCAATGCAACGCACGTCCAACCTTAACGAGCTGCGCGATCTTATCGATCGCGGTGCGGGCTTGAACACTGGCAACGGGTCGTCGCCCAGACCGGTGGCACCATCCTCATTTAGCCAGGGCCGCGTCCTGGCTCGCAAATAGTGAACGTCCGACACCACAAGCACAACAAGAATTACTAAGCAGAAACGGAGTCTGAAAGATGCCAACCTACGTTTTCAAAGGCCGCAATCGAGTGAACGAAGTGGTCACTGGCGAACGTGTCGCCGACAACCGCGAAGCGTTGCGACAAGTGCTGCGACGCGAGCAAGTCACACTAACCTCGGTTAAGGAAAAAGGCCGCGAGATTGGAATCCCGAAACTGTCAGGTCGAAAGAAGGTCAAATCCAAGGATTTGGCGATCTTTACGAGGCAGTTCTCGGTCATGATTGATGCCGGATTGCCGCTGGTGCAGTGTTTGGACATCCTGGCACAACAGCAGCAGAACAAATATTTTCAGCAAGTTCTCGCCCAGGTCAGGCAAGACGTGGAAGAGGGCTCGACGTTGGCCGCGGCTATGGCACGACATCCGAAGGTATTTGACCAGCTGTATTCAAACATGGTCGATGCAGGTGAAACGGGCGGTATTCTCGACCTGATTCTCCAGCGACTGTCTACGTTTATCGAAAAGATCGTTAAGTTGAAGCGCGACGTTGTGTCTGCATTGATTTACCCGGCCGCGGTTATCCTGCTCGCCGTCGTTGCCGTCGCGGTAATCATGATCGTGGTTATCCCACAATTTCAAACCATCTTCCTGGGTTTGCTGGGTCCGGGTGAGCCGCTTCCGCTCCCGACGCGAATCGTCGTTGGAATAAGTAATTTCCTCGCCGGATGGGGTGGATTGTCGATGCTGGTGGTCCTGATTGGCACTGCCGTGGGTCTGAGTTTCTATTATAAGACGCCGAAAGGGCAGAAGCGGATTGACACAATTCTGCTGAAACTTCCGATTCTGGGATCGATCTTTTTGAAGATCGGGATCGCGCGTTTCTCGAGAACACTTTCAACGTTGCTCTCGTCGGGCGTACCCATCCTTCAATCTCTCGATATCACCGCCCGGACCGCTGGGAACGTGGTCATTGAGGCGGCCATCCTCAGCGTGCGCACCGCGGTGGAACAAGGTAAGAGCTTTGTTGAACCGTTGCGGGCTGCGGAATTATTTCCGCATATGGTTTCACAAATGGTAGGCATCGGCGAGCAAACGGGCGCGCTCGATTCCATGCTGGGTAAGATTGCAGATTTTTATGAACAGGAAGTAGATTCGGCGATCGCAAACTTGCTTACCTTGATCGAGCCCGTATTGATTGGTTTCCTGGGAGTTACGATTGGGTCGATTGTGATCGCGATGTATCTGCCAATGTTCACTCTGATCGGCAAGCTGTCGCAAGGTCACTAGAACAATCTGGAACGAAACAAAAGGCGCCGACTGTCAGGCAATTTCCGCCTGCACGCCGAACCGACTGCTCTTCCACCAGTCCATAGTTAGTCGCAGACCTTCCTCCAGCCCGACTTGAGGAGTGTAACCAAGCACCGAGTTGGCCAGGCTGAGATCGGCCAGGCTGTGGCGCACATCGCCCGGCCGTGCTTCACGGTATTCTGCGGTAACGTTCGGATTGCCGCTCAACTCTTTCAGAGTTTGCAAGAGTTCATTTATCGTCACACTATTCCCGTTTCCAATATTGATCGTCTTTCCGATCGCGGCACTCGACTCTAGAGCCCGCAGATTGGCATCGACAACGTTCGCGATGTACGTGAAATCTCGTGACTGCTCTCCGTCTCCGTAGATGACCGGCCGTTCACCTGCCTGTACCGCACGCACAAATCTGGAAATCACTCCCGAATACTCCGACCCCGGATCCTGCCGGGGGCCGAATACGTTGAAATATCTCAGTGATACGGTTTCCAAGCCGTACGAACGAGTAAATACCTGACAATAGTATTCGCCTACGAGCTTCGCGACCGCATAAGGCGACAATGGATCCGGCCGCATACTCTCCCGTTTGGGTGACTCCTGCTGGTCGCCATAGGCGGAACTGGAGGCAGCATAGACAACACGGCGGACTCCTTGATCTCTAGCCGCCAACAGGAGCGAGAATGTTCCGTTCACACTTGATTCGTGCGTTTCATAGGGAGACTTGATAGACCGTGGGACCGAGGGAATCGCGGCTTCGTGAAAGACGACTTCCACGTCTCCTAAAGCGCGCCTCAGAGATTGAGGATCCGTAATACTCGCATTTACAAAATCAATATCACCATTGATTTCGGCGAGGTTCTCCTGGTATCCAGTTGACAGGTTATCAATCACCCGCACACGGGCACCGCTTGCCAACAAAGCGGATGTTAGATGGGAGCCTATAAAGCCGGCGCCACCGGTAACCAGGGCAATACCAGACAGCGACATAGTTTCAGCGTCCTACTCCCACGTATTCAAATCCCATTTCTCGAATATCGGTTGGATCATAGATATTCCTTAGATCGGCAATTCTCGGCGCCTTCATTAAGTTGCGAATCCTCTCCATATCCAGGGCCCTAAACTGATTCCACTCAGTCACAAGAACCAACACCTCGGCGCCGGTGACGGCCTCGTATTCATCGGCGGCGAATTCAATATGAGGTAGGATCTCGCGAGCTTCTTTGGTGGCGATCGGATCATAAGCGATCACGGTAGCCCCGCGTTTTCCCAAGCCGCGAATGATGTCGACCGAGGGTGCGTCACGCATGTCGTTGGTCTCTGGTTTGAAGGCCAATCCAAGCACTGCGACGCGCTTGCCTTCCAAGCCCCCAGCAAGATTCTCAATCTTGGCTATCATCGATTCACGTTGCTTTGCATTCACTTCGATCACAGCGTCAACGATCCTGGTCGGGGACGAAAACTGCCTGCCAATCATCGAGAGGGCGGCCGTGTCCTTCGGAAAGCACGAACCACCAAATCCTGGACCGGCGTGCAAGAACTTTTGACCGATACGACGATCCATTCCGAGCGCCCGGGCAACATCGTGCACGTCACAACCTACCTTTTCGCACAGATTTGCAATCTCGTTGATAAAGGAAATCTTTGTGGCCAAAAAAGCATTAGCCGCATACTTTATCAACTCGGCGCCCTCAAGCGAAGTAATCACGAAAGGCGTTTCGATCAAATAAAGTGGTCGATAGAGATCGCGCATGATAGCGATCGCTTCCGGGTCGGAGCCGCCAATTACAACCCGGTCCGGTCGCATGAAATCACCGATGGCTGCGCCTTCGCGCAGGAATTCAGGATTTGAGACGACGCTAAAATCCGTGTCCGTCACCTGATGTTCCCTGATGAGGCGCATCAAATGCTTCCCCGTACCCACCGGCACGGTTGATTTAGTGACAATTACTTTGTAGCTATCGAGATATCCGGCGAGAGTGCGAGCCACGTCCTCAACGAAAGTCAGGTCCGCGGAACCGTCTGGCAAAGGAGGAGTGCCAACCGCGATGAAGATTACCAGGGCCTGTCTGGTTGCAGACTCGACATCCGTGGTAAATCTCAGGCGACCGGCTTGTACATTCTTGTTGATTAACTGCTCAAGACCGGGTTCGTAGATGGGACTCTCACCGTTTGTGAGCCGCCTTATCTTGTCCGCATCTACATCAACGCAGGTGACGTCGACCCCAAACTCAGCAAAACATGCTCCGGTAACAAGTCCAACATATCCCGAGCCAATTACCGCAATATGCATTCGTTAGTATCCCCGGGGATTCGAAAGTGCCTTAATCAAAATTTACGGGCCACACGCCTAGGCGCGTGACCCGTAAGATTAACCGAATTCCGCGCCCTTGCGCGTCATCCGCCTAATTGGGCTTAACTTACTTGGTCGGACTGACAACAGTAACGTTGCCGCCAAAGGTCAGATCGTCGTTATGCGAAACCGCGATAATAGCCGCGGCCACCGCTCCACCTGCCGCGAGTAACAGAGCTGCAAGCGCTCCACCGCTCAGGTGACCGAAACTATCTGGCTTGGTCAGTCTGGTGCAACGGCTGCCAGGCTGCGGTGTTCCTGCTGACTCCGACGTTCCAGCCGCGATGGCTTTCGCTTTTCCACCAGAGCGCAGTTCAACCATGCCGGCTTGAGAGGCAACAATCATGTTGCCGCACTCGATGTCCACCATAAATGTCGATGCCTGGCTCGCATCGGCAACTGCTGATCCGTCTTTCGCGGTAACAATAGCCGAGGTTCCGGCCAGTGTTGCAACCTGAACGCGACCGGCATCGAGCGCGCCTGAGATGTTGCCATCAGTAAAGCTGAGCTTGACGGTTGTATTTGGGAACAACTCAACGCGGCCAAGTTTGCCAAGGCTCACTACGGCGCTGCTGCTTGCCGCTGTGGTGATCGTACTGTCAGAAAACACTGTAGCGCCAGAAATCGCGGCTTGACCGTTAACGGTGACTTGACCGGAAACCGAAAGCTCACCTGACGCTGCTTTCTGCCCCGGCGTTGCCAACGCCACCATTGAGTAAACACTCAGGACGGCAACTGCGGCACAGAACGCTATAGACTTACGGCTCCAAGTTCTGCTGATCATCATTTCCTCCCGTACAAGTAAAAAAGTTTTTGTGGAAGAACGCTGCAACGTTACTTATTCGTCACAACTCACGAAACCTGTTTGGTAACCAATAACTAGAAATCTCGCCCGCGCGAGACGCGAAAAAGAAAGCGTGTCAAGACCCGGTAATAAGGCCCTAATCTTTGCCTTTTTACACGAACCACGACCCTATGTCAACAATAAACCCCTGATCCTAAAACAACTAAGCCACAGAAATAACTAGCTTTAGCCGCAATGTAACACGACCCTAAGTCCCTGTAAAGGGGTTTTTCCCGCCAACCCTGTCAAGATTCTGTGTTTTTGTAGCTTTTGCGCTCAAGCCATCCCGTCAATGACGTTGCCGTGGCACCGCTTTCCCCCACGTTTTCACCTGGGAACAGATCTCCTCGATCGAGTGCTGGCCTCACCTATCCTTTGCCCGGTCGCACTGCCGCTATCCAGGGGCACTTTTCCCTTGGTGTCGCGCTGCAGAAGTTCGGCCTGTTCGTATGGATCAAGACGGGCAAAGAGGTAAAAAGTATCCCCAACACGAACGGCGCCGAGATATCTGAATTTGTTAGCGATCACTTCGTTCGGGCGGAACAAGGCGGGCTTGGGCGGATGCTCAAAAATGGTGCGCAACTCGTCGACGGTCACGGCCTCGAGTTCCGGTACATAGTCATTTTCGCTTTGACGAACCAGACGCATGGCCATCTGCCGGAGGGCCTGAATGCGGTTGGAGTTCCGCCGATAGTACGCAACGGTTATTTCTTTTCGGCTCGCGCGATCATCGACAACTTCCTGCTCATTGTTCAGATAACCCAGATAGGCGGTCATGACCGGACCAAATTCGCTATCGGAAGCAGCACGCTGTGCAATGGCAAGCGCGTTGAAGGCGAACACGACAATAATTGAAAGGAAAAAGCGAGTCGGACCAGATGGACTACACATACATGTACCCTCGTCGAGATGGTCGGAACTTAACTGGCCATCCGTCGCATTGACCTCGGAAGGATACTTGATGATGCGGCGATTAGGCCAGTGGCTAAAACAGTGCCGAGATTATAGTGTCACGCCGGCCCAACATTATTGCGCCTCCAAATCAGCGGTGTTACATTTCAATTTCAAAGGTTTTGACGTGAGCAACCAGGAAATTTTGAAAAGACAAGTCGCATTGGGCGTGTCCGGCGGAATCGCGGCGTATAAGAGCATCGAAGTCCTTCGGGGTCTACAGCGGGCTGGGTGCGACGTTCGGGTGGCGATGACGCACCATGCCTGCGAGTTCATTCAACCCCTCACCTTCCGTGCGTTGAGCGGAGCCTATGTGCTGGTGGATGACTATGCTCCCGACAATCCGGATCCAATTGCTCACATTACGTTTTCGCAAACAATAGATCTTTTCATCATCGCTCCGGCAACGGCGAACATTCTTGCGAAAATGGCGAATGGAATCGCCGATGACTTTTTGACCTCAACCTATCTTGCCTGCAACGCGCCGGTGTTGGTCGCACCGGCCATGAACACAACGATGTGGCATCATCCAGCGACACAGCGAAACATTCAAAACCTCAAAGAGGCCGGCGTCCACGTTATCGAGCCCGACGAAGGCGAAATGGCCTGCGGCACAATCGGGCCTGGGCGATTGAGTGCGCCCGAACGAATTGTCGAGGAAGCCCTGAGAATTCTGCATGAAGAGACTAAGAAAGATCTTCCTCGGGGGTCGAACAAGGCCAGAGATCTCAATGAAGAACGAATCCTGATTACTACCGGCGCCACTCGCGAAGCGATCGATCCGGTGCGCTTCATCTCTAATCGTTCATCCGGACGCATGGGATTCGCTCTGGCTGAGGCAGCCAGACGGCGCGGTGCAGACGTCACAGTTATCGCCGGCGCAACCAACGTCGCGCCACCTGCCGATGTCGCGGTGATTGAAGTGACTTCGACTGAAGAAATGCTGGCTGCGGTTCGCGAAAGGATCGGTGGGGCAACAACCTTTATCGCGGCAGCCGCCGTCGCCGATTATCGCGCAAAAAATCCGGTTGATTCCAAGATTAAGAAATCCAAAGACAAAATGGTTTTGGAATTGGAGCCCACGCCTGACATTCTCGGCGACGTTTCGCTCTCTCGTACGCAGGATCAGCTAATAATCGGCTTCGCCGCAGAGACAAACGACTTATTGAAGAATGCGCGGGAGAAGCTCACCAGGAAGAATCTGGACATGATTGTGGCAAACGACGTTTCCCGAAACGACTCCGGCTTTGATTCAGAGAATAATGCCGTGACAATTCTGGTTCGGGACAACGAAACTCCGATCGAAATTCCTTTGACGTCAAAGCTTGACGTAGCGAATCGAATTCTGGATGAAGCGATCAAGCTACGAAAGAGCCTGGCCAGGCGGGCGTAACAGTCACCAGTGTCGTGTTTCAAAAGTTCGCGTAATAAATGGCGCTTCGGTTCGACGGCCGTCACTTCAGTCCCGGAGGGACGAAATGTTTATAGCCGAAGAATCCGAAAAGACAATAAAGCTCCGAAGGAGCGCAATGTTCTCCGGTAGCCAGGAGATTTCGCTGCTCTGCAGCTTTAAGGGGTGCGGTGCCCCGGTTCTATTAACATTTAGTCCCTCCGGGACTTAAGAACCAGCACGTCCAAACGATAGCGCCATTTGTTACGCGAGCTTTAGACACGGGGACAGTAGACAAATAATGAATAACGACGCGAACGAACTGATTGAGATGTTGCGCGATGCGCGCGAATACACCAAATTTGTGAGCGAGATGGGCGTTGAGACCGTGGACGAACTCTCCGCGACCACCGACCGCGCACCGGCCCGCACCGAGGTGCGTGCGCAGTTCGCGAGAAGCGTTCCTTCATTAACTTCACAACCAATCGAAAGCTCAGCGAGTCAGCTCCGAAGTACCGCGAAAGCGCCAAATCCGTTAGCTGCTACTTCCGCGGATTCCCTTTTCGGCGAGATGGCCGAACCCCAACCAACGTTCTCGGCCTCGGCAGAAACACTGAGCGACATTTGGACCGACATTGGCGATTGCACCCGTTGCGGATTGTGTGAAGGTCGAACGCAGGTTGTTAACACTCATGGAAATCCCAAAGCTCGTCTGATGTTTGTGGGCGAGGCGCCGGGCGCCGATGAAGATGCGCAAGGCAAGCCGTTTGTCGGACGCGCCGGTCAGTTGCTCACCAAAATGATCGAAGCGATGGGCATGAAACGCGAAGAGGTGATAATTGGCAACGTGAATCGTTGCCGGCCGCCCGGCAATCGCCAACCGACGTTGGAAGAAGCCGCCATTTGTCGTCCTTTTTTGTTTCGTGAGATCGCCACAATCAAACCCGAAGTGATAGTCGTGATGGGTAATACGGCCTTGAGAAATCTGCTCGAAGCCCGCGAAGGAATCACCCGGGTGCGCGGCAAGTTCCAGGATTTTCGCGGCATCAAGGTCATGCCGACCTTTCACCCCGCTTACCTTCTGCGCGATCCTTCGAAGAAGCGAGAGACCTGGGCAGATTTGAAAATGGTGATGGAGTACCTTGAAAGCGTCCGAGAAAAACGAACCCCCTGACCTCACTTTCAATCGCACCCTCAATCGAGTTAGGCTTCGCGCGGCGCGCATCCGCTTCCCATGAATATTGCTCCGCAAGAGTCCAATGAAACTGCCCCGCAGTACGCTCAGGTTGCTGTTCCGGTTCATCTAAGGAAGCTGTTCACTTATCGGCTGCCAATGTCGATGCGGGCCGCAGCGCGCGTTGGATCGCGCGTGATGGTCCAACTCGGCCCGAAACCGACTGCGGCTTATATCGTGGATCTCCTGCCGCGTCTGCGGACCGGAACCAGCCTCGTCGAATCAGAGATCAAAGACGTCCAGGAATTACTCGATGTCGACCCTCCTCTGACACCTGAGGTGCTTGAGCTCACGCGCTGGGTCGCGGATTACTATGCCGCTCCCTGGGGCGAAGTTTTGCGCGCGGCGCTGCCGGCAGGAATCAACGCGAGCGTAGAGCAGATAATTTCAATTACAGACAAAGGTCGCGAACTCTTGAAGTCGCAACTGTCGGAAGAGAGCAGCGTCAAGTTGCGCGGTTTGCAATTGCTTGGCAATGAAGGCGAGCTTGAAATCGGTGCATTCACTATGCGTATGGGCTCAGCGCGGATCCCTAAATGGCTGCGCGAACTCGAAAACGACGGCCTGGTGTCGCGCTCGTATCGCACGCGTTCGCTGCAAACCCGGGCCAAGCGTCGCCGGGCAGTCCGTCTGATCAGGTCGTTGACAGATGAAGATGCACGCGTCAGCAAGGCGCAGTTGCGTGTCGTTGCCACACTCTCAGCCACTCAAAATGAGATGCCGCTTGCAGATCTCATCAAGGCCGCGGACGTCAGCGAATCAGTTATCCGCACACTGATTAAGCGAGGCGTGGTTGACGAATTCGAAGAAGAAATGCGACGGGATCCGCTGGCGACTGCTGAACTTCCCGACGCAGAGGACCTGAAACTCACCGATGCGCAGGAAGACTTGCGGCGAAAGATCGATCTCAAGATCCGAAGTAATCAGTTTGCCCCGATCCTGTTGCACGGTGTTACCGGGAGTGGCAAGACTGAGGTCTACATTCGCGCGATGCGCGCGGCGCTGGCCATAAATCGCGGCGCGATGATGCTGGTTCCCGAGATTGCCCTGACGCCGATCCTCTCGCGACGGCTGCGCGCACACTTTGGTGACGAGATCGCCATCTTTCATTCATCGCTTTCGAAAGGCGAGCGCTTTGACGAGTGGTCGCGCCTGCGTTCAGGCGCAGCTCGCGTCGTCCTGGGTACGCGTTCAGCGGTTTTTGCACCGGTCAAAAATCTGGGCGTGATCATTATTGATGAAGAACAGGACGCGTCGTATCGCCAGGAAGAATCGCCGTTTTATCACGCGCGCGACAGCGCGATCGTCCGGGCCCAGAAAGAGTCGGCCGTAGTCGTGCTCGGCACTGCCACCCCTTCACTCGAATCGTTTCATAATGCACAAGCCGGAAAGTATGAATACCTGCGATTGCCGGACAGAATTGCGAATCGTCCGCTAGCCCGGGCCGAATTGATCGATCTGCGTGAGGTCTTTAAGCGCCGGAAAAAGCCGGCTGTATTTTCAGATGAGTTGTTAACGGCAATCGAACAAACTCACGCTCGCCGCGAACAAATAATTATCCTGCTGAATCGTCGCGGCTATTCCAGCTTCATCCTCTGTCGTTCATGCGGCGAATCCATCGAGTGTCCCAACTGCGACGTGACGCTGACCTACCATCGCAGTGACAGCACGCTAATCTGTCACTACTGCAATTACCGCCAGCGCTCACCCTCGCAGTGTCCCAACTGCACCAGTAAGTTCATCTATTACGTCGGCGAAGGGACCGAACAGATTGAAGAGATTCTGCGCCGGCGCTTTCCGCGTCTGCGAATCGGCCGGATCGATCGCGACACAAAATCGCGGCGCCATGAGTTTGAACAGACTCTGCTTGATTTCGGCCGGGGAGAAATCGATTTACTGGTCGGCACGCAGATGCTCGCGAAAGGACACGACTTTCACAACGTGACTCTCGTGGGTGTAGTTTCAGTCGATGCTGGTTTAGCGTTGCCGGATTTTCGCGCGGCGGAAAGAACGTTCCAGTTGATCACCCAAGTGGCCGGGCGCGCGGGCCGCGGCGATTTGCCGGGACGAGTTTTGATCCAGACTTATCATCCAGATCACTACGCGCTGAAACACGCGACGGCGCAGGACTACCAGGGATTCTACGACGAAGAAATCCGGCACCGGCGTAATCACGGTTATCCGCCATTCGTGTCGCTGGCATTGTTCCTGGTGCGAAACAAGGATGCGGCACGTGCCAGAAGCATCGCTCAGGAATTGCGGAATAATTTGAACCAGGCAAATCGCGAGCATGCTTGTCGAATTCTGGGACCCGCGCCGGCGCCTTTCGCGCGCCTGCGCGGTGAATACCGCATCCAGCTACTAATAAAATCGCGCAGTCGCAAACAAATGCGAGCCGTGATCGACGAGGCGTTGAGACTTTTTGAAGAGTCTGGAAACGATTCGCGTTCGGTGACGCTGGAGATCGATCCCGTGAGCATGATGTAGTGGCACAGACTTTAGTCTGTGGAAGCAAGGAGATTCCCCTCCCTTTGGGAGGGGTTAGGGGAGCGGCGCAGCTACGAGTCGATACCCAAAAAAGAACCCGCGCGGGCTGAAAGCCCGCGCACAAAGGTAATTTACTTTTCTCTTTGCCGTAGCTGCGCCCCTCCCCCAGCCCCTCCCAAAAGGAGGGGAGCAAATGCTATTTTCATTCTGACGTTGATCAGAGCTCCTTGAAGTCTGTGCCACAATTTGTTCACCGTTGGAACTCTAAACATCAATCAACTAAACTCGCTGGCAATGAAACTTTCCGAACTCGCGAAGGCAACGGGCGCAACCTGCGACGCAAGTGATGCCGACATTGAAGTCACGGGCGCTGCCGGCCTTGATCAAGCTCAGCCCGGTCACGTCACCTTCCTGTCAAATCCACGCTACACGTCGCGAGTTAACGAAACGACAGCTTCAGCGATTTATGTCGGTGAAGGCGCCGAGATCGAACGTCAGAACCTTGCGCTGTTGCGCGCCAAAGATCCCTATCTTGCTTTTACTCGAGCCTTAATTGCCTTTCAGCCCAGCCGCGAATTTGAATCATTGCGCGATCCTTCAGCCGTTATTGATTCAAGCACTCGCGTCCCAAGAGAAACCTTCATCGCCGCCCAGGTAGCGATTGGAAAGAATTGCGTACTCGGCGAACGCGTGCGCATCCATCCTAACGTGACTATCTATGACAACGTCTCGATCGGAGATGAGTCGGAAATTCATTCAGGCGTGGCAATTCGCGATGGTTCAGTTATCGGCAAACGGGTGATCATTCACAACAATGCCGTGATTGGCGCCGACGGTTTTGGCTTTGCGAAAGACGAGCAGCGGCGCTGGTTGAAGATTCCGCAGACAGGCCGCGTGGTGATCGAAGACGATGTTGAGATCGGCGCCGGCACCACGATCGATCGGGCCTCGACCGGCGAGACCAGAATCAAGCGCGGCGCCAAACTCGACAACCTCGTTCAGATTGGTCATTCATGCGTTGTGGGCGAGGACGCTCTGCTGTGCGCGCAGGTGGGTCTGGCCGGCAGTTCCCGCGTCGGCGACCGGGTGATACTCACCGGACAAGTAGGAATCGGCGGCCACATAACGGTCGGTGACGATGCGATTCTTTATCCGCAGAGCGGAGTGCCGAATGATGTCGCGCCGGGCGAGATTCTCGTCGGTACGCCGGCCTTTGAAGTGAGCGCTTTCTGGCGCGCGGTAGCAGTCTTCAAGAAGCTTGGCGAGGTTCCCAAGCGCCTTCGAGCCCTGGAGAAAAGGCTGGACGAAGTCGAGAAATCAAAGTCTGCAACCGAGTAGTTGGGCCATCAATTTGAGTTCCAGCGACATCTGCAAGTCCTCCACAACTCACGGACCAAACCGCTGCCGGTACTCAATCGAACTTAAGAATGCCTTGACCATTTCCGCGTTGATGTAATTCCCATTGAACTGGTTCAGCTTCGTCAGCCAGAAGTCATATCCAGTGTAGTCGGTATCCTGCGGATCATTGGGATTGCGGCGCAGATATCCAATGTATTGCATCAGCACGAAGGCACGGTTGAATTCAGCATTGAACAGGTCCTGATCTTCAGCTACCTGCCGCAGCGTTTGCGCCCGCGCATTTATGTTGCTGCTGTCGCCGGCGCTACCGAACAAGGCAATCGCGTTCGTGCGTTCGCCGGATGACAAGACGTTGCCGGCCTTGCTGTTCAAGGCGTCAACAAACTGCGTCGGAGTGAGTGAGTTCGGATATGCCGTCGTAAATCGGGAACGCTGCGCAAACGCGAGGCTGAAAGCCTGCTTGTTGTTTTCCAGGACTTGTTCCCAACCCGGTTGCAGGACGATCACGCCTTCGCCGATCTTTTGCGTGTCGGCGAGAAACTCAGTGAAGCGGACTGACGGGACAGCGAGCTGATGTGTAACGCCAAAAGTCGAGTTGCCGCTCGCGTCTCCATAAGCGGTCTTGTACAGCCGCTCGATCAGATAGCCTGTCTGTTGGAATTCAATCGACAAAAAGAATGATGCCGAAACGTTGATGCGCCGGACCTCGATGCACTGGGCATCTGTGCCGCAGGAAGTGATCTGGTTGGTCCAGAAGTCCCAGCCCGCCGGATCAGGTTGTCGATTCAGAAAGTCGTGATAGTTCTGGCAGACGTAGGTCCGCGGATCGTCAACCGCGTTGGTGGCCGGCTCGGTTGGGTCATCGGTGATTGTGATAGTTGCCGTCGCGGTCGCGCCCAAAGCCACACCAGATGGATTTCCGAGGTTAACGGTAAAGGTTTCAGTTCCTTCGACCAAAGAATCTTCGTTGATTAGCACGGCAAATGTCTTCGAGGTTTCCCCAGCGCCAAACTGTAGCGTGCCCAACGCGGTGATGTAATCCTTCCGCTCTGTGGCTGTTCCATCGGAAGTGTTGTAGTCGACACTGACCGCGCCTGAGCTGTCGCCGGAACGATTCACAGTGATCGTAAGCGCCGTGCAGTCCTCCTGGACGCTGTAATTCGCCGCGCTGAACTGGACTACCGGTTGAGGGGCTGCGTCTATCAAATTAACAGTCTTCTTCGCGGAACTCGCCAGCAGCGTGCTGGTGGCCGCAAACGTCGCGTTGAGAGGATACGACCCGGGCGCAACCGCAGGTGTAACCGCGCACGATCCGGTACCGTTCGCATTGGTCGTCGCCACGCAGGTTTGACTCGCGAACGTGAGCGTTACTGAGGCGCCACTAACCGGGACCGGCGGCAGAACCGAAATGTCTACCAGGTTCGCCGCCAGCGTTAAGGGTTGATTCGGAACTCCACTGGACGGACTCTGATTGAGCGTGAGGAAACTGCTGTGCTTGCCCGCAGTCCAACCAACCACTGCCTCGTTGGAAGAGATGGCCGAACTTCCCAGATCGGCGGACGCAAAAACACGATCGGTGCCGGTCGCTACTCCCGTGTAAGTGAATACGGCCTTTCCTGTCGCGTCGGTGTTGACGAGATGCAGGCTCGGGTTGGCGCCATTGATGAAAAGTGAAATCGGAATATTTGCCGGGCTGGCGACATTTTTTAGCGTCGCGGTAAAGGTCACAGCCGTTCCCTGCGCCGGCGAGGGCTGGACGTTCTCGGGAGTGAGTGCCAGTTGCGGAGCGACGCTGTTAGGCAAGAGGCTGCAGGTCCCGTCAGCTTTGGTAATCCTGATGATGCGTTCACTCTGAGTCGCGTAGAGGCAACCACTCGGTCCGACCGTGACAAAGTCGCCGCGCGAACCGCCCGTGTAGATGTCGGTACATGGTGCCCCGCAAGGGTTGACTGGGGTCGCGGGCAGGAGGCTCGTATCAACCCGGGTAATCGCCCCATCGTTCCGATTGACGAACAGAATCGGCCTCGCCGGATTTGCGGCGTTGGGTTCGAGAGCCATGCCATCAGGACCGCCGGGAATAAACGCGATCAGCGTGGCAGTTCCCGGCGTCGGAGTGTTGGTCCCGGAAACGCGATAAATTGCCCCTTGTAGCTCGGCCGCTACATATAAGGTGCCATCAGGCGCAAAGACAATTCCATCAAAGTCACCGGCGGAGTAGTGCGTTACGATCGCTGTTCCGCTGGCGTAGTTCGAGATGCGTTCAATCCCATCGAAACCCGCCGCGAAAAGATCGCCGCTCAAGGGATCGAAGGCCAGGGCAAATCGGCTACCCCCATTCAGGTGCACCACCAAACGGATCACCGCGGCGTTGGCAGGATTCAGTTCGACCAGGTTGTTGCCGTTACTAAGCATCCCATAAAAACGTCCATCCTTGGCGAAGGCGAGGCCGGTCAGGTTTCCGGCCGACCCCCCGTTAACCCCGCCTACCGCTGTCGCCGGGCCGGCAACACCACCCTGGGACCCAAACTTATAGATGCCGTCGATATGAGCATCTCCCACCAGTAGGTTGCCGCTGGCGTCAAACGCCAGGCCTATTGGCCCGATGCCGCTAAAACAATCTAACGGAAAGCTGCTGGCAAAGGTCGACACCGCATAACCCGGCGCAGCTGTACCGAATCGATAGCTGTTCGTGCCCGCGCAGAAACCTGAAGCGTTGACGAAGTTCACCACGGCACTGCCGGGAACGGGAAGATTGCCGTCAGTGACGTCAACCGCGGTATAGGTTACCGCTTGAGTGACACTGTTGAATGCCGTGAATTGAACTTTCCCCGTCGCGTCCGTGCTCGCAGTCGTTCCCGTTATAGTCGAGCTGCCATTACCTTGCGACAGATTGACCAGTTTGTTTGGTGACGGGTTGCCATTCGCATCCTGCAAGGTCACGGTGATGGTGGTTGTGTCGCTTCCGTTCGCGTTAACGGTAGAGGGGCCGGCAACGATGCTGCCCGCGGCGGCAGGGCGCGAAACGAATTGAACCGTGGGGTGCTGTGAAAGCGGGATGCCGTTGACCGTGGCCGTAAAAGTCACGGTTTCAAGGAAAGTATCAGTCACAGTAAACAGCGCCGCACCGTTACTCACGTTAGATACCGAGTTGAGCGTTGTGATGACAGCGTGCGAACCGCCGTTCATCGTTAGTTGCACGGTCTGGCCGCTAATGCTGTTGCCGTTTGCGTCGAGGAGCGAGACGACTACACCTGCCTGTGTCTGACCGTCGGCCACAACTGTCGGCGGATAAGCGGCGACGGTTGATTTCGCGACGCTGAACGCTCCGGCCGTGCCGCCGGTAAGCGCGAGATGTAAAAGGTTGACGTTGGGCGAGCCGAGACCCACGTGTTGAAAATCACTGCCCAGCTCTGCCGGCGAGTGAAAGGCGCTGGTGTTCGCCAAAGGGTAGAGTTTCGGATTCAGAAAACCCAGCGCGCGATTCTCTTTCTGATTGAGCACCGCGACAAAGGCCGCCCAGACAGGCGCGGCGACACTGGTGCCGCCGTAGAGAAGATTCGTCGGACAACCGCCATTGCCGGCCTGACAGATGAAGTAACCGGTCAGAGGATCGGCCGGCGCCGTAACGTCTGGCACCGAACGCCGATTCATATTTGTGAGTCCATTCTGATATGACGGCCGGCCAAAGAAACGACTGACACCAAATCCGCCCTGTCCGCCCAAAGCTGAACTCCACCAGGTTTCGTTGCCATAGAGGCCGCCAACGCTTCGGTTCGGAGTGGTACCCCCAACGGCGGTCGCGTTCGGTGAACTGGCGGGCACATGACAGGTATTCGCGCTGCCGTTCAAGCAGGTGCTACCGTTGTCGCCCGACCCGTTGAGTACGCTGATGCCAGCCGCACCGGCGCTGGCCAGGATCGAATCGATACTCTGCACGTCCGCCAGAGTCGTCTGGTCTTCGCAGTAGGCCCAGCTGTTCGAGATCACGTTGACGCCATCATTAATCATCGCATTGAACATCGTCTGAAAACTGCCGCGCCCGTTGAAGGGCCCGTCATAGACAACCACCTGGGCCCCGGGTGCGAGACTCATTACGGCGTCGATATCGAGTAACACTTCTGACTCCTGGGGACCGGGCGCTCCAGCGCCTCCGGCGACGTGCACCTGCGAAAGCTGCGAGAATTGACTGCTGCTGCGACCAATCAAATTCAGAAAATCGCGCACGTCCGAGGTCACAAAATTGTCGAATTCCAGCAGGCCAATTTTTTGCCCGGTGCCCGCCGCAGAACTGATCGCGGAAAAGCGATTCAAGGCTTCATCCGCCGCCGGCGGTGGTTGGCTGGAAGCAAGCAGATTAAGCATGTTGAGTTGCTGGGCCATGCAGAAGTAACCGCTTAATCCGCCAATCACAAACGGGCGCGGCTTACCCACCTCGAGGAGTTGTGCTGCGTACCAACAACTGGAAGCCAGGCTGCCCTTGGGGTCGTACTGCGGCGGCAATACGATATCTGTCGCGCCCGCGTGCACTGGCCGGGCGATGTTGTTGAGACCTATCACCGCCTGTACCCTGGCAGCGATACCGGCCGGCAGCCTCGGGTCACGATCATTCGAGTAGAACGTACGATTGCCTTGACGGTAATCATCGAGGCGAACATGGAAAGCCTTTTCAGCGTCTGCCCGGGTACCATGGACCGTGACTGTTAGCCGGTTCAGTGAATCGTCCGCGAGAGTGAACCCGTTGCGTGCCAGCCAATCGCGGACTTCCGCATAAGTCTGCAAATTCGGACCAAAACGATCCGCTTGTTCACTCGGGCCCAGGTACTGACGGTAAATGGACGACCTTGGGTCCTGAAGACCGTTGAGAAATTTCTCGAAGCCACGCTGATCTGTTCGCTTGAGAACAATCGTAAGCGTCAAAGGCTCTTTGCCGGCGTTGCCTCGGTGAATCTTTTTTGATCGGCCGAGGGCTGCGGGCACCTCTCCTTTCAGGGTCACCATATTGCCGGCAGCTGGATCGTGAGTTCGGAAATCAGAGCTATCAACTGCCGCCTTTGTCTGCGGATCGAAGGCCAGACTACGGTCGAACACATCGGCTCGCACGTTGCCCCCGCCCGCGGGCTCACTCGCACGGGCCTTAGCGCTCTTCAGGGCTAATAATCTGCCGGCTGGCACGCTTAGAATTACCACGGCAATAACCAATGCCGCTCGATTAGCAGAATTGTTTTTGAACCTTCTCACGACACACCCCGCTTTCCTGAAAACACTGTTAAAGAAAAAGCGAATTCCTGCAGACGCGCTCATCACCCCTTGAGGTCCTGACCAGATGAGCCCGGCCTTGCGCCAGCCATTGATAAATCCTCTCCAAATCAACACGCGCCAGATCTCCAGCTTCCTCTGGCGTCAGAATTTCGCTGCTCATGTGACATACAGAGCAATGCGCCGTTATCGACTGACGAATAACCCGTTCCTGCTCAAAGAAAGTAATCTCGACTCTTCTTTTCTTTGTGGTGGTCATGGCCAGTGATAGAATTCGCGCGTTCCCCTCAAGGGTTTTTTGAGCGCGTAAACTACGGCACCAGCGGCCTTCAGGTCTGGAAGAAAACCGGAAATAAATCGGAAAATAACGGTTTTCAGCTTAGCGGGAATCATGAATCGGCTTCGCAAAAGATATTTGCTCAACGGCTACTCGCTCGCACCTGACGAGCAACTACTCAGTCACGACGGCCAGCCAGTTCACCTGCCCAAGCGACCTTTCCAGGTCCTGCTATTCCTGTTGGAGAATCGCGATCGGTTTGTTAGTCGCGCCGAACTGCTCGATCGGTTTTGGGACGGTAAAGATGTCTACGACGACGCCCTGCGTAAATGCATCGGAGCAATTCGCAAGGCGCTCGACGAGCAGCCGGATCAAGCTCGCTTTATCGAGACGCGATGGGGCGTCGGTTATCGTTACATCGGCCCGTTGCAGGAGCAGATTGTTCCTTATGAGACGGCCGTAACTGAAATCGAAACAACTCGCGGAGTAAGGATCGTCTTCGAGGAAGAGGAGATTCACGACGCGCCGCAAACCGTGACAGCGCCGAGACTGAATCCGCCGCGGCAGAGATCGTATGCGAAGGTCTTAGCCCTGGCGCTCATCGTGCTGGCCATGGGTGTGGCGCTCGTCACCATCATGGCTTCGCGGCGATCCCGGACGAACGACAATTCAAGAACTCCAATTCGTTCGATCGCGGTGCTGCCGCTCCGGAATCTCACCGGAAATGCGGCCAACGATTACCTCAGCGATGGCCTCACCGAAAGTCTGATCACCACACTTTCAAAAGAGCGAGATCTGACCGTCATCTCACGCGGCTCGGCGTTTTCACTGAAAGGCAAAGACCTGGATCCGCAGGAAGCCGGCCGGCTATTGAAGGTGGCGGCTTTGTTGGAAGGCAGCCTGCGTCAGAGTGGTGACAAATTGCGGGTTAACGTTCGTCTGGTGAGCACAGCAGATGGACAAGTCGTTTGGGCCAGTGACAGCAATGATCGTCAAATTGCCGACATCTTTGCGATCCAGGACGAAATTGCCCGCAACCTCAACGCGCACCTGGGGCTCAGGCCGGGTGACCGAGAACAACTCGTGCGGCGACACACCGCCAACGTTGAGGCTTATCAGAGTTACCTGAAAGCCCGCTACTCGCTGAATCAAAGGACTCGAGAAGGAATCACCAGGTCGATCGATTATTTTCAGTGGGCAATCGCGTTAGACCCGAACTACGCGCCGGCCTATGCGGGGCTGGCGGAAGCCTATGACAAGGCCTACTTCTTCATCGAATTACCGCCGCAGGAAACGATTGCCAAAGAGAAAGCTGCGGCCACCAGAGCGCTGCAGCTTGACGATTCGCTAGCTGAAGCCCACGTGGCGATGGCCACGGTTTACGCTAACACCTGGGACCTGGCGAATGCAGCCCGAGAGGAAGAGCGCGCGATTGAACTCGATCCTCTTAACGTCGAAGCCCATCACAATTATGCTTATCGACTGATTGATCTGTGCAAACCTGATCAGGCAATTGCCGAAATCAAACGGGCCCAGGAACTTGATCCACTGAACATCGTGATGAACATCGATGTGGGCGAGATTTTGTTATTCGCCCGGCACACTGACGAAGCCATCAGCGCCTTGCGCCACGCCATAGAGATGGATCCCACGCGGGCGAATGCCCATTGGGACCTGGGGAACGCTTATGAAGCGAAAGGGATGTACGCGGAAAGCGTCGCGGAACATCTGGAAGATTTCAGGCTCAAGGGTGAAACCCCGGAGGCTATCGGCGAGCTCAGGAAAGCGTTTGAATCCGCGGGGATTAAGGGATTTTGGCGCCAGCGACTCGGACAGCTGAAAGCCAGACCGGGTTACCTCGAACCTTTTTTGCTCGTGAATATCTACCTCAGCCTTGGTGATAAAGATCAAGTGTTCGCCTGGCTGGAAAAAGCCTATCGAGATCGAAACCCCAATATGGTCAGTCTGAAATCAGCGCCGCGGCACGATATCCTCCGGTCGGATCCAAGATACGACGATTTGGTACGGAGGGTGGGTCTGTCTTAGCAACAATCAGTTTCACGGCTCAAACCTTTGCCGGTACTCAATCGACGACAGAAACGCCTTCACCATTTCCGCGTTGATGTAGTTCCCATTGAACTGATTCAACTTGGTCAGCCAGAAGTCATAGCCGGTGTAGTCTGAATCCGGCGAATCATTTGCATTGCGCTGGTAATCAGAAACCGGACGGGACGGCTAAGTGACCGTGCCGCCGTCGACGATCACAACTTCGCCATTCATGAAAGAGTTACGATCGCTCACCATGAAGGCGGCGTATTCAGCCAGCTCTTCCGGCCGGCCAAGGCGGCCGCTCGAGGTCCAAAAGTCATGCATTTGCAGCCAGCGTTCGGGGAGTGCCTGCGCCAGGTCCGTATCAAAGATTCCGGCGGCAATGGCATTGACCTTGATGCCAAAGGTCCCGGCTTCGCGCGACAGACATTTGGTGAAACCGATCATTGCGGCTTTTGAAGTCGCGTAATGAACGGCAGTCGGCAACGCCCGGATGGCGCCGATGGAAGTGATGTTGAGGATGGCCCCGGCACGCTGCCGAATCATCTGTTTGTAGATGGGCTTGGTCACGGCGAATAGGCTGCCCACGTTCACCCCGATAACTTCATCCCAGGCCCGGTCGGTGGTAGTAGCAAAGTTATCGCCACGATTGATGGCCGCATTGTTGACAAGGATGTCCAGGCCACCCCACTCCGCAACCAATTCGCGGGTCAGGTGTTTCAACCCGAAACGATCGGTGACCGACACTTTAAATGAACGAGCGCGCCGGCCAAAGGCCTCGATCTTTTTCTTCACTTCCTCAGCGAGATCATCGCGGGACCCGTAATTAAAAGCCACATCCGCGCCTTCGCGGGCGAAGATCTCGCATAAGGCGGCGCCAATTCCTCGCGTGCCCCCGGTAATGAACGCGCGCTTTCCTTCTAATAACAGACTCATTCGTTTTCTCAATGTGGCACGGACTTCAGTCTGTGATCTCCCCTCGGCAGGTCACAGACTAAAGTCTATGCCACTCTTCACATTAAACCTTTTCAGATTTTATAACGACGGGATTAGAACGCGAACCAACGGTGACAGTCAAGAACGCTCCGAAAGCCGCCGCGACCGGCTTAAGCCGCATGTTCCGCCAGCGACTCGGTTTTTGCCGTCGCAGATTCAGGAATCAATGCCGTGATTTCTTCGACAATACGCCGGGTCGCGTTGGGAATCGCTACCGTAATCGTGGCCGCCCGCAACGCGGCGTAATGCTTCGAATCGTCAATCATGCGATCGACGACGGGGACAATATCCGACGCCTTTTGCAACAAAACTGCGGCCCCGCTTTTTGCGATCAACCTAACCGTGCCCGCTTCCTGCGGCATGGGCGCCGTGGTCACGTCGGCGATAATCGGAACGCGACAGCTGAAAGCCTCGAACGTGCTCGAGCCTCCCAGTTTTGAAATCATCACGCTCGCCGCGCGCATCAATTGCTCGACCTCGTCCGAATATCCAATCACCTTGATTGGGAACTTCGCCTCGGCCGCGACCAGCTCGGCTTCTTTCCTGAGCGCTTCGTTCTTGCCGGCCAGAAAAATGGCTTGCACGTCGAGCTCGCCGCGCACCAGTTCGCGGAAAATCAGTGGAATGTTGCCGCCGCCTTCCCAGCCGGCATTCACAAAGACGGTAAACTTTTCCGGATCGAGACCCAGGGCGGTGCGGGCCACTCGCGCGGCGTCGTCGCCAGGAAAGGAAAACTTGGGATGCACGGGCATGCCGGAAATCTTGATGCGGCCAGGCTCTATGCCGTAATCGATCAATTGCCGGCGCGCTTCTTCGCTGGCGACGAGATAGAGACTAACATCGTCGCAAGCCCAGCCCTTCCAGAAACCATAGTAAGGATCGGTGACCACGGTGACGAGCGGAATCCGATCTGCCAGTCCCAGCTCTTTCAGCACCCGCGCAAACATGTGTTGCGTCAACGGATGCACGCTCACGACTACGTGCGGGCACCATTTCTGAAACTGCCCCGCCACATAACCAACCGTACGCTTGTAGAAGAACTCTCTGGTATCCGGCCGTAAGCGATTGATGAACCAATAGTAGTACTTCATCCAATGCTGTTTGTTTCGCAGCAGCCAGTTGTAGATAGCCACCATCTTTGCGGCCAGATGGTGAGACTCTTCCACGGCGCGAATGGTGCGAATCGCGTACGACTCGCCTTTTACAAAGCTTTCGACGCCGGCCACAATCGCCGCCGCCGCCGAGCGATGCCCGCCGCCCGTGTCGGAAGAGATGATCAGGATTTTAGGGCCGTTAGGGTTCATTGTTTGTGGCACAGACTCGGTCTGTGTTCCCGCTCAACAATCACAGACTAAAGTCTGTGCCACTGACTTTACGCTTTCACCGTGATTCCGTCAGGCTGCTCATCGACCTGCGACTCCAAACCGCGCGCCGCTTTCTTCATCTCGCGCTCCAGCTTCTTGATCCGGATTAAGTGCTTCGGATTGAAAGGCAGCGACGGGTAGTAACAGTTCGACTCATGCGTGCAAAAGCACCCGTTCGCCGCGTGCTGGCGACGTTCCTTCATCGCCGGCGAAAGCCAGAGTCCCTGGAAATCCCATTCGTGATCGCGGAGATTTCCGATCGGCGCCAGGTTCTCGCAGGAAGACAGAGTGCCTTCATCATAAATCACCGCGCCGGCTGTGCCCGCGTAGCAAGTTAACTGCGCCTTCTGGGTCTCCTGCGTTTTCGTGATCAACCCGTGCATGTAGATGTCGATCGCGGCCTTGAAGAATCCGGCCTTGCCGCCATAGTTGTTCTTGATCGCCGCGTGACGCGAATCGTCATCGATCATCCGGGCGAGTTTCGCGTAGCGAGTCTGATCGATCTCCAGCTCGATCGGATCGGCTGAGGGAGGACGAATGTAATTAAAGTTGACCTTGTCCGGCCGGAGGTCGTGCTTCAGAAAATCGTACCACTCAAAAATCGTGTCCTGATTTGAGTTCATGAAGCAGGTGCAGGTTTGCAGATCGAGCTGCGGATACTGCTTCTTCATCGCTTTCAGCTCGCGCGCCGTTTCGATCGCGATCGACCAGGATCCCGGCTTCTGGCGAATCTTATCGTGCTGCTCCTGCAAACCGTCGATACCCATCGCCACCGTCACGTTCAGGTTCGGGCACTCCTCCAGAATGCGCGTGACGTCCGGAAAGATTCGCTTCTGAATCTGGCCGTTCGACATCAGGTAAACCGATTCGAGATTGTTGTGCCGGTAGAACGAACTAACGATCTCGGGCAGGTCTTTGCGCGTAAACGGCTCGCCGCCGGCGAGGATCAACACTCCGAGATTGCCGCCCAGGGTCTGCGCGATGCGATCGATCTCGTGCGTCTTCATCTGTAGTTTCTTACGCGGACGATCGTCGAGTTCGTCCGTAAAAAAACAATGTGTGCAACGCATGTCGCACACGCTGGTGACCAAAATGTTCAGCAGCACCGGCGCAAAGGGTTGGCCGGCGGCCATCTTCGCGTAACGCTTCAATAATTCTCGTGTCGTGTAATCCATAAAACTTTTACTTATTCCTGATCCACAAAAAGATCGTTAACCGGCATTGTCCAACCGGGGACAGCGGGTTCAGCATCCGCGGTTTGATCTCGCCCGAATGTTTTCGGCTCGGCCGGACTGTCCGCTCGATAACATTTGATTACGTCATCGCTCAAAAGGTTGACATCCCAGACCACCAACGTGCCTGCGGCAAAATAGTCAGCGCGCTTTCGGGCGATCGCAGCCTCGGCGGCCGGACCATACCCACCTTCGCTGCGAACTTCCACCGCGAATACCGGCGCACCCTCGAAGAATTTCATCCCCGTCCATTTGCCGACGTGGTAAGCGGCGTCGGGACTGAACGATTTGCGGTTTGGCAAATCGACGTGAAACGCGGCGTTATCAGCAACGGCATAACCGTTTCTTGTTTGACGAGAATAGTTGCGTAAGCTCACGAAGATTTCCCCGGCGGCATAACTCGGCGCAGCTCCGGTGGGAGACATTTGGACAATTTCTCCATTAACAATCTCTGCTTTCCCACGGACGGCGTAAAGATCTTCGATTGTCGCTTCTAAATTCGCTACCATGGCTTCCCCGGCGAAATTCTAACACGACCGGTCTTAATAGGTCGCGTTATGTTCAAGCGCGCTCACCCCGCACGCTAATCCCCAGCGCCCGCATCCTCCGGTACAAATGACTGCGGTCAATTCCCATCAATTCCGCGGCCCGCGAGACGTTGCCGTCGGCTTCGTCGAGTTTGCGCTGGATGAATTCCCGATGATACGCGTCGCTGGCCTCCTTGAAGGAAGGAAAACGATAAGACGAGGCCGGGGGTTCACTTTCACCAAAGGCGGGCAGATTTGTAATCGCGACACGATGATTTTGATGCAGGATCACAACCCGCTCTATCGTGTTCCTCAATTCCCTCACGTTCCCGGGCCAGGAGTATCTCTGCATCAGCTCAATGGCCTCGGCGTCAAACACTTTTGGCTTCTTTCCATAAGCCTTGGCGAACCGCCGGTTGAAATGGTCGATGAGCAAAGGCACGTCCTCGACCCGCTCGCGCAACGGCGGCACTTCGAAGGGGATCACGTTCAGCCGAAAGAAAAGGTCGCTGCGGAAAGTTCCTTTTTCGATCTCTTCATCCAGACGCTTATTAGTTGCGGCCACCACCCGCACATCAACGTTGATTGGCGTGTTGCTGCCGACCGGCTCGAACCTCTGCTCTTCCAGCACGCGCAGGACTTTTGCCTGCACGTTGGCGCTCATGTCCGAAACTTCGTCAAGGAAAAGGGTCGCTCCATCGGCAAGTTCGAACTTTCCCTTCTTCGCCGCGGTGGCGCCGGTGAACGAACCCTTCACGTGACCGAACAGTTCCGACTCGATCAGTTCCTCGGGAATTGCGGCTGAGTTGACTTCGATGAAGGGCGCTGCGGCCCGGCGCGACTGGGCGTGAATCGCCCGCGCCACCAACTCTTTGCCGGCCCCTGATTCCCCGGAGATCAAAACGCGGCCATCCGTGGGTGCGACCACGGCAATCTGTTTTCGCAGCGCGCGCATGGCCACCGACTCGCCAACCATCTCGTACTCTGCTGTCAACTCGGCGGACATCTCGGCGTTGGCGCGCTCGAGTTGTCTCTGCCGCAAAGCGTTGCGGATCGTCAGGACCGTCTTTTCAATCGACAGAGGTTTTTCGATGAAATCGAATGCGCCCAACTTGGTCGCGCGCACCGCAGTCTCGATATTGCCGTGACCGGAAATAATCACCACGGCGACGTCGCTGTTGGCGTCGCGCATCTGCTGCAAAGTTTCGAGGCCGCTGATTCCCGGCAGCCACACATCCAGCAGGACACAGCCGTAGGCGCGCCGCGCGATCGCTTTGAGGCACTCTTCGCCTGATTCGACAGCGTCAGCGTGAAAGCCTTCATCGCGCAGCACCGCGCTCAGCGTCTCGCGAATCCCGCGTTCGTCATCAACGATTAAGATTGATTCAGACATTTAAAAGATTGTCAGTTGTCGGTTGTCAGTTGTCGGTTGTCGGTTGTTCAACCGATTACCACCACCCCAGCTAACGACGACGGATGATGAAAACTAACAACTAACAACTGACTACTGACTACTGACTACTGACTACTGACTGACACCCGCCTACTGCATCCCAACCGGCAGTTCAATCACAAACCTGGCGCCGCGCGGATTGTTCGGTTCAGCAAACACACGGCCACCATGCTCGGTGACAATGCGTGACACGATCGCCAATCCCAAACCCGTGCCCCTCCCGCGGGTGGAAAAGTAAGGCTGGAACAGCCGCTTGAAGTCACCTACGGGAATTCCCTCACCAGTGTCCTCGACGGTGGCCAGGATAAGATCGCGGTTGCCGTCATGCTTCGTACTGATCGTGACCCCGTGCTCATCCGTCAGATCCGCGAGCGCTTCCAGCGCGTTGTCGATCAAATTCACAAACACTCGCTTCATCTGTTCAGCGTCGAGCATGGCCGCCGGCAACGCATCATCCAGCAAGAGGCGAAGTTCAACGCCGGCCAGCCGATCCGTATAGAGATGACCGGTCTGCCTGATGAGCTCATTCAAATCACCCGCTTCCAGCCGCGGCGCCGGCATGCGCGCAAAGCGCGAAAATTCATCGACCAGGGCTTTCAAGCCGGCGACCTCACGAGTGATTGAGGTCGTGCACTCTTCGACAATCCGCTTTAGCTCTTCGTCAGTCTCATCAGGCCCCGCGCCGTTGCCATTCGTCGACAGATGGCCATTGACGCGGTGACCTTCCTCGCTGCCGTTCGGAGTTCCGACTCCATCAGTACGCACGCGAAAGTTCCGTGCGATTCGTTCCGCGGACAGTTGAATCGGCGTCAGCGGGTTCTTTATTTCATGGGCAATCCGGCGCGCCACTTCACTCCAGGCAGCTGCGCGCTGGGCCGTCAACAACTCAGACAAATCCTCGATCACCAGCACCACGCCGCGGCCGTCGTTCGCAGTCTCGCGCAGCGCCGTCGCATTGAGCATCACCGGCACCGCGCCACCGACGGAACTCCGGGTTAGCTGCGCTTGCTCGGCGGCGCGTCCGGCGCGGCGGGCGCGACGCAGTAAACGCTCGAATACCGTCCTGTCTTCAACACTCAGGAGCGCGCCTAACCTGGCCCAGGCCGGCGGTGCTTCGCTTAATTTCAAGATGGAAACGGCAGCCGTGTTGATGGTGGTCACGCAGTCATTTTGATCGAGAGACACGACTCCGGTGGAAAGCGATTCCAAAACCGTCTCGATGTAATTGCGCCGTTCTTCGAGCGCAAGGTTCTTCTCTTGCAAAACCTCCGCGCCGGCTTCGATGTGTTTGCGGTTGGCGTCGAGCTCGGCCGTCATCTGATTAAAAGATTCGGCGAGCAAGGCCAGTTCGTCATCGGCAATTGTTTCAACACGATAGGAAAGATTGCCACGCGCAACCTCTTTCGAGGCGCCCACCAGAGATCTGATCGGCGCGGCAAACCCGCGGGCCAAATGGATCGCTACCCAGGTCGATGCGAACAAGAGCAGCAGCGTCATCAACCCCAGCGTCGACACGCCGAGCAGACGCACCTTGCGCTGTCTTTGCAGCAGGTGTTGATATTCACGTTGAGAGCCGGCAATCGTGTCGTTAACGTCCGTGTCGCTCAAACGCTGTGGCACAAAGATCAAACGCGTCCCGCTGGTTAATGCCACTGAAGCCAGATCGAATCCCTTACCGTCCGCGATTGACTCGACGGAGCTCTGTTCACCGCTCCTCAGGATTGCCGTGAGCTCTTCTTTGTGCGATTCATCAATGGGAGGTTGCGCCCGGGCCAGCACCTGGCCGCCGTCCGAAACGATCTCAATCGCGGCCAAACGACCCGTGGCTGATAATTGCTCCAAAGCCATTTGCCATTCGGCTGGCGGCCGCGACCTGACTGTTGCTGCCAACAACGTCGCAGTCTCGCGGAGTTTTTCGTTCTGCAAGGCGAGGCTCTCGCGCTGTTGCTCGCGCACTCGCTCGACCACGTTTTCCGGCAGCCGGCCCATCCACTTTTCAATCGAACGATTCAGGAACAGATACGAGAAGGCGGCCATCGCGGTAATCGGCAAGAGGCTTAGTCCGATGAAATAGATCAGCAGGCGCGTTTGAATCTTCGAACCCGGCTGTCGCTCGCGACGTTCCCGGCGCAACCTGAGCAGGCTGCGCAGCAGGATGAAACTGAAAACTATGAACGCGGCAAAATTCAGCGACGACAAGGCGTAAAGCAGCAGCGTGTCCGAACCCGTCTCAGGCGGCAGGACCGTGGCAAAATTGAAAAGCTGCTGCGCTACGATGATGGCCAACAAGATCAGCACAATGCCGGCCAGGAGCCACGGCACGGTGCGACGCCGCGGAGCTTTCTTCGGATTGCCAGAGGGTTGTGTTCGTCGCTCGATCACGGGTAGTTCAACGCTGGTAATTTGCAGCAGAGTTTAGCACAGCGCGACGCTCAGGCCGGGACGCCGGCATCGGGGCGGTAGCCCGACCGTTAAGGGAGGGCGTAACCCTCGTGTAGAACGCCCTCCCTTACGGTCGGGCTACTGCCCCGCTTCGCCCTAATCCCCAACCGCAAATGCTAGAATGCCCGGCACAATGGAAGCCTACAACTTCTTCCTTAACAAGGACCGTCATCTGCGCAGCGGCTGGCGCCTCGCAATTTTTGCTGTCGCCTTTTTGATCTGCGTCCAGGTAACCCAGATCGCTCTCTTCCTGGGTCTCTCTGCGGTTTTGCAACGCTCAAATAACACACTCATCAACGGCTATTGGGGTATCGCCGCCGGTCATGGCTCGATTTTGTTTTCCGCGTTCGTCGTTGGTTGGGCCTGTGGCGGATTGCTCGAGGAACTTCCATTTGGCGCGCTCGGTTGCTCGCCGCATCGTGGTTGGATAAAGAACTTTGCGATCGGTTCAGTACTGGGCACTGCTTCACTGCTGTTGGCCGCCGCGTTCGCGACCGTGACGCGCGGGATTCATTTTAGTCTGGATACGGCCGGCGCGCGGCCGATCGCGCAGACCCTGATCGTCTCCCTGCTTGTTTTTGTGTTCGCAGGCGCGGCGGAAGAAATGCTCTTTCGCGGATATCCTTTGCAAACCCTAACGCGTGCACATTTGGCCTGGCTGGGTGTCTTTCTGACTTCAGTTCCCTTCGCTGCCGTCCATCTGCGAAATCCGAACGTCGTTCCCGGGTTCACCTTCATTAATACCGCGCTGGCCGGACTATGGCTGGCAGTCGCCTATCTGCGCACGGGCAGCTTGTGGCTCCCGTTCGGCTTGCACTGGTCCTGGAACTGGGTTCAGGCAGCCTTGCTCGGTTTACCAGTCAGTGGGATTGAACGCATCACGCCTGCTCCTTTATTAAGGGGAATCAACCTCGGACCCGACTGGTTGACCGGAGGCGCCTACGGAATTGAAGGCGGCGCTGCCTGCACCCTGGCCCTCCTGATTTCAACCGTGGTTATTTGGCGGCTGAAACTATTCGCCAGTGCCGACGTACCGAAAGAAGACGTGTCAGAAGCCCGACCGTAAGGGAGGGCAGTGAGAAAAACTATTGGACAGGATTAACAAGATAAAGACACAAATCAGGGTATGGACTCTTTCAATCCTGTGAATCATGTCAATCCTGTCTAAAGCCTTCCCCTGATCGCGCAGCGCGTCAGAAGCCCGACCGTAACGGAGGGCACGTAGGCAGTACTAAGTCGAGAGCCCAGAGTGGCCCTCCCTCAGGGTCGGGCCTCTGACACACTGTTAACACTCTCTCCGCCGTGCCCGTCTTAGCGATGTCAGAAGCAATAAAGAAAGCCCAGGATTGCGGAATCGAACTCCAAAAAGGCGCGACGATGATTGAGACCCAGGCCACCGCGGACATGCTGCTTATGACTCATCCATTCAGCGCGCCAGCCGAAAAAGCAGAGCCAGTCGAAGTCGCCCTGGTCCGCGCCGTCCTCGAGGGCGAGCGCGATCGGTTTGCCCGGCTGTATGAGATGTACGCGCCGATGGTGCACGGAGTCCTTCTGGCCCGCGTGCCGCGCGATGAAGTCGACGATCTGGTCCAGGATATTTTTCTCCACGCGCTCAAAAAACTGCACACGCTGCGCGACGCCGCGGCCTTTGGTCCGTGGATCGCGATGATCGCGCGCAACCGGGCAATGGATTTCTATCGCAGCTCGCGCGCGACCGTGGAAGTAACCGAACAGATGGCGTTGGCCAAAACGCCAAACCGGACCGCGCGCGAAGTTCTGGATTTGATCAAGCAACTGCCGGACGCGTACCGCGAGACTTTGGTCCTGAGATTTGTCGAGGGCATGACCGGACCCGAGATCGCTTCTCGTACAGGTTTGACTCCGGCATCAGTGCGAGTGAACCTGCACCGCGGCACGAAACTGCTGCGAGAGAGAATGGGAGTGGCAGCAGCCCGATCGTAGAGCTCGGGTCAGTACCGGGTGCAATTGAGGAAGAGACTATGAACGACAACTACCTTTGGGATCGTACCGGCGAGCCGGACCCCGAAATTCAAAAGCTGGAAGAACTGCTGGGTGAGCTTCGTTATCAACCTCAGCCGTTGCATATTCCCGCCAACCTTACCGTCGGGCGAAAGCGGTCGTTTTATCTGCCGATGGCGATCGCCGCGGCCATCATCATGGTCGCAATGCTGTCGGCTCTCTGGTTTCAGTTCAGCCGCAAGCGAAGCGCACCGCCACTTCAGTCAAAGCAGGATGCGCCCGTTACGCCAACCAATGTGACACAACCTGAACCGAGCCCGGAGCAAAAAACAGTGGCTGTTAAGGACGAGCCCAAAGAGCAAAAGCCTCGTCGGCAACTCAACAGAAATCTCCTGGCCATAAACAAGCAGCCGGTAATCAGACGGCAAACATTTCAGCAGCCAACGCCGCAAGAGCAAGCTGAGAAAGAACAGGTGCTGGTGGCTCTGCGGCTGGTCAGCGCCAAATTGAATCTCGCCCAGCGCAAAACGCAGGGGTTGCCGCCGGCCGGCACTATTCGTAATCAACACAAGATAGGATGAACTAATTATGAAGATACTGTTCAGAACATTATTGGGAACCGCTCCGATCATGCTGCTGCTGGTGTTCGGCGGCGTCAGCACTCGGGCGCAGAGTGCCAAATTACAACTCGACCAACTTGACGCGCTAGCTAACCGGGCGAGCAACACTGTCGACGTAAAGCTGGACGAACATCTTATCCAAACCACGTCAAAATGGCTGGGTAAAGATCCTGATGAAGCTCAAATCAAAGAACTGCTCAAAAGCGTAAAAGGGATTTACGTTAAGAGCTTCAGCTTCGACAAGGAGAATGAGTATTTGCCGGCGGAAATCGAGTCGGTCATTTCGCAGCTTCGCAGCGGCGGCTGGAACAAGATCGTCGGCATTACCAGTAAGAAAGGTGGCGAGAACGTAGACGTATATTTGATGCAGCTGGGGGATCAAATCTCCGGGCTGGCTGTCCTCTGCGTGAATCCAAAAGAACTTACGGTAGTTAATATCGTCGGGCCCATCGACCTGGAAAAGCTCAGCCAGTTGGAGGGTTCTTTCGGCGTTCCCGATCTCGATTTGGTGAAGCCAAAAACGAAGAAAGAAAACGATAACCGATGAAGACGAAGCTCACGCTCGTAGCTGTTCTGCTCGCGCTGGCGTGCAGTCTTCCGTTTTCGGCGCGTGCCGGTGGCGACGGTTTCAATGACGTGGTGAAAGCTATCGAGCAGTTCTATCACGTCAAACACCAGAGCATTCCGTTTCTTGCCCGCGCCGGAATGAAAGCCGCGCGCACCGCAGCCAAAATCAGGGGCGGTGAGTGGAAACAATTAGCCGAAGCCGGCAGCGTCCGCGTCGTTTTGTTTGAAGATCAGAGTTTTGATTCGCGCGGCCAGATCGCCAGCTTCAAGGCATCGGTGCAAAAGACTCTGGGTCCGGAATGGTCGCAACTCGTGCAGGCGCTTTCACCAAAGGACGAGCAGCAGACTCATATCTTCCTCCGCGAAGCGGGACAGAAGTTTCATTTGCTCGTAATTGAAATTGGGCGGCGCGATGCCACCGTGGTCCAGGCTACTGTAAAGCCCGAGGTGCTGGCGCAACTGCTCAAAGATCCCGGCGAGATGGGCAAAACGCTGACCGACCAAGCCACGACGGTTGATCCGTAAAGCAGCTAGTGGCACAGACTTTAGTCTGTGACCGCTAAGAGAAATTCACAGACTGAAGTCTGTGCCACTCCAAATATCATTAGGAGAAGCAATGATCAGATTAATTTCAACTCACCCGAATGCGAAGTTTTCCTCAATCCTGCGCCTGTGCGCGGTTCTGCTGCTCGGCCTGCTGACCGCGCCGGTCATCTCAGCCCAGGAAGTCGCCGACACGATCAAGATCCGCACACGCGTCGTCTTCATGGATGCGCTGGTCAAGGACAAGAAGACCGGCGTCCCCATCTCTGACCTGAAGCCCGAGAATTTTGAATTATTCGATGACGGTAAACCGCGGACCATCTCGTACTTCACCCGCGAGGGCCAGGCCCGCAAACCGCTCGCTCTGATCCTGATCCTTAATTGTCGCGAGGATGGCGCCGGCAGATTTCTCAAGCGGCCCGAAGTGATTCAGGCAATCACTGAACAACTGGCGAAGCTTCCCCCAGGCGATGAAATCGGAATCATGGCGATGAACATCGGTGAAGATGAACAGCGCATCTGGCTCACACATTTCACTAACAACGCCGCGGAGATCGCCGCCGCTTTAGCGCGCGTCCCGGCTTTTGTCGATCAGCCCGACATTGCCGCCGGCGAAGCCCGGAAATCTCAAAAGGAAAACCAGCCAAAGAAGGACAATGGCAGCTTGTCTATTGGCGTCAACACTGACGGTAGGGAAGGCAAAACCAGTGACACCCAGACGACGCCGAAGCCGGAGGTTGCTTCGATTGAGACGATCAAAGGAAAGAATGGCGCCGTGGTCACCAGAACCACGATGAAAGATGGTTCGGTGGACGTTAAGCGAGTGAACAGCAAGGGCAACGTAACTCTCGAGGTTAACGACATCTATGACATGGCTGCTGCTGTGCGCGAGGCCACCCAGTCAGCGGAACAGGAGCGGCCCAATTCCCAACCGGCCATTGTTTGGTTGTCCGACGGAATCGCGCCGATATTCTACGAAGATCGTGATGCGACTCAGCAGATTCTGATTCGCTCAAATGCCACCTTCAGCTCGTTAACAACTGATCTGCGGACGCTCTTCAAATTCTTAATGCCAATCGGGAAACCGCTGGCCGGGTGGTTGGGTGTGAGTCTCTATGGCAGCGCGAAGTACCTCGCCCAACAAACCGGTGGCGAGGCCTTGCGCGTGAATCGCACCAGAGATTACGGCACCGGACTGTCAAAGATCATCGGCAATCTGACGGCGCGTTACAGCCTTGGCTTCGCATTGGCTGAAGACGAAAAAGACGACGGGCGCATGCACGAGCTGGCCATTCGAGTGAAGGCCCGCGACGAGAAGGGCAAGGAGCGAAAGCTGGACGTCACTTCACGTCGTGGTTACTTCATGCCCAGGACAGAAGGCGAACAGGCAGCTGTAAAGTAGATGACCGCGAGTCTCATACACAGATTACACAGATTTCATCGATTGAAAGATCGAAAGCGAACTGGCTGAGGCGCTGCGCCAGTTAGACGTGCGGTTTAATGCTGCGGGCATTCGAACTGTAACGGCCGTTTTCTCTCATCTGTGTAATCTGTGGATCGTCCTACCGATAATCAGAGCAGGTAGCTTCCAGTTCCTCAACCAAGTAGAATACCCCGCCTGAACGAATAAAATGGACCGCGGCCGCGCGCGCCGCGGCTCTCTTCGTAAATCACCTATGAAGCTTTTCACTGTCGAAGAAGCGAATTCGCTGCTGCCCAGCGTGCGGCTGATTGTCAGATCGATTCAGCAGTCCCATCGTCGGCTGGTTAGTTTTCAGGATGTGGCCAGACAAGCTGCCGAAGGTGCCGAGTCCGGCGGCGGCGGTTTTCCCGGCGGGCCACGCTATGCGCGGCTACTGGTTGAGCTTTCAACCGCTGCGGGACAGTTGGAAAGCTTAGGGATCCAATTGAAGGATTATCAGCAGGGTCTGATCGATTTCCCCTCGATGCGCGACGGCCGCGTGGTGCTGCTCTGCTGGAAAGCCGATGAGGGCGATCGGGTCGAATGGTGGCATGACGTCGAGGAAGGCTTCGCCGGGCGACAACCACTCTAGTGGCACAGACCCCAGTCTGGGTGTTTCGAAGGCCGAATCACAGGCTAAAGCCTGTGCCACCCAACTCTAACTCCTGCTATATTTTCTCGTTGACGACTTAAAGTAAAGCTGCTAGTATCGGCGGCGTCTGCACACGGGCATGGGCCGATTAAATCCCATCCCCTTTGGTTTGAGCTGACGGAGGCGCTTTGTGGCGTCGTCGCTCATGACGATAACTCAGATACTGCCCCGTATCTCTGTCTCAACCAATGATCCAAGAAGTTTTACCGGACTTACCGTCCGCCAACGGGGAAGTTAAGAAACCCAATCGCAACTATTCGCCCGAGATCGAGTCGGCCGAAGATTCAAAGAGGTCGACCCTCATTGAATTTCCGGGCGGTCGCGATGTGCCGGAGTGGCGCAAGCAGTTGAGCAAGCGCGTGCGCGAAGTCCAGGAACGGAAAGCTCGTGAAGCCGCCGAGGAACTTGCCGCCGCGCAGGAGGCCGGCCTGGTCTCCTGCGACATGCCTTCGGGCCAACTGGAACTGGTTCCCGATCTCGAAAATCCAATTGTCAACCCAATCGTTTCGAAGGCGCTCGAACGGCTCGAGCGGGCGCGGCGGAGCGACTATTCGGCATCGCATCACACAGCAACTGCATTCGCCCCCGCTTTGGCTCCTGAGGCGCAAGCGTTCGTCGCAACCGAAGTAAGCGATACACCAGCCGAGAGCAAACGAAAACTGATGATGGTTGCGTCTCCTAAACCAATCGTTGAACCTGTCGAGATCGTTACGGAAGAGTTGATTGCGGATGATTCATTTGAACCGCAAATTAAATTGAATGTTGAGTCTCCGCTCGCTGAATCGACCCTCGTTGAAACTGCGGTCGTTGCAGCGAATGCCGTCGAGTTGATGGTCGGGGAGTCATTCGCGGTTGAATCGACTGTTAGCGAAAATCCAGTCGAACTTGAGGTTGAGCAGCAACCAGTGCGTACGCCGCTCGAACGAAAACCAATCCGCGTCATTTCTGATAACGACATAGCTCTCTCGTACCTGGAAAACTGCCTCTCGGTTCCCGCGCTCTCCAGTGATACCCGCAGTGACCTCCCCGGATTAACGCGACGATTCTTTTCCGGCATCGTGGATTTGTTGCTAATCGCGATCATGGTGGCGCCCGCCGTCGCGGCTATGTACTATTCGGGCAGCAACTGGGCCGATCCAAAAACAATCGGCATCCTGAGCGGCATCGCCGCCGCCGTCATGTTTGCCTATCTGACAGTCTGCACAGCCATGACCGGCCGGACCCTGGCGATGCGCATGTTCCGAATGCGCACCATCGACCTGCGCACCGGCCTGATTCCCACCGGCGGTCAATCAATCACCCGCGCCATCACCTACGTATTCTCACTTGCGCTACTCGGACTGGGAATCGCTTACGCGGTGATCGATCCGGACAAGCGCGCCGTCCACGATAAACTATCCAAAACGATCGTAATCCGCTGCTGACGGTACGCAGGCGTCCCGCCTGCAGGTTGTGGCACGTTTTGATGTGGCACGCTCATCTTGCGCGTGATTTCACGGCGGGACGCCCGTGCTACTTTTTTGTGCTAACTTCTCCCCACCAATGGACGATCAATCAATCCGGGAAATCGTCGACGAGATTACCCCACTGATCATTCACCGCGCGCCCGGAAAAATATTTCAACTTGGAAGCGCATCGCTGGCCATCGATTTTGGACTGCGGGAACCGGGGTATCTCTTCCTCAGCGCAGACCCTTCCGCGCCTCGAATACACCTGATTCGGCGTCGTGTTCGCGACCTTGAAAAACAGAGCGCCCCGCTCACGCAGTTCTCGCTCACCCTCAGAAAAGAATTGGCAGATACACAGCTGGATGCGATTGAAAAGGACGCTGCCGATCGGATAGTTCGATTTGAGTTTGTGGGCCGAGACGAACTGGGCAATCCAAAACGACGGGTTTTGATCGCTCAACTTACGGGCCGTTCCGCCAGCTTGCTGCTGCTCGACGCCGGCAGCAGGATTGTGCAAACCGCCCGCAAAACTGATGCCGATGGTCAACGGCCCGGTGACTCTTACCGCCCGCCGGAAGCGCGGGGCGAATCCGCATCCGCTCAACGCGTAAGCGAGTTGCTTGCGCAAATCCGCAGTCCCGAGTCTTCTTCCACTTCGCAAACAGCAGACGCCTACTTCACTTCCCTGCTTGAGGAAAGGGCTTTTACGGCACGTGCGAGCGCTGCGCGAGCCGAGTTACGAAAGAAACTCGCGCAGCAAGAGAAACTCCTGAAACAGCTTGAGCGCGATCTGAAAAGTCATGAGGACGCAGAACAACATAAACGTGTCGGCGATCTCCTGCTGGCGAACCTGACCACCGGCCGGCGCGATGGAAACCGGGTTGAGTTAGTCGATTATTTTGCGGACGACGGTTCCACCATACAAATCGATCTCGATGACTCGATTACGTTTCAGGAAGAAGCGAATCGTCGGTTTGGGCTTTACTCGCGCTCAAAACGCGCGGTCGCGCAGATCAAAGTGCGCATCGCCGCAGTTGAAGACCGTTTGCGCGAACTTAAGTTGAAACAAGCATCGCTGGAAAGAGAGATCGTCGACGGCGATCTAACCGTCGCGTCAATGAAGTCAGTACCACCCGCGTCAGCGGGTGGGTCCACTAAGCCTCTTCAGAAAGTCCCCGGCACCCGGCGTTACCTCTCATCCGATGGCTTCGAGATCCTCGTCGGCCGCACCGCAAACGACAACGACCAACTAACTTTCAAAGTCGCCAAACCCAACGACCTCTGGCTGCATGCGGCTGATTATGGAGGCTCACATGTGGTGGTGCGCAACTCGACGAAAAAGCCGATTCCGCATCCGACATTGATCGAAGCCGCTCAACTGGCTGCGTATTTCTCACAGGCGAAGAAAGATCCAAAAGTCGATGTGCACTACACGGAGAGAAAATTCGTGTCGAAGATAAAAGGCGGGAAGCCTGGCCTTGTCCGAATGCAGCGATTCAAGAATATTACCGTCGAGCCGAAGGAAGCGGGAACGCGCAACTGACGCGAGTTCACCTATCGCTGTTGACTGGAGCGCAAGCGTCCTCGCTTGCTAACCTCAGATTGACAGTTCGCTGAAAGCAAGCGAGGACGCTTGCGCTCCAGTCAGGGCGTTTGTGGCCTCACCCCCTCACTGAGCCACGTATTTGTTCTTGATCCGGATATCGCGTTCGCTGAATGGTCCCTGCTCGAATTCGTAAATCTCAATTTCCACGCAACTGCGGTCGAACATCTTTGTCACTTCGCGAAAATCCTGGTTCACGCGGCACAGTCCGTCGAACATCTTCTGATGAAGTTCGTCCACAGACATTGGCGCACCGGGCGGGTCCTTCACCGTCTCCAGACAAATCTGCAAACGCCGGTTGATCGACTCGTCTTCATAGCTGCTGATCTGAAACGAATTTAACTGCCGGACGAGCTCGGGATCGCTGTTGATTATTTCTTCAATATCCGTGGGATACACCTTGGCGCCAAAGAACGGCACCGTCAGATCGCTGCGACCATAAACAAACAGCAGCGGAAAGTGGCTCTGTGGTTTTGCCAGGTCAAAAATATTGATGCCTTTGGCAGCCAGTTTTGCGGCGGCCTGTTTGTGCGTCAGGGTCCCGCCGAGGTCATGCAGGTTGTAACGAATCTTGGGCGCAGCGCTGGTTTGCCGGCCGATGGTGAAGAGCAACTCGCCCTCGGGAGTCGTCTCGATGGTGTAATCCAGCGCGTTGTACTGGAAGATCATCGGCGGCATCTCGCGGCCAAACAGCCCTGCTGAAAGTTCCCGATCCTTCATGCAGAGGCGGCGGAGGTTGATGGTCAGTTCGGTCTCGACCCCGATATTGATCTCCAGGTCCGAGGCGCCATATGAGGAAATGACCGACTGAAAATGATCCAGCAAATGCGTCCGCAAAGGTTCGGAAATGCCTTCACCGCCAACAATCAAATCCATCCGATATTTTTTGAGATTCAGCCGCGTCGTATCAACGAACGACTTAATGAAAGGCGGATAACCGAAAACCAGATAGCGGTAGTCCTGCCCGAATATTTCGAGGGTATTTTCCAGCTTCTTCTGATCGGGCCCGATCGATTTCAGGATGCCGACATCAACCAGAGACATCGAGACATTCATGCCTGTGGCCCAGGGCCCGAGCGCGAAACAGTTGAGTAGAATACAGCCGCTGTCGCGATAAATCAGTTGATAGTTGAGTTGCAGGATGCGCTTGACGTCTTCGCGCTCTTCCGCACTGCGCACCCAATTATTCGGCACGCCGGACGAACCTGATGATTCATCAATCACCACACCGGCGGCCGGCAGCTTGCCGTAATAGCAGCGCTCCACAATCGAATACTTTTTGACGTAATTCTCTTTGGTGGTGACTGGCAAATCGGAAAGCTGCCAACGGCCACGCGAACCATAGCCTTCGCCCCGCAAAAACTCCCCGTATGCCGGACAGTGATCTTTCGCTTTCAGATAGACTGCATGCGCGCGCAACATACCTATTTTTGAAAGTAAAGGCTGGAGGGTGCCGGCGCTGAGCAACATGTAAGCCCGGCGATCGAGACTGATGATCCTCCGCACGATCCAGAGCAACCAGAGCGTGGCTCCCGTCAACAGTCGATCAATCAAGGAGCACCTCCTCAACGCTGCGGCGATAACTCTTGGGCGGCGCTGCCGAAAATCCGATTTTGAATATCAGCCAGATGTCCGAGACCGAAGTCGCGTCGCGGCACCATTCAGCCGCCGGCTTATTCGTGACCAGATTTCCATAAGGATGGAGATACAAATCGCGCCTGGCCACTTCCAGCCAAAAGTGCATGAGGAAGCGCCCCGAATTGAAAGCATTTGCCGGCTCCCAAAAAGGGCCGGCGAGCATACCAATAGTGGGCACGATGCCGAGCTGCCGGCGATAAGTCTTTCTAAAAAGCGGCCGCGTCAAGCGCAGTTGTAGCAGTCCCGAGAGACGGGCCGCCAACCAAAACGAGGTGCGTGAAGAGTTCATGCAGCGATAGTCGAGACCATCGCGGGTCTGCTGCGAAGTTCGATCCGTAAATCGAAACCATTCCACGATTTCGTCGTGATAGTCCGGCGCATTCAGATCATCGAAGAGCGCGTCGATGTTGTGGGCGAGAATCTCTTCAATCAATTCCGGCTTAGTCACCTGGTGGTATCGTTGGCCCCACTCCTGTGCCAGCCGCGACAACCCTTCCGCATCGTCCGGGGGCAAAGGTTTCGGCAGCAGTGAAATGCGCGAAGTGCGCCGCGTGAAAAACAACTCTTCTGCGTAATAAGGATGTACCGCAGACTGTCCAGTCTGCGGATTACGTTTGAGTGTCAATCGAGCAAACGGCAGCAACTCTCCTGACGCGCGCGCAATGTGCTGCGGAGTGAATTGCGAGGGCGGCTGACATAACTCGTACTCGAGTTCCATCGATTTATTCGCCGCGAGGATCTTCAGAGCCTCGATGAAGATTCCCATCGTCAGAATGATGAAGCTTCCAGTCGGATCTTCTTTCGGCAGCGTGCGCCGCTTTTCAATCAGGAGATCAGCTTGCAGCGACGCCGTCAAAGAAAAGGCATCGGGAGCATCTGACAGAATCTGAACACGCCACGGCTGGACATTATGTGGCGACGGGGCATGAACAGCAGTTTCCAAAAGCGTCTTCCAAACGCTCATGGTGTGAGAGCTTACCGGAGAAGCCGCGTGCGACATAGAGAATAATCCGCAGATTTCGCAGATTTCGCAGATCAAAAAGACAAAAGGAGGAATGTAAGGGACGCGTTTTGTCTCGATCGCTGCCCACGTCTGCGAAAGATACAAAACTGACTGTTATGTTTTTAGCTGCCTTTTCCTATCTGCTCTGCGTAATCTGCGGATGCCGCCTCTTCCCCTCATTGTCAAACCCACATCATTTCTAATAGCATCGCCCTACTATGACTGTTACAACTGAATCCATGACCGGCGCAGAAATCGTTGAACTCTGCCGCCGCCACACACTTTTTGAATGGTCCGCGCAGTCCGCCGTGGATCCCATTCCGGTTGCCCGTTCAAAGGGCATCTATTTTTGGACGCCGGAAGGAAAGCGTTTCATTGATTTCAATAGCCAGCTGATGTGCGTCAACATCGGGCACAGCGATGAGCGGGTGATTCGCGCGATCAAGGACCAGGCCGAGGTTCTGGCTTACGCCAATCCCTTCATGGCCACCGAAGTGCGCGCGCTGCTGGCCAGGAAGCTCGCGGAGATTACGCCCGGCGACATCGACACTTTCTTCTTTACCAACGGCGGCGCCGAAGCAAACGAGAACGCGATTCGCATAGCCCGCCTGGTTACCGGCCGGCACAAGATTGGCGCGCGCTATCGCTCGTATCACGGCGGCACCGCCGGCGCGCTGACACTGACCGGCGACCCGCGGCGCTGGGCGGCCGAGCCGGGCATTCCCGGCGTCTTTCGTATTCCCGATTTTTATCACGGCATTCAGAAAGGCTTCGACACCGCCGACGAAGTGCTGGCCCGAACCGAGGAAGTGCTCGAGCTGGAAGGCGCCAAAACCGTCGCCGCGATCATTGTCGAGCCCGTGACCGGCACGAACGGAATCCTGATCCCCCCAGACGGTTACCTGCAGGGCCTGCGCGCGCTGTGTGATAAGTACGGCATCTTCCTGATTGCCGACGAAGTGATGGCAGGCTTCGGTCGCACCGGCGAATGGTTCTCAGTCGATCACTGGGACGTCAAGCCCGATCTGATCTCGATGGCCAAAGGACTAACGAGTGCGTACGTGCAACTCGGCGCGGTGGGCATGCGCCGTGAAATTGCCGATCACTTTCAGAAGAACGTTTTTTATGGCGGTCTGACTTACAACAGCCATCCACTCGCTTGCGCCGCCGCCCTCGCCACGATCGCCGTCTACGAAGAAGATGATTTGATTAACCGCGCACGCGCGATGGGCAAACTGATGGGCGATTTGATGGCTGACTTGAAAACGCGTCACCCTTCGGTTGGTGCGACGCGCAACATCGGATTGTTTGGAATCTTCGAACTCGTGCGCGATCAAAAAACGCTCGAGCCGATGGCGCCTTTCAACGGCACCTCACCAGAGATGCAAGCGCTCGGCAAACACTTTCGCCAGGAAGGTCTCTACACGTTCGTGCGTTGGAACACCTTCTTCACGAATCCGCCGCTGTGCATTACTGAGGACGAGCTGCGCGAAGCGTTTGCGATTATTGATAAGGGTCTGGAGATTACCGATCAGGCCGTGTCGTGAGGAACGTTCGAGACGAGGTCAGTACCGGGAGCGGGAGCGACTGGGTCAAGGCAGACAGCAATAATCGTATTTTGCTGGTACTGTTACCCGGTCGCTACCGCTCCCGGTACTGACTCCGTGACCCAGCGCAAAGCGGCGATTAGTCGCCGCACTCCAAACTCTGTCTACGCCGCACTGCTCCGGCCAGTTGTCGACCCTCGCTTGATCTTCCAACCGATCCAGACTCCAGCTAACAGGATTGCCGCCGAAACAATGCGTGCCAGGACGCCATGAATTACGTGGGTGCCTCCTCTGCCCCAGAGATACAAATTCCCTGTAATCAGACCAACCGCTGCTGATATGACGGTCACCAGCGTCCACAGGGCAAACATCACCACGATAAAGCCCAGTAGGCCGTTGAAGAGACGGGCCGTGGTCTTACTGGCGGAGGGCACATGCGGGTTCGCGGCTGACGGGTCACCACCGGTGACGCTCCTATGGATTCGCCACTGTATGCCGTCGAGCCATTTGCGAATCTGAATGCTGTAATAACCGCCGGCATCGAAGAGCATGAAGCCCGCGCCGCCGGCTCGTTCGACGCGCAATTCGACTGCAACAGCGGTTCCTTCCGCGAGTGATTTGATCTGAAAGTCAGCGATCGCTGCGTGAAAAAAACTGAAGCCTTCAGCCGTAAACCCATTGGGAGTGTCTTTGATCGTCCATCCAAGTGATTCAGTTAAGTATGCGCGCGCCGCATCGAGGACCTCCTCGCGGGGCGACTGAAAGATTCTTTCCTGACGAAAGTGTTTGTATTTCCAATCCATGGGTAGAGGGATGCCTTCCTTATCTTAGTAAGCAGGCACTGGGCCGACTCCTGAAACTCTACTTATCAACCAGCGCCGGTGAGTTATCTATGGTCACCTTCTTTCGCGGATTGGGAACATGGATGGGGGCTTCAATTACGTTCGGGTAGCGGTTTTCACCTTCAGCAAAGATGTTTGCCTTGTTGATGGTCACCCTCACAGTGTAATCGCCTTCAGGCACGCCGGTAATGTCGATCCATTGGCCGGTGAGCTGCTTGTAATACCAGTCGCCCCAACCGGAGGTAATGCCTTGAAAGGCGCAGCTGTAACCGTTGCTCTTACCGCCATCGTATTTGAAGGAATCTTCAAAACAGAAACCGCCTTTCTGCGCGGTCGCGGCCAGACTGCCATCCGGATTCAAAAGCTCGTAAACCGAGAAATCTTTAATGTGGTAGTGGCCATGACAGGGAGCAAACACAAAATAAGGAGCGTAGGGATTAGCGGGGTCGCTACGATCACCCACTACCAAATCACCGTTGCCGCCGTTAATCACGACGGTGTCAAAGCGCAACAGGCGCCGGTAGCCGGTGCCACCGACCGCTCCCTCCTGAATTGCGCAAGTGCCGTCATCAAAGAACCGGTCAATTATTTCCATTTGCGACGTGAAGCGTTGCGGATCGACCGTCAAATCAGGCTTTCCACCATTGTCATAGACAGGGAAAAGTCGTCCCACGCTCGTTCTCTGTGATAGCGCTGAGGCAGCGAGCACCAAAAGAGCGATGACCGCAAAAAGTGATGTTCTTAGTTTGCGCATGGTTTCACCTCAACTGAGTTTGGAATTGGGGGAACAGGAGAATATTAGGACAGTAGGTTTAAGTCAATGAAAACAGCAGGTGATTCAATGAACCAATTCCCCGCTCCGAATTTCCCCGGCGGATTGAACCTGGCAGCGGTACTGACTCCATTTCATTGATTCATTGATCAATGGTTCATGCAAGCACCTGCGAGTTGATCTGATGGATCGGTCGCGCGCTGAAGATGAGCAATTCAAAAGCCGTGGGGCAACCTCGCAGATCCACCCTGCCCCTTCAGCGATAAGTGGCGCGCTTGGTCTATTTGCCCTTGCCACCCAATATCGCGGGCCATACGAACGTGCACGACGCCGGCACCGCCAGCGCCGTCGGCGTTAGCTTCAGCGGCGTCAGGTTGTTCTTCGTTAGCAGGCTGTTGAATCCGACCAGATCTGTGCCGAGCATCGTTTGCCAGGCGTTCAGCGTCGCGGTGAACTCTTTGCAACCGGATTCCCACGTGTCGACCTCTGCTTTGGTGGGCGGCATGTCGAGGCCGTTCTGCGTGAGCGGCGCGAGGACTGTGTTAAAGAGTGCGTTAATCGCGGTGAAGGTGAGCACGCTGCCGGGAGCACGTGCGGGTGCGCCGAAGCCACCGCCGCCGCGTCCGGGCGCCCGGGCACCGCCGATCGTCGGCAGCTTCGCCTCGAGCGCAGTTGCGGCCGTCGCGACCTCCGGCGGCAAGGTGCCTTTGGAAATCGCGGCCAACTGTACACGCACCGTGGCCACTTCCTCGTTAGCGGCGTAGCTGTCCTTCATACCCTGCACGGCGGCCATCGCCAGTTTGTTCTGTACCCGCAGCGCCGACATCACCGGCGCGCTCTCGCCGATGCGCGGATCGTTGTGCACGACGAGGGTCTGCGTGTACGCGGCGTCGTCCACCAAAAGCTTGACGGTGTACGTGCCCGGCAACGCGAGCGGCCCGTGCGGCGCCGGCGTGACCTGGCCCGGCGCGGAGTTCATCTGGTTATTGATGTCCGGATTATAGCCCGGTGGATCGTCATAACGCAGATCCCAATTGATGCGACTCATTCCGACGTTCGTCGAGAGCGCGCGCTCTGACGGAGGCATCAGCCAATAATCCGGATATGGCGGTCGCTGGTAGACCGGCGGCTGCGTGCTCGTGATCGTCCGCACCAACCTATTCGCCGAGTCGAAGATCTGCAGCTTGATCTCGCCGGCCGGTGGTTTGCTCAAATGGTAATAGATGAGCGCCCCGAATGGCGGATTCGGCGCGTGCGGCAGCTCGGGGTTCATCGGTTGATCCCAATTCGAGTTCATCCGCGAGCGGATCGCGTCACCCGGCTTGAACAAATACGCCGGCGCCGCCGTGATCTGCTGTCCCTTCGCCGCGATGTCGCGCAGCGGACTCATGTCGTCGAGCACCCAGAAGCCTCGGCCGTACGTCCCAATCACCAGATCGTTCATGTGATCGTCGGTGTGAAACACCATGTCACGGATCGACGTGCTCGGCAGATTCAGACGCAATGACTGCCAGTGATCGCCATCGTCGAATGAAACGTAGACGCTCGTCTCGGTGCCGGCGAAGAGCAAGCCCTTCTGTTTGGGATCCTCGCGAATGACGTTTACCTGACTGCCCGTGCGCTCATTGACCGGCAATCCATTGATGATGCGCGTCCAGCTCTTGCCGCCATCGTGCGTGCGATAGATGTAGTGCTGGTCGGGCGCCGATGATGGACCTCCGCGGTTAAAACCCATAAAAGCGAGGACGTAGGCCGTATTTACATCGTTGTGTCCGGCCTCGACAGTGACGAAGTTGGCCCCGGGCGGCAGATCGGTGAAGTTCGTGACGTTGTTCCACGTCTTGCCGCCGTCCATCGTGTTGTAGATCTGTCCAGAGTTGCTGCCTGACCAGACGACTCCTTGCTTAACGGTTGAGAGCGAGAAATCGGAAATCGATCCGGGCAGGTTAGGGCGCCCGCCGGCCGGAGTCGGAGTAGCTGCCGGAGCTCCCGGTCGCGGCGGCGACGCTACCGCGGCCGCGGGCGCGACTCCGCACGGTACCATTGGCTGACCTTTCGCGGTGGTGAGATCGGGACTGAACGCCTTCCACGTCTGTGCCCCGTCACGCGTTACCAGAATGCAGTTGTAGCCCACGTACATAGCCTTCGGCTCAAACGTGGTGTCGAACCGTTTCCAGAAATCGCGGCCTGCGGTATACCGGTTCGCGTCCGTCCCGAAATTTGGCGCAACGTTGCCCCACTGTCCCGTCGCGAGATCGATCTTGATCATCCCGTTGCCTTGTCCGGCGCCATAGCCCACGCCGTACACAGTCGTCGGCTTAAGCGGATCGGGCACGACAGTGCCGAACTCGGATGAAGGCAGCGGCAACCAATCGACCGTCGTGATCTGGCCCTGATCGCTGCGGCTGCGCGTCATGATTGCGCCGGTGTCCTGCTGCGACCCCATCACCCAATACGGGTAACGAGTATCGGTGCTGATGTGATAGATCTGCGCGACCGGGATCTGGTAATAGCCGCTCCAGGTCTGACCGCCGTCGAGCGTGACCGCCGGCCCCTGATCAAAGCCGAATATCATGCGCTGGCCGTTCGTAGGGTCGACCCAGGCGTTATGCGGGTCCTCGCCGCCGGGCGCACCCTTGAAGGCTGCAAACGTCTTGCCCCCATCGGTCGATCGATAAATGGTGGTCGCGATTGTGTAAAGCAGGTCGGGGTTTTGAGAGTCGACCCACACACCGGAGCTGAAGGCGCCCTGGCCATTCGTAATGCGCGTGTCACCGGTGGCCATGTGCTGCCAGGTAGAGCCCTGGTCGTCAGAGCGATAGAGTCCGGATCCGCCCTGGACACTAGTGCCAATGACGTAGACACGTTTGCCGTCTGTGTGCATCGCGACCGCGACGCTGATGCGGCCGGTGTAAGGTGGCAGCGTATCGACTTTTTTCCACGTCTTGCCCGAGTCGGTTGACTTATAGAGCGCCGTGCCGTTCGGTCCTTGCGTTGCGCCGCCGCCTCCCCCTCCGCCAAATCCGCCGCCAAGGCTCTGGCTAGTCGCGAAGATCACGCTCGGATTGTCGAACGCATACTCGACATCGCGCGTACCGTTCGCGTTTGCCGGCCGCAGCGTGTTCTGCCACGTCTTACCACCGTCGGTCGTCCGGTAGATGCCCTGGCCGGTGTGTCGCGCGTCGCCCTGCGTTGACGCGACGACGAGATCCGGGTCCTTCGGATCGACGACCATCTTGTTTATCTTCGTCGTCTCTTCGAGGCCAATGTGCGTCCACGTCTTGCCGGCATCGATCGACTTGTACATGCCGTCGCCGAGCGAACCCTGCACCGAGTCACCAGTACCGGCGTACACGATGTCTGCGTCGGACGGCGCCACCTGGATCGCGCCGATGCTGTCGACGTTCGTGAACTGATCGAAAATCGGCGTCCACTTCACGCCGGCGCTAGTGGTTTTCCAAATACCGCCGGCCGGTGTGCCCAAATAGAACACGCCGGGCTGACCGATCGCGCCGGTGACGGCCGAGATGCGCCCACCGTGAAATGGGCCGATGTTGCGCCAGCGGAGACCGGCAAAGAGGTTGTCGCCCGGAGCCATATTGACATCGAGACGATCGCCTACTGCATAGTTAACCGCTGCAGTAAACAGCGTGATTCCGAACACAGCTAGCAACAAAACGCGGTAATTTGTTTTCATTTAGAAATTGACCTCGGTTTGAGACACGCCGCGGTAATCCAGCCGACCGGGCAGTGTCAAAGGTTCAATATTTCTCTGTTCAGTTTGGTCCAGGAAACTGGCTCTGCCACTCCGATGAGCGGCAAGCCTTTGACTTGCCGCGTACTCATTTTCCAAAAAAGTGGTCTATGACCCTGGGTCGGAGACCCGACGAGAAAGGAAGCTCGAGCGACGGCAAGTCGGAGACTTGCCGCGCATCGGAGTGGCAGAGCCATAACTCACCGGTCGCGCATCTTCGATTCCGCCCATCTTCCAAAACGAGAAAAGATCTCTTACCGCTGTCGATTCTCGGTCGTCGTGGCGGACGGGTTACGCACCACCGTGATCTTCACCTCACTCGGATACTGCTTCGAATGATGCACGACGTTGTGGGCCACTACGCCTTTGGTCTCGTCATAATTGTTGCCGCCGGTGTTCAGGTTGCGATCGAAGCGCGGAAAGTTGCTGCTGGAGATCTCAATCCTCAGGCGGTGACCAACGTCAAAGAAGTTACTCGTCGTCATCGGTTGCAGCGTCAACTTGTAAACTTCGCCGGGCCTCATCCACGCCAGAGGCTTGTCGTAGCCGTTTCGATACCTCGCGCGCTGAATCGTTTCGTCCAGATTGTAAGCACGCCCGTCGGGATAGACGTCTATCAGTTTCACTGTGAAGTCTGTGTCCTTAACGTCTGAAGAGACATAGAGCGTGACTTCAATTGGACCACTGACTTCGATTCCCTCTTTCAAAGGCTCGGAGCTGTAGACCAGAATGTCCGGGCGCTCTTCCATCTTGCGCTGGTCCCAGGCGCCGCCCTGAATTGCGTTGCCGGTGCAGCAGACATTGCCGCCGTACGACGGCACCGGGTTCATCGGGTCGTAGTCGAATTTATCCGGGCTGTCCGGGTTAGGAGCGGCTGCGAGCAAAGCGCCATCGCCATTCAAACTGTTTGCCTTGCCGGTACTTGATAAAAAGAAAGTGACAGGCTGTGCGCCTTTTGGGGGCCAGGATTCCGACGCCTGCCATTTATTAATGCCCATTGTGAAGTAGCGCACGCGCGGCATTTTTTCCAGCAGGCCGTTACTCTCGCCTTTAAGAAAGCGATCGAACCAACCCCAGGTCAGTTCGTCATAGTTCAGACGCGCGTCGCCCATGCTCCGCTCTCCGACGACCGTGTTTTCCGTCGCGCGCTTGTAGGCGCAATGCAGCGTCGGCGCGATCACCGCGTATTGCTGATTGGCGATTTCCGGACTCGCGGTCTTGCGCACGTGATTGTAGGCGGCGAGGTTTGGCCCGACGGAAACGTCATACCACGACATGAACCAAAAACCCGGCACGTTGATCTTCATGTTGTCGTGCCACAAACCGCCACGAAACCACGCCGGATCATTCGGGGCCCTTTTTATCATCGCACCCCGCGTGTCCACAGGCATTTCATCGGCAAAGATTCCATGCGGGCCATCCACGGCTTTGTAAATATCCATTTCGGGAAGATGACGCAGCGCCTGGGACCAATCGACGGGTGGTTGTTGCTGCGCGAGGTCGAATGACTTCGAGGCGCGGATCAAATCTTCCTGCGAAGTGTTTGCCGGGAACATGGGCCGCACCTGGTTCTGCTCGCCGTAGAGCCAGGCAATGAAAAGCATCTGCACGGCGCCGCCGCGATACCAGTTCCCCTGCTCGAAATAAGGAGCAACGCGACCGACTCCGGCGCCGAAGCCCTGCGGGATGATCGCGGCGAGTGCGGGATTACCCTGGGCGGCGACTGCCAGTTGCCATTCGGCTGTCGAAGAGCAGCCAATCAAACCGACCTTGCCGTTGGACCAGGGTTGTTTGGCGATCCAGGTGAGATCATCATCACCGTCACTCAACGGCGGGCCGAGAATGTCGTAATTCCCTTCCGAGAAAAAATGGCCGCGCTCATTCATCACGACGTAAGCATAGCCGCGTTTGACCGCGTCGAGCGGTGTGCTCATGTCGCGCACCACGCCGTTGCGCACGTCCCAGAAATTGAAGTTGTAGGGCGTGCGCGAAAAGACCGTGGGGTATTTCTTTGAAGTGTCTTTCGGGCGATAGACATCGGCAGCCATGCGCTTGCCGTCGCGCATCGGAATCATGAGCTTGCGGTCGACGATCGCCACCGATTGCAACTCCTGTTCGATACCGTTTCGGCTGGCGATCTGTTCCGGGGTCAGGCCGCGTTGTTGGGCATCGGTTATTTCGTGGACGGAAAGAAAAGCGGCGGCGGATAATCCGATCGCCAAAACGAGAAGGATGAGCTTACGCATGGAGAGACCTCCGAAAGAAGATTTGTCCACAGATTACGCAGATTGCGCAGATTAGGGAAGAAAAATCATTAAGCAGGGTGAGAGTCCTGGTTCGGTCTTTCTCTGTGTCTCTGTGAATTCTCCGTGTCTCTGTGGTGAAGTCTGTTCTGAGATCTTTCACCACTGAGACACAGAGGTCGCACAGAGACACTGAGGCGGCCCAGGGAAGTTAACAAACCCCAAACGATCTCCCGCAAAACTAGTACTCGATCACCAACTGACCGTTGACGGTTACCAGACGCAGCACAACCAGTCCGGGCAGCACGGTTGTTACGTTGGGATGTTTCGTCTTGATCGTAGTCTCGTCCTGGTTGTCTTTGAACTCAGCGTCAACTTCCTGATCGTTGTTACCATCAATTTCCAAATCCTGCTTTAGTTTCTTGAGAGAACCATTCTGGTTCGTTTCCCATTGGTAGCGCAGTTCGTTCCCTGGCGCGCTCAGGATCGGGCCAGAGTTGTATTGCAAGCTGACGATCTCCGCCTCCACTTCATGCCCTTGAGCTCTAACTTCCAGCACGAGTGTCAGGGTGTTGCCGGCCAAATCGATAACGAGATAAGTGCGTTGCTCACTGCCACCCGGCAGTGGGATAACCGAGAGCGGCGCGACCGCGCCAGGCAGGACTCCGGCCAGCGGATCACGGCCAAACACCAGTACGTTTTTAGTCACCGGATCGAACTGGATAAAGCCTTCCGGTGCGGTCTTGTCGATATTGATCGTGATGTTTACGGCCGCAGTATTGCCGGCCTTATCCGTCGCTGTGCCGGTAACCAACTGCCCCGCGCCTTCGTTGGTCAAAGTCACTGGACCACTCGCACTGAAGATGCCCGAAAGCGTGTCCGTAGCGTTGAAGCTGACGGTAACGTTGGTACTGTTCCAACCATTCGCATTGGGCGCCGGGTTGGGGACCGCGTTGATGATGGGCGGGGTCTTGTCGATATTGATCGTGATGTTTACGCTGGCGGTGTTGCCGGCCTTATCCATTGCCGTGCCGGTAACCACCTGCCCCGCTCCGTCGTTAGTCAAAGTCACCGGACCACTCGAAGTAAAAATGCCTGAGAGTGCGTCCGCAGCGTTGAAGCTGACGGTAACGTCGGTGTTGTTCCAACCATTCGCATTGGGCGCAACATTCGGGGCCGCATCGATGATGGGCGCGGTCTTATCGATATTTACGTCACTCACCGTAGCCGATGCCGAGTTCCCAGCCTGGTCGGTAACCGTAAAGGTGTGAGTCTGCCCCGCGCCTTCCTGAGTGAAAGTAAAGCTACCACTCTCCGTCGCTCCGGAAGCAAAACCAGACACTGGGTCGGTGGCCGTAAAGTTCGATTCAACGTCGGTGTTATTCCACCCGTTCGCATTTGCCGGCGTGCGTGAGACGTCAATTACCGGCGCAGTCTTATCCAGCTTGATGGTGAACGACTGTGCTGTTTCGTTGTTCCCGGCGTTGTCCCGGGCGTAAAAATCAATCGTGTTGATGCCTTCAGTGGCGACCAGGATGGAAGCTGTAGAGCCAAAAGCATGCAACGGGGTGCCATTGAGGCTATAGAAAATCTCGCGTACGCCAGTGCCGTCAGGGTTGTCGGCCGCAGTCAACGTGACAGTCACATCGCTGTTATGCCAACCGGCAGCGTTTGCCGGCTGTGAAAGCGAAGCCAATGTCGCCGGTGCGATGTGGTCCTTGTCCGCGTCGGGGAATGGAACGAGATCGTTCAAGTAGACTTCGAGATTCGAATAACCACTCGTGGTAATAGCCGCGCCATCCGCCGCGTCGAGCGCATTCAAACCATGATCGTTTTCCCAGGCGTCGGGAATACCATCCTGATCGGTGTCCACCGGCGGCGTTAAAGAGTTAAGCGCGGGCCAGCCACCGACCTGGTTCTCGGAATCGATGTGATGTCCGCCTTCATTCCGCACTTCAGAAATGACGCGGGTGTCCACCGCATCCCGCACCAGCGAGTGTCCGGCCAGATTCAGGACGCGTTCGTAAGCTGTCGGAGCGTCGTCGGTCGCTACTTGCGGAAAACTGAAGCGCCCCGGTTGTTGTTTGGTATAGGAACCGATGAACATGGACCATTGAGTGTCCTGGCCATCATGCGCGCCGTTAAGATTGCTATCGATCGCGTTATTCGACTGGTAGATCTGTGTGCTGGTACTGCCGCCGTTGAAAGCCCGGTTGCGCTTGGATGACGGCGTCGAGGGTCCGGCCACCAGATAGTTCCCAACGTAGTTGAGCCGCGGGGTGCCCTCGGTGTTGTCTCCACTATAACCAGCTTCGCTGCCCCAGTCGTAGACGAGATTGTTGACGAAGTCGAGACCAATGTTGTCTCCCAGACGCGGGTTGCGACTGTCATGATGCGCATAGAGATTGTGGTGATAAGTCACCACGCCGTTGCCGTAACGGATCAGCGAACCGTAACCATGCGCGCCCTTGATGTGACAAGAGTTCTTCATGCTTTCAGTGATCAGAGACCACTGCACCGTGACGTTGTTTGATTCCGTTACCGAGAGGGTCTCGTCGACGCTCCACGAAGCAGAGACGTGATCGGCAATTACGTTAGTGGATCTATCAACGGTAAAGCCGTCGTCCTGGTAATTAGGACAGTTGACGTCGCCTGGCCGGAAACGCATGTAGCGCACGATCACGTCGTGCGTGTCAGTGACCGCCGTAGTCCATCCCGCAACGGTGATGCCATCCCCCGGCGCAGTCTGACCTGCGAGGGTCAGAAAAGGCTTGTTGATGGCGAGTTTTGATTGCAGGTAAATCGTGCCCGACAGGTCGAACACAATCGTGCGCGGTCCAGCGGCATTCTGCACGCCGAAACGCAGACTGCCCGGTCCGGAATCATTGAGATTCGTAACGTGATAGACGTCGCCGCCTCGTCCACCCGGAGTAATTGCGCCGCTGCCTTCAGCGCCGGGGAAAGCCGGCAAAGGAGCAGCTCCCGGAGCATAGATGGTCAGCGTCGCAGAGGTGCCGCCCTGGAAATTAGGATCGTTAATCGTCGCGACGACACTGTATTGACCCACGTTGGTCGGCGGCGTGCTCGAGCCGTTATAGGTAACGTTCACCGCCGTGCCTGCTGGAACAACGCTGACGGTAACCGGTTTGGGATTGCCATCATAGGTCTGATAGAGCTTGCTGAGCGTAACCAGCGCCGACACGGGATTGATGACCAACGTGCCTGAGAAACTGCCCTGATAGACAACGTCCTGAATTGTCGCCACAACGTTGTAACTGCCGAGCGCCGTCGGCGGAGTCGGGCTCCCATTGTAGGTCAGAGTCACGTTGAGCCCGGCCGGCTCAGTCACGACTGTCGGCACCACGGGGCTGCCGGTAAAGGTCTGGTTCAGATTACTCAGCGACACAGCCGCGGTTAGTTTCGTCGAAGGGGCAAAGCCGCCGAGCACGAAGGCCGGATCGCTCAACTGAGCAGCTTGCGCCGCGGTCAGCTGGCACGAGAAAGCCGCGCGCTGGCTAACATCGAGTGGCGCGCCGTTTAGATCGGTGCTGTTGTACTCACAGAACTGGACATTCGGAGCAACGGTCGCGTTGTCCAGACGCCAGCCCACGGGAATAACATGCGGGCCCATTGCGCAATTTATATAGACCACCTGGCTAAACGGAAACACAACCGGGTCGATGCGCGCTAGAAATCCGCCGGTTACACCCGCGGCACTGGTCAGGCGACAATTCACAAAGACATTGCCGCTCTTTCCCTGCACGTTGCGGATCTGGGTATAGAAACCGCCCGACGTGACCATCTTCAATTCACAGTTCTGAAAGTAGGCTGATCCGTTACCCCACATGAAATCGACGTCACCTTCGATATAACTGTCAGTGACAAAGCCGCCCATGCTGTTGGTACCCGGGCTTTGCAACAAAAGGGTGTCCTGAAAACTCTTCAGGTTGACGCGATTCAAAACGATCCGCAGCGCGTTGCCGCGGAAGGCTTCAGCCTGCGAGCCGCCTTTCGGCGTGGTGTTTTGCAGGGTGATGTTCTCCAGACTGAAATCATTGCCGTCAACTCCAAACATTGCCCGGGTGGTCGTCGAAGTCGGATTGAAGTTGTTGTTATTGGCGTACTGAATCACGGTCTGGGCCCGGTCCTCGCCCCGGACCGTAATGAACGGCTTGTTGGATCCGACATAAACGATCTCGGTATACGTGCCGTTGCGAACATTGATCACGACCCGATTGCTGTTGGCGGCCGGGACGAAATCAACCGCTCCCTGGATCGTGCAAAAATCTCCCGAACCATCGGCGGCCACTGTCAGAGCATTGGTGCCCGGAGCGGGGCCCGAGGTTTTGGTCGAGAAGGCCCATTGGTTCGGGTTTGAAATGCCGGCAAATGGCGCCCCACTCGTATCGGTGATTACCCCCGGCTCCATCGTCACAAAGTACGTGTGATCGTAAGCAAGTTTCAGATGCGGATAAATCGCGGCGGTGTTACCCGTGACTATGATCGGGAAATAATTGAAATTGACGGTTCCATTGAGCCGTGATTGCGCAGCCAGACTCATGTCAATCGTGTCCACGATCGTGCCGTCATCCTGGTGGATTTGGAGGCGGCCGGTGTTGCCAACTTTCGGAGCCTGGTTGAAGGTGATTCGCAAGGGAGTGTCGATGCAGCGATCGGTGGCCCCATTGTTCGGCGCCACGTTGGCGATGGTCATGCCCGATACCACAAGTAATTTCGCCGGGTTGCTGGTGATGCTCCCGCTGGAGTTACTTATCACCACGGTATAGCTGGCGGCATCGCCAATCTGCGCGCTGGCAAAGTTAAGCGAGGCGCCGGTTGCGCCCTGAATCAGACTTCCGTTCTTGAACCATTGGTAGAAAAGATTGTCACCGGTGGCGACTACTGAAAGAGCGGTCGGATTCGAAACCGTGACTGTTGTGTCCGCCGGTTGTGTGGTAATCCCTGGCGGCGGCGGGACCGGATCGGTGCTGACATTAAGCGTAACCGGATTGCTGGACACGCTGCCCGATGGATTGCTAACCACTGCGACATAGCTGCCGGCATCGCCGAGTTGGACATTGTTTAGATTGAGCGTCGGCGTTGTGGCCGATGCGTTTCCCAGGATCGGCGAGCCGTTTCTCGTCCACTGGTAAGACAGTTGATTGCCACTGGCGGCGACCGCCATGGTGACGTTGCTGCCTACTTGTACCGTCAGGTTGTTTGGCTGTGGCTGGCTGGTGATTACGGGCAGGGCCGCCAGGTAATCAACCGACCAATTGGTGAACTTGATTGTCTGCGCGAACGTACTGCCGCCAATACGAAATGCAAAGTAGTCGAACGCAGTGTTGGGTGTCGCACTCGACTCAACCGAGGTAAAGTTTAGATTATTCAGCGTGCCGCCGGTCACCGCCACCGAGATTCTTGTGTCGGTAGCGTTGAGCCGCTCAATGGAGTAAGTGAGCGTGTAAGGGATGTTATTTGTCAGGGCTTGCCTGACGGTCGCCCCGGTGCCGGGAATGACGGTGAAGTCTCCAATCGCATTGAATAGGTTGCCGCTGGTGAGCGTCGTCCGTCGCAGGATGTTGAAAGGTGTGTTACTGCCATTGGGGCTCGGGAAAAAATCGAGAGCGTAACCGGTATCATTGATGAAAGTCGGGTCGTTCATCCCGCCGGTGAAATTATTTGCGTTTCGGGTGCCCTGCGAGTTGAGCACGCCAAACCGGATGTCGTTTCCGTTGTTGCCGAAAACGGTGAGGGTGAATGTTCCGGCTACGGTCAGCTTGTCACCCACGTTGAGGCTCACTGGTGCGCCCGCGTTGGTGAAATACCCCCAAAAGGCTTCAGCCCCGGCGATGTTGGTGATATTAAAAGTCACCGAGCCCACCGCATCAGTGCGAACGGCGCCGGAGCGGGCATTAAAGAGCCGTATCGAATTGTTCGCCAGATCCTGATTCTGACTGTTGCCATCGGCGTAGGTGTCATTAACAACCGAAGCGGCGCTGGCTATCCAGGGCAGCGCCAGTACGACTATCGACAGGATCAACAGCAGAGTTTTGAGGCAGATGGATCTGGTTTTCATTTTTTCCTCACTCAAGTCAGGATTCGGACAACAAGCCGGCAGAAAACTCACTTCGACAGTGCTCGCCAACTGACCGTTGTTCAACTGGGGCCGCGGCTCCCAAACTCTAGAGCAGTGGACGGCAAACGTGCCGACTACCGCTTAATGATCGGGACCGCCGGTTATTCGACCGCACTTTCTTTAGGACCTTTACTTCCCTTGGGGTCGCAGATTCTATCACGAATTGGTCTTACCGTTGCAAAGCAAAAAAACAAATTGGCGTTAACAGTCTGAGATGACCCCGAAATAAGAATCGCGCCGATCCGGCTAAGAATAAAAGCGTTCTGGCTGGCTGCAACCTGAATACTCAAAGGGCTGGTCGTAACGTCGACGCGAGAAGGCGGGAATTGGTTAGACCGGCCGCGCGCAAAAGAATTTCGAGCAGATCAAATTCCACCGTCGTTGAATTCTTCTGAATCTCCAAAACCAGGGACGCGTTCGACACGCCAGGCCTGAGGTCAGTACCGGGAGCAATAGCGACTCCCATCCACCGGGCTAAAGGCCGGTGTGAATGAGAGGCGCACCAATCGGTGAGGCGGAGCCTTACCGCACATCAGGCGGCAAAGCCGCAAGAACTCTTCTTACAAAACCCCAACAGCGGTCATCACCTTCGCCAATCGCTCCGCGGGAATATTACCGCCCGTCAGGATGCCCACGACCTTCTTCCCACGCAGGCCCTCCCTCACGGTCGAGCTTCTGACACAGTTCAACTTAATCGCGGCGGCGAGTGACGCGGCGCCGGCACCTTCGGCGACTTGTTTCGCGTCGCGCGCGAGGATGCGAATCGCTTCATTAATCTCTTCGTCGCTTACGAGAATGAAATCAGAGAGCAACTCCCAGAGGATTTTATTGGTGAGCTCAAAAGGAACGCGAGTCGCCAGTCCTTCGTGCACCGTAGCCATTGTCGGATAAGGATCGAGCGAGCGGTTTTGGAACGCGTGCCACAATGCCGGCGCGGCGTCGGATTGAGTCGCGAAAACTTGCACCTGCGGATTCAGTTCGTGGGCCACGATGCAATTGCCGGCCGCGCAACTGCCCCCACCTGCGGGTGCGATGATGACATCGACAGCGGGTAGGTCTTCGAAGATCTCCAAACCGATGGTGCCCACGCCGGCGATGAGCGCAGGCTCGTTTGCCGAGTGCACGTAGCGGTAGCCTGCTGCAACTGCCACGCGCTCAATCTCCAGCCGGGCTTCATCAAAGTCACGACCATGCAGACGGACTTCAGCGCCCAGGTCGCGCATCGCCTGCATTTTTGATTCATTCACATTCTCAGCCGGCGCATAGATAATCACGCGCGCGCCAAACAGCCTGCCGGCGTACGCGATCGACTGGCCGTGGTTGCCGGTCGAGGCGGTAATCAGCGTCAGCCTCTGGCCCGCTTCATTACCAACCAGATTCACGCCTCCGCGCACTTTGAAGGCACCGGTAGGTTGCAGGTTCTCTAACTTCGCATAGTAATCACACTCGAGCGCTGCAGAGATTTTCGGAATGCGAACCAGTGGAGTCTTAGGCAGGTAGTTCGCAATGAACTTGCGAGCCGCAACGATGTCCTGGAAAGTTGGGAGAATCATATGGTGCGCACCGGTACGCATGCCTCTGGCATGCTGATTTGAGTCGTCACAGCGCGTAGCGCTTCCGGATCGGCGTGCCCTTACTTGTACTGAGCAGCACGCTGGAAGCGTGCGTACCGGTCAGGATCCCTGCGCCTCGAGCGAAGTAGATTGCAAAGGCAACTCGATCCGAAAGGTCGTGCCCTTCTTTGGCTGGCTTTTGACTTCGATGTTTCCGCCATGAAGGTCAATAATTTGCCGGACGATTGATAAGCCCAATCCGGTGCCGCGTTTCTTCGTGGTGAAGAATGGTTCGAACAGCCGGCTCTGAGCTTTTTGATCGATTCCCGAACCGTGATCGGAAATGACGATGCGCGCCCGCGCCCCGTTGGAAAACATTCCGGCTTCGAACCTTGCCCCGCTCTCTTTCGTAATCAGTTCGACCGAGACCTCAACGGGCGAACGCGGTTCACTCGCATCAATGGCGTTCGCCAGCAAATTAACGAATACTTCGCGCAACTGCTCGCTGTCCCAGACGCCCTGGATGGGCGCCTCTTCAAACTTTGTTTCAATCGGAGTTTCTTTGTCGCGCACCCGGTCGGCGACCAGTTCGATGCTCGATTCAATCACTTCCTGCAAATCCGCCGGCCCCAGATCAAGATCTCTTCGCCGCGAAAACTGCGTCACGTCGACCACCAGTTTGTTTAAGTGATGAATGCCGCGCTCAACCAGTGAAATCGTTCTCTCTGCTTCGTCGCTCGAGGTGTACTGCCGCAACATCTCTACGCCCAGGCGAATGCTGCCGAGCGGGTTCTTGATCTCATGCGCCAGTTGCGCGGCTGCCGCACCCACCGCCGCCAGCGACTCGCTTCGGCGCAGGGCGGCTTCAGCTTTCGTTGCTTCGGTCACATCGACCATGGTGAGAATTTGACCGTGCTCGCCATCGATTTCCAAAGGTGAAGAATAGACGTCGTAGGTAACCAATCCATCTTCCTGGTCCAGGTTCCAACGGCCCCGGTAGGTTGATACGACGACATGCGATGCGGTGGCAGCTTCCAAAAGTTTCACGGCGTCAGGCGAAGCAATCTCGTCGTGAATCGATGAGCCAATCGCCGCCCGCGGGAAGATTCGCATGAAAGCAGTGTTCGCGCTGCGAATTCGATCCTGGCGATCGATAGCCGCAATCGCGCTGACCATGCCTTCAAGCATTTGATTGCTGAATTCGCGCTCCCGCCGGGCGGCTTCGGTGCTTTGGCGAGTCTGACGAAAGCGGCGCTGGACCTGCCACGTGGTGGCCACGGCCACCGCCAGTCCCGCGAGCAAGGCGAACAGGTTCCACAGACGAATGGTACGAGTTGCGGATAACTGTAACGCTTCGGCGCGCTGAAATATCTGGACTTGCTCCTTCGCCACCTCGGTCCCGAGGTCGTTCAGTCCAGCATCTACCTCGTGAAATGTTTTAAAGCCTTCCAACACGTAACGGTCTTTGTCTTTCGTAATTTCAAGGTAACCCGCCAGGTCATCGCGAAATTTCCGCCACTTCGGCAGTTCGGAAAGCGGCAGATGATCCAGCTGAGGCATAATATTGATGACGCCATTGCGAGCTGTATCCAGGCGCACGTCGAACGGCGGCCGAATCTCGCGACGCGCTTCTGCGCCCATGCGATCGCGCGCTTCGTTGTCGAGTTTGGTCAGAGCGACGCGAAGCTCGAACAGGATTTTGCTCCGCGCAGCAAAAGAGTCTCCAAGATTCACGGCTTCCCGGCTCGTGTCCTCAATGCGCCGAATACTCAGGTTACCAAGCACCAGGATGAGCAAAAGCACGAGCGCAAAACCAGCGACCAGCGGCAACAATGCCGGATCAAGGCCCCATTCCTTTGCAGCCGGCGTACGCGGCGCCGGCTCGGTCGCAATGCGACGATAGACGACCTCGCCTTCAGGCGGTTGTTTCGGTTTGGATCTACGGAACATCAGTTAGGTTAAGTCAATAAGACACTGAAAATTGAAAATTGAAAAGTAGAACTTGCAAATTTAGGTTACGCCTGCACTCTCCGTCTGCGCACAAACGCGTCGACTGTAAAGAGTCCGTACCGACGGCGTTCTGGTTAAGTTTGGCCGCCGCGAGTTTGCACTTTTCATTTTTCAGTTTTCAATTTCCACTTCCCTTCTCCCCCTCTAGTGCTTTGCATCCATCCAATTGTCGCCAATTCCCGTTTCCGCCACCAGCGGCACGTCCAGTTCGACGGCGTTCTCCATCTCGCGTTTTAAAGTTTGCGTGACTCTTTCGGCGGCGTCCGCCGGACACTCCACCAGCAATTCGTCGTGAACCTGCATCAGCATCCGGGCGTCCAGCTTCTCGCGCCGAAAAGCTTCGTCGGCGCGCAGCATGGCAATCTTCACGATGTCGCTCGCCGTTCCCTGGATCGGCATATTGATCGCTTCGCGCTCGGCCGCCTTGCGAATGTTGGCATTGCGATCATTGATTCCGGCCAGCGGGCGAATCCGGCCATAGAGTGATCGCACGTAACCATGCTCACGCGCCTGCACTGGAATTTCGTCCATGTAACGGCGCACCCCTTTGTAGGTTGCGTAGTAATCGTCGATCACTTTGCGCGCTTCCTGGCGGCTGATGCCGACCCGCTGCGACAATCCCCAGGGCTCAATAGCGTAAGCGATGGCGAAGTTCACAATCTTCGAGAAACGGCGCGCCTCTTTCAGTTCGGCATCACTCTTCGCCGCAAACACCAGACGCGAAGTACGATTGTGAATGTCGTCGCCTTTTTGAAAAGCATCCATCATCACTTCGTCGCGGGTTATATGCGCCAACAGTCGCAATTCCAATTGCGAGTAATCGGCCGAGATCAATTTGTGGCCGGGCTCGGCGACGAAGGCGCGACGGATGCGCCGCCCGAGTTCGGTGCGGATCGGAATGTTCTGTAAATTCGGATCGCTCGCCGACAGACGTCCGGTCGCCGCCACCGTTTGATTCAACTGTCCGTGAATGCGCCCGTCCGCCGCGACCTGATGCGGCAAAGCGTCGGTGTAGACACTTTTCAGTTTCTCCAACTCGCGATACTCAATAATCAGGCGTGGCAGTTCATGGGTCAGCGCCAGCTCTTCAAGCACGGCTTTACTGGTTGAGACGCGGCCCGTCGAAGTCTTGCGCCCCGAAACAATGTTCAGCGCTTCAAAACATTCGCCGACCTGCTTGGGAGAATTGATGTTGAATTCGCGGCCGGCCAGCTCACAAATTTTGTTCGTGAGCTTTTCCAGCTCCTGACCGAGATGTTGCGAAAGCTCAGCCAGGACTTCCGTATCAAGGCGAATGCCGGCGCGCTCCATGCGATAGAGCAAAGGCGCGAGCGGCAATTCGATGTCCCGATAGATGTTGTTGAGATCTTTCTCATCAATCCGCGCGCGCAGGATCGGCGCCACCTGGGCCGTCAGGTCGGCAACTTCAGCCGCTTGCCAGGCCGCTTCATTCCAACCCTCGTATGGCGGACCGCCGCTCTCCAGGTTCGCAGTTTCGTGGGCCAGGTCGCGCAACTCGTACTTGCTGCGCGTCGGATCCAGAAGATACGCCGCGATCAATGTGTCTTCGGCCAGGCCCCCTAATTCAACTCCCAGGGGTGTGAGCAACGCCGTCGTTCGCTTGAGATCGTGAACAGACTTTTCCACCAGGCCGTTGGTCAACAACTCTCTGAGCGAATTGATCGCCGCCTCACGCCCGCCGGCAAAGTTTTCCAGATCGATGAAAGCCGACTTCCCGGGCCCGGACGACAGAGCAATCCCCTGCGCTCCGTGTTCGTCGCGCAGACTCTGTTGCTGTCCGGCGCCAGGCTCAGAAGAATTCGTCAACGCGATTCCGATGCTCTCGGCCTGCCACAGTTGTTCGACCAGCGAATCAAGGGCGCGCATATCTTTAATGATTGAATACCGGCGCTCGACGGTGTTGACGGAAGCTTTGGCAGCGTCCGCAAATTCACTGGTGAGGTTTGCGAATTCCAACTCGCGAAACAGCTCGTAAGCCGCCGTGCGATCAGGCGGTCGCGCCTGCAACAGCTCCAGATCCAGTTCAATGCTGATGTCGATTTTGATCTCGGCGAGCTCACGTGATTTGCGGATCAGCTCCGCATTGTCACGCAGAGATTCGCGGTATCGTTTATTCTTAATGTCTTCCCAGTGAGCGAGCGCGTTTTCAATCGACCCGAAATCCTGAACTATCTGCGCGGCGCCTTTCGGCCCGACTCCGGGGGCGCCGGGAATGTTGTCGATCGAATCGCCCATCAAGCCTAATAAATCAACCAGCTTGTCCGCCGGCACACCAAATTTCTTTTCCACCCACGCTTCGTCACACCATTCAATCGGCGGAACAGGTTCTTTCCTCTTGACGACCTGCGAATTCTGGCGCATGCACACCACCAGCGGATCACGCACCAATTGGCACATATCTTTATCATTGGAAACGATCACCGCCTGCAAACCTTTGTTGGCGGCCTGCACAGCCAACGTGCCAATGACATCATCGGCCTCAAAGCCGGTCACGCTGATCATGGGAATGTTGTAGGCTTCGCAGAGCCGTCTGATGTAAGGAAGCTGCGAAGCCAGATCCTCAGGCATCTGTTCTCGATTGGCCTTGTAATCGGCGAAGCTTTCGTGTCGAAAGGTTTTCTCCTTCGATTCGAAAATCGCCGCAATGTATTTTGGCTTTTCATCCTGGAGCAGCTTCCGCAGCATGTTGGTGAAGATATAGACCGCTTGCGTGACCTGACCTTTGGTGGTCATCAGCGGGGCCGCGCGATTCGCGAGCGGCGCGAAAAAAGCGCGAAAGATGTGCGACATGGAGTCGATGAGAAAAACTCGATCTGTCGGCTTAGTCCCGTCAAAGGACAAGGTAGTCGGCATTGTATTTTGATCATAGGGAGGGCGTTTGCGTAACGCAAGCGCGCGTCATCATGGAGATTAACCACAGAGGACACAGAGAAGATTAATGAAATGATTAGAAACCGAAAGCCCCTTCGACTCGAATCTCCAACTGCGTATCTGTTTCTTTCTGTGTAACAAGTTCGAGGAATCTTGTTTTTCTGACAACATTTCCTGGACACGTCAATCCCGTAGGGATGAAATGTTTATAGCCCACCTGGCGATCTACAGTTTCATAGCTCCGGAGGAGCGCAACATGTACGATGCCTTATTGCGCTCCTCCGGAGCTTGGACTGGTGGTGATCGGTGTAGCTATAAACATTCTGCTCCTCCGGAGCTTAACGCGTTTGGTTGCCGCTCTGCGGCGCTGTATCCTCGGTCGCGAACTCTCATTTGATCTCAAAACTCCCGACTGTCCGGCCGCAAATCCGTGGCACGTTAGCCGCTGGGAAAAATTTGTTCGTTGCCAAAATGCCACAAACACAAACCTGGTCAACGCTCTTTGTTGAATTATCGCCCAGGCACAATGGTTGCTCCAGTATCAGCGCTCTCTTAGATCCTTTGATCAAAAGGAAATCATAAATGAAGCCTTCACGCGCGAGGCAAACCACCTTAGCGAATCCCGTTGAAGCAAGCGGTATTGGATTGCACACGGCAGTTCCGGTTAATGTTCGTCTGACGCCGGCGCCGCCGGACACTGGTTATGTTTTTCGCCGCACCGATTTAGGTGGGTTCGAAATTCCGGCAACGGTTGAGTCGGTGGCCCACTGTAGTTATGCGACCACCCTGATGCGAACCGGCGTGATGCTCTCAACGGTCGAGCACCTTTTGGCCGCGCTGCGCGGCTGTGACATAGACAACGCGTATGTTGAAGTCGACAACCTGGAAGTTCCGATCATGGACGGGTCCTCGGAAGCCTTTGCCGAAATGATCGAACATGCCGGCGTGGTCGAACAACCCCTGGCCCGGCGCGCGCTGCTGGTGCGCGAGAAAGTTTCGGCAGTCACCGGAAACCGCAGCATCACGATCGAACCTGCCGACAGTTATGAGATAGATTGCACCATCGACTTTCCTCATCCGCTCATCGGCGTACAGCATCGTTCGCTGACGCTGGATAACGGATCGTTCGCCCGCGATATCGCTTCGGCGCGCACTTTCGGATTCATCGAAGAAGTCGAAGCTTTGCGGAGAGCTAACTTGATTAGGGGCGGCTCGCTCGACAATGCGATCGTACTCACAAAGCATGGCATGTTGAATGAAACGGGCCTGCGGTTTGCGGACGAGTTCGTGCGCCATAAGATTCTGGACATTGTTGGCGATCTGGCGCTGCTGGGAATGACGATTCTCGGCCGGGTGCGCGCCGAGCGCAGCGGCCATCTTTTGCATGCGGCGCTAATGTCTTCACTGCTGAGAAATCGGGCCGCCTGGGAGATCGTCGACCTGCCGGCATCGGTGTCAAAAACGGCGCCAGCGTATGAGATTGCGTCATTGACTCATTGACTCATTGGGCCATTTGACGCGCTGCCCAAATGAGCAGCGGCATGAGTTCAATGAACCAATGACCCGATGGATCAATGACCCAATCCCCACCATCTGCTAAAATCAGCTTTCAATTAGACGTTTTTTGAAAACGTCGCATCTAACGCTCGAAACGGTTTTTTGGAGGCTCTTAAGTCCTGATGAAATACAGTTCAACGCTCGCCCTTTTTCTGGTCGTCTTACTTTTCACTGTTTGCACCGCGACCCGTCTGCAGGCCCAACCGCGAACGGGCCAGGTGGTTCAGGAAACTGACGACGAATTCAAAGTTACCACCTACAAGAGATTCGTCGACAATTACGAACGAAACCCCGGGGCTGCTTACCAGGCGGCCAGGGACTACATGGCGCGATACAACAAGGAAGATGATCAGTACACGCGATATCTGAAGACCTGGATCTCAGCGTACGAGGCAGACGAAAAGGCCCGGCGTCTGGCGGCCGAGCGCGCTGACCGCGAGCAGCAACTGCTGGGAAGTTTTACTCAGAAGGATTTCGCCAAAGCCTACGGGATGGCCAAACAGGTGCTGGCCGACAACCCCGATAACGTCAAGGTTCTGATTGCGCTGGGTTACGAAGGAGTGATTGCCAGCCAGGAAGCACGCAATGAAGCTTTCAATGCCGACGCGGCAAACTATGCACAGAAAGCAATTCAGCTAATCGAATCAGGCAAGTCTCCGGACAACTGGGAACCGTTTAAGAATAAGGAAGATGTGCTGGCGTCTCTCTATTACGCGGTCGGGTTTTACTATTTGAAGCCGAAGCCCGAGTCGTCGATTAACAACTTCATCAAGGCTGCGCAAATCGAAAGTGATCGCAAGTCGGCGACCTCAACATACTTGTATCTGGCCCTGGCTTATCAGAATGGTCCTTACAAGCGTCTGTCGGATGATTTCAGCAAACGCTTTGCCAATCAGCCCGAGAGTCCGGAGAGCAAAGCCGCCCTGGAGAGCATCAATAAGGTCGTCGACAAGATGATTGATGCGTATGCGCGCGCGGTCGCGCTGGCCGGAAGCGATCCAAAGCAGCAGACCGCGAAGAACCAGTGGATGACGCAGTTGACGAATTTCTACAAGTTTCGTCATGAGAATGCGGACACAGGACTGGCTGAATACATCGCGGGCATCTTGAAGACGCCTCTGCCGCAGTAGGACGAGTGGCACAGACTTTAGTCTGTGAATCCGAGGGCTCAATTATCTTTCGACCAGACTGAAGTCTGTGCCACAAGTGTCAGAAGCCCGACCGTCAGGGAGGGCAACTTCAGAGCCCGCAACCCAGGTTCAGCGTGATTTTTTTCTTAGCCCAGGCGTTTACAGGGTGTGTCAGAACCGCGAGCGGCAGCGACCGGATCAGGAAGTCTCCTCGAAGCAAAAACGAACCTCGCAGAAAAGGATTAAAGCGAACCGGTCCGAGATAGATCTCGCGGCTCTTCCTGATCCGGTCGCTACCGCTCGCGGTTCTGACACGGCCTCTTTACGTCTGGGTCAGAAACCGCCGGGTGCTTAACAAAGCCCCATTAATGGGGCTTTTGAAATCTCCCTCTTCGTTTCCAGGCGTAAACGCCTGGGCCAGGGAAAAGTCATTCAAATGTCGCACCCCGCGTCTGACAGTCGCTTGACAACTCACTTCTAATCATTAGAATCGAATTTCTTTGAAAAGCGGGAGTAGCTCAGTGGTAGAGCATCGCCTTGCCAAGGCGAGGGTCGCGAGTTCAAATCTCGTCTCCCGCTCCAATTCAAAGGACCCCGGGGCGGAAAGTATGAAGAATCGGTTTTCAGTGTTTGGTTTTCAGTGTTGTAGCCGCTAGACGCGGTTAGGACGGAAGACTGCAAACTGAAAATCTGAATTCTTCACCTTTCCGCCTTTTTTCATGCTCAGACGGCGGCGTAGCCAAGTGGTAAGGCAGAGGTCTGCAAAACCTTTATTCATCGGTTCGATTCCGATCGCCGCCTCCAAAAACCTCAATAAATACAAAGTTTACCAACAGGCTGCGAACGCGGCATGCTAGCTTGGGTCACTCTCGTGTCACTTCAATGATAAGAGCATCGACCTTTGAGCCAGCCAAGCCAGATAAAATCTTAAACGCTCTTGAAATCGCGCTCTAACGGAAAGCGCGGTGTTCTCCACACGTCCCGCGAAGGTTTGAAACCTCTATTCATAGATCAAAAATCACCCTAGGCCCCGTTTCCCTGGAAAACTAAGGGGACCTGAGAATCGGCATAAGGGTGTGGCTAATAATTAAGTTGTCCATCCGGTCCTACAATTTATTTTTCGGCGCCCCTCTTCTATTGCGCTATTTAAATCGGCATATAAATTAACTTGGCGACCTGAGTAAAGTCAGAGCGATTTGTCGTATTATTAGCCCCGCCGATGCCCATTCTCCGGCGTGGAAAAAATGGCCCCCTTTCCTCGACGAACGATTCAGTCGCTGCTGGCGTTGGGAATAATCCTGCTCGTTAGCCTCTCTGTTGCTGCGTCCAATCGGGTTCGCTTCAAGAACTGGAACACCGAAAACGGCCTGCCGCAGAACGCAGTCAACAGCATCGTCCAGACTCCTGACGGCTATCTCTGGTTGGGAACCTTCGACGGGCTGGCCAGATTTGATGGCGCTCGCTTTAAGATCTTCAAAAAATCAAACACGCCTGCCTTACCCATGAACCGGATGTTGAGCCTCTACGTCGATGCCGCCGGTCGGTTGTGGATTTGGACTGAGGATCCCAACACTCTAGTGCTTTATGAACAGGGCAAGTTTCGTGCGTTTGCGAAGGGGATCGATTTTGAGGCTGACGATATCTACAGCCCGATCTGGGAAGACGGTGGGCCACGATTTCGCTTTGGCGAAGACGGTTATGTCTACAACCAGACCAAGTTTGAGCGGCGCAGTGCCTGGCAGGCCCCGCTTCCCCGGGTCTTTAGAGCAGGCAATTCATCGGTCGTATGGATAAACACGAACGAGGGCTATTACGGGGTCAATGAGAAGGAATCGACGTTCTCTCAAAAAGATGGTCCCCTGCCGCTTGATCCGCGAAAAGCGACCGGGCTGCAGACGGTCGAAATAGATGGCGGTATTTGGTTTCTATTCCCTTTTACAGATTTGGATTATCGTCTCTGCGTTTTTCGTAATGGGCGCATGCAGGTTTCCTCGGTTAGTATCCGGCTCCCGAGATTCCTTATCGCTGATCACGCCAGCAACCTTTGGATTGGTGATTTCTACGAGGGCCTCAGGAAAATAACTGCCGCGAGCATCAGGCGCGATGATCCTTTGCATCTGCAGGTCGAGCACTTCTCACAAGCTGACGGTTTGGCCGGCAGGAACCTGGCGGCTATGCTGGTTGACCGGGATGGGAATATTTGGATCGGTACCGATAAAGGACTCCAACTCCTGATCGATGAGCCTTTGATTACCGTTTACTCCAAGGCCTCGGGCCTGCCCGGCGAGAACATCTATGCAATCGTCCAGGACCGAAATGGCGCGATCTGGTTCGGCGCCTGGGACGTTTACCTCATCAGGTATGCGAACAATATTTTCACCCCGGAGCCGCGACTGTGGGTGCAGGCATTATTTGTCGATCGCGACGCGCGCCTGTGGGTTGGTGCCTCGGGTGGTATCTATTACCGGGACAGTGACAACGCTAAATGGACATCGCTCTTTGACGAGTTAAGAACACCGGCAGCGGAGCGGATGGTCGTTACTTTTATTTCGCAGGATCGCAACGGCGATATTTGGTTTGGCGGACAATGGGGCTTCGCGCGGTATCAGGGTGGCCAGCTGAAAAACTTCGGAGCGATTGATGGCTTAAACCGATCGCAGATTACTTCGTTCCTGCAAACCTCGTCAGGCGACATCTGGGTGGGAACTGATACGGGCATTGCCCGAATGTCCGGCGATGACTTTGTGCCAATGACCCGGAACAACGGGGTCTTCAGGACCTTTGTGCGCTCACTTTATGAAGATCACGACGGCAATCTGTGGATTGGCACCTATGACAGCGGCTTGTTTCGTTATCGCAACGGCGCCCTGGTAAACATCAACTCCGCCAACGGACTTTTCAGTGATGGCGCGTTCTGCATTCTGGAGGATGATGACGGCTGGTTCTGGATGAACAGTAATCAGGGTATTTATCGCGTCAAGCGTGATGAACTGAATAAGTTTGCCGACGGGCAAGTTTCGAGCGTCACTTCGATTTCTTATGGACCGGATGATGGTTTGTTAAATGTCGAAGGGAACGGCGGCCGCCAACCCGCCGGTTTGAAAGCGGCCGACGGCAAGCTTTGGTTTCCTACCGCTGGGGGAGTGGCGGTCATCGACCCGCGCCAAGCCACCCGTAGCTCCGGAAGCTTGCCGGTCATCATTGAGGACGCGAAGATAGATCAGAATGAGGTTCAGCCGCAGAACGGCGTCATTACCGTTGAGCCGGGCCAATCAACCGTGGACATCGCGTACACTGCCGTGAGCTTTGTCGGCGCGGACCGCGTTCGATTTCGTTACCGGCTTGAGGGCCTCGACGCAAATTGGACCGACGCCGGCTCGCGGCGCGTCGCTTACTTCGCGCATCTGCCTTACGGCGTATATACGTTCAAGGTGATCGCTGCCAATGCTGACGGTGTTTGGAATACGTCGGGCGCCACGATCCGGCTGGTAGTGCTGACACCTTTCTATCGCCGGCCCTGGTTTTATGCTCTTATGGGATTAGGTTTTTTGTCTATCCTTGGGGCGCTGTATATGTACCGGATGCGGCAGCTGCAGGCAGTAAATGCGGCCCGGGCCGATTTCACGCGCCGGTTAATTGACTCGCAGGAAAATGAACGACGGCGCATCGCGCTTGAGCTGCACGATTCTCTGGGTCAAAGTCTCGCGGTGATCCGCAACCGCGCGTTGATGAGTCTTAACAAGCCTAACGACCATGAACGTATGGTCGATCAACTGCGCGAGATCTCGGATGCCTCTGCGGCGGCGCTGCAGGAAGCCCGGCAGATTGCTCATAACCTGCATCCGGGCCAGATCGAGCATCTCGGATTACCGGCGGCGCTTACGACTCTGGTTGAGTCAGTGCAGGGCGGCACACCAATTCAGTTTGAAACGAAGATCGAAACGCTTCGGACGGCAGTGACGCGGGACGAAGCAATCAACCTTTACCGCATTGCCCAGGAAAGCTTGAGCAATCTGATCAAACATTCAGATGCCAGCCGGGCGATCGTCACGCTCAACGAAACCAACGGGCGCCTGTACTTGATCGTTGAGGACAACGGTCGCGGAATGCCCGCCGGCACAACGGAGGGCGGTCTCGGTCTGAGAGGCATCCGCGAGCGAGCTCAGAATATCAACGCCGATCTGCAAATCGAGTCAACTGCCGGAAAGGGCACGCGGGTAATTGTGTCATTGCCGCGCGATTCCGAAATGTAAAGCGCGGGAAGCGCGCGACAGCGTAAAGCCCGGGGCGCAAGCCCCGGGATCAGATGTGAACGATTTCCCGAGCCCGCGGGAGCGGGCGACAGCGTCTATGTATACGCGGCTCCCCAAAAAAAGAACCAATCTGAGACTTTGAACTTCCGTGGTTCCGTTAACGGCTGTCGCCCGCTCCGCGGGCTCGACTCATCCACTCGTTTTGGATCCTGGGGCTTGCGCCCCAGGATCAGATGTTAACGATTACCCGAGCCCGCGGAGCGGGCGACAGCGCCTATGTATAAGCAACTCCCCAAAAAAAGAGCCAAGCTTAGGCTTTGAACTTGCGCGGTTCTGATAACGGCTGTCGCCCGCCCCGCGGGCTCGACCTATCCGTTTGGTATCGATCCTGGGGCTTGCGCCCCAGGCTTTATGCTGTCACCCGCTCCGCGGGCTGGTAGCAAAGAATATTTCTAATCATGGATGAAAAAACCCGAATCCTGATTGCTGACGATCACCCGATTTTTCGATCCGGGCTGCGCCAGCTGATCGAAGCAGATGGAAGTATGTCCGTGATCGCTGAAGCTGACGACGGCGCTTCAGCCTTACCTCTCATTCGTCGGCACCGGCCCGACGTGGTGGTGCTCGACCTCAACATGCCGGGCCTGAGCGGATTTGAGGTGGTGGCCTCAATGCGCGACGAAAAGCTTTCGGGCGAGGTGGTTTTGCTTACCATGCACAACGAGGAGGCCATGTTCACGAAGGCCTTGAACCTCGGAGTACGTGGCTATGTCTTGAAAGACAGTGCCGCCAGCGACATTTTGAATTGCCTTCACGCCGTGCGCAAAGGTCAGAACTACACGAGCGCCGAGTTGACCAAATTCCTCTTCAAGAAAGCTGCACGACAAACGACGCCCGTGGAAGGTCTCGATTCGCTCACGCCAACTGAACGTCGCGTGCTCAAGCTCATTGCCGAATACCTCACCAGCCGCGAGATTGCCGACCAGCTCGGCGTCAGCGTGCGCACAATTGAAAACCATCGGAATAACATCTGCGCCAAACTCGACGTACATGGCAGCCACGCGCTGACGAAATTTGCGTTGCAGCATCAGAGCGAACTCTAGCGCGCGGCGCGGAGTCAGTACCGGGAGCGGTAGCGACCGGGTTGCGCTTGTAATCCTATGAGTTGGGATACAAGAACAACCCGGTCGCTACCGCTCCCGGTACTGACCTCATTACTAAGTACTTCTACCTAGCCCAAATCGAGTATCTCTACTCATTCAAATTGAGCGGAAACCTCCCTGTTCCAAAACTCTCCTAACGCTCAGAATCCGCCCTGTTAGTTGGGACACAAACCATGATCCTGATCGCTGATGACAACTCGCAGGTGCGCCGCATGATTCGCGATCTGATCGAGGATCTCGACCCGGAAATAGTCGAATGTGCAGACGGCGCCGCAGCGATCGAAGCGTACGAAGAGCACCGTCCCGACTTTGTTCTGATGGATATCAATATGACGCCGGTCGATGGTTTAGCAGCCACCAAAGCGATCCTCAGCCGGCATCCGGAGGCCAGGATCATCGCCGTAACGCAGCAACAGGACAGCAGCACTCGGGCCGCGGCGATCTCCGTGGGGGCCTGTGCGTTTGTCGGCAAGGATGACCTGATGTCCGTGCGGTTGCTGATCACGCAAACAGGTGCCCAAACAGGTGCCCAGACAGGTGATCGCGCCGGTGGCGGCTACTAGTTACGGAAGGTGGCGATCCAATCACAACTTGATGCAAGGAGAATCATCATGCGTTTAGCTCACAACTCTTCAGCCTTTTCTCAGACGAATCATGGAAATCGACGTTTGCGTCTGACGCGATGGTCTACCTTGTGTCTGGTTTTGACGGGTGTGATAGCCGGCACTATCGGCTACTCAGGCAAGGCCTTCAGCAAACATTTCAGCGCCTTGCGAGCAGCCGGTCTGCGGGCATTACTGCTGGTGCGACCGAGATCGCGGAAACAGCCCGCAGTTTTATACGTGAAGTCCGCTATTCTTTTCTGCCTGATCGCCGGCCTGTTCTTAAGCTTCTATTACGCTCGATCAAGCAGTGCGGCGACGACCTTCACGGTCAACAGCCTGCTCGACACCGGTGATGCGTCGCCCGACGGAGCCTGCGACGACGGCACTGGCAAGTGTACGCTGCGCGCGGCCATACAGGAGGCCAACTCTGTTCCGGGCGCTGACGCGATCAACTTCTCGGTGACGGGGACGATTCAACTTGGGAGCGTGCTGCCCGACCTATCAACTGACATCACCATCAACGGCCCGGGCGCGAACGTGCTGACGGTGAGGCGCAACACGGGCGGCGACTACCGCATCTTCACCATTAACAACGGCGTCACTGCGGCCTTTAGCGGCCTGACGATTGCGAACGGGAACCTCCCCGCCGGCGACAGGGGCGGCGGCATTTTCAACCGGGGCGGCACCGTGACGATCACCAACGGCACGATCACCGGCAATTCGGCCGACGGCGGTGGCGGCATTTCAAACCAGAACGCTGGCACACTGACGATCACCAACAGCACGCTCTCTGGCAATTCCAGCGGCATCGACGGCGGCGGCGGTGGCATTTTCAACTCCGGCAGCACCGTGACGATCACCAACAGCACGTTGTCCGGCAATTCGTCCGTCAATTCCAACGGCATCGCCGGCGGCGGCATTTCCACCTTCCTCGGCACCGTGACGATCACCAACAGCACGCTCTCCGCCAATTCCGCCGGCCTCTTCGGCGGTGGCATTTACAACTCCGGCAGCACCGTGACGATCACCAACAGCACGCTCTCCGCCAATTCCGCCGGCCTCTTCGGCGGAGGCACTTACAACTCCGGCAGCACCGTGACGATCACCAACAGCACGTTGTCCGGCAATTCCAGCGGCGACAGCGGCGGCGGCATTTTCAACGCCAGCGGCACACTGACGATCACCAACGGCACGATCATCGGCAATTCGGTCAGCGGCGGCAGCAACCAGGGCGGCGGCATTTTCATCCTCGGCGACACCGTTAATGCCAGGAGCACCATCATCGCCCAGAACACCGCCACGACCTCCGGCCCCGATGTCTTCGGCACTCTCACCTCGCAGGGTCACAACCTGATCGGCAACAACTCCGGCGCGACCGTCACGCCGGCCACTGGCGACCAGATCGGAACCTCCGCTTCGCCCATCGACCCGAACCTCGGCGCGCTGGCGAGCAACGGCGGCCCGACGCAGACGCACGCCTTGCTTCCCTTGAGCCCCGCGATTGATAAGGGCGACGACTGCGTGACCGACAACTCTTGCAGTCCCACACTCGCCGCCGCACTCACCACCGACCAGCGCGGCGCGGGCTTCCCACGCAAGGTCGGCGCGCATGTGGACATCGGTGCTTACGAGGTCAGCGTCGCGGTGCAGAGCGGCAGCCCGTCCTTCGTCGTCAACACGACGGGCGACCCCGGCGGCGACGGCTTCTGCTCCGCCGACGAATGCACGCTGCGCGAGGCCATCACGGCGGCCAACGCCGCCGCGGGGACAGACACCATCACCTTCGACATTCCAGGCGCGGGGCCGCACACGATCAGTTTGTTGACGGCGCTGCCCAATATCAGTACCAACACGAATATTCAGGGTCCCGGCGCCAACCTGCTGACGGTTCAGCGCAGCACTGCGGTCGGAACGCCCGACTTCCGCATCTTCCTTGTCCAGAGCAAGGTGTTCACTACACAGCCCACGGTGTTCACTGTCATCTCTGGCCTGACTATCTCCAACGGTAGGTTTTCTGCTTTCGGCGGTGGTGTGGCTAACTCCGCCTCCGGCGTGCTCACGCTGACCAACTGCACGGTAAGCGGCAACACTAGTGATGGCACGGGCGGTGGTGTGGCGAACTCTGGCAGGATCACGGTGATCAACAGCACGTTGAGCGGGAACACCTCTCTGTTCGGTGGTGGCAACGGGGGTGGCGGCATCAACAATGGTGGTTCCGCCGAGCTGTACGACAGCGCGGTCATTGGTAACGCCGGCGGGGGCATCTCCAACTTCAGGACGCTCACGCTGACCAACAGCACGGTGAGCGGCAACACCTCACCCCAGAAGGGAGGCGGCATACACAACTACTTCGGCGGCGTCATGACGCTGGTGAATAGTACGGTTACGAATAACCGTTCGGACTCAAACAACAGCGGTGCTGAGCAGGGCGGCGGCATCTTCGTCGAAGGAACAGTAACGCTAAAGAACACGATTGTGGCCGGCAACTTCCGCGGCACGGGCGCCACGCGTGACGACATCGGCGGCGCGGTCGATGGCGCTAGCTCGTTCAACCTGATCGGTGACGGCACGAACATGACCGGCATCAGCAATGGCAGCAATGGCAATCAGGTAGGCAGCGCCGGCTCTCCGATTAATGCGATGCTTGGGGCGCTCGGAAACAATGGCGGCCCGACGCCGACGCATCTGCTGCTGCTTGGCAGTCCGGCGATCAATGCGGGCAGCAATGGAAATCTGCCGGCCGACACTCTCGATCTCAATAACAACGGCAACACGGCGGAGCCGTTGCCGATCGATCAGCGTGGCGTCGGTTTTCCCCGCATCGTCCTAACGACAGTTGATATCGGCGCCGTCGAAGTCAACTATGCGATCAGCGCGACGGCCGGCACGCCGCAGAGCGCGACCGTCAACACAACCTTCAGCACGGCACTCAAAGCGACTGTCACGGAATCAGGTATTCCGCAGAACAATCTTTCAGTGACCTTCACCGCCCCCGGCAGCGGCGCCAGCGGTGCGTTCGGCGCATCGACGACCGCTGTGGCGGTGACGAACAGTAGCGGTCTGGCGACAGCGCCCACCTTCACGGCCAACGCAATCGGCGGCCCGTACAACGTAGTGGCGAGCCTGGCCGGTAATCTCGCCACGGCGAACTTTGGTCTGACAAATCTGAAGGCCAATCAGACGATCAACTTCTCTCCGATTGCCGGCAAGACGTTTGGCGATCCTGATTTCACTGTGAGTCCATCTGCATCATCAGGATTACTAGTGAGTCTGTTACCCAGCGGCAATTGCACCGTGACAAATTCGTCACCAGGAATGGTGCACATCACCGGCGCAGGCTCCTGCACGATCACGGCTTCGCAGATAGGTGATGCGAGCTTCAACGCCGCGGCCGATGTGCCACGTTCATTCAATATTAATAAGGCCTTCGCCAACCCGTCCGTGACGTCGTCAGTCAATCCTGCTGATCTGAATCAGAGCGTCACCTTTACCGCGACGTTAACCGGCCCGTCGGGAACCGGCACGCCTACGGGCACAGTGCAATTCAAAGACGGCGGCACGAACCTCGGCACACCGGTGATGTTGAATGCGAGTGGCGCGGCGCAACTTACTACCTCAACGCTGACGACCGGCAACCACAACATCACGGCCGATTACAGCGGCGACACAAACTTCCTGGCAGTCACCGGCACGCTGGCCGGCGGGCAGGTAGTCAAGGCCCAGCCGACGCTTTCGATCAATGACGTAAGCATAGCCGAAGGACATTCAGGCACGTCGATTTTGAACTTCACGGTGACGTTGTCGGCGACGAGCAGTCTGACGGTGACGGCCAACTACGCGACGGCGAATGGCACGGCCACGGCGCCGTCAGATTACACGGCGATAGCTTCGACCTTGTTGACCTTCAATCCCGGCGACACCAGTAAGACGGTGGCGGTGACGATCAACGGCGATGTCAGTTTCGAACCGGATGAGACGTTCACTGTGAATCTTTCGAACCCGGTGAACGCGACCATCAGCAAGTCTTCCGGGACCGGAACGATCCAGAACGACGATGTTCTCGGTGGGTTCTTTAGCTTTAGCTCGGCGACGTACAGCGTTAGTGAAGCGACGGGGTTGGTGACAGTGACCGTCGTCCGTACCAATGACGTGACGCAAGCGGCAAACGTGGATTACGCCACGGATGACACGGGGGCCTCGACCAACTGCGCGGCGCTCAACACGTTATTGGCATCGCAGCGATGTGATTACATTTCCGTGTTTGGAACGCTTCGGTTTGCGGCGAACGAAACACAGAAGACTATTGATATCCCGATCAATCTCGATGGTTACACCGAGGGACCGGAGACCTTCACGGTAAAGCTGTCGAATTCTACCGGCGGGGCAGTCTTGATAAACCCGTCAAGCGCCACGGTGACCATTACGGATTCCGCATCACCCACGCCGAACGCGATCGATGACACGACTGACTTTGTGCGGCAGCAGTATCGCGACTTCCTGAATCGCGATGCTGACCCGGCGGGTCTGGCCTTCTGGAAAAACAACATCGACAAGTGCAACGACCCAGCCCAGAGACCGCCGGGACAGACGCTGGCTGCGTGCATCGAAGTGCAGCGGATACTAACTTCGGCGGCCTTCTTCCTGTCGATTGAATTCAAAGGCACGGGCGGCTTGGTGCGCGACTTCTATGTTGCTTCACTCCTCCGGCCGTTGACGAACAACATGCCGGACTATGTTGAGTTCATGCGCGACACGCAGGCGATACAGCGTGGCGTAGTGGTGAACCAGGGGAACTGGCAACAGACGCTGGATGCGAATCGCATTGCCTTCATGAACGAGTTTGTCACGCGAACTGAGTTCGTGGCGCTGTATCCGACTACCGATACCCCGACGCAGTACGTCGACAAGTTGTATCAGCATGCGAATGTGACGGGCACGCAGCAGGAGCGGCTCGACGCAATCGAGTATTTTGGCGGGGCTGCCACGGCTGCGGATACGGGCGCCCGCGCCCGCGCGTTGCTGCAGGTGACGCGGAGCGGAGATTTCCAGGCACGCGAGCTAAACCGGGCGTTTGTGCAGATGCAGTACTTCGGTTACCTGAGAAGGAATCCGAACGATCCGCCGGACGGCGACTTCAACGGCTTCAACTTCTGGGTGAACAAGCTGAACCTGTTCAATGGCGACTTCCTGCAGGCAGAGATGGTGAAGGCCTTCCTGCGCTCAGGTGAATATCGCAGCCGCTTTGGGCAGTGAGGTTTGGAGTGCGGTGACTTGTCGCCGCTTTGCATAGTGTCAGAACCGCGAGCGGTAGCGACCGGATCAAGTCACTCTGAGGCGTTCACTTGATCCCGTCGCTACCGCTCCGGGTTCTGACACATTGGTCGATGGAACCAAAGCGGCGACGAGTCGCCGCACTCCACGCCTAAGTACTTCTACCTACCCAAAATCGAGTATCTCCACTCATTCAATTTGAGCGGAAACCTCCCTGTTCCAAAACTCTCCTAAGGCTCAAAATCCGCCCTGTTAGTTGGGACGACACAAACATGATCCTGATCGCTGATGACAACTCGCAGGTGCGCCGCATGATTCGCGACTTAATCGAGGATCTCGACCCGGAAATAGTCGAATGCGCAGACGGCGCCGCAGCGATCGAAGCGTACGAACAGCACCGTCCCGACTTTGTTCTGATGGACATCAATATGACGCCGGTCGATGGTTTAGCAGCTACCAAAGCGATTCTCAGCCGGCATCCGGAGGCCAGGATCATCGCCGTGACGCAGCAACAGGACAGCAGCACTCGGGCCGCGGCGATCTCCATGGGCGCCTGTGCGTTTGTCGGCAAGGATGACCTGATGTCGGTGCGGTTGCTGATCACGCAAAACAGGTGCCCAAACAGGTGATCGCTCCGGTGGCGGCTACTAGTTACAGAAGATGGCGATCCAGTCACAACTTGATGCAAGGAGAATCATCATGCGTTTAGCTCACAACTCTTCAGCCTTTTCTCGGACGAACCATGGAAATCGACGTTTGCGTCTGACGCGATGGTTTACCTTGTGTCTGGTTTTGACGGGTGTGATAGCCGGCACTATCGGCTACTCAGGCAAGGGCTTAAGCAAACACCTCAGCGCCTTGCGAGTAGCAGGCCTACAGGCCGAGGCTGCTGAGGCGACGAAAGACGCGCGCAGGACCGCGAGAGCCGCGAAGTTCACCGCTGGACCAGTTGCCGCGACCATCACGGTGACGAACGCCAGGGACGGAGCCGCCAACGCGGCGAACTGTCCGGGTACGGGCGCGAGTTGCCGCCTGCGCGACGCGATTGCGGCGGCGGCCGCCGGCGACACCATCGCCTTTTCGAACACGACGGCAGGCGGAGCAGTCAACTTCTTCGACGGCGGCGTGCACACTATCACGCTCAACACCGGCGAGCTGTTGATTGACAAGAGCCTGACCATCACGGGGCCGGGTGCGAGCAAGTTGAGCGTGGACGGCAATCAGGCGAGTCGCGTCTTCAACATCACTGCTGCGGGCGCGACGGTGACGCTCGACGCCCTGACCATCGCCAACGGCAAGGTCAGCGGAGCCAGCGGCTTCAACTTCGGCGGCGGCATTAGCAACAGCGGCACGCTGAACGTCACCAACAGCACCATCTCCGGTAATTCGGTCACCGGCAGCGGCAACAACTCCGGCGGCGGCATCCTTAACGGCGGCACGCTGAACGTCACCAACAGCACCATCTCCGGCAACTCCGCCAGCGGTGGCATCAACAACACCGGCGGCGGCATTAGCAGCGGCGGCGGCACGCTGACCGTCACCAACAGCATCATCTCCAGCAATTCGATCAGCGGGGGCAGCGGCTTCAACTCCGGCGGCGGCATTAACAGCGGCGGCACGCTGACCGTCACCAACAGCGCCATCTCCAGCAATTCGATCAGCGGGGGCAGCGGCAGCAACTCCGGCGGCGGCATTAACAGCGGCGGCACGCTGACCGTGACCAACAGCACCATCTTCGGCAATTCGGTCATCGGTGGCATCGGCTTCAACTCCGGCGGCGGCATTTTAAGCACCGGCGGCACGAACGTCACCGGCAGCATCATCTCCAGCAATTCGATCGGTGGCAGCGGCAACAACTCCGGCGGCGGCATTGGCGGCGGCTTGACTAGTGGGGGCGCAACTTTGAACGTCACCAACAGCACCGTCTCCGTTAACTCGATCAGCGGTGGCATCAACAACACCGGCGGCGGCATTAGCAGCGGCGGCACGCTGAACCTCACCCACAGCACCATCTCCGTTAACTCGATCAGCGGTGGCATCAACAACACCGGCGGCGGCATTAGCAGCGGCGGCACGCTGAACGTCACCCACAGCACCATCTCCGGCAATTCGGCCAGCGGTGGCAGCGGCGTCAACACCGGCGGCGGCATTAATAACAGCGGCACGCTGACCGTCACCAACAGCACCATCTCCGGCAATTCGGTCAGCGGCGGCAGCGCCAGCAACCTCGGCGGTGGCATTGCCAACGGCGGTACGGCGAACGCCCGGAATACCATTATTGCCGGGAATAGTGCCCCGAACGGCCCCGATGTTAACGGCACCGTCACCTCGCAGGGACACAACCTCGTCGGCAAGTCCGACGGCTCGACGGGCTTCACCGCGACCGGCGACCAAACCGGAAGCGTCGCCACGCCTCTCGACCCGAAGCTCGCCCTGCTCGCCTTCAACGGCGGCCTGACGCAGACGCACGCGCTGCTCTTCGGCAGCCCCGCCATTGACGCGGGCGACGACTGTGTCTTCGACAACTCCTGCTCACCGATGCTTGCCTCCGCGCTCACCACCGACCAGCGCGGCTTCGCGCGCAAGGTCGGCGCACACGTAGACATCGGCGCCATTGAAGTCCAGGGTTCGCTCGTCGTCACCAACACGGACGACTCCGGCCCGGGCAGCCTGCGCAACGCGATCCTGGGCATCGGTGCGGGCGGCGGCACCGTCACCTTCTCGAACACGACGGCGGGCGGAGCGGTCAACTTCTTCGACGGCAGCCAGCACACCATAACGCTGATCACCGGCGTGTTGATTGACAAGAGCCTGACCATCACGGGGCCGGGGGCAAGCAAGTTGACCGTGGACGGCAATCATGCGAGCCGCGTCTTCAAAATCAACGGCGGGCAGACGGTCAACATCTCCGGCCTCACCATCGCTAACGGGAAGGTCAGCGGCAACCCCAGCCAGGGCGGCGGCATTTTCAACGACGGCACGCTGACGCTCAGCGACTGCACGCTCTCCGGCAATACCAGCAGCAGCAGCCACGAAGACATCAAAAACTTTGGTGGCGCCATTCTCAACAACGGTACGCTGACTATCAACAACAGCACGCTCTCGGGCAATTCCGCCACCGGCTTCGGCGACTACAGCCACGGTCGAGGCGGCGGCGTTTACAACAATGCCGGCACACTCACTATCACCAACAGCACGCTCTCCGGCAATTCCGCCACTGCTGGCGCAGGCGACGGCCTCCAAACCGTCAGCCGAGGCGGCGGCATTTACATCGCCGGCGGGACGGTGACGATCCTCAACAGCACGCTCTCCGGCAATTCCGCCACCAGCGTCGGCAACGGCGGCGGCACCAGCCAGGGCGCCGCCATTTACGCCGCCGGAGGTACACTGACTCTCACCAACGGCACGCTCTCCGGCAATTCTGCCGTCGGCGGCAGCCTCAACCAGGGCGGCGGCATTCTCAACGAGGCCGGCACAGTGAATGCCCGGAACACCATCAGCGCCGGCAACACCGCCACTACCGCACCCGACATGTTCGGCACCTTCACCTCGCAGGGGCACAATCTCGTCGGCGACACCACCGGCGCGACGGTGACGCCGACTACCGGGGATCAGTTCGGCACCAACGCCTCGCCCATCGACCCGAAGCTTGCCCCGCTCGCCAACTACGGCGGCTCAACGCAGACGCACAGCTTGCTCCCCGGCAGCCCCGCGATTGAGACGGGCGCGGACTGTGTCTTTAACAACTCGTGCAGTCCCGCGCTCGCCGCGGCGCTCACCAATGACCAGCGCGGCTTTACCCGCAAGGCAGGGAGTCACGTGGACATCGGCGCCGTCGAGGTCAACTACGCAATCAGCGCGACTGCCGGCACGCCGCAAAGCGCGACCATCAACACCGCCTTCGGCACGGCCCTAACCGCAACGGTCACTGAATCAGGCAATCCGCAGAACAACGTTTCGGTAATCTTCACGGCCCCCGGCAGCGGCGCTTTCCCCGGTCCATCGACGACCGCGGTGGCGGTGACGAACAGTAGCGGTCTGGCGACCGCGCCCACCTTCACGGCAAATGGGATTGTCGGCGGCCCTTACAATGTGTTGGCGAGCCTCGCCGGTAATCTCGCCTCGGCGAACTTTAGTCTGACAAATCTGAAGAGCAATCAGACGATCAACTTCTCTCCGATTGCCGGCAAGACGTTTGGCGATCCTGATTTCACTGTGAACCCAACTGCATCATCAGGATTGGCCGTGAGTCTGTCGCCCAGCGGTAATTGCACGGTGAGCAGCCCATCGCCGGGAACAGTGCACATTACCGGCGCCGGTTCGTGCAACATCACGGCTTCACAGCTGGGAGATGCGAGTTACAATCAGGCCACCAATGTGTCGCAGAGCTTCACGATTAATCAGGCCAACCAGACGATCACATTCGCCGCGATCGCTAACAAGACATTTGGCGATCCTGACTTCAGCGTCAACCCAACTGCATCATCAGGATTGGCCGTGAGTCTCTCGCCCAGTGGCAATTGCACGGTGAGCAGTACATCACCCGGAACCGTGCACATCACCGGCGCTGGTTCCTGCACCATCACGGCTTCGCAAGGCGGCAACGCCAACTTCAACGGAGCGACGAATGTGCCACAGTCGTTCACTATCGCGACGGCGGCGACGACTACGACGTTGACCTCTTCAATCAACCCGTCAGACTTTGGCCAGAGTGTCACCTTCACGGCCACCGTGAAATCAGGAGCAGGGACGCCGGTAACTGAAGGCAGCGTGACGTTCAAAGAGGGCGGTACGAACCTGGGAGGGCCCATCTCTTTGAATGCCGGAGGTGTGGCGCAGTTCACGACCTCGACCCTGACCGGCGGTAACCACCCAATCACGGCGGCGTACAGCGGCGCGGGGAATTTCAATGCCGGTACGGGCACGGTGACTCAAGTGGTCATCCCGGGGATTTCCATCAATGACGTGACCGTAGCTGAAGGCCAGTCAGGCACTTCGGTCTTGAACTTCACGGTGACCTTGTCGGCGGCGAGTAATCTGCCGGTGACACTCAACTACCAGACTGCGAACGGCACGGCCACGGCGCCATCTGATTATGTGGCGATACCTTTGACCTCGCTGACCTTCGATCCGGGCGTCACCACCAAGACGTTTACAGTACTCATTAATGGCGACGTTAACTTTGAACCGGATGAAACGTTCACGGTGAATCTGACCAATCCGACGAACGCAACCATCACCAGGGCTGCGGGCACCGGTACGATTCAGAATGACGATGCGCAGGGCGGGTTCTTCAGCTTCAGTCCGGCGACCTACAACGTGACTGAAGCCACCGGACTGGTAACAGTGACGGTTATCCGCACCAACGACGTGACGCAGGCGGCAAACGTGGATTACGCCACGGATGATACCGGCGCAGCGACCAACTGCGCGACGCTTAACACGGGTCTGGCATCACAGCGATGTGATTACACCTCCATGTTTGGAACTTTGAAGTTCGCGGCGAATGAAACGCAGAAGACCATCGACATTCCCATCAATCTGGATGCTTATATCGAAGGGCCGGAGAACTTCACGGTGAAGTTGTCTAACCCAACGGGTGGTGCGGCACTGATTGCTCCTTCAAGCGCCTTGGTGACCATTAACGATTCCGCGTCGCCAACGCCTAATGCGATTGACGACACGGCTGACTTTGTGCGGCAGCAGTATCACGACTTCCTGAATCGCGATGCCGACCCATCCGGTCTGGCGTTCTGGAAGAACAATATCGACAAGTGCAACGATCCGGCCCAACGACCGCCGGGACAAACTGTGGCGCAGTGTATCGAAGTGCAGCGGATACTAACTTCAGCGGCCTTCTTCCTTTCAATCGAGTTCCGGCAGACGGGCGGGCTGGTGCGTGACTTCTATGTCGCTTCGCTCTTCCGGCCGTTGACGAACAACATGCCGGACTTTGTCGAGTTCATGCGTGACACGCAAGCGATCCAGAAGGGCGTGATCGTCGGCCAGGGCAACTGGCAGCAGGTGCTGGATGCGAACCGTCAGGCCTTCATGAACGAGTTTGTCACGCGAGCAGAGTTTGTGGCGTTGTATCCGACCACGGATACGCCGACGCAGTACGTGGACAGGTTGTATCAGCATGCCAACGCGACGGGCACACAGCAGGAGCGGCTCGACGCTATCGACGATTTTGGCGGGGCGGCCGCGGCAGCGGAGACGGGCGCCCGCGCTCGAGCGTTGCTGCGGGTGACGCAGAGCGGGGATTTCCAGACACGCGAACTGAACCGCGCGTTTGTGCAGATGCAGTACTTTGGATATCTCAGACGAAATCCGAACGATGCGCCGGACAATAATTTCGACGGCTATAACTTCTGGCTGAACAAGCTGATCCAGGTCAACGGTGACTTCCTGCAGGCAGAGATGGTGAAGGCCTTCCTGCGCTCGAGTGAATACCGCGCGCGTTTTGGACCGTGAAGTTCATTTGTCAAGATCAAAGCGTCTCTTCATCGACAATTCTACCGCTCAGGGTTGAGTCACTGGTGGGTCACTACTGGTCGAAACAGACCCGAATCTGGGTGATCCTAAGTAAACTTGAATTTCAAAAGACGCAATGGAAACGGACTCAACGCAATACACGGGAACATGCGCAAAAGGTTCCCCACTCCTGCAAAACCTTTATTCATCGGTTCGATTCCGATCGCCGCCTCCAAATATCCTCAACAGCAACAAGTAATTAGAGCGCGTCTGCGTTGAGCGCGTGGCCACGGCGAAGGGCGCGTGTAGCGGGAATTGTAGCGGGTTGGGAGCGATTCCGGCTTCTATCGCTTGGCTTTGAGGATTGGTCAAGGTTCAGGTGAATTCAGAACCTAAAGATTCTGGGTTTCTGGGTTTCACCTATATATAGACCTAGCAAATACACGGTCAATTTCTGAAGATGTTTGGCCGCGAGTTCAAACCAGGTCAGGATTTCATTCTTTGGACCTGTGACCTTTCGCATTACGGGTTTTGCACGCGAGAGAGCGTTCAAGCGGGATATAGAAACGCTATCGGTAAGTTCCCTTTTGGAACGAGAGACGTGATCGTTTCAAACGAAGCCTATTGCGGATTCAGCCCTGAATCCTGGCATAAGATGCACAACAGTAGAGAGTTCCTCGCGGCCTTGAGGGCTTTGCGTATTAGATGAACGATCCCATTTACTTTGTAGAGGTAGATGCTCAAGCGTGTCAGAACACTTGAGTCTCTTCTAGATAATTGGTGGCATCGCTATTCTCGGCACCGCCAAAGGTGCTCACCAACGATTTCCGATGTCTTGAGGCCAGGGATACACCGGGTTTCGCGGACGGTCTCCAAGGTGATTAGGCTTAGCGCGTGCGTCTCAGTGCGAATCCGACCTTTTTACCCATAATCGTTTACGTTCCGAAGCGTTGGCGATATTCAATCGACGATAGAAATGCCTTTACCATTTCCGAATTGATGTAGTCACCATTGAACTGGTTGAGCTTCGTTAACCAAAAGTCATAGCCGGTATAGTCCAGCGTCGTCTCAGGCGCATCGTTGGGATTACGCCGTAGATAGCCAAAGTATTGTGCCAGCACAAACGCCCGGTTGAACTCGGTCTTGTAAAGATCGTTGTCATCGACAACCAGCCGCACGGCTTGCGCCCGCGCCGTCACGCTATTTGTATTCGGGGCCCCGCCGAACAGGTTAATTACCGCGGTGCGCTCGCTCAAGTTCAACACGCCCCCCGTATTCTGATTGAGGCGATCCACAAACTGATCAGGTGACAACGTGGTCGGCAGGGCGGCAATAAAGCGCGACGTCTGCACGAACTCGAGCGCGTAAGCTTGCTTGTTATTCTCCAGCACCTGTTCCCAACCCGGCTGTAACACTATGACTCCCTGACCGATTCGCTGCGTATCTTTCAGAAACTCGTGCAGGCGAACCGTCGGCACCGGAATTTGATGATTGAATTGGAAATTCGAGGTGCCGGGCGCGTCGCCGTAGCCAACTTTATAAAATCGTTCGACGAAGTAGCCGGTTTGCTGAAATTCGATTGAAAGGAAAAATGAAGCCGAGACGTTGATGCGGCGCACCTCGAGGCACTGCGCATCGCTACCGCATGCCGTGATTTGATTCGCCCAAAAGTCCCACCCACTCTGATCCGGTTCGCGATTAAGGAAGTCGTGATAGTGCTGTCGCACAAAGTTCCGCGCATCGTCGATCGGATTCGTCGACGGTTCCGTGACGTCGTCAGCCATCGCGATTGTGGCGGTTGAGGGCCCAGTCAGGGCTGCGCCTGAGGTCGGGTTGGATAACAACAAGCTGAATGTCTCCGGCCCCTCTACAAACGTGTCCTGGCTTATGACGATCGTCACCGTCTTGGCGTTTTCGCCGGCCGCAAAATTAAGTGTGCCGAAGGCCGCGGTGAAATCGCACTTGGGCGTCGCCACGCCATTAGCGGTCGAGCAGGGTACGCCATTGTCGTTGCTGGTCGCATAATCCACGGTAACCGCTCGCGATAGATCGCCCGTGCGCTTGACGGTCGTGGTGACAAATCCGGAACTCTCTGTGGTGTTGTATGTGTCAGTACTGAAACTAATAACGCCACTGACGGGAACTACCGTGAGGTTGAACGTTTGCGACGGCGATGTGTCCACGCCACCGTTGGCGGTCCCGCCATTGTCTCTCAGATTGATCGTAATCGTAGCAGTACCACCCGTATTCGCCGCCGGTGTGTAGGTGAGCGTGCCATTAGAACCGATCGCCGGCAAAACAGAAAACAAGGACGGGTTGGTGTTGCTCGTCACCTGGAAAGTGAGTGTCTGTCCTGATTCGTTTGCCGGTCCCGCCGAAATAGCTGTGGCCCAGTTGGGAACTGTTTGAGCGCCAGCGTTGTTATTAGCCGTCTGATTCGCTCCTTTGATAAATGAGGGCACGTCGTTAACTGAGTTCACGGTGATCGTGAAGGTCTGTGAAGGAGAGGTGTCGACTCCGCCGTTGGAGGTGCCGCCGTTGTCCTTGAGATTAATAGTAAGTTGCGCCGATCCATTCGCATCCGCCACCGGCGTGTAGGTCAAAACGCCCGTCGGACTGATTGCCGGACCTGCCGAGAACAGCGCGGCGTTGGTATTGCCAGTTACTTGAAACGTCACCGTCTGGCCCGATTCGTCATCGGGCGGCCCCGGTGAAATGTTAGTAGCCCAGCTATTAATTGTTTGCGCACCTGCGTCTTCATTGACAGTTTGATCGGCGCCTTTGGTAAACGACGGCGCTTGATTCGGACTGAACGTAAGCAATCGCATGATCCTGTTCACCGGCGTACCGTTGTAAGAGAGAAATTCGCCAACAATGACGATCTTCCCGTCGGGCTGCATCGCCATCGCGCTTACAAGACCATCCGTTCCCGTACCGCCAGCGTTAAAGGTCGTGTTGCGCGTCCCGTTCGCGTTGAGCCGCGTCACCCCTCTCGGCGGGTCACCGTTGTACGTGGGGAAGATGCCACCGATGACGATCTTCCCATCGGGCTGCAACGCCACCGCATACACAATGTTTTCTGCTCCCGCGCCACCCGCGTTGAAGGTCGTGTCACGCGTCCCGTCCGCATTGAGCCGCATGACAAAATCGCTTGCCGCCGCGTCACCATTGTAGCTGGTGAAGTTACCAACGATGACGATCTTCCCGTCCGGCTGCACCGCCGCCGCAACCATGTAATGATCCGCTCCCGTACCGCCCGCGTTAAAGGTCGTGTCACGCGTCCCGTCGGCATTGAGGCGCATGATACCATCGCTAGCCGCCGGGTCACCGTTGTAGCTGGTGAAGGGGCCGCCGATGACGATCTTCCCGTCGGGCTGTATCGCCACTCCCGCCACTTGGCTATTCGCTCCCGTACCGCCGGCGTTAAAGGTCGTGTCACGCGTGCCGTCCGCGTTGAGCCGCATGACAAAATCGCTTGCCGCCGCGTCACCGTTGTAGCTGGTGAAGTTACCAACGATGACGATCTTCCCATCGGGCTGAATCGTCACTGCGATCACAGAACCATTCGCTCCCGTACCGCTCGCGTTAAAGGTCGTGTCACGTGTCCCGTTCGCGTTGAGCCGCATGACAAAATCGCTCGCCGCTGCGTCACCGTTGTAGCTCGCGAAGGTACCGCCGATGACGATCTTCCCGTCGGGCTGCACTGCCACGGCATACACGGTGGTCTCATTCGGTCCCGATACTGGTCCCGGCCCCGTGCCTCCGGCGTTGAAGGTCGTATCACGCGTCCCGTCAGCATTGAGGCGCGTGATCCTCGGCGCCGCGACACCGTTGAAGTTGGTGAAGGGCCCGCCGATGACGATCTTCCCGTCGGGCTGTATCGCCACCGCTTGCACCTCGGGAAACGGTCCTTGGCCCGCGTTAAAGGTCGGGTCAATGTCTCCGCCGGCCGCGCGAGAGCGATCCACGACAAGAAAAACGACCGCGACGGCCAATAGCAGCACTACCAAGAACAGCAAATGCCGAGAGGCCAAACGATGCGAAAGATGATTGGGTCGGCGAGACGAGCCGATTGAAAGAGGGCGGGATAAACGCATTGATCTCCTCCAAAAGAGCAAAGGAAGTCAGGTCACCAGCGCACGGGTGTAAACGCGAAAAAAGGCGATTCGGCTTTGCTCATTGCCCCGCTTCCCACGACGCTGTCACCTGATCTTTTGAGGACTGCTCGTTGAAGGTTCCAGTTCTAACATTTCGGAGTGTCCACAAGACAGCGGATGGCGCACGGAATAAGACAGGATAACATGACGTGACATTGAGCGGACAGTGGGGTGGGCCGCTACGGCACTTGTACGGTTCGATTTAAACCCCCTCGCCTGTAACTCACGCTCTAGGTCAGGCATACATCGTTCTCCGAACTCCTGGAAGCGTCTGCCGGGACCATGTTTACCTTGCAACAATCGCGCTGATGCGGAGTTTGCGAGCGCATCAGTTTGTCTATTTTTGCTTTTTAGTTGCACGATGCTTGAGCCTTTGTTAGAATCCCACGCCCCGACAAGCCACCGCCCCGGGTTTTCCAGAGGATCCCTTCAAGTTTTGGTTCTTCACGCGAGTGACGAGCCCGCGTCCCATAACTCAAATGGATCGCGAGATAATGCCTTTGGAGTACCCCATGAAGCGAACCCTTCTGTCCGCCTTTTTGGTTACGGCTTTCTTATTACCAGTCTGGCCGCAACTATTCCCAAAAAAGACCGTTGTTCGTGCAGAAGCCACCGGTAATCGCCGTAAGGCATCCTCTGACCTGAAACGCAAGGTGAATAGCGGGCGGGGCAATGACCTGGTGCGCGTAATTATTCAACCTGTCAATTCATGGAACAGTACGCTTGAATCGACGGTCCGGAATTCGGGTGGCAGCAACGAACGCCAATTTCAGAACTTCCGCCTCCGCGCAGTTACGATCTCAGCAAAGGCCGCGCTTGAGCTTGCGAACCGGCAAGATATTGCCTATGTCTCCTTGAATCGCGAGGTGAGGACTCTGGGTCATGTTTCCGTAACGACCGGCGCAGATGCGGTCCGCACCTGGAACTGCTCGACGATCGACGGCGTCGATGGGACTGGTATTGGAATCGCCGTGCTCGACTCTGGCATAGATGCCGATCACACATCTTTTAATAACGGCAGCAACCCTCGCGTGATTGCCAGCCAGGATTTCACGGGCGAAGGACGCACTGATGATCCTTACGGCCACGGCACGCATGTAGCCTCAATAGCCGCGGGCAATGGCCGGGTCTCGGATGGTGAGTACCTCGGCATCGCGCCAAATGCGAATATTATCAATCTGCGCGTGCTGAATTCGGAGGGCGTGGGTTCGACAAGCTGGCTGCTCACGGCGCTCGACTGGGTGGCGAGCAATCGAAACGTCTATAACATCCGCGTTGTTAACATGTCCCTCGGCATGCCGGCCGTGGATTCATACCTCAATGATCCTGTTTGTCAGGCTGTGCGCAGCCTTGCCAACTCCGGCATAGTCGTGGTCGCGGCGTCGGGAAACAATGGAACCGATGGAAACGGGAATAAGGTTTATGGACACATTCACTCGCCCGGCATCGAGCCGTCGGCAATCACGGTAGGTGCTGCAAACACTTTCGGCACCGATGAGCGCAACGATGATACGGTTACATCATATAGTTCGCGCGGACCCACGCGCGGGTATTGGACCGACGATGCGGGAGTAAAGCATTACGATAATCTGATAAAGCCTGATTTGGTTGCGCCGGGCAACAAGATAGTAGCCGCAGAAGCACGACAGAACCTGCTCGTAACGGAACATCCTCAGTTGGACGCCGGCATCAGTTCTTTCGATAACCGAAAGATGATGTACCTGAACGGTTCATCGATGGCAACGCCGGTCGCCGCGGGCACTGCGGCGTTGATGTTACAAGTTAATCCCACGCTGACGCCAAGCTTGTTGAAGGCTTTACTTACGTATTCGGCGCAGCCCCTGGCCGGCTTCAACATGCTCGAGCAGGGTGCAGGTGAGATAAATATAGAAGGCGCCGTACGGCTCGCCCGAGTGGTACGCACGGATCTCACGGGAAGTACTCCGCTGGGAGATCCCCTGCTGACTACCAGCGATTCACCGGTGCCACAGACAGCGATCGCCGGTCAAACCTTCGGCTGGTCACGTGGCATTATTCTCAATTATACCTACGCCACCGGCGTTGATCTGATCACAACTTATCAACTGATCTATCGACCTGGTTCGCTGCTAAGCGACGGCGTCATCACCGGAGATGGGGTCATCACAGGCGACCTGACAATGATCTCTGCGGGCGTCATTACCGGCGACCAGATCATGACAAGCAACGGCGTCATCACCGGTGACGGCATCCCATTCCTTCCCATTAGCGCTTTATTCGGCGCCGCGGCGAGCTTGAGCGACGGCGATCTTCTGGGTGATGGTGTGATCACCGGGGATGGTGTAATCACCGGGGATGGTGTAATTACCGGAGACATGATCTTGCAGGCGCAGGCCGCCACCGTCGATGGCGATCCGACGTGCTCAATGCCATTGCAGGTCGACGATGGAACCGATTGCGTGTACTAACAGTGTGCGACAACGGTAATTGGCTACCTTCCACAAATTGATCAAGCGGTTTCCCGTGAGTAATTAGTCCGATGGAGGCAGATGCATGTACGCAACCAGACTAACTCTCGACGAGTTGAACCACGATTCATTCTCCAGGATCCAGGAAACGAACCCTCAGTTTGCCAGACTATACATGTGGTCAGTTGTGGTGGCTGGGTGGTTGATGATCTTATTCTCGGCAAGCCGACTTCCATGGAAGCAGTTCGATCTTCGATTCCTCGTACTCGCCGTGATGGTGGCCATTAGTTCGCAAGCCGCAGTCCGGATTCCGCGAGTGAGTGGACGCGTAACTCTGGGTGATACATTCCTCTTTTTAACCATACTGCTCTGTGGTGGCGAGGCTGCGGTGCTCATGTCAGCCCTGGAAGGCGTTTGCGCAACTCTACAGATCAGCAGAAAACCACGGACGGTTCTGTTGAACGCTGCCGTCTTAGCGATTTCGACCTCTCTCACAGCGACCGTTCTCCGTGTCTTCTTTGGATCGCCCACGGAAATAGTGACTGCCACCAATTCCGTTAATTTCCTGGGGGCGATTTGCACGATGGCTCTGGTTCAGTACTTCACGAACACCTCACTAATCGCCGTCGAAAAATCCTATAAGATTAACGAGTCTGTCTGGCAAACATGGAAGAAGTATTATCTCTGGACTTCCATTACATGTTTTGCCGGCGCGTCCGCAGCGGGAATCATCACCCATCTGATTCACGTATATGGCTTCTATGCAGTCCTCGCCACCGTTCCCATAGTAGTGATCATATATTTCACTTACGACATTTATCTGAAAAACCTGCAAGCTTCAGAGGCACAGGCCACTTTGGCCCAACGTCATGTCGAGGAACTGTCGAAGTATGTTGCCGATCTCAGACGCTCCGAGGAACAGCGTGACCAATTATTGTTGCGCGAACAACGCGCACGAGCCGAGGCGGAAGCCGCCAATCGCATGAAGGATGAATTTCTGGCGACACTCTCACACGAGTTGCGCACTCCTCTGACCGCACTTTATGGTTGGGCCTGTTTGCTTAATGAAAGCACACTCGCAGATGACGTTGTTAGTAAAGCCGCAAAAGCGATTGAGCGTAATGCCAGAATTCAGACACAACTCATCGATGACTTATTGGACGTCTCTCGCATCATTTCAGGTAAGCTCCATCTTGATGTCCGACCAATGGATCTTTCTTCTGTAACTGAAGCGGCAATAAGTGTGGTGCGCCCGGCGGCTGATGCCAAATCGATCCAGCTAACATACAGCCATCCCCAGGCGGTGCGAGCAATGTCAGGGGACTTTGCGCGTCTTCAACAGGTGATTTGGAATCTGTTGTCAAACGCCGTGAAATTCACGCCGGAAGGTGGCCGCATCGAGGTGCGCCTCGATTACGGCGACACTCATGCCCAACTCACAGTAGCCGACACCGGCAAGGGTATCAGCAAAGATTTTTTGCCACATGTCTTTGATCGTTTTCGCCAGGCCGACAGTTCCACAACCCGAGGGTTTGGAGGATTGGGCCTGGGTTTAGCTATCGTGCGCCATCTCGTAGAGCTTCACGGTGGGACCGTCAACGCGGAGAGTCAGGGAGTGGATTCGGGAGCGACTTTCATGACATCTTTTCCGCTAATTTCGACGAGACTTGAATCTCCATCCATAAGTCATAGCGGCGAGTACGACGGTGCTGACTTCTCAAAGCTCGCGGGGTTGCGGGTGTTGGTCGTTGATGACGAGACGGACACTCGCCAGTTAATTAGCCACTCCATCACGCGCAGAGGGGCTGAAGTAAAGACTTGTGGAAGCGCTCGCGAAGCGCTGGAGCTGCTGGAACAATGGCGACCGGATGTCTTACTGAGCGATATTGGGATGCCCGACGAAGACGGATACACTTTAATAAGCAAGGTCCGCGCGCTACCGCCCGAAAAGGGTGGACATACGCCCGCGGCCGCCTTTACTGCTTACGCCCGTGAAGAAGATCGTGAACGCGCGCTCGCCGCGGGTTACCAAATGCATATTGCCAAGCCGATTAGCTCGGATGATCTGGCATCGAAGCTCGCCCAGCTTGCCGGATTGGTTTTGACATTTCCACCTCCCGCGTTCGTACGTCATCCCTCGCCGTTACTGAAGGCACTGGTTCGGTAATTTTCGCCAATAGAACTTTGGGCCATTTCCGGCACCATAACAACCATGATCTCGTGTCTTGGTGAGTTACTGTCTTACGTGGGGGGTCTATTCCTCGATGCCAGGTATCGCAAGCGCTGAGTCGCAGCGGCTGAACAACTCGTCGGATCGGAGCGGCGGGAGCGTGTTTTTCAACTAAACTGATCCGGCGCAGGGTGTTTTGATTTGCGCCGCCTCATCAACTCTGACGTTCGGCGCAAATGCGGAGGACGCTAATGGCTCAAGCCAGGAGGTTCGTTTGTGGTAGCTGCAGTCGGGCCATCGAGGCGTGGTCGGATGGCAATTCGTACTATATCGACGAGGACAGTCGCAAACAGTACGCCTACCACCCCGACCACGGACGTCTTGCTCGTTGCATCGGCAACGACTCAACACACCTCTGTCTCGGCAACAAGCAGTTAGAGTCCGCTGGCGTTATCGTCGTCGATGCTGCCAGAAGGCGCCAAGCCATTACCGTTTGCGGGCATGATGCCGCCGAATGGAATATGATTGGGTCGGTTGATAGATAGTTGGTAGTTATCCGGACACAGGCGCGGGATTATCCGCGAAATTGGCTGGCAGGGCTAAGCTGACAGCGCGTCAGTCTGCGGCCGAGGCTGCCGCTTGGAGGTTTGGGGTATTGCGTCACTTCGTTGCTCATTCAAGAGGAGGATTCAGCATCAAGCGCTGGCTCCCGCCACTACTCGGATTAGCCGTGCTGACCGCGGCTGTTGCGGCGTGCAAACTGAGTTCATCGAACCCTGCGCCGCCTCCCTGGCCCATGTTCCACCACGACTTGCAGCACACCGGCAGGACTACCTACCCTGGGCCACCATCTCCTGACAGGAAGTGGGACTTCGAGATTGGCGACGCCGGACCATCCTCTGCCGCCATCGACTCAGACGGCACGATCTACGTCGGCAGCAACGACCACAGGCTCTACGCCCTCAAGCCCGACGGTACGAAGAAGTGGGAGTTCCGGACAGGCGGCAAGGTGCAATCCTCTCCCGCCATCGCCTCAGACGGCACCATCTACTTCGGCAGCCTCGACAACAAGCTCTACGCCGTCAAGCCCAACGGAACGAAAAAGTGGGAGTTCGAAACCGGTGATGTTGTGACATCTTCGCCCGCCATCGGCTCAGACGGTACGATCTACTTCGGCAGCTGGGACCACAAGCTCTACGCCGTTAGACCCGACGGGACTAAGAAATGGGAGTTCGCGACTACCGACGCCGTCAGCGCGTCTCCCGCCATCGCCGCCGACGGCACCATCTACTTCGGCAGCGAAAACACCCTATACGCTCTCGGACCCGACGGCACCAGGAAGTGGGAGTTCGTCACGCCCGACGGCGTGAGCTCAGATGTCACTATCGCCTCGGATGGCACGATCTACTTCGGCAGCCTCCACAAAAAGCTCTACGCGCTTAAGCCCGACGGCACGAAGAAGTGGGAGTTCGCAGCCGGTGATATTGTGTCATCGCCCGCCCTCGCCGCAGACGGTACGATCTATTTCGGGAGCTGGGACCATAAGCTCTACGCCGTCAGCCCCGACGGCACCAGGAAGTGGGAGTTCGCGACCGGCAGCACTGTGAGCGCGTCTCTCGCCATCGACTCAGACGGCACGATCTATTTCGGCAGTGGAGACAAGAAGGTCTACGCTGTCAATCCCGACGGCACCAGGAAATGGGAGTTCGCGACCGGCGGCGCGGTGCAATCCTCCCCCGCGATCGCCTCCGATGGCACGATCTACATCGGTAGCTTCGACAACAAGATCTACGCTATCGGATCCGGGAGTCGATAGGAGTCCAGCATGGCACAAGCGACTTTGTTTCACCCGATAGGCTATGTTCGGAGTCCTTACTCGGAGACCTCGCAAATCCCCAAAGGGTGTGGTGCGCAACACGAGGCGGAAGGCCTGCTCGAGTTGTTGTCTGAGTACGAGCAAGGGCTGACGGATATTGACGGCTTCTCGCATCTGTTCGTGCTTTGGCTCTTCGATCGCGTCGAGGGATTTGACCTGCTCGCCGCGCCGCCAACCGATACGCGACAACACGGCGTGTTCGCGACGCGTTCGCCGCGCCGGCCGAACCCGATTGGGCTGACGGTGGTGAGGCTCCTGGGTCGAGACGGCTGCAGGTTGCGGGTGGCTGGTATTGACATGCTCGACGGCACGCCGATTCTCGACCTCAAACCGTATCTGTCGAGTGTCCCAATCGATGAGGTGAAGAGAGGGTGGCTCGCCGAAGCCGAAGCACGGCAGGGTGAACACCAGGTCACCTCAATGAAGTGATCTAGTGGACGAAGACGGAATCGAACACGTCAGACGTGGGTCCCGGTCATCTTTGTGAGTAACACAATCATCACGCTCTGGGCCGCTAGTGTGGCGGTTAAGCGCGGCATATCTCAACGAGGTTTCTTCGGAGAGGGACTCGAAGCTGGTTTTGACGTGCCGCTTTGAGTCGTGCCAGTTACTGTGCCCGTCCTGGAAGCGCCTGTGTTCGACGTATTCGTAGTCATGCTATTGCCCGCAGGCTTACCGGCATTAGTCGAAGGATTTGTCGCTCCATTCGTACCCCCGGTCGTGGCCGGGGTGGGAGAAGGCGCCGGCGTCGGCAATGAAGTGACGGGCGCCGGCATATCCGGGATCGGTTTGGAAAGAACGGTCGCCACGAGTTCCGTCACGTTCGCGTCGGTCGCCGTCTTATTACGGTACTTGTAGAGCGTTGTGAGTTCGGTGACCATCTCCTTCTTCTTGCCCGCATCCGTCGTCAAAGCCGCCGCGCGGGCCTCAGCATCGATCTGATTATCAATGACCGGGTTTAGGTTCAGCAGAATAAGCTTGCTCTGATCAGTCTCAGTCTTATCAGGTTTCAGTGATGCAGTGTATTGATCACTCAACTTTGCGCGCGGACCACTCTCGTAAGCGGCCGCGAGATCCAGGTAGAGCTGAGCGTTCTTCTTAACCTCACTCTCGAGCTTCGCCGCTTTCAGCAGATCACTGATAGCGTCTGCCGGCGCGCTCGCCAACTTCGATTTACCTACCGTCCAATTCAGATAAGCCAACGCCTTATCTTTAGTGAAGGCCGCGGTTGATTTGCCGGACTCAAGCAAGCCAATCGATTTCTTCGCATACTGCGCCGACTCGTTCAGGAGATTGGGATCTCCTAATCCCGCCATGCCAAGAATCACGTTTAGATCGACATTGTCGGGCTCAGATGCAAGAAGCAGTTTGCCGGAACGCATCTGCTCTGCATAATTGTTGCTCCCGACGGCCTTTTTAAAGTCCTCGGCTGCCTTCTTCTTATCAAGCATCGCTTTGTAGGCAATGACAAACTTTTTCATGGGTGGCAGCTGGGCATCATTGGGATCGTCAGGGCATGATTCGATGTAGATGTTCGCCGTGTCGTAAGCCGTTTTCTGCTGCTCTTCAGAGCCTTTGCGGTTATCGTAATAAGTCTTGTACCAGGCGTTTTTGTTTTCCTCGGTGCACTCTTGCTTTTGCGCATGGGTGGGCACCGCGAACACTGCCATCGCGGCAGCCAGCGTCAGTAACTTGATCGTTTGCTTCATGGCTAAAAACCTCAACCGATTCTTTTTATTTTGGGTAATGCAACGTCGGCAATTGCATCGCCTTTCAGCGCGATTTCCAGGGTGCAACCGGATAGCCGCTCGTGGTCGCTAAGGGAAAGCGCAACCGAGTTGCGGGGAACGTGGCCAGCAGAGCTGGAATAATTATGCAACCACTCACCGAGTGTCAAGGAATATTCGGTAAGACTAGTGAGACAGTTTGACTCCCTCTCACTTTGGGTGAGGGCTTGTCGTGGGGTTGCGACAAACTAAAGGAAACTCTGATTAAGTAGATTTCCCCTCCCTTGGGTCTATGAAACCGGAATGCAGACCCGCCCCGTTTGACGTTCGCGTGGGTTTATTGCGGCAGAAGTTGGAAGACGACGCCAGGGAGCCGCGCCATTTTCTGACCATGCGCGACCACGGTTATAAGTTTGTCGCGTAGCGGGGTGCGCGCGATTTTGCGATTCTTGAGAGGAGGGAGCCTCAGCCAAACTGGCTGTGCCACTCCGATGGGCGGTAAGTCTCCGACTTACCGGAACCTGTTCTTTCAAGAGACGGCGGTCTAAGACCGCTATACGATAAATAGAAACTCTCCGGCAAGTCAGAGACTTGCCGCGCATCAGCGTGGCAGAGCCATTACCAGGAACCGATTTGTACGATTCAGTTCGTTACTTCTCACTCAACCGTGCCTCTTCGAGAGTCCCCACAAATCGTAAGCCTCACCCCTTTTCCGGTTTTGTTTGGATCCGTGATATACAAACCGCTCTCCCCTTTCCCCAACTGATATCGGGGCCGCGCTTGTCTCGGTGTGGTGGACGTGCAAACTAGTACAAAACAGCCGTTGCTGACACACGGGCTTCTTACCGGGCATGAGTCGTAGGCGCCCTGTTGGCACGGCATAGAAGGAGGTAGATATGGCTATCCCGTCTCTCTTTTGGCGAAGTGTCAACCTTGCCAGTGAGGCAATCGAATCTGACAACGACGTGTGGGGTGTAATCAAACAGCAGATGGAAGCAGTTGGTCTCTCGAATGTGAAGAAGAACCCTTCTGATGTGAACGGGCATACGCAGGACACGATCGTAGCCACGACGTTCGCGAAGCTAGGCCATAAGAGCTACCTGCTGTTCATAATGGCCGCGGGCGACCACGGGAAAACGCTCGGCGATAAGTTAGGTAATAAATTGGCGAAGGTAAAGTTTCTGTAGGCGGGCGAGAGATCGATGCCGGATGCAAACGTACCTTTGTTTGCGAGATATTGGGCGGCCAGTCCTCGCGCGAGTCACTCATCTGCCAGACGATCCTATCGCGCCGCCAGCGGGGCTTGTCGGTGAAGCTCTTCGGTTATCTACTCTTTTCCGAAATTGCTGATCAGAACGCCTTCACTCCATTCGTCACCGAGTGAATACGCAATCTTTTCAAAGTCGGGTGAGATCGCAAAATTGTAAAGCCGTTCGTTCGAGAGAGTTATTAACTTTGTCGCCGGGCGCCCATCGATTGGCTGTTGCCAAAGCTCTGCGGCAGGTCCGGTAATATAAACAATTGAGGGCTGTGCGGTCGCCCTGATTCCACTGATCCAACAACTGCGTGACTGAATGCGTGGCTGGCATCGGGATACCTTCGGACTGACTGGGATGGTTGGGGGAAGTCCTGCTGTCGGGAACTATACCACCTCCCCGCGAACTCTTTAACCAAATTCAGACCAATAAGCCTGGAGGTTTAGACGACCCTGCCAGTTCTCCTTGATGAATCTCGTTTCTATAGGTGGAGATCAGAATATTTATTCAACCCGTAAGCTCATGCGGGCGAACGGTAGTCGAGATTTCCATTAACAAGGTCACTTTGAACTCAAAGAAGGAGAGACATTATGCCAAGGACAGGATTCGTTCATTGCGTGGATGGGTTTGCGTTTTCAAACAGCTGGGACATGCAACCGGGAGACTGGGATCAGCTCCGCGGGTTAATCGCGGGCGCCGTCACTGCCGTTAGCTTCCACCCATTGGTGGCGCCCCTCACTTTGCTGGTTCCGCCGCACGCTCCGGGGCTCTCGAACCTGGCCACGGGGTTGATCGTCACGAACCAGATTGTGAATCACGTGCAACCAGGCGATATCGGCTTGTGCGGCGGGATGACGTTTGCGGCGGCCGATTACTATGCGCTTTCATGGCTGCCACCGCGCGGCGAGTTCGCCACGAGTCCGAGTCCGCGCCACCCGGGCTGGGTGGGGCCGGAAGAGACCGCGCTGCGCCGGTACATCTGGAACCGACTGCTGGACAGTCTGCGCGGCAACGTCGCCGTCAATACGCTCATCTGGATGGGCGTCGCGCAGAACATCTTCCCATTCTCGACGCTCGGCGGCCTGCAATGGCTCCGTGATCGATCGCGCGAAGAATTGCAAGGCATCAAAGCGAGCATAGACAGAGGGCAGCCCTGTCCGATCGGGCTTGTGGGCACGACGACTAATCCCATGAACAACCATCAGGTGCTGGTGACTGGCTACGACGATCCGGGAATCTTGGGCGCGAGCAGTGTGCGGCTCTACGTCTACGAACCCAACAGGCCGAACGAGGAGCAAACAATTGACTTTGATTTCTCAGGTGCGCGCCCGGCTTCCGAGAGTGTCGCCTCTGCGGTGCGCGGCCCTTTGCTGGGCTTTTTCGCGGCCCGGTACGCGCCGCAACAACCGCCGCCCGCGCTCGTAGTCTCGGAAGAACTCACGGCCTCTCCGGCGTCAAGAGTAAACATTGGTGCAGCCGAGCAGTTCACCATGACGGTGAAGAACCAGGGCTTCGGCGATACGCCTCCGCTTAAACTCTACGTGGCGGGCAGGGCCGGCGCTGCCAATGTTGATCCGGGCGGCGAAGCGGCCGCGGCGCGAATCCCCATGAACGGGGCTCGTAGGCTCGTACAGAGAACGACGATTGCCGGTTCGCTCGGCCTTCGTCACTTCTTCGCGTCGAGCTCGGTTGAACCCGCCTCTCACCAAGCCTGGCGGCTCCCGGCGGACGTCGGCGCGGGAAGAGCGGTCACCGATCTCATCGTCACGGATCCGACGGTCACCGTCCCAGTGGGCATCCACCTGAAAACCGCTAACGGCCGATATGTCTGTGCGGAACGTGGAGGAGGTGGAGCCGTAGCCGCCACCGCCAATCTGGCTGGAAGATGGGAAACATTCCAGCTTGTAGATCAGAACGGGCCACCGCTAAGCAGCGGCGACCATAGCGCGCTGCGCGCTGATAACGGACAGTTTGTCTGCGCGGAAGGTGGTGGTGGCGGACCCGTGGTTGCTAATCGCAATACGATGGGCGCGTGGGAGACATTTACAATCCTGCGTGCTGATGGGTCAAGTGGCGTAATTGCGAATGGACAGCAAGTTGCACTTCGCGCGAGTAACGGACAGTTTTTCTGCGCGGAAGGTGGTGGTGGCGGAGGCGTGGTTGCTAATCGGACTGCGATCCAGGCCTGGGAGACCTTCACGATAGAGATACTGTCGTAACCAGGCGAACAACAAATCGGGGTCAGGCTTGCGTTTTTGCGATTCTTACTCAAACGCTGCCCGACCCCGGTTTTCATCAACGACCTTACTCACTTCTGTGATGTGTTCGTGTCCACCGGAGCAGCCTTGTTCTTGTTGCTGTACTTGTCGAACCAGGCCATGAGATAGAGCTGCTGTAACAACTGGTGTGAAGGTCGTCGCCAGCCGTGATACTCGTCCGGCATCCGCACCAGCAGTGTCTCTTTCTTCAGCATCTTTAAGGCGCGATAGAACTCTTCGCTCTGTCGTATCGGTGTGCGCAAGTCCGCTTCGCCGGTCATTACCATAGTCGGTGTCTTCACGTTGGCCACGTAGTGCAGAGGCGAGCGCACCGCGTACTGCATCGGATCCTCCCAGGGATACTTATCGAACTGGTAGTACCAGTTCGGGCCATCTGTATTCCCGACAAACGAGTGCCAGTTGATCACCGGGCGCATCGAAACGGCAGCGGTAAACCGATCGGTGTGACCCACTATCCAGGCAGTCAAAACGCCGCCGCCACTACCCCCGCACACGAACAGGTTCTTATCGTCGATCCAGCCTTTCGCGATCGAGGCATCCACCCCGGCCATCAAATCGTCGTAGTCCTTGCCCGGATACGAATACTGAATCCCGTTGACGAAGTCCTGGCCATAGCCGGTCGAGCCGCGCGGATTCATATACAAAACTCCATAGCCATTCGCTGAGAAGTTCTGAAACGCCCAACTGAAGGCCACCGAGTACATCGACCACGGTCCGCCGTGAATCCACAGAACCATCGGGTACTTCTTGGCCGGATCGAAATCGACTGGCTTGATCAGCCAGCCTTGTACCTTTAAGCCATCCTTCGAAGTGACCCAGAGTTCTTCGGCATCGCCCATCCTGACGCCGGCCAGAACATCCTCGTTAACGTCAACAAGCTTCTTCACGTTCATTGGATCCTTCACGTTGAAAGTCACCAGCGTGCCGGGCTCTTTGAAGCTTGTGCGAACACCGGCAATCTGTCCGTTGTTCGCCATCGAGTAAGCATCAATGACTCCGATGCCCTGGGTTATCTGACGCGTCTTTCCGTCAACCGAGATAAAATAGATGTGTGACGAACCCTTCTCTTCCATGTCGTAGTAAACGCCCGTCCCATCCGGTGCCCAGCGCACATCGGTCGGAGAACTTGGCAGCTTGCCGGCCCAAAGTTTTTTGCTCCCACCCGTGCTGTCCATCAGGTAAAGGCTGGCCACGTGGTTGGTAAACTTTTGCTCGTCATATCCGGTATAGGCGACGAGTCGGCCATCGGGCGAGACTTGCGGGTTTCCGTCGGGACCGACGCGGCTGGTCAGAGCTTTGACCTCGAGAGTCTTCAAATCGATCGCATAGATCTCGCTGTCACCCCGCAGGTATTCGGCATCCGGCTTGCGAATCGAGGACACATAGATCGTCTTTCCGTCGGCCGCCCATTCGGGTCCGTTGTGATTGTATTTGCCCGTGGTGATCTGGCGCGGCGTGCCTCCGAGCGTCGAGTCGATTGTGTACAGCTGGGTAAAGCCCTGCGGCAGAGGCCCTCTGCCATCCGCGGCCCAGGCCAGCCGGTTAACGATCACGGCGGGCTTGGCCCACTGCGCATTTTTCGGGCGCTCAGGCAGCTTGACCGCGAGAATCGGATCATTGTCGGCTTCAAAAGCAGTGAACGCGATCAGTTTTCCGTCTGGCGACCAGTTGATTCCTGCCGGCGCTTGTTCGAGATGAGTAAGTTGCGCGGCCTCGCGTGTGTCCACCCAAAGGACGTGCAACTGATTGGTGCCGTCGCGGTCGGAAAGAAACGCGATACGCTTGCCATCAGGTGACCACACCGGCTGACTATCGCGCCAAGTCCCGCTGGTAAGCTCGCGCGTGCGAGAGCCGTCGCTATCGACGATCCAGAGATTGCTTACGCGTTCATCTTTGACTTTATCAACCCAGGAGCGAGTGAAGACGATTTGTCTGCCGTCGGGAGAGATGGCCGGATTGCTGACGCTCTCCATGTCCATGAAAGTCTCTTTGCTGAGCGTGCCTTTATCGGTAGCAGCACCCCTCCGGGACTGAGCGTATGCACCGAAGGAAAGCGAAAGCAGAAGCAGAAACACCAGCGAGCTGGAACGAAGAAGCTTGGTCATCATCCGTACCTCCTGAGAGACTATTTTTTTGAAGAAGCGAACGCGGAATGCGCGGCCAACTTATACACCCGTCAACTCAGACATTCAATAGCTTGTCGTTGGCTTGCGCAATACTGGGAGCGCGGGCGCCCTCGCCCGCAATGAGCGCGCAGCGCGAACCATAATCTCGGCTCCAGTTTTCTTAGGACTTGCGCGTGCTGCGCACGCGTTTGCGGACGAGGGCGTCCGCGCTCCCAGTATGAAGTCGCCCCTTTCAACTTTGGATTGAGTTTGAGCAGTCTCAATCAGCGGCTTCGCCGCAGCAACGGCGGAAAGGCTCTGCCTTTCCGCCACGCTCCGATGACGTCGGAGATGAACCCGGCCTCACGGGCTAATTCGTCCCATTGCTGTGGGCAGCAGTTCCTGACGCGGCGACTATGGAACGTTTACGTAGATCTTACCGTTCTTCATGACGAACTTGACTCTTTCGAGCGCCGTGAAGTCCTGGGCCGGGTCACCCTCAACAGCGATAATGTCTGCAAAGGCCGTTGGTTTTAGGACTCCCAATCTGGGGTCGCCGAAGAGACGTCCAGCGTTAATCGTAGCGCTCTGTAGGATTTGCGCCGGCTTCATGCCCGATTCACGATAGGCGAACAGGACTCGCTTCGCCGCCTCGCCCTGGGGCATACCCATGTCGATGTAGTTGTCAGAGCCCGCAACGATCGTGACCCCGGCCGCAATCGCGCGGCGCAAGCGGTCGCGGCTGTTTTCCATGAACCTTTGCAGCGAAGTGGCAGGTTGCTTGCTACGCTCAGCATAACGCTTCAGGGAAAAGTCATCGATGTCAGTGGGAACCAGGGCAGTGCCGCGCTGCATCATTAACGCCAGCGTTTCATCTTTTATTTCATAGCCGTGTTCGATTGAATCAACTCCGGCTTCGACGGCCCGGCGCACGGCTATATCATTGGTTGCGTGGGCAGCTACTTTTATTCTCAGCAGCTTTGCTTCTTCGACAATCGCGCGCATCTCGTCCATGGAAAGATAGTTCGGATTGGGAGTGTTGTTCGCGTAGATCTTAATCACCCGCGCTCCGTAATTAACGTTTTCTCTGACCGCCAGGCGCGCATCTTCAGCGCCCCGCACAATCCGGTACTCTTCTTCAGCTATTTGTTTATAGCTGCTCTGCAAGCCGGGGAATTGTCCGCCAACGGGACTCAGCCCCGGGCCTGAAACATACATTCTTGGTCCATCAACGCTGCCTTCATTGATGGCTGTGCGTAAGGCCACATCGCCGAAGCGGCCGGAGTTTCCCAGGTCGCGCACCGTGGTAATGCCTGCGTTTAGGAAGGTTCGACCGCGCGCGGCTCCACGCAGGGCCCGCAAAGTAGTTCCTTCCACCGTCAAAGCTTTAATCCCTTCGGTGGTCAGCCCCGCGCTTGGATCTTCGAGATAGAGCAAATGAGTATGCGCGTCAACCAGACCGGGCAGAACGGTGTAACGGCTCAAGTCTATGACGCGGGCGCCGGCGGGGACGGGAATGTTCTCGCCGACAGACTCGATTAAGTTGCCCTTGACCACGATCGTCCGAGCGTCCTGAAAGACACCCTTTTCGCTGTCGAACAAGCGACCGGCGCGGATCACGATGACCTCGGGTGCAGGCGGAGTTTGGGCCTCGAAAACAACCGGCGAAAGGAGTAGAAGCAGCAACGAGAAGGGAGCTAAAGCTCTTTTGATAAAACTCATGATTTGATCCTCCAACTTTCGATAAGAGCGAGAATACATCCGTCTTCAATCTGCGTCATCTGCGTAATCTGTGGATAACAATTATTAGCTCGCTTTTGCCAAGTTAGATAGAATCAACCCTCATGCAAACGAACTCGCCGTTATCTCCAGGAACAACACTTGGCTTTCCAAATCCCGTGTACGCAGGTGCGTGGGTTGTTCAAGGCCTTTCCAGGAAAGCGTGAATGTGCGGGCGCTATACATTACGATCTCGCGGCAGCGCAAAGTTCTACGGCGTGCCGGCGTCACAACTTCCGTTCCTGTCTCCTCGCTACAACATCGCGCCCACCCAGAGTGTTCCGGTAATCGTCGCGCGCGGCGCTGAGCGAGACCTGGCTATGTTTCAATGGGGACTCATTCCGTCGTGGAGCAAAGAACCTAAGGGGTTCATCAACGCGCGCGCCGAAACACTCCTGAACAAGCCGAGCTTTAGCGAATCGTTTCAAAGACGAAGGTGCTTAATTCCGGCAGATGGATTTTACGAATGGATGCGACACGGAAGATCAAAACAACCTTACTTCTTTCAGATGAAGGATGAAGCTCCATTCGCCTTCGCCGGCATCTGGGACAAGTGGCAAAGCGGTGACCTCTCCATAACTTCGTGCGCGATCATCACTACCACTCCGAATGAGCTACTGACGACGATTCACGATCGAATGCCGGTGATTCTGGCGGACGACGAGGCCCAGGACAGTTGGCTGCGCAGCAATGCGCGAAAGGAAGATTTGGCAGCGATGCTGGTTCCCTTCCCAGGGTCCATGATGAAAAGCTTTCCAGTAAGTTCACAGGTAAACGGCGCCGAGGCTGACGACGCAGAATTAGTTGAAGAGGTGGAGCTCCGTCCGGAACCAACGACCGGGATGCTTTTTTGAAAATCGGTTGCGGGAACAGCAGTGCTCGGATCCCCTGTCCCGGTGCTCGGATCCCCTCTCCCATTGGGAGATTTAGGGTGAGGGTGCGCAGCATAGCGATGCTACTCGCGCGATGGCTTTGCCACTCCGATGCGCGGCAAGTCTCCGACTTGCCGTTAGGCCTATTTATTTTGATCGGTCTATGACCGTTCGGGTCGGAGACCCCATAGGAAAGAGATTCGCAGCCGGCAAGTCGGAGACTTGCCGCGCATCAGAGTGGCAGAGCCATTGGACTGGTAACGCGCTTCGGCTAATGAAAAAGGAAGCGGGTGTCAGAGATGCGACTTCTGTGATTCTCAGTCGTTGCAGGTCTGGGCAATTCAATCAGTACACGCAGCTGAAAGCGCGGAATCAGACTTCATGTCCGACTCCGCGCCGTCAGCGCTTATCACTTTCGATGCCGTTAAGCCCTCGCCAAGTTTCAGTCGTGGTTCACGACAGCCGGCTTCGTCGCTCGCTGGTCTCCGCTCGGCGATCCTCCGAAACGCTGACGGTATTCGTCCGACTCGATGAAGGCCCGCACCATCTCGGCCCGACGTACACGGGCCAGCGCCACCGATTCGTCACGGGCATCCTCACCGGGCAGCGTGAACTGGTTGAGCTTCGCGAGCCAGAATTCATAGCCCGAGAAGTTGTGGTCCGGAGCGTCGTCAGGATTACGCCGCAAGTAACCGTAGTACTGCATCAAGACGAAGGCGTCGTTGTACAGCCGGTTGAAGAGTGAACCCGACTGGATGACTCGCTGGAGCGCGGCAACTCTGCCGGCCGTGTCACCCGCACCGTAAGCGCTAATAGCCGCGTCTCGCTCGTCCTGAGTTGGCGTGGCGCCCACGTTTGCGAAGAGTGTGTCCACGTAGTTCGCAGCCGACTGACCCTGCGGAAACTGCGCGATGAACGCAGCGCGCGAGACGAAGGCTTCGAGATACTTCTGCTTGTTCGCGTCAAGCAGTTGTTCGAAGCCCGACTGCCCGACGATCACGCCCGCGCCTAACTGACGTTGGTCGCGCAGGAACACTTCGTAGCGCGGATTGCTTTCAACTTTTCCAAAGGCGGCCTTGTGCGCGCGGATGACGAGGTAGCCGGTCTCCTGAAACTCGATTGAAAGAAAGAAGGCAGTAGCGACATCGACTCGCTTATGTTGCCGGCACAAGTCGTCCGCGCCGCAGGATTCGATCTGCTGAGTCCAGAAGTCCTCTCCCGCCTGGTCGCTCTGACGGTAGAGAAAGTCGTGATAGAGGTGACTGACAAAGGCGCGCGAATCGTCAATGGGATTTGCGGGGTCTTCAGTCAAGTCGTCCGTGATCTGGAGGGTAGCCGTTCCGGGCACGCCGATAGTGCCGCCTTCCGGGTGCTGAAGAATCAGGGTTGCAAACTCCAAACCCTCCGTGTAGTTGTCATCGTTGATCAGAACCTCAAAGGTCTTTTCAGTCTCGCCGGGGGCAAACACCAGCCGGCCAGCTACCAGTGTGTAGTCGCCTTTTTGCTTGGCTGTGTTGTCCTCGCTTCCTATCTCAACAACTGCCGCTGCCGTTGATGGACCCGAGCGCAGCACACGGATTGTGATAAACGTGCAACCCTCCTCGACCGTGTAAACCGGTTCCTCGAAGTGGAAGACCGATGTCGTCGGCGAAGGCGTTGGCGTTGGTGTCGCCGTCGGAGTTGGTGTTGCCGTCGGCGTCGGTGTAGCCGTCGGCGTTGGCGTCGGTGTAGCGGTCGGCGTTGGCGTAACCGTCGGCGTCGGTGTAGCCGTCGGCGTTGGTGTAGCCGTCGGCGTCGGTGTAGCCGTCGGCGTTGGCGTGGCCGTTGGCGTTGGTGTCGCCGTCGGAGTTGGTGTCGGTGTTGGCGTGGGTGACGGGCCGCCAGGTTGCAGCTCGAAGGCCCCAACGTCGGTGCCATCAGCGGAATTCGTAACCGCGGCATCGTCGGACGTTCGCACGCCGCCGCGCTGGTCGTTGGTGAGCGCGCCGCCCAACCCAGCCGCAGTGCCCTTGTCGATCGCCGGGCTGTCCGGTTGAAGCGCGATGGTCCTGGTCGGCCCGCCATTGTCTTTTAGACCGGCTGGGTCGAGCTTGGCGTCGAGCGGTGCACCGCTGGTGCCGACCTGATCGTTATTCACGCCGTTAGTGAAACCCGTGGATGTGCCGGGGTTGCCGATCAGGTTAAATCCTCCTGAGGTGAAAGTGCCGAGCACATCACCAAAGCCACTACCGTTCCCAGCGATGATGCTGCTCTTGACGGTCCACGTACCGTTGTTGTCAAGGTTCCTTCTGATCCCGCATTCATTATTGGTGATCGTGCTGTTGGTAACATTCAGGGTGGTCCTGTAAACACTCATACCGGGACCGCCGGTGTTGCCGGCGATCGTGCTATTGGTGACGTTCAACTGCTTACCGTTAACGGCGCTCGACAACTCGGTTTCAATTCCGCCAAACGTGTTGCCGGTGATAGTGCTGTCGACGATGTTGGTGGCGTTGTTGGTAAAGTCGCCGATGGATACACCGTAGCCTGCATTACCGCTGAAGCTGCTGCGGGTAATATTCAAGGTGCCGGTGCCTTGATAAATGCCGCCGCCTTTAGAGTTAAGAATCGTACTTGTGTTACCTATGAAGCTGCAGTCGTTGACGTTCATCACGGATCCGAAGATCTGCATGTACAGTCCGCCACCGGCGTCGGAGCCGTTACCGTTGAAAGTACTGTTGGAGATGTTTGAATTCGCGGTCCCGCTGGTAGTGTTCACGAAATTGACGGCGCCGCCAGAAGCGCTGGTCAGGTTTTCGCTGAACGAGCTGTTGGTAACGCTCAAGGGGCCGCGGATGTAAATAGCGCCACCGCCCGTTCCCGTTAAGCTGCTGCCGGCAAAGTTACCGCTGAACTTGCTGTCGGTGACGCTCAGCTTGACGCTGGCAACAGCAAAAACGGCGCCTCCGGAATTACCACTGGTGTTATCGATGAACGCAGTGTTGTTGATGGTCAAAGTCTTGCCGCCGAATTTGACGGCTCCGCCATCTTCGGCACTGAACCCATTGTTGAGGGTCATGCCTGAGATCGCCGCCGTTTCCACCACCCCGCCAAAGCTGAAGATGCGATAGAAACCGCCGGTGTTGCGGCGCACGGTGAGCTTGTCGACGCCAGGGCCGTTAATATTAAGGTTGCTCTGAGTAATCTCAGGCAGCACGCCGGTCAGATTAATCGTGTACCGGCCCGTTCCGGGATCAAAGCCCGGGTCATTTGTGGGGATGTCGAAGTTGATGACGTAATCGCCGGCTACGGCATTTGCCTCTTTCAAAGCTGCGCGAAGTGTGCACTGCGCGCCCGATGTACCTGCATCGATGTCACAGTTACCATCACCTGGGTTCACGTCGTCTGTATCCGCCGTCTTGTTGACGGTCAGGACCGTATTGACGCAGGGGGTCTGCCGCTCCAGGACGCCGATGTCCGTCCCATCGCCGGCGTTGGGCTGGTTGGGATCGTCAATGGTTCGCGCGTAACCCGCTCCGCGCAAGTCCGTGGTTTGACCGGAGCTCATTCCCTTGTCGATCAACGGACTGCCGCAGAGCGGTTGTCCGGGAATGGCCACTGGGAATCCCAGAATATTCACCGAGTTATCATTCGGGTCCAATTTAGGATCGGCCGGGGCGGCCACAGTTCCCTTCATGTCGGTAGGCGCAGTGAAGCCCGTGCTTCCTTCCTCGACGCCAATAAGGTTGAACCCGGCTGAGGTGAAATTGCCGGAAACATCCCCGTTGGCAACAGGGTTGAAATTATTTTTGGCGATGATTGAGCTTTTGACAGTACCCTGGCCGAAAAGAGCGCCGCCGATACCGCGGTTTTTAATGAAGGTGCTGTTAGTGACGCTTAGAGTTCCCGATGCGTTTGAGATGCCGCCGCCGCGTCCCCCACTGACGATGTTGTCGAAAAAGACGCCGGAAGTGACGGTCATTGCGCCCGTCGTCGCGTTCAGGATTCCAGCTCCTCTAATCCCAGGGGCTTTGGTTCCATCACCGCCGCTAATGAAGTTGGCGCTGATAACGCTGTCGGTGACATTTACCGAACCAGCGGCTGCATTTCCGATAGCGCCACCACCACCATACGAGTCGGCCGCGCCGGTCATTTTCACGTCATTGTCGCCAAGCCAGCTGTTGGTAACATTCACAATCCCGGTCGAGGCGTTGTAAATACCGCCACCCATCACTGCGCTGAATCTTCTACCTCCCGTCACGTGGTTCTGGCCGAGGTAACTATTCGTAATGTTCACCGTGCCGGTGGAAAGGTTGGCTATGCCTCCACCACCGCCATTCTCGTTATCAACCACGGGCACCGCCGCGAGATTGTCGGTGATACGACTGTTGATGATGTTGATCGTGCCAGGCCCGTTGGCAATCGCGCCGCCCGAGCCGCCATCAACGCCGGCGTAATTGGCGTTGAGATCGCAGTCAATGACATTGACGGTAGTGTTGCCCGCGTTCGCAATAGCGCCGCCGACACTCACCCCGAATGGTCTCCCACTCGTAATTGTCAGTTTTGAAAAGGTCACCTCGCTCGCAATCAGCACGGTGAACACGCGGTAGTCGCCGCCGGTGCTGCGCCTGATGGTGATCTTGGTTGCGTCAGACCCTTCGATGCGGACATCGGTGGTAAGCGGCGGAAGCGGCGCCGTCAATCGGATATCGCAATGCTTCGATACTGTGCTGCAGTTCGGCTCGGTCAAGGGAGGGTCTATTTTGATGACGTCATCGCCGGCCAACGCGTCCGCTCGTTGAATCGCGCCTCGCAGGCTGCACTGATCGCCTGGAGTCACAGCGTCCGTGTCGCAGCCGGCGCTCGGGTTCAGATTATCGCCGTCACCGGTCGTGTTGACTTCGATCGTCGCAGCTAGAGGAGCAGTCAGCGGAGACATAACGATGGCGTTGACACCCGCCCTTCGTAACGACGAATCGCTTCGCCGAGTCGCGAATGCGGCACTCGGGAAAGAGAAGAGAGTTATGAGCGAGATACTCAGCGACTTCCAAACGGCGAGACGCGAGCGTGATGTCAACTGCAAGCGATTGCTTTTCATTATGTCCTCCAATGGCGAACAGGCTTCGCGTGGGAACACATCCTTATGGTTCCCATCAAAATGTCTTAGCGGCTTAAGTTTTCCGCCTTCACTCTCAAGGTGCGTGATTCGCAGAGGAATTCCATCAACTGTGTGAAAGTTTTTTTGAGAATCGCGGGTAGGTTTAGCGGTGGTGAGTCAGACTTGAGGTCAGTACCATCCGCGTGAGCGGATGGGTAAGGAGGCTTCTTTAGCGTTTATTCTTTATCCCATTCGCTTACGCGAATGGTACTGACTTCAGTTCGGTACGCACGCCTCTGGCGTGCGTGCGTCGAAATCAATCGTTTCTTGAACAGCACGCCAGAGGCGTGCGTACCGACCCGGTCGCTATCGCTCCCGGTACTGACCTCTTCCTCAAAAGAAACTGGTGTCAGACCGGCGACTTGTGCGATTCTCAGTCGTCGCGGGTACGGCCAGTTCAAGCAGACCAAGCGCTGAAGGCGCGTAATCAGACTTCATGCCCGAAACAATTCCGCGCCTTGAGCGCTTATTACCTTCGATGCCTTTAACCTGGGCCATTGGCCCACCCTATTGCATTGCGCGTTGGCGCTTTTGCTGAGCCTGAGATGTTCTAAAAACTAGATGACATGACTATGAAGACAATAACTCTGTTTCTCTTGTTGGTTCTGCTCTGCCAAACCGTTGTTTCCCAGCAGGCACCACAGACAGATTCCAATACTCCTCTGCACCAGCTGAAGCCAAACTATCCGGTGCCGTATGGCATCGCCAAATCAGAGGAGATCGCCACGGTCCTGAACCGCATTCATGGATACCTGGACAAAGTCACGCCGGCTGCTTTTGTTGACTCAAAAACCGGTGAGGTGCTCACGGACCTGACGCGGATAGATGAAAACACCACCTTGAAGCCTGGCGATTTTCGCATCGTTAGCTATGAATGGGGTGTGGCTTACGCCGGCATGTTACTGGCCAGCCAGGCGACGGGTGACGCCCGTTTCCGTGACTACGCTGAAAAGCGTCTGCAGTTCATCGCCGAGTCGGCTCCTTATTTTCGCAGCACCACTGAAGCGCATGCTGACTGGGGTACGAAGCTCCCTTTGAGAAACTTGTTACAGCCGCGGGCGCTTGATGATTGCGGAGCCATGTGTGCGGCGATGATTAAGGCCAAACGTAACGGGAGCAAAGCCAATCTGCAGCCGCTGATCGAAAGCCACATCAACTACATCATGACCAAAGAGTTCCGTCTGCAGGATGGGACCCTGGCGCGTAACCGGCCACAGCCGAGAACCATTTGGCTCGATGATCTGTTCATGGGCGTGCCGGCCATCGCCCAGATGGGAAAGCTGACCGGCGAAACCAAATATTTCGACGAAGCCTGTAAGCAGGTTCTGAGTTACGCGAAGCGGATGTTTAATAAGGAGAAAGGGGTCTTCTTTCACGGTTGGGTTGAAGGTATGACTGAGCACCCTGAGTTTTACTGGGCGCGGGCTAACGGATGGGCTTTTATGACTGAAGTGGAATTGCTGGATGTCTTGCCGGAAAACCATCCGTCGCGGCCGGCAATTCTGCAACTACTCAAAGCACATGCGAAAGGTCTGGCGTCCTACCAGTCGGGATCGGGATTCTGGCATCAGTTGTTGAATCGAGAGGACTCTTATCTGGAAACATCGGCGACCGCGATCTACACCTACGCTTTTGCGCGCGCTATCAATCGGGGTTGGATTGATCCGCTGGCCTATGCGCCCATGACCCTTTTGGCCTGGAACGCAGTCTCGACCAAAATCAATGTGCGGGGACAAGTCGAAGGAACATGCGTCGGCACGGGCATGGCCTTTGATCCCGCGTTCTATTATTTTCGGCCCACCAGCCCTTTCGCGGCGCACGGCTATGGACCGGTACTTCTGGCCGGAGCCGAAGTGATCAATCTCCTGAAGAACAAGCAATTTGAAATCAATGACAGCTCGGTGCAGTTGCTGCAGAAGAAAGCGGGCTAATCCGCAGATTACACAGATTTCGCAAACAAGGTCAGCCGTATTAAGTCTGTGAAACAAACATCCAACGTTTTTCTCAGCAAAGTTTTAGCAAAGAAACAAAGACTTCGTGATGTTTCGCGTGAGTTCGTGGATCGATTATTCGGTAAATTCCTAACCTAACGAAACCGAAAAGACGTCCAACGATGAACCCTTCGTCGCTTGTCCACCGCCACGATCTGCGATGATTTTGGGTGGAATGAAGAAATCCATGAAGACATCGCTGGTCATTATCGCGCTGGCGTTGGTCGCCTGCCTCGCATTGCTCGTCTGGCTCAGATCGCGACCGGACAAGCCCGACGAGCCCGCTGGGGAGAGCGTCTCGGACACGTCCGGAGGCCCGTCGTTCGAGGTGCGCGTCGTCGTGCCTCGCTCCGGCCTGCCGCTCGGCGGGATCCTCCCTGATTGGTTCGTGCGAAAGCACGACCTTACCCCCCGCGAGCTGCGGTTCGATCACACGAGTCGTGGCGCCAAGATCGGCGTCGTCCGACAACACTGGCTTGAGCTCATCGCCGACGGCTGGGACTTTTTCATCGAGATCGACGGCGAAGGGCGGGTCGCTCCAGGGACGCATCTTGAGTTCCCGTTGGGTCTCGGGGGCAGGCAGGTGAGACTGGACTGCCGACCTGCAGATCGTGCCACAGGCTATCTCCGCACGACAGCGCGGGCAGGCTCCGAACGGCTCGACGGCCGCTTCCTCGTCGAACTCGCCACCTGCAAGAATGTCGAATCGGGGAAGACCACCAACTGGCCGCCGGCAGCGCTCACCGTTCGCGGGAGCTTTGTGGGCTTGCCACCCGGTCGGCGCTAGAGCCCAGGGGAGACCGCCCAACGTTTGCGCTCAGCCGCGTTGGTCAAAACGTAGACCTGCGATTCGGGTCGAAGGAAAACAAAATGAGTGCAAGGCCCTCGATTCTGTGATTTAGGCTTTGCGTCTTAACCGCTTCACGGTCTTAAAGAAAAACCAATACTTTGTCGATTTGGGAGAACTGAAAAATGAAATCTTGGTTGATCTGTCTCACACTCTTGATACTCGGCCTTGCCGTGACCGTGAACGCGCAGGACAGGAAGCTGAAGATTTACATCTCGGCCGACATGGAAGGCGTCGTCGGGGTCGTTACCAGCGAGCAACTCGGGCCGCAGGGCTTTGAGTATCAGCGCTTCCGCGAATTCATGACGCAGGAAGTCAATGCCGCCATCGACGCCGCTTTTCAATCCGGGGCTACTGAGATCGTCGTCAGCGATTCGCACGGAAACGGACAGAACCTGTTGATTGAGAAGCTACCGAAGAATATCCTGCTGGTCCGCTCCTGGCCCCGGCCGCTTATGATGATGCAAGGCATTGATGAAAGTTTCGCAGGCGTGATCTTTATCGGCTATCACACGGGCACGACTAATCCGCAGGGCGTGCGGGCACATACGATTTCCAGCGCGCGGCTCGCGGATGTTCGACTGAAAGGCGTCTCTGTTTCCGAGGCGGGCATCAACGCAGCAATCGCAGGTCACTTCAACGTGCCGGTGATCATGATCTCCGGCGATGACGCAGTGGTGAAAGAAACCACTGCGCTGTTGGGCGATGTCGAAGGTGCCGTAGTCAAGTGGTCCTCCGGGTTTCACTCCGCAAAAACCTTGATGCCCGAAGCCGCTTACGATTTAATTCGCGAGAAGGTTAAAAAGGCGATGAGCCGGATTAAGGACTTCAAGCCACACAAACTGGCGACACCTATTCGATTGGAAGTTCGCTTCAAGAACTACCGCCCATCCGAGCTTCTGAGCTACTTAAGTATCGTGGAGCGCACCGATGCGCACAGCATCAGCTTCACGGGCAAGGATATGATTGAAGTGTCGAAATTCCTGGAGTTTATTACGACTTACGAACCTTCATTGGAGCCTTAATCTCGAAGAGTTCGCCTTCTCATTCACAACGGGCTTTAGCCCGGTGATCGGCGGCACGAAGAGATGTGAAACCGTTTCAACGGTAACCATATAGATGCCGAGGCGAGGCCTCGCGACGTAAGCTTTCGTACCGACGGAGCGGTTGTGGAAACACAGGACAACAATCCTATGAACAAAAAGCAGATTCGGAATACTTTTCGCGGCATGTTTGCTGCCTTACTGCTCGTCAATCTCACCCCATCCGCGCATGCCTGGGGCCCCACGGGCCATCGCGTCGTCGCAGAGATTGCCCAACGCCATCTGACGCCCGTTGCGCGGGCCAGGGTGTATGGCCTGCTTGGCGGACGGACCCTCGCTGATGTCGCGAACTGGCCCGACGAACTGCGCTCCGATCCCCGTTTCGACAAGTACAAGCCACTTCACTACGCTACCGTTCCGGACGGCGTCGCCAGTTACCGCGAAGCGACGAAGGATCCTTGCGGCGACGTGGTGGTCGCCATCGATGCCTTTTCCGCTTTTCTCCGCACTGGAAAGCGAACGGATCTCTACTCGGTCAAAGCTCTAACCGACAAGAGCGACGGGACCGGCAAAGGCGCATGCAATCCCCAGGAAACCGATCCCATTACACCCGACACAGCGCTCCGGTTTCTGGTCCACCTCATGGGAGATCTTTCCCAGCCACTCCACGTCGGCGGAACCGATCTGGGCGGCAACAAGGTCGAGGTAGAGTGGATGGACCGCTGGAAAACCAATCTCCATTCGACCTGGGACGATGAGATGGTGGACTATGAGCGCTTTGATTACACCGAGTATGCGCGCTTTCTGGATCGTGCCAGCAAGGCCGACGCAACTCGCTGGCTAAGCGGAGATACCATCTCCTGGGCTGACGAAGCGGTCGCGATGAGGCCGCAACTCTACTTATTTCCCGACGACTCGAGTACGCCATCAGTCGTGCACAAAATCTCGTACAAATACACAGGCGCGCAGCGCGGTCGCATGCGCGAGCAGTTATTGAAGGGCGGCCTTCGGCTCGCCGGCGTTCTCAACAAAATTTTCAAACAAGGAAACAAATGAGTGCCCAAGCCAGGTCACGAGCCTTGCGCTCTGGCTCTGCCACGCCGATGCGCGGCAAGTCTCCGACTTGCCGGCCATTGACCCTTCCCTTTCTTCGGGTCTTCGACCCCGGTTAGCGGTCGCAGACCGCCATTGATTTGGAGAGGCCTTTCCGGCAAGTCAGAGACTTGCCGCGCATCGGAGTGGCAAAGCCAGTGCGTTAGTACTTGCGCTCACGCAGTACTTCTGTCGCGCCATAAGAGAAAAAACAAATGACAGGATTAACAGAAACTGAAACCAATCGTGTTCATCCTGTTAATCCCGTTTACATTCCGGTTCTCAATCTGAACCCCAGACAGTCATCAATGAACCGACTGCTCGCCATTCTCTTCTTCGCCGCTGCGCTGTTGGGCGCTGCCGCACTGGATACAAAGTCCCAAACACAAATCCGCTATCTCTCAGGCACTGGAAAAGACGACGCAGTCTCGTGGGATTTTTTCTGCACGGCCGGGCGCAAGAGCGGTGTCTGGACAAAGATCGCCGTGCCCTCATGTTGGGAGCAGAAGGGCTTTGGAGGTTACAACTATGGCCGCGATCGCATCACTGCCCAAAACCCTTTGGCAAACGAACAGGGAAAGTACCGGCTGCAGTTCGTGGTCCCCATCCAGTGGAAAGCAAAGACAGTGCGTCTGGTGTTTGATGGGGTCATGACTGACACCGAAGTTTGGATTAATGGCCAATCAGCCGGGCCTGTTCATCAGGGTGGCTTCTATCGTTTCAAGTACGACATCACGAGCTGGCTGAAATTTGGAGAACCGAACCTTCTCGAGGTCACTGTCAGCAAGGTGTCTGCGAATGCGAGCGTTAACCGGGCTGAGCGCTCAGGTGTTGATTATTGGGTGTTCGGTGGGATCTTTCGTCCGGTTTATCTCGAAGCTTTGCCGGCTCAATTCATCGATTGGACAGCTATCGATGCGCGCGCCGATGGCAACTTTTCCGTCGAGACACATCTCGCCGGCATCAACACGGCGGCCAAACTCACGGCGCAGATTGTTGATGGCCGCGGTACTCCCGTTGGGCCACCATTCAGCACAGACGTTTCGCCGGGACAGGATCTTGCCCGGCTGCACACGACCATCGCCGGCCCTCGGCTTTGGACTGCCGAGACACCGAACCTCTATCGTGTGCGGCTCACCTTGTCCGCAACCTCGCGTTTGCTGCACACCACGACCGAGCGCTTTGGCTTTCGCACTTTCGAAGTACGCGCGGGAGACGGCCTGTACCTAAACGGTCAAAAGATCATTCTGAAGGGAGCTAACCGTCACAGCTTCTGGCCTGAGTCCGGTCGCACGCTGAGCCGCGAGGTCAGTTATGACGACGTCCGTCTGATCAAGCAAATGAACATGAACGCGGTGCGCATGTCTCATTATCCGCCCGATGCTCATTTCCTCGACGCCTGTGATGAACTCGGCCTTTATGTGCTGGACGAACTGGGCGGCTGGCAGCGCAGCTATGACACTCCGACCGGCCGGAAACTGATCGGCGAGATGGTCCAACGCGATGTAAACCACCCGAGTATTCTCTTCTGGGACAACGGCAACGAGGGCGGCTGGAACCGTGAGAACGACGGCGAGTTCGACAAATGGGATCTGCAAAAGCGCACGGTGCTTCATCCCTGGGAACTTTTCAACCAGGTAAACACCGGTCACTACAAAAAGTACCCTGACTCAGAAAAGTTTCTCGCAGGGCCAGACATCTACATGCCGACAGAGTTTATGCATGGACTGTATGACGGCGGCGGCGGAGCAGGGCTCTCGGACTATTGGGAGATGATGCGCAAGAGTAAAGTCGGCGCCGGTGGTTTCATCTGGTCGCTGGTGGATGAATGTGTCGCTCGAACCGATCAAAACGGCAGGTTGGACTGTGCCGGGAACCAGGGCCCGGACGGCATCGTCGGCCCACATCGTGAAAAGGAAGGCAGCTTCAACACCGTGCGCGAAATCTGGTCACCGGTCCAGATAGTCGCGCCCAAAGCTCTGCCCGAAGACTTTCGCGGAGTCTTTCAGGTTGAGAATCGCTACGACTTTACGAATCTGAACCAATGCAGCTTTGAATGGCAGATCGGGTACTTCCCTTCTCCTCTTGATCCACAGTCAGGACATAAACTGGATGCCTCGGGCAGGATGAAAGGCCCCAACGTCGCGCCGCACGAAACCGGAGAGCTCAAGCTGAATTTACCTAAAGCCTGGCGCACAAGTGATGTGCTATATCTGACGGCGAAGGATCCTGCGGGCCGCGAACTCTGGACCTGGTCGTGGAGCCTGGATCTGTTAGACCTCCAGGCCGATTTTGCCCACACCTCGTTCTTGAGTGGCGACCTTCAGACAGACGATGACGGCGAACTGCTAACTGTCCAGGCCGCTGCCTTCAAACTTCGTTTTCAGAAACGGACCGGCAAGTTGATCGAAGTAACCAGCCGCGGAAAGATCCTGCCACTCAGTAATGGTCCTCGCTTCATAGCTTTCCGTCGCAACGATCGGAAGTACGAAGACATCGCCGGAGAGAGTTCGGTGTCAGACTTCACGATTCGCAAAGACGGCGAGGACGTTCTGGTTGAGACGACCTTCAAAGGGGCTTTACGAAAAACACTTTGGAAGATTAGTCCCGATGGTTATGTCGATCTCGAGTATGAGTATTCCTTCGACGGCCTGGTGGATATGCTCGGGATTAATTTCGACCTGCCTGAAAGTCACATGAAAAGCATTCGCTGGCTGGGCATGGGACCATACCGTGTCTGGCAGAATCGTTTGGAGGGAACGCGGTTCGACGTTTGGCGAAACGCGTACAACAACACTACGCCGGGCCAGAGCTGGAACTATCCTGAGTTCAAAGGCTACTTCCGCAATTGGCGTTGGGCGGCGTTTGCAACGGATGCGGGAAACATTGTCGCCGCCACCGCAGCCGAAGATTCATTTCTGGGGCTTTACAAACCGCAGGACGGCAAAGACGGGCTCCTCGATCTGCCAGACATTGGTGTTGCTTTCCTGGATGTGATTCCGGCCATGCGGAATAAGTTTCACACCACTGACGAGATTGGACCACAGTCCCTTCCCCGCCAGGTCTCAGGAATCAAACGCGGCCGGATTCAGTTTCAGTTTCCGATGTCCGACAAGCTTTAGCTTGTCGAAGCGTGGCGACAAACTGTGAAGTTTGTCGGACACATTCTTACTCTAAGGAGGATTTGATGAAACGATTTCCAATGCTAATTCTGCTGCTACTGGTAACGACGTTCAGTGTGGCCGCGCAAGATCAAACCCCGGCAAAGCCTTCCATTAAGTTGGCGGGGATCACGCTGCTCGTACGGGACTATGACGAAGCCGCGAAGTGGTACTCGGAGAATCTCGGTTTTGAAGTACGCGACAACAAAGACTTGAGACCCGGGAAGCGTTGGGTAGCAATGTTCTCGAAAGACGACCCCAAGACCCAGATCTTCCTCCTTAAGAAAAACCTTTAACCCTGTAGAGTCTGTCGGAAAAAGGATTTTCTCTGTGTAACTCTGTGGAATCTCCGTGCCTCTGTGGTGAAATTACTCAGAGAAATCAACCACAGAGGCACCGAGATCGCACAGAGAACCACAGAGTTTGGTTTTCCGACAGACTCTGTAGGGGTGTAGTTTCCCGAAGTGGCACGGGCGTCCCAAACGTAAATCACGCGCAAGATGCACGTGCCACCTTCAACCCCACCGCTAGTCCTTAACCGCGCGTCAGCGTAAAGCCTGGGGTGGAGCGAAGCGAACCCCCACGTACCAATCAGAAAAAATAACCGAAGCCCGCGAAGTGGGCGACAGAAAGGAAGATCTTTCAGCCAATTCCGTCGTCCACTTCAGCGGGCCAGAAAAAGCACAGAAGGAAATTCCACATCTACAAAGACGACAAAGGCGAATGGCGTTGGCATTTGAAAGCCGCCAAAGGTCGCATCATCGCCGACAGCGGCGAAGGCTATAAGAGCGAGCAGGAATGTCTCAAAGATATCGATCGCGTAAAGGCTTCAAAGGATGCGCCGGTAAAGAAGGCGTAGCGGTGCTTTGCTTTGACTGGTGCGACTGCCGACATGCATGACTTCGGCAACCGGACGGAGAGCGGCAACGTCGTCGAGGCGTTGCCCCTCCAATGTTCATCGGGCACTTCGCATAACGCACAAGACGCGCTATAAGAGCCTTATGCGAACTTGGTTCGCATAATATTCTGTTCGACGTCTCACTCATTTGGGAACACCTTTCTTGTCTCAGCGTGTCATAAGCGAATCGATTCACACTTCTAAGGAGAAACACGATGACAAAGAAACTGCTTCTGGTAATTGCCATAACGATCATCGTCTGTAATATGGGCTGGAGCGGAGCTAGCCCGTTACCACCGCAAGACCACTGGCGAGAGCAACTGAAGGTTCTAAGAGTCTTTTCCGCTCATGATGGTGAGGCTGTTTTCCGGGAGTATCTGGTGAACTGGAAGGACCAAGAAGTTGTTGTGCGAGATCCTCTAATTAAGACAAACTATCAGGTTGGCGACACTATACCCGTGCTGGTTATGAAGAATAAGTTTCCACATGGACAGCCAGGTCCTGATCTTCTCAGTTTTGTGGTCGTGCCACGTTAAGCGGCAACGCTCTTGGCTTGATCGCGCCGTCGAACAAATCGTTGGACCGGAGCCACGGGAAGCGTGTTTCGCATCAAGCGTGATCCGGCTAAGCTGCGCAGTAGCGCCGTGGCCCGGTCAACTCCACCGTTGGGCGGAACTTCACTAACCCGCGTTGCGTCTAATCACGTGTGAAACCCATCTCCCTGTCTCTGCTGCTCACGATTAGTCTCTGCGTCGGTTGCCATCGCGCCCGTAACCCAACAAACAATCAGGCAACTGAGTGCGAACCTGTTTTTGACGCGACTCTCGTTGCCAAACAGATCAAACCGACCGAAGAACCGAAGCTCTACGGCAGCTTCGAAGAACTGCCGGTTTACGCGATGCCCGCTTGCATCGACGAAGCGTATGGCCTTACTTGGATTCCATCATTTCACGAGCCCGTAATGGTGCGCGTGTGGCGTACCGGCGATCGTTACTTCATGCGCGGGAAGCAACTCGACGGTCGGGACTGGCGCAATGGCTGCGTCAAAGATACGAATGCTCGCGCGCTCACCGTCGCTGAATGGCACGATCTGCTCACGTTGCTGAATCGCAACTCGTTTTGGAATCTTCCGTCAACCATAGACGAGGTTCTGCCAAACGACGTTGGACCGGAGCCACCGCCAGCGAGCTTCTCATCAGACTGATCCGGTTCTATTATTTTTCGAGTTGGCGGGCGGTAGCCCGGTCGACTTGTCTCCACCGATATGTGGCAACTATTCTCAGTCCGCGAAGTTCGTACAACATGAAAAGATTCACCATGTTCTTGCTGATCGGCACGTCAGTGCTCACGGTAAATTGCGTTGCCGCGAGAAGCTGGTTAGCCTTTCACCGTTCGCATGGGCAAGAAGCAAAACTAGTGTTAGGACCGCCCTGTCGCGAGGGCGTCGTGTCTGCGGAACCGCAACCTGACGCGCCGCTCCGAATCACCATCGGGGACGCGGGTTGTGACAAACCACAGACTGCGAGTGTGCAATTTGTCGTTGAAAACGTCGGCTCTTCACCTATCAGCCAATTTGAAGTCCGTGCGATCGAAACCTACGACGAACTCGTCGACGAAGGTACTGGCGTTACTACCATGGGACTTGTTCTTTATCCGCATCAGACGCAAATCGGCTTCATTGGTAGCGGCGTCATCACTGCGGCTGGCGGAAAACCGGTCGGTCCGCTAAAGACTTACCAGGTCACTGTTTGGTCAGTGACTTTTTCCGACGGAACGACTTGGAGGCGTAGCGAGTTGCCACATTATCAAATCGTTGAACCGGAGCGGCGGAAGCGTCCCTCGTATCATTCGTGATCCGGCGTTGCTTTTGTGAAGTCGCGCCGCCCGGTCTCAATCGTTAGACCGATTCACAACAGTAAGACATGACGAAGGTTGCTGCGTATCAAGCTCCGCTTCTTCCGACCGGGTCGGCGGAGGCCATCGATTTGATTGCTATTCAGGTCAGAGCATGCGAGTCAATCGGCGTGGAATTCCTCTGTTGCCCTGAGGGCGTGCTTGGCGGCCTGGCCGACTACGCGAGCCGACCTTTCGAGATCGCGATCGACGTGCGGAGAGGGCAGCTTCAGCAAGCGTTGGGGCCGATTGCGAGCGAAACAGTCACGACGATTCTCGGGTTCACCGAAATCGACGACGGTCGGCTCTTCAACTCAGCGGCAGTCCTTTACAAAGGGAGCGTCACTGGCGTGTATCGCAAGCTCCACCCAGCGATCAACAGGTCGATCTACGAATCTGGTCACGACACGCCCGTTTTCAAAGCCAACGACCTGACGTTCGGAATCGTAGTATGTCGCGACTCTACTTATCGCGAGCCGGCACGGGCCATGGCGGATTGTGGCGCGACCGTGCTGTTCGTGCCGACGAACAACGGCCTGTCTCCGTCGAAGGGCGGAGTCGGAATCGCTGAACAAGCCCGCGAGACGGACATCGCACGGGCCAAAGAAAACCGCGTATCTGTGATTCGCGCCGACGTCGCCGGTCGAGCCAACGGCCTGGTGTCGTATGGGTCGTCCGGTATCGTCGATAGCGACGGGACAGTTCTGCAAACAGCGAAGCATTTCGAAACCGGTCTGGTCGTCGCGGAAATTGAAACGAGCCCTATGGCTCTCGCCTAGGCGGAGAATCGGTCCAACAAATCGTTGGACGCGAGCGGCGGGGGCGTGTTTCTCATCTAACCTGGTGCGGCGGAGGGTGCTTTGATTCGCGCCGCCGCGTCAACTCCGCCGTTATGCTTTCTCAGAACTCACCATCAGCGTTGGCACATCGTGCTAACACTTGCAGCTAACTGCGCGTCAATAGATGTTAGGTGAACTAATGCTTTGCGGAAGGCACCAAGCACTGAAGTTTACCGCTCGTCTGACACTCCAAAGGTCATAGCAGGATGAAACAAGCGATGTCTTCCCAAATAAAGAAGCATAGTTTGTTACTGATGGTCACGAGTCTTTGGCTGTCGGAATAGTTCAACGACGCCCGGAATTATTTGTCGCCTATTTGGGGACGGGACAGGTAGGAAGTTGGCGCACCAATATTCAAGTGCAGTTCGATTTTCTTCTGCCAAGGCACGCGCTGCCAATGACCACAAGAGGGTCGAGCAATTGGAAGAGATCGGCAAGCCTGACCCAACCAGCGCACAAAGACCCCTGGCGATAAAAAGCGAGCAACACTAAGAACAAACAACGATGGTTCGAACAACTCGATTAGCGGTCGCCGCATAGCAAATCGTTGCCCCGGAGCCACCGGCAGCGAGCTTCTCATCAAACTGATCCGGTTCTATCAGGGGCGCGTGTAATCAGGCGGCGGCCCAGTCAACTCAACGTTGGAGCTGTTTGTAAATGAAAACCACATCGTTTTTGACACCGAGCGTAGGTCTGGGATTGGTGGTGATATGGCTGGCAATTTGGCCTTTAGCGGGGCCGGTACCAGGCGCCTCAACCCACGACGAGAGAAAAGAGACCTTCGAGTATTATCAGGACGGAAAGATAGGGCGCGGCCGACGCCGAGTGCTCGTGCTGGATCTTGGCGATGGCGTTAAGATGGAGTTCGTCCGGGTTCCAGCAGGCACTTTCCTCATGGGCTCGCCGGCGGGCGAGAAGGACCGTCGCGTGGACGAGGGACAGCATACTGTCGAGCTCACGCAGGACTTTTATCTGGGTAGGTACGAGGTGACGCGCGGCCAATTCCGGGCGTTTGTGAACGAGACTGGCCACCGCACCGAACCGGAGACGGACGGCACGGGCGCCTGGGGCTACGACGAGGATACGAAGAAGATTGAAGGCCGCAAGCCAAAGTATAGCTGGAGATCCACCGGGTTTGCGCAAACGGAAGAACATCCGGTGGTAAATGTGACTTGGAATGACGCAGACGCCTTTTGCCGTTGGCTGGCTCAGCGGAGCAAGAGGCCGATCCGATTGCCGACGGAGGCAGAGTGGGAGTACGCCGCTCGTGCTGGTTCGGCAAAGCGGTTTTACAGCGGCGAGTCTCCAGAGACCCTGGTCAAGGTGGGCAACGTTGCCGACGGAACGGCGAAAAAAAAGTTTCCGGACTGGCAGACCACCATCGCGGAGGACGGCTATGTGTTCACGGCACCAGTCGGACAATTCCTGCCAAACCGGCTCGGACTCCACGACATGCTGGGCAACGTGTGGGAGTGGTGTCAAGACTGGCTGGGACCCTACGGGGACCTGAGTGCTAAAGATCCCGTGAGAAATGAAGAGAATAGAGTTCGTGTTATGCGGGGCGGCGGTTGGGGAAAGCGCGTTCCGCAGATCAGCAGCTCCGCCCTTCGGTTCTCGGGCGCACCGCCGAGCCGCGACATGGATGTGGGGTTCCGCGTCGCCTTCCGCGCAGACTAACCTTCGAAGGGTGTCTGACGTGAACTCCACAACCGCCATCCAACTCAAAATCGTTGGACGCGAGCGGCGGGAGCGTGTTTCTCGACCAACCTGGTGCGGCGAAGGGTGGTTCGATTCGCGCCGCCGCGTAAGCTCGACCGTTAGATTGGCTCGCGCCTGAAATGAATGAAGGAGTACGCGAACGTGCCAGATAGCCAATACGAGCTTCAATCATGGATTGACCCGCGCATCGAAATTCGACCTTCGCCTATCGGTGGCAAGGGCATGTTTGCCCGTGAACCGATTAAGGAAGGTGAAATTGTCATTGTTTGGGGCGGCGTCGTGCTATCGGAAGAAGATATTACGGCCGGCAGATTCAGAAAAGGTACTCTCGCGGCAATCGCTGAGAATCTATGGTTGGGCGGCCCTCCTGATGATGAAGATTATGCGGCAGACTACACGAATCATTCCTGTGACCCGAACCTCTGGATGAAAGATGAAGCTACCTTGATGGCGAGGAGAGACATTGAAACCGGTGAAGAGTTAACGGCCGATTATGTGGTTTGGGAAGCTGACGAGGATTACAAGGCAGCTTGGGAATGTAAGTGCGGCTCTCCGCTCTGTCGAAAGAGCATTATGGGCAAAGATTGGAGGCTGCCGGATCTTCAAAAGAGATATAAAAATCATTTTTCTCCGTTCCTGAACAAGAGAATAGAGAGGGAGGAATCTTTATCCTAAGACCGCATCTAACAAACCATCGCTGAACCGGAGCGGCGGGAGCGTGTTTCGCATCAAGCGTGATGCGGCGAAAGTTGGGTGGTGATGCGCCGCCCGCCCGGGTCAACTCCGACGTTGGGCATCCATCTTTAGATTAACGGTTTCTAATGATGTTCAAGCGCTCAGGAGGTTAATCATGATAATCACGCGAGTGGTGGCGGCATCAGCCTCTTTCCTCTTAATGGCGATGCTCGCTGCTTCAAATGCACAAGCTCAGGCGTGCGGCAATTCTTTTGCCGACATCTCAATTTCAGACCCCGAAGGCAACCGTGTTCCGGGTGTGACAATCGAGTTAGTGGCTCAAGCGCCCTATGACGACTACAGTGAGGAATACAGGAAATTATTGGGTGACTCATGGATAGCGGGCTATCCATGGAATAACCCTGCCCTTAGCTCACCGGAGAATAGCCCAGCCGTCAAAATCCCTGCGCGAGATGCCGAAGAAATAATTAAACAAAGCGTACCAATGGATAGGGCCGAAGACTTTTGCGGCAATCCGCTAAAGCTTCAAGATGGTGCAACTTCTGTAAAAACTCATCGGGGTGCAGAGAAGAGCGAAAAGAAATCAGGGTTTTGCACTCTGGAACGTTATCCGCATCTCTTCTTGCTGGAAATTTCCGCGCCCCGTTATGTGACTGTCTACTACGTGGGCCCCTTTCTCAGCAACTGCCGGCGCACATACAAAATTGTCTTAACAAAAAAGGAAGAGAGCGTTTGAAGAATCGAACAACCAATTATAACCGAGTATATGTTTCGACCCTGGGCGATGCCCAACAATGGCATGCAGCGGACGCGCAATAAGCGTTCGTCTCATGCGAGACTTGGCGCTCGCCGCAGTTGGGGCGCGCCGCTGATGCCGGGCGTTATGCGCTTGCGGTCAGAATCATACTGAGTGCGGACAAAATGAAGAAGCCAGTCTTGCTAACACTCATCATCTTACTCCTGGCTATCACGTCATACGCTCAAGATAAAATTGAGATTTCCCTTAAGAATAGCAGTCGACAGGAAAGTCAGACGAGAGATCAGTTACAAAGACTCGTTAAGACTTATGACCTGTCGATGTGGATATTCACCAAGTCAATTCTGATTGATGAAAAGGCGATCCCCCACAGTCACCCAACTCTCACTTTGAATACGCGGTATCTAAAGGACGATGATTTACTCCTCTCAACTTTCGTCCATGAACAACTTCACTGGTTCTTAGTGCAAAAAGATAAAGAGACAAAGGAAGCTATGAAAGACCTACGGGCACTATTTCCAAAAGTGCCGGCCGGCCTTCCTGACGGAGCGGGTGATGAGGAATCCACCTATCTACATCTGCTCGTCAACTACCTGGAGTATCGCGCCGACAGAGAATTACTCGGAGAGCTAAGAGCCAAGCAAGTGATGGATTTTTGGTCAAGTGATCATTACACCTGGGTGTACAAGACTGTGCTGGAGCGAAGGCGCGACATCGGGAACATATTGTTCAAGTACCAGCTGATTCCGGCTGCGCGCGCATAACAATTCGTTGCAGGTGAGCGCGGGTTGCGCGCAACCGCCCGCGCCACCTGAACTCAAACGTTCGGCGGCATAACTCATGCGCTCATTATTGCTCCTGGCTTTGATCGTCATCTCGTCGAGCGCGGCACATTCGCAGTGTCTGAGATGCCGCCCGGCCGTAGTTACTCTCAAAGGCACAATTTACCCAAAGGACTTTCCCGGTCCGCCAAACTACGAAAGCATTCGGCGAGGTGACGAACGAATGCGTTATTGGATCTTCCGGCTTAACAAACCGATTTGCGTCGAGGGTGACGACTTCGACAATACTCGCGTCGCCAACGTCCGCGAGCTGCAACTCGTTTTCATGGACGGTTCGTTCTACAAAAAGTATCGTACTTTCGTGCACAGGCGCGCTCGGTTTCGGGTTTCTGGTTCGTTATTTCATCAAGAAACCGGCCACCATGTCACCAAGATTCTTATCAACGTTAAAACTCTTATGACCCTGCGGAAATGAATCGCTTTCTATGCAATGCCACTCAACAAATCGTTGCACGCGAGCCGCGGAAGCGTGTTTCGCCTGAAGCTTTATTAGTTCAACATGGCCCCTATCGCGCGGCCGCGTGAACTCAAACGTTCGGCGTTATTTTGGTGAAGAAGGCGATGCCAAACGGTTTTCAAGGCACACTCGAAGAATGGCAACGGATAGAGGCGCCATATGTTCGGATTGATCCTATCCTGGAAGAATTCGCGAGCCTTACGAGGCTTAAGCTCGAAAAGAACTATCACGATGCAAACCGATTTCTGCGTTGGAACAACGGAGTAGATAAAGCGATATGGGTTCTACCCATGTCTGACTATGATCAAACCGGTAACTATCGGGTGTCGATTGTAGCTTCCATTGACAAACGTGATGGTCGATATATGAAACACGGCGATACCAGAAGAGACGTTCCAACTGCCGAGCTGTCCCGGGAGTTGCACCGCGCGTGGAAAATCGTGGAATCCTGGTGTGAAGACGACTTGCACTTAGGCCGCCCAGGCGAACGAACCGAGTTGTTATAGTCTAACGCCGAACAAACCATCGTGGGACCGGAGCCACCGCCAGCGAGCTTCTCGTCAAAGTGATCCGGTTCTATTATCTTTCGTGTTAGCGGGCGATGGCCCGGTCAACGTTCGCCGTCATCACCATGAGCCGAATTATCGAAGTGGTAGCGCACGATGAAGCAGTCTGGGTCAATGCCTACGCACGTGAGGCGCGCACGCTCGGAACCGTGTTCGGCGACGCCCTAGTGGCAATCCATCATGTCGGTAGTACGTCGATCCCCGGTCTGCCGGCCAAGCCCGTTATCGATGTTCTCGTGGTACTGCGCGAAACCGCGACCGTTGGTCGCTTCAGCGTTGCCATGGAAGGCCTTGGCTATCGCGTCCGCGGTGAGTGTCTGGATGCCGAGATTCCCGGCACGCCTGGACGCTTCTACTTCAGCAAGGATATCGACGGGACGCACACGCATCATGTGCACGCCTGCGCGGTGGGCCATTCGGAGATCGACGACAAGCTTGCGTTTCGCGACTATCTCCGGGCACACCCGAGTCGTGCGGCGGAGTATGGAGCGTTGAAGCAGGACCTCGCGCGCAGTTATCGCCACGACAACATTGGCTACATGCAGGGAAAGGACGCTTTCATCCGTAGAGTTCTTGAGGATGCGCGATGCTGGTATCGCCGGACAGCAATAGAACATGGCGGTTAACGCGGTTGCTTTGAATACCCGCCGTCGACCAATCGTTGAATGCGAGGCTCGATAGCCTGGTTTCCAGCTAGCTTTGTTGACTTTCTTGTTTCGTGTTGGCGCTCGCCCTCGTCAATTCAAACGTTGGCCGCCTTCTCGAATTGGTGACATGCGACAGCTAGTCTCGTCATTGTTGTTGTTCGGTATCGTCGGTACTGGAAACGTCATTGCGTACTGAACACGGATATCCCGGCAACTGGCAGCCCTTCCTCAAACGGATGGGTGTACCAAAATGTTCTTGACCGTTCACAGCGGCGGCCAACAACTCGTTGTTGGACCGGAGCGGCGGGAGCGTGTTTCGCATCAAACCTGGTTCGGCGAAGGTTGCGTTGATTCGCGCCGCCCGGTCAACCGTTGGGCGACATGTCATAACCCGGAGGTAGAGCGGAAATGCTGGTTAATCTTTACGCGCTTTTCCTAACGGCCGCCCTTCTGACTAACATCACTCCCGTAGTAAGACCATGGCAGCAATCGGATGATCGCTTCACCGCCAAGGTGGTTAACCTCACACTTTCTCAGATATCAGAAACAGGCCCGAGTGCGGAGACAGCGTCGTTCATATCGCGGTCGATCGATCTCTTCTGGCCCAAACGCCAGCAGTTGGTTAAGGCAACTGAACCTTACATCGATCCTCTCGACACATCGAAAACAAGCGCAGCCCTGGATATTCTTTATCGCCTGCGCGCTTTTCATCCGATGGGTGGCCTCGGATACAACGAGCAGGCATGGGAGAAAGAGCAGTCAGGTTTCTTCGGTGACCTGGACGCGGTGGTCTATGCGAAAGTAGATCGGCTCCTCTTAACGAAGGACGATTCGCTCCTAAGAAACCTTGCGTTATATCTCGGAGTATCTCCTTCGCCCGCTGCCAAAGGGGCGCTATTGCAGCTCGCCCGAAATCCCGGTGTTGCCGAGCAAGCGTTGATTTGTTTGGGCTGGCACAAAGACCAGAAAGACATGGATGATTTGCTGCCGTTCATGCTTCAGGGCGGCAGGGAGGCTGCGAGTCTGCCTTACGTGTTTCGGAATAGCTATGGAGCAGCGGCAGTACCATATTTGCGAAAGGCGGTGGCGCAAGCAAACTCTCCTTTCGCGCGACTTCAAGCTGCATTCCAATTGGTTCACTTCCGCGACAAAACTGCAGTTGAGTATTTACTCGAAGCTGTTCTGCACCGAGGAACATTACCAAATGGGACGGCTCAGGCGGGAGAGATTAGACAGTTTGCAACGGACTACATGGGGTTTCCCAAAGACGCGACTGACATGGAGGACCTGGTGAAATTCCTGAAGTCAAAGTTATAAGTACTGTGTCGCTGGTTCTTGCCCAACTCAACTGAGGGTGACAAGTCATTGGACGCGAGCGGCGGGAGCGTGTTTCGCAACTAGAATGATCCGGCGGAGGGTGCTTTGATTCGCGCGGCCGCGTGAACTCCACCGTTCGACGGCTGTTGGTGGTCTACAAAACGTCATGCCAAACGGACGACAAACCGATCACCCGATCACTGATAGTGGGTGATCCCGTCGCGACCGCTCCGGGTTCTGACACGTTGCTCAGCCGTCGTTTCACGGACTGCCTGTATGTCTCCACCTCAATCCCCACCGATGAATCGGTGGGCTATTATCATTCGTCGGCTTCGCCGACTTTTGAAGCAGAGCTATTCCGTGCGGCAAGTCGGAGATTTGCCGCACATCGGAGTGGCGGGCGATAGCTGTCGCGCTTGACGTCAATCGACATCAATCCGCTGCCGCCCGCTCAGCGAGCCTGGTTCAATCTTGCCACGTGATCCTGGGGCTGACGCCCCAGGCTTTATGCTGACGTCCGCTCCGCGGACTCGTGGGACCTCAGATCGTCAGCTGAATCGCAAGGCGAGTCGCGCCGCAAAGCCCTATTCTGATGTGTCAGAGCTAGCGGTTGTAGACCGCCATTGATTTTAGAGAGACCTTCCGGGCAAGTCCGAGACTTGCCGCGCAGCGGCGTGGCAGGGCCATTGCGCCAGAAAGAAAGGGCACGGAACGAATTCCCGTGCCCCTTTCTAATTTGCCAACAGGATGGCTATTGCTTGGGACCGATAATTGGCCCATCCCCAATTACGAAGTAGCCTGGCGGTGGCGCACCGCCGTGCGACAGAGCATATGTTGCTGCTGCCGCTGCCTGTGCGTTAACCGCGTCGCCGGCTGACTTGCTATTGCTCTTCGGCACAACCACCGTGGCCACTGTGACCGACACGTTGCCTGCGGCGTCGGTGACTTTAACAACGATCAAGTAGACCCGGCCATTTCCACCGCCGATACGCTCAGCGCGCAAACGAAGTGTGCCGATGTCGATGTTGTTGGCATCGGGCGAGAAGTTGCCGTCGCCCGTGTTGGTTTCATCATCCTCGTTACCAAAGACAAGTATCTCCCGTGTCGCGCCGGCACAATTGTCGGTGAAGCTGCCACCCGACAATCCGACATTGATCATCTCGTGGTTGGGGGGTCCGAGCGTCGGAATCGCAACTGAGATTGGAGTAACCATTGGCGCCTCAGTGTCATTCACGGTGACAGTGAAGCTGGTACTCGTATTGGCCTGGCTGGTGCAGGTCACCGTCGTGGTTCCCAGTGCAAAGAAGGAACCGGATGCCGGCAAGCAGGTGATCGTGCCGCAACTGCCGGTAAAGCTCGGATCGGGATAACTCACATTTGCGCCGCACTGGCCGGGATCATTACCGGTGGTAATGTCTGCCGGTGTGGCCATCATGCAGTTGGGAATCTCGATCTCCCACATCCCGCGTCCATGCGTCGCGATCCGCACAACTCGCTTCCCATTGGGAATGCCCATGTCAAAGACAGCGACCCGGGGCAACCCAATTCCAAACGGTACCCAATTGGCGCCGCCATCGACGGATTGATAGACGCCAATGTCCGTGCCGGCGTACAAGACCGAGACGCCCGCGTGCGACGGATCATTTGTATCGACGGCAAAAGCGTTCACCGGAACATCGGGCAGCGTATTGGCTCCCGAACCGTTGATTGCGGTCTTGACGGGCGTGGTGTTGAGATTTGTAACTCTCCAGACGTGCGACTGGGTTGGAGCAGTGCCGCCGGCAAAACCGTTCAGCGAAATGTACACGGTGTTTTTGTCGTTAGGATCGAAAACCAGACGACCGACATAGAAATCGGGAATCGTGCTCCCGCCACCGGTTGGATCCAGATTCGTTAGAGTCGAAGAACCGGTCGTGGTAAAGAATAAGGCGCCATTGTTCAGACCAACGATGCGATAGTTGTCATCGTTCTTAGCGACTCCGATGGCGCTAAGGGGAACGCCGGTCACCAATGGTGCCTGACTCACGATTTGGTTGCTGTTGCCGGTGTCGGCTGAACGATAGAGACGGTCCGTTCCTAAATAAATTCTGGTCGGAGTTCCCGGACCAATCGCCATCGGGGCGTAGAAGTTGACCGTGTTGGTACAACTAATTCCTCGGGTTGTGCCGGTGCCACTGCATCCCAGATAGCTCCACGAACCGGGACTCCCACCAGCGGTGATCGACCGAGCATAACCAATCTGAGTTCCCGCCTGGTTGAAGTAGGTGTGATACATCGTGACGTTGGTGTTGTTGACAGCGTTCTGATCAATTTCGGTAAAACCGCCGTCACCATCGTCTGAATGAATCCAGACAGGGCCGGTGGTCAGCCGCTCAGTACCGTTATCCTGCGTTCCGCCGATCGTGAAATCAGGATCAGTTGGGTGCAGGGCCAGGCTTTGGAACTGCGTCGCCCGAAAAGTCGTGTTGTTTAGCGGAACCCAGGTGTCGCCGCCGTTCGTTGATTTCCAAATTCCGCCATCATCTCCGCGGTATACGATATTCGCATTCGACGGAGCGAATTTAATGGTATGAGTGTCAGCGTGCGTAATCGCATCGTGCGCGACGAACGACGTGGCCGCGCCGTTAAGTGAAGTCGCCTCCTGCCGGGCGCACGCAATACCCCCGGAAGTATTCGACACATTGCCGCCGAGTAAAAGCTTATCCGTAGCCGTTGCCGCCCCCGCAAGCACATCGAAGCCGATATTGTAGAAACACTGGCCGCCACAGAAGCCACCGCCGCCCGGAAGCTTGGCTGACCACGTAACGCCGCCATCGACGGAGCGGCGTAAGGCACCCGATTGCGAACTCGCGGGACAAAGCGTTCCGCCACTGGGCTCGCCGCTCGCGGCATAGACCACCGTCGTGCCGGCTCGCACATATGCGCGCAGTTCACCGCGTCCATTCGAGGTGCTGGTCGACGTGGTAACCAAAGTCTGGGTAAATGTGGGCGAGCCGGACATCGCGTTGGTTGAGCGGTAAATTCCGCCATCACCCGCGATGTTGATTCCGTTGAGCCACACGATCAGCGTATTACCTGAAGGGTCCTGTGGATCAAGGACGAGGTCATTCACGTTTCGATTGACGGTACAAGGAATATCGAATGCGCAAAGCCCCTGACCCGTGTCCGTCGTGCTCACTGCGATACGGGTTCCGGTTATTCCAGCCGGCGGGCCGAGCACATTCGTCAGGCGTACCAAACCGCGCATGGCGAGCGGTGGGACAGAATTGCCCAGCGGCGGATTTCCGCCCAGGCCAATCACACCGCCCGCAATGCCACAGTAGAGCGTGTTTGGATCATTTGGAACCTGAACAATCTTGCTGATGCTGCGCCCGCTGAAGAAGCCGGCACTGACGGGATTGCCACTGCCATTAGTGTAATTACGGATTGGATTTATAGGTCCTACCAGGATTGCGCTGGTACTGGCATTTTCGACGCGATAGAGACCGACACCAGCGAAGCTGTCTGCCGAACCGTTGGCTTCACCAGTCCCAACCCACAACCAGTCACGGGCCGGGTCCAGCAACAACGATCCAATGGCCAGTGATTGCGCGTTGTCGAAAATAGGCGTCCAGGTGGCGCCGCCATCAAGCGATCTAAAGACGCCTCCCTGTGCCGTGCCAACATAAACCTTGTTGGGATCGGCCGGATCGATTTCGATTGCGGACACGCGGCCACTCGCGTTCGATCGACTGCCTGAGGTTTGGGCCAGCGGGATGGGATTTGGTCCCAACTCGTTCCAGGTAGGAAAGGAAAATGGCGCCAGGAGAAGTAGATTAAACGAAGAGGGGACGGCCTTGCTGAACCGATCCGCCTGCAATTGTGCAGCGGCCTCCTGTTGTTGTTCCATCATCTCGATCGCGCGCCCACGCGCTGTCGGATCGAAATCAGCGTCGGGTCCCATGCCGCGAATCATCGCAATCTGATCACCGCGCAGGCGGAGCAACTCAGCCTTGTCGATTTGCCCCTGCAGGAATGATGGGAGGTCGGGATCTTCACCCTCGTTTTCCACGTCAGGCTCTTCTCCCTCGACCGCATTGCTGCTCAGACTCACTACATCACTGCTACCACGAACGGAATCTTTTTTGGCTGCGTTATTGGCTTGAGGCGGATTCGTCTCCGCACGCGGTGAGTTTTTTGATTTGCCACTGCTATGAGTAACTGTGCTCAGAGGTAGCAGGACCATGACCGAGATAGCCACGATCAAGACCGCGAACAGTAATTTTTTCATGAGATCCCCCGGTTGAATGCGCTACAAGTTTCCAGGCGCGCTGCAATTTAAGGAACGGCGACGGGGGATGCCGCCACGTCAAAACCAAAACGAACCGTGATAGTTTTGCGCAGACATTATTCCCGGAAAGTGTGAGAAGTCAAGAAAAAATTCGGTAGTGTCTTAGTTTGACTTTGCGTATCTTTGCGCCTTGGCGTCTTTGCGTGAACATAGCCTTTTCATCCGAGACACTCACGCAAAGGCGCAAAGCCGCAAAGAAAAACCGCAAAGTAAGACACTA